>WNFU01002842.1_pt1 | contig 23324 bp, 22 predicted proteins | sample 5400121 | NCBI WGS metagenome assembly WNFU01 (sample SAMN13153360, study PRJNA577476) | soil metagenome | isolation source: 100 cm soil or saprolite under grassland replicate 1 | place: USA:California | collected 2016-06-15
GGTAGACGCGGCCGGTGGTGTCGAAGTCGACGTTGGGGTCGGTCGTGTCGGTCCAGCTCGGCGGCATGGCCTGGGTGCCGGTCGAGACGCAGTCGTAGCCCTGCACCTGGTTGTTCGAGGCCGGCACCCCGTTCAGGATCTGGTGGGCACCGAGGTAGAACATGTAGAAGGTCGAGTACTTGTCGAAGAAGAACTTCGAGCTGCCGACCAGGTCCTCCGTCCCCGGCTTGACCGCGATCCAGGACTCGGAGTGGTTGGCGTCGAAGGAGCCAGGCCGGCACGTGCCGGCGAGCGGGACACGCGAGCCGGGCGGGACGGGATAGCCGCCGCCGGTCGTCGGCGAGCTCGCGACGACGTTCGTGAACGGCACGCTCGCGCTCCAGGGGGCACCGCCGACCCCGCTGGCGACGGGCATGGCGCCAAGCACGAGCGCGGCCGCTGCGACCGCCGCGAGCACTCCGGGCAGTCTCCTCATGGTTCTCCCCCTTCCGCCCACTTCCGTAGCGCTCGGTCTACCACCGCCGCGAGGTGGCCACCAGAGGTCGGCGTTGGCTGTGGCCATTTCCGAGCGATGAGACCGGTGGCGTGAGAACCCGCCGCCCTCGCCCTGCTCCCGCTCCACGATCGGCCTTCGCCGGTTTCCGCTTCCCACCCGACATAGCACCATCGCGGTCCAGTGGTGCCCGTGGTTCGGCGTGTCCTACCGCCACGTCGAGGAGCTGCACGCTGAGCGCAGCGCTGAGGTCGACCGGCGCTGTTGAGCTTCTATGTCAAGCAGTCGACGCATCAGGGGACTGGTCGGGTTGCGGCGGGGGGTTCGGGCCAGCCAGCAGCGCCTTGTCGACGACATCGGACAGGCGACGCTTCAGACACCGCAGCGCCTCACGGCGGGTTTTGCCCTGGGTCTGCTTGCGGGCCAGGTAGGCGCGCGCTCGCGGGTCGTGGCTGGCTGGGTGAGCGCGGCGAAGTACAGCGCCCGGTTGCGCCGGCGGTTGCCGCCGCGGTTCAGCCGGTACCGATCGGTGCGCCCCGACGACGCCGGGATCGGGGCGGTGCCGTTGGCCGAGGCGACATGGTCGCGGGTCGGGAACCGGTGGATGTCGCCGACCTCGCCCAGGATCCGAGCGGCGAGCACCGGGCCGATCCCGACCAGGTCGACCAGCCGGGTCCGGGTGGCCGTGACCAGCTTGGTGAGCTGGGTCAGGCACGCGGCGAGCTGCTCGTGGAGTTGCTGCAGCCGTACGATCCGGCGCTGTGCGAGCTGCGTGCGCATTGCGCCAGTCCTGGTCTGCTCGAGGAGCTGGGCCGCGGTGTGCAGCGCGTGGGCCGAGCCGAGGCACGGCAGTGTCGTGCGGAGCCGGGGCACACGATCGCCAGGTCCGCATGCAGCCGGTTGGCCTCGGCGGTGCGCTACCGCGACGAGTTCGTCGCGGTCGTCGCTGCGCACCTTGAGTCCTCGGCCTGCCCGGCGTGGCGGGCGGGTGGGAAGTCGTGCTCTTGAGCGGTGATGCGCGCGATCGCCAGGGCGTCGGTGGGGTCGGACTTGCCGGGCCGGCGCAGCCGTCGGCGTTCGCGCAGCGTCAGCGCGCCGGGCACCTCGCGGACGTCCAGGCCTTGGTCGTGCAGGAGCCGTGCCAGCCCGGCGCCGAGGTTGGCCGCGCCTCGATCCCGGCCCTGGCCGGCTGCCCACCGCGATCGACCCAGCCCAGCAGGTCACCGTGCCCGTCCGGGGGTGTTGGGGAAGGTGGCGGCTGCGAGCTGGGTCCCGGTCTGGTCGACCAGGCAGGCCGCCAATGAGTCCTTGTGATTGTCAACCCCGAGGAACAGCAACAGGTGGATCGCCTCCTGGACGCGACGGCTGCTGGTCGGGATGGCGGCGGCACGCAAGCATGCGTCGGGCTGAGCACGCTTCTAGCAGGCGATTCCGCCGGATCCGGCCGCCTTCGAAGGGCACGCAACAGACAAGCCTCTTGTCGGGCAGCATTCGCACGAGCCACCCCGAAGGCGTCCGGTCATCATCGAGCATGTGCAGCCTCGACGACGTCGGCGAGTCAAACACGCATGCATTCGCCGTGCCCGCGTCTGAGCGGCGAGACTCCAGCCATGACGACCGGCCACCGCTCTCGCTCGATGATCCCGCCGCAGTCCGCCTTCGCCGGCTTCCGGTTTCCACCCGACGTGATTTGGCGTGCCTCCGGTGGGTTCGACCGCAGTTCGCTCCCGATGGGTGCTGGATCCTGGCCGAACCCTGGCGGCTGGCGCACCCGCTAGGCTGAGCGGGCGGAGCGCCAGCGACCGGGAGGAGCGTGCCGGTCGGTCTGGCAACCAGCGAGCATTCGGGCGCACGCTGCTGGCCTCGTCGCCGGGGCGCAGGACGCCCGAGGGGAGGGTCGGTCCGGATGTGGGCGCGGTTCTCGGCGGGCGAGATGGCCCGGCGTTGGGCCCTGGCACGCTCCCTGATGGCAGCGCATGGCCTCGGGGCGCTGCTGGTGTTCGGCAACTCCGGGGTCAACCGGCACAACCAGGCCAACGTCTTCTGGCTCACCAACCACCTGGACCTGCACCACAGCTACCTGGTGGCGCCGCTGGACCCCAGCGTCGAGCCGGCGCTGTACGTCGGGCTGGCCAACCACGTGCCAAACGCCCGGCAGACCTGTGCGCTTCCGATGATCGAGTGGGGCGGCTACCGGCCCGCCGACGCCGTGGCCGCGAGCCTGCGCGCGACCGGGCTGGCCACGGGCCGGGTCGGGCTGGTCGGGGTGAACGCCACCTTCGGCATGGGCATGCCCTGGCAGCACCGGCACGACCTGCAGGCGGCGCTGCCCGCGCTGGAGCTGGTGGAGGTAACCGCCGAGTTCGCGGCGCTGCGGACGGTCAAGTCGCAGGAGGAGTGGGCCTGGTTGCGGCGTGCCGCCGCCTTCACCGACCAGGCGGTGCTGGCGCTGCAGGCGCATGCCCGCCCCGGGCTGCCTGAACACGCCCTGCTGGGCAGCATCGAGGCGGCCTACCGCGCAGACGGCGGCCTGCCGCACATCACCTTCCTCCGCTCCATGCCGATGGACGACCCCGACGGCTGCGTGCCCGCGCAGAACCCCTCCGACCGGCGCCTGCGCCGGGGCGACGTGATCATCACCGAGATCAGCGCGTCCTTCTGGGGCTACAGCGGGCAGATCCACCGTCCCGTGTTCGTCGGAGCAGAGCCGACACCTGCCTGGCAGCGCCTGTTCGACACGGCCCTGGAGGCCTACCGGCGCATCACCGGATCGCTCCGCCCGGGCGCCTCCGAAGCCGACGTGATCCAGGCCGCGGCGGTCATCGGCGAACGTGGCTACGCCATCTATGACGACCTCGTGCACGGCTACGGGGTGGACATCCACCCGCCGGTCATCGACCGTTCCTGTGCCCGCTGGTGGCCGTGGGACGACAACCGGCGCGCGCCGGCGGGCCGGCGCTTCGAGCGCGACATGGCGGTGGTGGTGCAGCCCAACCCGATCACCCCGGACGAGCGCATGGGCCTGCAGCTCGGCGCCCTTACCAGGGTCACCGACCACGGCGCGGAATGCCTGCATACGGTGCCGTTCGAGCCACTGATCGCCCCGAGCTGAACCCCGGCTGGGCAACCAGATGGCCGCGACCTGCAAGACGCAGGTTCGCATGGCGGTCCATGAGGGTCTCCTTCTCGATGAACTCTCACCCGTCGAACAAGTGACCGACGCGTGGGTCCGGCGCGCCAGTCACCTGGAACCGGCACGGGCCAGCGTCCGCTCCTTCGCGAGCTTCGACCGGCGGCACCACCGGCTCACCGACGACCCGGGCCGCCAAACACCGCCCCTGGGGCGCTATCCGTCGTCGTCTTGGCGTTGGTCGGCGATGGTCGGCTCGAGCTTGCGGGCGAGGCTGGCCAGGCCGCGGTGCTGCAGCGCCTTGACGGCGCCGGTGGTCTTGCCCAGGGTCGCCGCGGCCTCGCCGACGGTCAGGCCGGCGGCCAGCCGCAGCAGCAGCACCTCACGCTGGTCGGTGGACAGCTGCTCCAGCGCGGCCATCACCCGGCTGCTGCTCTCGAGCCGCTCCACCAGGTCCTGCAGGTCGGGGGCGTCCTCGGCCAGGGCGGCCTCGTCGAGCACGTCGTCGAGGCGCTCGGTGTCTGCCCGGGCGACCCGCCGCCGGTAGTCGTACAGGTCGTGGCGGGCGATACGGAACAACCAGCCGCCGAGCCTGTCGACCTCGCCGCGGAACCCGGGCAGGTCCTCGACCGCAGCGGCGAAGACCGTGCCGGTGAGGTCCTCGGCCGCCCGCCGGCTTCCCCACGCCCGCCACCAGGACAGGTGCTGGTTCCAAGCAACCTTGAGCACCCACGCCTCGGGGTGAGGATGCGCGGCGACCGTGTCGTCCCAGTGCGCGTAGGCACAGACGAAGGCCTCCGCGGTCGCGTCCTCGGCCGCCGCGGCGTCCATGGTCTTGGCCAGGATGGTCCGGAACACCACGCCGCGGTGCTGCTTGAAGAACGCCGCGAACTCCTCCGGCGCCGAGCAGCCCCGCGGCCCGCGTCGTGGCCCTTCACGCTCTGCGACCACGTGGCAACCGTCACCTTCGCTGAGAGACCATCCGGAAGGACCTGGCTCCAGGGAAGCGCTTCAGCCCGCCCGAACGTTTACACCATCCTCCCGGAACGACGCTCCCGGCCCGCGACTCCGCGTTCCGGGAGTAGAAGTCATGGACGGCGCTGACCTGTCCCACCCAGAAGGGGCGCTGTTGCAGCTGCTGTGATCGGGCTCAAGCAGGCAGACTACCGCGATGCGACCTCGACGCCTCCGCCCCTCGCCTCTCACCCGCTCCGCCTTCGCCGGCTTCTGCTTCCCACCGGAGGTCATTGTGCTGGCGTCCGCTGGTATCTGCGCTTGGCGATCTCCTACCGCGACGTCGAAGAACTGCTCGCCGAACGCGGGATCGAAGTCGACCACACCACTATCTACCGCTGGGTCCAGCGGTTCACGCCGCTGCTGGCTGAGGCCGCCCGGCCCTGCCGGCACGCCGTCGGGAACCGCTGGCAGGTCGACGAGACCAACGTCAAGGTTGCTGGCAATGGCGCTACGTCTACCGCGCGATCGACCGTTCGGGCACGTCATCGATGTGTTCGTCTCCCCGCGTCGCGACGCGACCGCAGCCCGTCGGTTCTTCCAACACGCCATCGACGCGACCAAGGTGACGCCTGTGGAGGTCGTCACCGACAAGGCGGCGGCCTACCCGGTCGTGCTGGAGGAGGTGCTCCCGGCCGTGTGGCATCACACGGAGCAGTACGCCAACAACCACATCGAATGCGATCACGGCCGCTTGAAGGCGTGGCTGCGACCGATGCGCGGACTCAAGCAGGACCGCAGCGCCAGGGTGGTCGTCGCCGGCCATGCGCTGGTGCAGAACATGCGCCGTGGCCACGATGAGCTGGCGGTCGAGGCACCGGCGAACCGGCGGGTGGCTGTGGCGTTCGATGACCTCGCCATGGCGATTTGAACTGAGCCGGTGGTCGCGGCTTCAGTCCGCCGCGGGATTGCCAGGTGCAACAGCGCCCACGTAAGTCTCGTCCACCGGCCAGCGGGCGCCGACGGCATGCCGGCAGGGCCGGGCAGCCTCGGCCAGCAGCGGCGTGAACCGCAGCACCCAGCGGCAAACCGTCACGCGGTCATACTGGACACTGCGCCCGGCGAGCAGCTCCTCGACGCCGCATAAAAGGGGCAGAAACGCAGACACCAGCGCACCGCCACGACGGTCGCGTCGGGTGGGAAGCAGTGGCCGGCGAACGCGGGCTGGTGGGATCGACGGCGGGAGGGGTGAGCTGTTGTCATGGCTGGAGCGTCACCGCTCGGCCACTAACACGAGTGCAACAGTCCCCTTCCTGGCCACCAGTGGGAACTTCAACCTGGCCATTGACACAACAGTCGACGAGTATTGCTCATCACTGGCACGGTCCACACGGATCGATGATGTCAGGCGCCTCCTCAGGATGACGGAGGGATCTCGTGGCAACGCGGACTCCACGTACGGATTTAGCGACCGGGCGGGCCTCGGTGGCGCGGACGGGCCCAGCGCATCACGATGACAAGCCGAGTTCCCTCCCGCGCGAGCCGGAAAGCGGGCCGAGAAGCTGGCTGACCCCCTTTCTTGAGTCGACCTACTCGCGGATCATTCCTCGTAGCCACGCGCCGTCAGACGCCGACCGTGCAACGCGGGAATCGTCGCACATCGCCGCGCTGGAACCGCTCGGCGCGGAGCCGGCTCCGCTTCGTAGCGTCCTCCAGCCCGGTCTTGGCGAGGAAGTGCTCGAGGACGTGCCTCGGGATTTCTGGCTGCGGCGGCTACAGGAGTACCAGCAACGCAAGTTCGACGCCGCCGAGGCCCGCGCCGGTCGCGAGCTGGTCCCAATGGCAGCGATGCCCGGGCTGAACAATTGGGTCCCCCTTGGCCCGGCAGCGGTCGCTCATGGACAGGCGATTGGCCGGCCCGCGGTCGGCGGCCGGACCTCACGCATGGCCGTGGCCGCAGGAGGGATACGACTGTATGCGGCAACCGCCAACGGCGGGGTGTTCCGCTCCGACGACGGCGGCTCGTCATGGCGATCGCTGATGGACGGCTTCGAGGCGAACCCGAAGAGCTTCGCCAGCACCAGCCTGTGCTGCGGTGCCATCGGGATATCCTCAACCAACGCGGACAGGGTGTACGTCGGCACCGGCGAGGGTGATACCGACGCCCTGTTCACCCTGCGTCTGACCAGCGCCTTGCCGTCCTACCGGGGGATCGGGCCCATCCGCACCGACGACGGAGGCTCAACATGGGTTGAGGAGACGTCGTCGCCGTCACTGGCAGGATTCGGCTTCTACCAGCTGGCCGTTGACCCGGGGAACCACGACACCGTGGTCGCCGCTACGACGAACGGCCTGTACCAGCGGGTCGTCGAAGGCGACAGTGTCACCTGGCTGCGTCGGCGAGCCAAAGCCCACACCGCGGTCGTCGTGGCCCGCTCCGGGGGCGTGACGACCTTCTACGCCGCGGAGCGGGCCGGCGCCGTTTACCAGTCGACCGACGGGACGACCTGGACCGCCGTCGGCACCGACTTTCCCACCACCGGCCTGGGCCGGATCGCCCTTGGCGTGCAACCAGACAACCCCAGCGTGCTCTACGCCGTGGTCGCCAGCCGTGGCGGCGAGTTGCTCGGCGTGTACCGGCTCGACGGCGGGAGCGGCCCCTGGAAGACCATCAGCGGGACGCCGGACCTCCTGCCGGGCCGGCAGGGTGACTACGACCTGTGCATCGCCGTCGATCCCACCAACGCCAACCGGATCTACCTGGGGGGCGACCGGGCAACGGCGCCTCCTTTCTCTGGGAGCATCCATCGCTGCAGCGTGTCGGTCAGCGGCTCTGGCTACCAGATGACCACTACCTCGATCGGCACCAGTGCCCACGCCGACGTGCACTCGCTCGACTTCGTCCCTGGTGACCCAGGCCGGTTGTGGGCCAGCACCGACGGCGGCTGCTTCCTCAACCTCGACCCGGCGGGCTCCGAAGCGTTCGAGCCACGCAACCTCGGCCTGTCGTCGCTGTGCACCAACTACCTCGGCATGAGCGCCAGTGAGCCTGCTGTCATGTTCGTCGGACTGCAGGACAACGGCACTGCCCGCTCAATCGGTGAAGAGCTGTGGCGACACGTGCTCTCCGGCGACGGAGGCTACTGCATCGTCCACCCCACCGACCCGTTCCAGGCGCTCGCCTACGCCAACGGCAAGGTATTCCGCACGACCAACGGTGGCATGGACTATCGGGACTGGGGGGACCCAGTGATAGCTCCGCCTTTGGGCGTCATGGCCGAGCCGCTGGTCGGTGCACCTGGCAGCTTGCGAGTTGCTCTCGGCGCCCGTGTCTCCACCGATGCGGTCATCGCCGAGGCGGCAATCTACGTGTCGGACGACTTCGGCCAGACGTGGCCGGTGACCAGCGCCCCCACCATGACCTTGCCGTCCGGCAGCGGGCGCATCTACTCCATGGTATTCGCGTCGCCAACCCGGCTTTACGTCGGCACCACGGCCGGGCAGGCGTTCCGCGCCGACCTCTCCGGGAGCGCTTGGTCGCTCGCCCGCATCGACAATGCCACCGGTGGTCCGCTCCCGCTCGTTGGTCTCGTCTCCGATCTTGCTGTCGACTGGTCCGACCCCACCCTCCAATCGGTCTACCTTTGCTTTGGCGGGATCGGCGATCCCCGGCATGTGTGGCGGTTCGACGGCATCGCCTGGCAAGCGCGCAGTGGGACGGGGGCGTCCTCGCTGCTCAACATCGAGCACAACGCCATCGTCGTGGATTCGGCCAATCCCACCAATGTGTACGTCGGCGCCGACCTTGGCGTCTGGCACTCGCCGGACAGCGGTCTGAACTGGGCGGCGCTCGAGCTCGGCCTGCCCGACGCCCCGGTTCTCGACCTTCAACTGCACCGCGGCGCTCGGGCGCTGAGAGCTTCGACCCACGGCCGGGGCGTCTACGAATACCGCCTTGACCCGCCCGCGCTCGCAGGCGTCGAGCTGTACATCCGCGACACGTTTCTCGACATCGGCCGGGGTGATGACACGGACGGTCGCAACGACCCATCCGTGTGGCCGACCACGCCGGTGTGGCACTGGCGGTCGCCGAGCATAAAGGTGGACGTGCCCACTCCATCCGGCTACCAGACGCCGACCGACCAGATCGACTTCTTCCAATTCCACGAGACGATCGTGGACGGCAGCGCTGGCATCGCCACGATTGATCCGCCCCAGGTAGTGCACAACCGCCTCTACGCGCTTGTCCACAACCGCGGACCCCAGGTGGCGCCATCTGTGAGGGTCATGGCGGCGGTCACCAGTGCATCGACCGTCCTGCGCCCGCTCCCCGCTGGCTACACCGCCAACGTCCAGGCGGGTACGCCGCTGCCCGGCTCCGACTGGACGACACTCGGCATGGTCGCTCTGACAGCGCTGCGTCCCGGGTTTCCCCAAATCGCGGCATTCGACCTGCCCTCCAACGTGCTGCCGCTGCCGGCAAGCCTCCCAGGCCAGTCCCACTTCTGCTCGGTCGTATTCGTGCACTCGGCCGACGATGTGTATACCGCCACCGAGCAGCACGTCGACCTGCTGACGCTCGGCGAACGGAAGGTCGCGCAGAAGAACCTCCATATCGTTCAGTTCGTCGGCACGCCACCTCCGCCCGAGGCCACGGTGGGGATGTGGGCGCGACTCGATCTAGCCGGTCACCTGTTCGATAGGGAAGGCCTTATCGACCTGGAGTTCCGGTTGGACAGGTTCCCTGGGAGGCTGCTGTTCGTCGCCCCCGAGGAGTTGATGCCCAGCAAAGCTCTCGGCCAAGAGGGCTTCCGCTTCCGCGACGCCTCCATTGTCAAGCGTTGGGTCGAGCAGCTTCGCGGCGATGCCGAGCGACTCCAGTGGGAGGGGAAGTTCTCCGAAGCAGATCTCGAGCGGCTGCTGAAAGCGATGGAGCTGATCGCGGGTCGCCGTCCAGTCGAGGTGGAGGCGGGCCACATTTCGACGCTGAAGCAGCTCCGCATCGCCGCCGACACCGTCCACACGATGTTCCTGCGGATCGACCCCCCACCGGACGCCGAGGTCGGTGCCACCTGGGAGTTCTCGATCGTGCAACGTGACGCCGTCACCGGCGCCGTGCAGGGTGGCGCCGACTACTCGGTCCGAATCAACCAACCGGAACGCTAGGGCTCGTCGACCTACCGAGACCACCGACCGAAACCCTGTCGGCTACGGGCTTCGGGTCAAAGCCCTGTGGGTGCCAGAAAGTCGATCGTGGGCTGAGCTGCGAGTTCGTCGGAGAAGCCATGGGGCCACGATGATCGCCGCATGACGCTACGACTTGTGGGTGCCGGTTATTCGGTTCGCGTCATGCGACCTGCGCGTACTCGTGGATTAGCCCACCCAGGCGATCTCGTCGCACGACCCTGGCAGCCGGTGCCAGGACAGCTAGTTCGCCGGGCCCGAGCGGCGATGCCTGCCCCAAAGGCCCCGTGCGGGGGCCGTTGGTGGCGTCTCATTGCCAGTGGAAAGTCGGCGTGGCGCAGGCTTCCGTAAGCGGATCTTACGCGGCCGGAATGACCGAGGCGGCCTCACCCCGTAGGGTGCGGAAACTCCGACATGGTGTCCTCTGAGCTGCCGGTTCACTCAATCGTGGCGCGGTAGTGTGACGTGTGGGTGCCAGAAAGTCGGTCGGGGGTGCTCAGCGGCGAGTTCGTCGGAGAAGCCCTCGGGCCACGATGATCACCGCATGACCCTACGACTGCTCTACCTGCTGTTCTGCCAGGTGCTGCGGTGGCTTCCGCTGCTGGCGAGGAGCACGGCGACCAAAGACGCCGAGCTGCTGATGCTCCGCCACGAGGTGGCGGTGCTGCGGCGGCAGGTCACCCGGCCGCGGCTCGATTGGGCCGATCGGGCGGTGCTGGCTGGACTGGCCCGGTGGCTGCCTCGTCTGGCTTGGCGGGGTGTGTTCGTGCAGCCGGCGACGCTGCTGCGCTGGCATCGCGACCTGGTCCGACGCCGCTGGACCTACCCGCACCGCCGTGGCCGTCCGAGCATCTCGTCGGAGGTCCGCGGGCTGGTGCTGCGGCTTGCTGGGGAGAACCCCACCTGGGGGTATCGCCGCATCCACGGCGAGCTGTGCCGCCTCGGCTACAAGGGCAGGATCGGGGCCAGCACCGTGTGGACCATCCTGCAGCGCGCCGGCGTCGATCCCGCACCAAGGCGGTCGGCGGTCTCCTGGCGGCAGTTCCTCCGCGCACAGGCCACCGGCGTGCTGGCCATCGACTTCTTCACCGTGGACACCGTCTTGCTACGCCGGCTGTATGTGCTGTTTGCGGTCGAGGTGGTCAGCCGCCGGGTCCACGTGCTTGGGGTCACAGCGCATCCAGTCGGGGAGTGGGTGACGCAGCAGGCCCGCAACCTGCTCATGGGCCTTGGAGGACCACGTTGGACAGCTCCGGCTTCTGGTCCGGGATCGGGACGCGAAGTTCACCGCCGCCTTCGACACGGTCTTCGCCGCCGAGGGGACCCAGGTGCTGCGTATACCGGTGCGGGCGCCGCGGGCTAACGCCTACGCGGAGCGGTGGGTGGGCACGGTTCGGCGTGAGCTGCTGGACCGGATGCTGATCTTCGGCGGTCGGCAGCTGGTGTTGGTGCTGGCCGAGTACGCCGATCACTACAACGGCCACCGCCCGCACCGCAGCTTGGGGCAGGCGCCACCGCTCGGGTCCGCCGAACCAGCGGTTATCCTGCCGGGCGGGAGGGTTGCCCGACGGGATCGGCTGGGTGGGCTAATCCATGAGTATGCGCAGGTCGCATGACATGAACCGAATATCTGGCACCCACAGGGTGGATGTGGAACAGGCACGGCTCCCGGCGATCATGTGGTGTCGAAGCCCATGACCAGTCCGGACCGCCATGCCTGCCTCTCCATCATCTCCTATTGCGGCTGTTGCCCAGCGGCTGGCTGCGCCCGCCGCGCTGGCACCCGACCAGTGCCATGACCTGCTCGACTACCTCGCCCAGGTCGCCGACCCACGCCACCGGCGGGGCCGACGGCACGCACTGGTCGCGGTGCTGGCCGTGGCGGTGTGCGCGGTGTTGGCCGGCGCGAGGTCCCTGGCCGCGATCGGCGAGTGGGCCAGCGACGCGCCCTGCCAGGTGCTGGCCGCGCTGGGGGTGCGCCATGAACCGTGGACCGGCGCCTGGCGGCCACCAGGTGAGGCCACCGTGCGCCGCGTGCTGGGCCGCATCGACGCCGACGCGCTCGACCGCGCGATCGGCGCTTGGCTGGCCGACCAGCAGCCCGCGGCAACGGCCACCCGGCCGCCACCGGCAACCCGGCCGGCGTGGCGGGCGGTCGCGGTCGACGGCAAGACCCTGCGCGGCACCGGCCACCACGGCAGGTCGCAGGTGCACCTGCTGGCGGTGATGGACCACGCCACCCGTGCGGTCCTGGCCCAGGCCGACGTGGACGGCAAGACCAACGAGATCACCCAGTTCCGGCCGCTGCTCGAGCGGCTGGACCTTGCCGGGCGGGTGGTCACCGCCGACGCGCTGCATACCCAACGCGAGCACGCCGAGTGGCTGGTCACCCAACCAGCCCGCGCTGCACCACCAGCTCGCCACCCTGCCGTGGCGCGAGGTCCCCGTGGTGGACGAGACCCGCGACCGCGGCCACCAACGGGTGGAGGTCCGCCGCCTGCAGGTCACCACCGTCGCTGGCCTGGACTTCCCCCACGCCACCCAGGCCCTGCGCATCACCCGCCGGGTCCGGTCCCTGCGCAGCCGCCGCTGGCGCACCGTGACGTTGCACGCGGTCACCAACCTCACCGCCGCCCAAGCCCACCCCGCCCGCCTGGCCGACTGGATCCGCGGCCACTGGGCTATCGAGGCGTTGCACCACGTCCGCGACGTCACCTTCGCCGAGGATGCCTCCGAGGTCCGTACCGGCACCGCCCCACGGGCCATGGCCAGCCTGCGCAACCTCGCCATCGGCGTCCTGCGCGCCCACGGGCACCGCAACATCGCCGCCGCGCTGCGCCGTAACGCCCGCGACGCCACCCGAGTCCTGCCGCTCCTCGGCATCACAAGCCCGTGAACCAGCCATTCCCGCACCTTGCCGAGGGCCCTGGCGCCGCACCCTGGGCGGGTCCGAAGCCTCGTTTAGGCCCTCAGGACCCTATACGGCACCTCACCGGGCCGTCCGTGCTTGGGCAGCGAGCGTGGCTCGCCGGCCGGGACTCCAAGCGCCTGCAGCCGACTCCTGATCGCTCGCGCCGCCTTGGTGTCACGACGGCTAAACGCCAGCGCGCTGCTCGTGGCAGGTCGGACCGCCTCGGCGTTGCCCCAGGACCACCAGAGCAGCTGGTGCGCCGGGACCCACCGCAGGCGTTCGATGCGCTGGTGGTCCAGGGCCAGCGCGTACCGATGCGCCTGCGCGACCTCGGCGTAGGACGTCACCAGATCCAACGGCAGCGACCTGACCCATCGTTGGTCGTCGCGGCTGACCCACAATGCACGGCGCTCGGTCACGGCCACGGCGCAACCGGGCCCGCTGACCACCGTGGAGAGGTCGAACCGGAGCGCGTCGCGTGGTTCGAAGGCCCTGCCCCGCGCAAGCACCCGCTCGCCCGGTTCGAGCCGGGCTACGAGCAGGCCCATCCATCGGTCGAAGTACTCGGTGTGCATCGCGGCTCAGTGTCACACGGATGCCCGTGTGCTGATGTCAAGGGCGCACGCTCGCATGACCCGAAGCGAGCGCCCCGTTCCCACCTGATTCCGCACCAGCCGACGCTCACCAGAAGCCCGTGAAACAGATTTTCCCGCACCTTGCCGAGGCCCTGACCCCGAGGTGCCCCGACGCTGATCGCCGACCGAGTGCCTCGGCGAGAATGTTTCGACCGGCCTGCAGAACCTTGGTCGGCAATTCCTGCCTCTGCTGGGGTCTGAACTCTTGCAGGCTCGTCCGCCGGGCTCAATACTCCTGACTGGTCAGTCGGTGACCCGATGGCCACTCGCCGTTGTGTCTTTCGGTCGATAGCTCCGAGTGGGACCACACCTTCAGGTCCCCGTAACTCCGTCTGGAGGAGCCTGTGAGGATCCAACGCGGCTCTGTCCGAGGCCGGATCACCCGACTCCTGATCGTCATCGGCGGTGTGGTGGCCGCCTCCGCCTCCGCCCTGCCGGCCGCCGATGCGATTCCCGCGAAGCACATCGGCGCACGCCAGCTCTCCGCCGTCAGCGCGGCGGTGGCCCGCTCGGGTGTGGACGGCATCGCCTGGCACACGGACACAGCAGCCGGCTACGTCGTCGTCATCGCCGACAGCTCCGTCTCCGCCGCGGAGGTCGCTACTGTCAAGCGCAGCGCAGGCGCCAACGCCGACGCGATCGCGGTCCAGCACGCCAGCGGCGTGTTCAGGCCGCTGCTGTCGGGCGGTGACGCCATCTACGGCGGAAGGTACAGGTGTTCGCTCGGTTTCAACGTCGTCCAGGGCAGCACCTACTACTTCCTCACCGCGGGCCACTGCGGCAAGGTGGCCAAGACCTGGTACACCAACTCGAGCCATACCACTCTGATCGGCCCCACGATTGACTACAGCTTCCCGGGTAACGACTACGCCCTCGTGCGCTACGACAACACCTCGCTCAGCCACCCGGGCGGCTTCTCCGCCGCCAACGCGTTCGTCGGGGAGTCCGTCAAGCGCACTGGTTCGACCACCGGCACCCATAGCGGTACCGTCACCGCCCTCAACGTCACCGTCCGCTACCGGGGCGGCGGCACCGTCAGCGGCATGATCCAGACCACCGTCTGCGCCGAACTCGGCGACTCCGGCGGCCCGCTATACGACGGCACCAAGGCCCTCGGCATCACCTCCGGCGGCAGCGGAGACTGCAAGTCCGGCGGTACCACCTTCTACCAGCCCGTTCCCGAAGCGGCGAACGTCTACGGAGTCACCGTCTACTGACCAATCCGCAGCCACCAACTGCCGGCCGGGCGGCCGTGTCCAGAACCCGCCTGCGGTACCGTTGCCGCCATGGACGAGACCGATCCGGTTGCGCGGGCCCAAGACCAACTCCGAAACGACCTAGAGCTGGTGCAGCGCTACGGCCGGGACGAGGCAGCAGACCACTTCGGCGGCTGCTACTGGGACAACGAACCACTCGTCACCATCGTCGCGCTCTTCACCGCCGAGGTCGACCGGCACCGGACCGTGCTACGCGGCCGGGTCACGCAGCCAGCTCGGCTGGCGGTCCGGGCCACCCCACGGACCTGGCGGCAGGTCCAAGCCGACAATGAGGAGATCGCCGCCATGCTGCTGACGACGAGGACCGAGCCAGGAGTCCACGGGGTCGGCATCGGCCTTCATGAGGGCCGTTTCGTGGTATGCGTGGACATCGAGCCCTACACCGCCGAGCGCGCCGCCCGCATCGCCGAGCTGGTGCAGCCGCGCGAGGTCGTTGTGCAGCAGGGCGGGCCGTACCACGCCGTCTGACCCAAGGGCCCGAGACAAGAGAGCGGCTCATGCCGCAACGTCGAGCGGCATCAGCGGAGCAGCAACCTGGGTGGCGCGGACCAGTGATGCATCCCTTCACCGCGGACGGCTGGTATCAGGGCGATCTCCGCTACGTGCTGTGACCCACTGTGCCGCATTGGCGTAGAGCCGCTTTACTTGCCGCGAGCGGTATCCCGGAGGGATTCCACCAGTGGGACGGCGCGGATTCCCTCATCCCGTCACGGCCGAGGATGCCGCTCTCCCCTCTCCCCTTTCCCGCGAAGGTGCTGCGCTTTGTCGGCCTGGAGGCCCTGCGCAACCCTGGCCCGCTCGAAGTACCCGGCGCAGCGGAGCTGCTGGCCGAGCAGGAAGGGAGGTGCCGGCATGAGCGATGAGAAGGTTCTCCACCTGGATATAGCCCGGGATATAGCCCCGGCCGCGCAGCGGATCATTGCTGCCATGCAGGACCGCGTAACCACCATTGGGCTTCACTCGGCGACGGCAGCCCCGAGCATGTCGAGGCCCTGAGTCGCTCGCCAACGCCTGCGCCACATGCTGAGGCTGGGTGGCCGCCTCATGCGAGAAGGCCGGCAGGACGAGCTTTCCATACTCGGGGTGACCGTGAGCAACGTCACCACAGCGTGGACTTCCTTACCGAAGCGTGACGGCAACCAGCGTGAAGGGTGCGTAAACGCGTTCATGCAGCTCGGTGGTACTCGTGGAGCAGACCACCGAGCAGGTCGCGTCGACGCACCGTGCCTCGATGATCCTCCCCAGGGATGGTCGGCCGGGCGGGCGGATCTGGCGTTTGCAGCCCGAGTGCCCGGTGGGGACGGGGCCGTTGTAATGCTGGACGTAGACCGCAGAACCTGCTCGAGGTGGTTGCGCCCGAGGGTCAGCAGCCAGTCCAGGCACTCGGCACGGACCGTCCGCACCCAGCGCTCCGCATACGCGTTTGCCTTTGGCGCTCGGATCGGGGGTCACCAACACCTCCCCACCCTCTGAGCGGAACACGTCATCGAAGCCGCAGGAGAACTTTGCGTCGTGGTCGCGCAGCACGAAGCGCACGTCTCGTCCCCGCTCGCCCAGGATCAGCAGCAGGTTGCGGGCTTGCTGAGCGACCCATGTGCCGTTCGGATGGGCTGTGACTCCGGCGAGGTGGACCCGCCTGGTGTCGAGCTCGATGAACAACAGCACGTACAGCCGTCGTAGCCACACCGTGTCGACGGTGAAGAAGTCGCAGGCCACGATGCCAGCGGCCTGCTGGCGCAGGAACGCCGGCCAGCTCTTGCTCGCCCGCCGCGGCGCCGGATCCAGCCGGTGGCGGCGAAGCGTCGTTCGGATTGCGGTGGCCGAGACCCGCACGCCGAGGCGCAGCAGTTCTCCTTGGACGCGCTGGTAGCCCCACCGCGGGTTCTCCGCGGCAAGGCGGACGATCAACTGCTGGATGTGGTGGTCCAGCGGTGGCCGGCCGATCTGGCGGTGTGGGTAGGTCCACGCGCCGGCGACTAGCCGCCGGTGCCAGCGCAACAGCGTCTCGGGCTTGACCAAGTAGCAGGACCAGCGGGCTGGGGGTAGCACGCGGCTGACTGCAGCGAGCAGGGCTCGGTCGGCGGGTTGGAGCTTGGGACGTGGGACTTGGCGGCGGAGCACGGTGAGTTGATGACGCAGGACGAGGATCTCCAGGTCCTTGGCGGCGTCGCCGCGGGCGAGCAGGGCGAGCAGCTGGATGGAGCGGCATAGCGTGAGGTAGGCGATTTCGACAGCACCAGGTGTCCTCAGCAGAGAGCAGAAGCGCCACGATACCGACCCACGCGTGCCCCGAAACCCCAGCTCACGGCTCACGTCCGAGTTTTGCGCACCCCACACGTGCTGCGAGCGGACGGCATGGGCACCCGAGAGAGTCCCACGCCGTTCGCCCGCAGTGGGTTGTTCGTAGGGATAGGTTACCGCGGTTGGATGCCATTGCGGGTCATGATCGAGTCCTCAGGGCTCGGCACGCACCGCGGCAGCGTCGGGACGATCAGCGAGCGCAGGACCAGCGACTCGGTTCTGGCCCCCTCCGTGGGCAGCCATTGCGGGAGGACCAGTAGCTGGTCACCGCTCGGGATCGCGTCGGGGTGGATCGTGAACACCGAGAAATGATTGGGATCGCTGGTGCGCTGGCGGTCGTAGTCGATCCAAGGTTCCAAGGAGCGAAGGTAGGCCAAAAACCTGCGCCTGTCGTTCGCGAGTTCAGGATGCTGGCGCAGGTCGACGTGGAAAGTCGAATAGGCCGGGTCCAACGCGACGGTGGCGCGGCACTGTCCAGGCGCCGAGTACAGCATCACGGCGGCACGGACTCCGGCTCGGCGCAGCTGCACATTGAGGGCGCTCGGGTCATGGAGCTGGTTCCAGCGAACGGTCACGTCCACGGTGCCGTCGGCGTTCCTGGTGACGGCGTAGGCAGCCATGAACGCTCGGCCGTGCGACCAGGGCAGCGGGATGACACCGGCGAGCGCGGTCACCGCCACTGCCGCAATCGCCGCTCCGGCAACCACCAGCCGGCGGATGCGGCGGCGGGACCGGTCGGGCCGGGCCAAGCCGCGGTCGTCGGCCGAGCTCAAGATCTGGGCCAGCACCACCAGCGCCTGCGGGTCGGTTTCCAGCGCCTCGACCGGCGTCGCGGTGGCCGGGTCGGCGTTGCGCAGCCGAGACAGTGCAGCCTCGAGGGTCATGCTCATGCTCTCACCTGGCCTTCCGGTCGTGGAGGCGAGACTGTTGCGGGTCGCTGGTCGCCTTGGGGCCCAGGGCCGGGTTCGGCCGCCGCCAAGCGGCGGGCGAAGCGGCGCCGGGCGCGGTGGAGCCGCACCTTGGCGGCCGTGCGTGAGCAGCCGAGCACGGCGGCTGCCTCGGGCAGGTCGAGCCGCTCCCATTCGGTCAGCCGCAGCACCTCCTGGTCCATCTCCGAGAGCGATTCGAGCACCGCACAGACCCATAGCTGCTCGGTGACCACCGCGGCGTGGTCACCGGCGACCGCGCGGTCCGCCGCGCAGTGGTCTCGGGCGTGCCTGCTGAGCCGGTCCCGGCGCTGCCTGGCCCGCAGTTCGTTGGCGATCACGTGGCGTGCGGTCGCGTACAGCCAGGCCCTGGGGTGGTCCGCCGGGACCTCGCGCAACCGGCGCCAGGCGATGAGGAACGTCTCGGCGACGACGTCACCGGCCGCGTCAGCCCCTACCCGACGTTGGGCGAAGCGCAACAGCTCCCCGTAGTGGCCCACAAAGAGCCGCTCAAAGCGAGATCGCGCCTCTGCCTCGGCCGAATGCGATTCCATGCACCGAAGATGTCCGCCGATGGGCGAACGGTTACACCCCGCGCACCATCCTCTCATGAGGCGAGATCCAGCTGTGAGGCCAGGCCCGGGGCTGCCGTGCTGGTCGAGCCGCTCGATCTTCCCACCGCCGGTCGTCCCTTGGGCATTGGAGGAGGCGGTACCGGCGCCTACCGGATTCCTTCCCCTAGTGCGGCGGGACTTCGGCCCGGGTTTCCCTCCACCGGCACTGTTGCAACTGGCGATCAGCTGCCTCGATATCCTCCACTGAGATCTCGGAACGCTACGAATGGCCCTCGCGATCGACCGCTTTGAGAAGCTCTCACAGGCTCAACATGGGCAGAGGCTCCACTTGGAGACTCGTCGGCCATGCACTTCGCCCAGATGCAACAGTGCCCTTGGCGGCATCACCCCGGCCAGCAGCACTAGCAGCTGGATGGAGCGGCACCCGATCAGGTAGGCAAGCTTCGGCAGCACGCAGCGGGCCTCCGAGCCGGTCAGCGGAGGCGCCACACTACCGCGCCACGCACCGTGCGAACTGCCAGCTCACAGGCCCTATTCGAGTTTGCGTACCCTACGCGTCTGGATGAGAAGAGACTCCACCCACGGACTCATCGGTGATGCGGTCTGCTCAGATGCAACAGTGCCGGGCCGCGACCGTGGGGAGGTATCACTCCGCCAGCGGAGCCGGACAGATTAGCTATCAGACGAATCGTTGCGGCCGAGAGCGCGCCCCGGCGACGATCCTTCCCGCCAGGCGCCGGGCGCGGCCGAAGGGGATGAGCCTCGTCGCCGACACCCTCCACGTCGGCGACGAGGCCGCCGCTCGTGGCGATCCGGATGAGCAGACGGCCGTGCGAGTCATCAGACGCTTCGTCCGACTGTCCAGCCCTATAGTATGGGAGGTTCGAATGCGTCGGATCTTGTATCTCATTGTCGCCGCTACGTGGGTGGCTTGCGCGGTTGCCCCGCGGACATCGTTGGCGGCAGAGGCGCCGGATCCCAATCCGAATCCGGCGCTGTTCGCGCAGGACGCGCACCCCTACGGCGCGAGCATGGCGACCTGGGGCGAGAGGGCGTCGCAGTGGATCTACGGTGAACCGTACTATCGCAGCCCGCTGTTCGATCAGACCGGCGCCAACTGCGGTGTCGATCAGCAGGGGCCGGTCTGGTACATCGCGCGAATCGCCGGGCCGCCTGTATTCAGCGGCACACGGCATTGCACCATTCCCCACCAGAAGGCGCTCTTTCTGTACATCGGGGCCGTCGTCGACGTCTACCCGTGCCCCGACCCCAACTTCCAGCCCGCACCGGGTCAGTCGCTCTACGACTTCTTGAGCGCCGACGCCAAGGCCATCATGGACACCGTCAATGAACTGGACGTCTCGCTCGACGGCCAGCTCCTCAACGACGTATTCAGCTACCGCTACCACTCGGACGATCTGTTCTCTATCACGGGCGACTTGAGCCTGCGGCTGGTCATGGACTCCTGCATCACCGGGCAGCCGCAGCCGGCGATCGTGGACGGCTTCTTCATGATGTTCAAGCCGCTCGACCGGGGCGAGCACGTTGTCCGGGTGCACGGGACCGCTACGGGTGGCGACGACAAGACATTCACCTATTTCTTGAAGATTACGTGAGGGGCCGACGGACCCATCCCGTGTGCAAATAGCTGACTGCCGTTGAGCGACGGGTTGGTGGTCGGACATCGCCTACCAGCCCGTCGCCGGGCTGCCTGCACCGGCGACCTCGGCGTAGCACGATGCATCGACCGAGCGACCGAGCAGGTTGCGGTCGTTTGTTGATTAGAGGGTATCCGAAATGCTGGTAAAGCGGGTGTTATTAACGTAGGTTGCGCTGAAGCAGCGTCGAGGTGACGCCGCCGCGTCACCGCTACCCGACCGACCTCACCGATGCGCAGTGGGCGCTACTGGCCCCGCTGATCCCCAACCCAAGCCCAATGGCCGCCCGGCCGTGCACAACTGTCGGGAGTTGGTTAATGCCATGTTCTAGATGGCTGCGCGCCGGCTGCGCCCGGTCGCGCGTATCCGCGCCACGGTCGAGCGGCTGCGCGCGGTCCGCGGCGTGGCCGAGATCACCGACCCGGTCACCATGCCCGCGCGCGAGCTGGCCGCCGGCGACGGCCGCGCCGGCTCGGCACCCCGCGCGCGTCATCGCGACTAACAGGAGGCTACCCATGTCCAGCGTGAATCCGCCTGACCTGTCACCACACATGCCGAACACATCGCGATCAGCGCCCGACCCAGCTGGGACGCCGCCGCTGCTCGGCAGCATGTGGGCTTCGTTGCGGGGTTTCTGGGACGACGCGCAGGGCTACCAGCGCCTGGCGTACCTCGTCGGTGTGGCGCTGATCGCCACCGGGCTGGTGCACGCCGGGATCTGGGCGGTGGTCGGCGGGTCGGCGAGCGGACCACTGTCGTGGCGCAAGCCGACGACCTTCGGGATCTCGTTCGGCCTGACCACGCTCACGCTGGGCTGGGTCGGCTTCTACCTGCCGGTCCGGCGGACGGCCGGCTGGGTGGCCGCGTGGCTGCTGGGTGCCTCCGGCACGTTCGAGGTCGTCTGGGTCTCGCTGCAGCACGCACGCGGGGTGCCCTCGCACTTCAACACCGCGACCACGCTCGACAACAGCCTGTTCATCATGGGCGGGGCGGCCATCGCCGTCACCATCCTGGTCACCGCCGCCATGACGCTGACGGCGGTCACCCGGACGACCGCGGCCCCGCCGATGGCCTGGGCGATCCGCTCAGGGTTGGTGGCGCTGCTGGCCGCCCAGGCCGTCGGCGCCTGGATGATCGCCCACGGCGTGGCGCTGGTGGACGCCGGCGCCGATCCCCGCACGCAGTCGATGAGCACCTACGGCGATGCGGGGGCGATGAAGGCCGCCCACTTCGTCCCGATGCACGCGATCCAGGTGTTCGCGGTGCTGGCGTGGCTGCTGTCGTTCTCCGGCCTGCCCCAGCGTCGGCAGTTGTGGCTGGTGGCGCTGGCGGTGGCCGGCTACGCGGTGCTGTTCGGCGTCGTGCTGCTGCGCACCGCCGACGGGCTCGAGCCGTTCGACCTGCGCAGCGCCTCCACGGCTGGCTACCTGATCGCGGTCGGCCTCCTGGCCGCCGTCGCTGTGGCCGTGGTCGTGAGCGTGGGTCGCCGCGTCGCCCCTCCCAGGAGCTGAGCCTCATCGACGCCGCTTGGGTCAACCCACACCCCCGGTTCGCAGCCGTTACGCGGCGCCGCTCGTGGCGCTGGACTCCGGTATCGCGCCGCCCGGCTACCGCGACGACCTGCTGGTCTCCCTCGGCCTTGCTGGCCGGCCGACCAGCGCCAAGGAGGTGTACGCCGCCGCGCCTGGCCACCGGCGTGGTTGCGCTGCTGGAATCGCACGCGGACAGGGTCACCCGGCTGCTGCCCAGGTTGCTGGCCGAGCGCACCAGCGGGCCGGTGTTCTTCGCAGATCGCCGCTCGCCCGCCTCCGGTATGCGGGCACGCGCCCTGGCCGACATCGACCCGGCCACCGACGAGGCCGGCTGTCCTGGGGCCGTTGGCAGCGGTACAACGGCTGCCGGCGGCGACCAGTCAACCATGGCCTGCAGCGGCGGTGGTGGGGCTGGTCGACCAGGATGAAGTGCCGCAGGATCGCACGGGCGCTACGAACCTGGAAGTCGGCCCAGTGCGAGCCGCTCGGTCGGTTCGTCCAGGGCGACGACGGGCTGCTGGCCCCCGCCGATCCCGAGGCCCGGCGGTCTGGATGCTGGACGCCCTGGCCGGCGCGGCCTGGGCCGCCGGCAGCCAGGCGCGCCGCAGCCAGGTCCGTCAGATCCTGCTGGCCGAGGGGATGCGCTGGCGGCGGACCCGGTCGTGGATCCGCAGCACCGACCCGGACTTCGTCCCAAACCAGCGGCCGTCCTGGCCTGCGACACCGACCCACCGCCCGAAACGACCGTGGTCTGCGCCGACGAGCTCGGCCCGGTGATCCCCACGCAGCTTCCCACCCGCGCCGGGCTGGACCGTCGACGGCCACTGGGTCAAAGCCGAGCTGGACTATGGCCGCGGGCCCGAGAAGACCTGGTGTTCGGTGCCCTGCACCCTTGTGATGGCCATGAGGTCACCCTGACTGGCCCGTCGCGCAACAGTGCCGGCTACCAGCGGCTGCTGGCCGAGGTCGAGGCCGCCAACCCGACCGGCTCGATCGTGGTGGTCGCCGACAACCTGTCCACCCATAGCAGCTCCTCCACCAGGCCTGGCTAGCCGACCACCCCCGCATCTGCCAGGTGTCCTCCCCACGGGGCGTGCTGGTTGATCCTGCAGGAGGGCTGGTGGCGCCTGTTTCGCCGTGAGGCGTGCCGGGCAGTCCTTCGCCAACCCCGGCGAGATCACCTGGCCACCCAGGTGGCGACCACGCAGCTCAACGCCCGCGCCCGCCCGTGGATCTGGGGCCGGCCACCGCCACCTCCCACGCTACCGACGCCGCATCCTCATCTACCGAATTTGACGAACGGAGCAGTAGGAAGCGGCGAGGCCGCAAACGGACCGGGATTACGCAGGGTTCCCCGAAGCGATGTCCAGAGCGGGAGCGCTGGCCGCCACGATGCTGGTGGCGAGCGGTGTGCGCTGGTACAGCACGCGACGCCCGGAACGCCACGACGTCACCAGCCCACTACGCCGCAGGACCGAGAGGTGCGTACTGACCGCGGGCGTGCTCTGGCCGAGTTCGCGCGCCAAGTCGGTCGTCGACTTCGGCAGCGCGACGCTGATGAGGATGGCGGCGCGGCTGCGGCCGAGGAGCGCACCCAGGGCGTCCTCACCGGTCACCTCCGCAGCGGCCGTCGGCCACAGCTCGCCGATCCCTCGGGGACCGTAGGTAATGCTCGGCGAGCCGGCCGTGCCCGGGTCGACCATGATGTGCGGCCAGGCAAAGACACACGGCACGAGCAACAGCCCAAC
>WNFU01003059.1_pt1 | contig 23312 bp, 19 predicted proteins | sample 5400121 | NCBI WGS metagenome assembly WNFU01 (sample SAMN13153360, study PRJNA577476) | soil metagenome | isolation source: 100 cm soil or saprolite under grassland replicate 1 | place: USA:California | collected 2016-06-15
GGCGTCGGGAGATAATCAATCCGCCGCTCGATTCATGACCGCGCGCATCCTGCTGGCTGGCACGCACAGCTCCGTCGGCAAGACGACCGTGGCGCTGGCACTGCTGGCCGCCTGGCAACGCCGGGGGCTGCGGCCAGCGGCGTTCAAGGCTGGCCCGGACTACATCTACCCGAGCCTACACGCTCAGGCCGCGGGGCGCCCGTCGCGCAACGTGAACAGTTGGCTGCTGGACGAGCGCACGCTGCGCGGAGTGTTGCGGCGCGCCACGCGCAACGCCGATGTTGCCGTGATCGAAGGCGTCATGGGCCTGTTCGACGGAATCGGCGCCACGCAAGTGGGCAGCACTGCGGCCGTCGCGCGGGCGCTGGCGTGTCCGGTCGTTCTCGTCCTCGACGTAGCCGCGATGAGCGGGACCGCCGCCGCGCTGGTGCTCGGCTGTCAGCAGACAGACCCCGGGGTTGACCTGGCGGGTTGTTGGCGGCAGCACTGGTTGGCTCTGGCACGAAAATTCGATATTGCTGGCGAATTCAGCGGGAGCTACGAACGGAGGGCGAGGAGGCGGGCGAATCGGGAATGTTGTGTGATGGCTTTCGGCGCGCCCGTGAACCACTCACTGAGGCGAATGCAGTCGATCGCGGTGGCGGTCAGCACGTGATCCAAACGGGTCTTGGCGAAACCGCGGTAGCGCGTGCGACGCATTCCGCACGTACGCACGCCTTGTGAGATGGTGCCCTCGACTCCAGATCGGCAGGCGTAGAGCTTCGCAAAAGCGAGCGTCTTTTCCCGTTGCCGTGCAGCACGCAAAGCCTCATAGGTGGCCTGCCGTCGGACCGTGATCAGCCGCCGTGGATACTTCTTGCTCGACCGGACGCAGCGCGTGAGGCTCGGGCACCGCGAGCAGTCTTTTTCTGAGAAGCGGATCTTGATCACCTCGGTGCGCCGGTTGTCGATCACGGGGGACCAGCTCACGCTCGTGCGCCCTTCTGGACAGGTCGCCCGCTGGTGCTTCCAGTCAATCTGAAAATGCTCCGCCGAGAAGCCGGTCTGCTCGCGCGCTTGCCAGTGCTGGTCACCTCGGGGAGGCCCCACCAAGTCGATATCGAAGTCGCGCCGACTGGCAACCAGGAGAGCCGCATCGACGTAGCCTGAATCCACCAAGTGTTGGTTCGGGAGCAAGTCCCGTTGGGCAAGACCCTGGTGGATCGTGGGCAGGCTATCCCAGTCGGCCATCGGGGCGAGCACCGTTTGCACGTCCGTGATCAGGTTCGGGGACTCAGGCTCGCAGGTCTCCGTCAGATGGACCTTGTAGCCGATCCACGCAGGCCGGGTGGCGCGTCGTCGGCAAGCGCCGCCTGCAGCAGCGCCAGGCCATCCGCCCCAACCTGGGCGACAAGCGCATCGCGCTGCGCTTGCTTACTTGGGAGGCGCGTGTCGTCCCAGCCGCTGCGGTACCGCTCGGCCCAGTCCGGCTGTACGTGCTGGAGCAGCCACTCGGGCGCCTGCTCCGCGAGCACATTGAGCGTGTGTCGAACGGTCTCACGGACGGCCTCCACGCGATTGTGGGCACGGATGGCAGCCAACACGTGCGTCGAGTCGGTCCGCTGGCGGCCGCGGGCATGCAGCCAGCCCCGCTCACGGCAGATCGTGAGCAGGGTGTCGAGCAAGTGCTGCTCCGCCGAGCCGGCGATCAGCCGAGCCCGAAACTCGCACAGTACGGTGGCATCGAAGCCAGGGTCATCGAGCGGCAGGCCGAGCGCATACTTCCAATCGCTTCGGCCGCGTACGGCATCGGCCGCCCTGCGGTCGGAGAGCCGTTCCGCAAACTGCATGACGCTGACCAGTGCCAGCCGCCACGGAGCCTCCGCCGGTCGGCCACGCAGCGAAAACAATGCAGCGAACGTGGCGTCGCGATAGATCGGACCGAGCTCGTCGCGTAGCCGCATCCACGCGGTGCCGCGAGCGAATGCATCGCGGGCAACCTGCGCCGTTTCTTCGGGAACAGGGCCAACTGGGTCGGGCCGTAGCGACATGGCAACCTCTCCTGAGACGTAGATCGGTGCCACGCTAGGTCCGGCGCCCACGGCACCGGAAGTCCCTCAACGAGACAGAACCGGCTCAATAGCCGGATTTGCCAGCAGTATCGAAAGTGGGACAGAGCCAGGATCTCATGACCGCCGACACCGGGGGTTGCCGGTCGTCCAGAAGCTAGGATGGACCTGGCTGCGACGACGGCCGAAGTCCCCGGGGATGAGCTCGGCGTCCTCGCCGCGCTCAGTCGTCGCTCGACGTGGCGTCGAGCGCCTCGGTGGCCTGACATGTCTGGCTGCCGTCGGTGAACGTCAGCAGGAACCTGTAGCCGCGGCCCGGGACGGTGGCGATGAACCGCGGCTGCCGCAAGTCGTCTTGCAGCCGCGCTCGCAAGTTTCGGATCTGCCGGTCCACCACGCTGCTTTCCGCTACGTAATCCACTCCCCAGAGCGTGTCAAGGATCTCCTCGCGCGTGATGACCCGCCCGGGGTTGGCGGCGAGCAGGTACAGCAGGCTCTCCTCGAGCGAGGTCAGGTGCAGCTCAGACGTACCCGGCACGCACGGTGCGGTTCAAGATGTCGATATCGAGGTCGCCCAGCTTGATCACCGGCTTGAATGTGACAGCGTCGCCGTATGACCGGCGCAGGAGCGCGAGCAGTCGGGCCAGGGGCTCCTCGGGGGCGAATGGGCTGGTCAGGATGTCGTCGGCCCCGCACTCGAAGGCGGCTAGCTTGGTCTTCAGGTCGCCCCGTCGCGTCAGGGCAATAACCGGGAGACGCGCCCCGCCGGCTGCATTTGCCCCGATCTGCTCCATGAGCAGGGTCCATCCAGGTCCATGTCCAGGATTACCACGTGGGGCTGCCACGCTGCGAGGGTGGTCGCCCCGTCGGCTGCGGTCGCGACGGTGCGGGTGGTGAACGCGCCGTGTTTGAGCATCAGCTTGACGAGCTCGACGATCGCCGGCCGGTCAAGCACCAGCAACGCGCGGGCGGGTCCACGGCGGGGGCACCTCGTCGCCTGCTGTTTCGTGACGTGCGCGGGCAGGATCATCAGGCCTTGGGACGGGGGCGCAACGTCTATGGGCGCGCGGTCAGCGCGCCCAGATACCAGAAGTTCATGGGCGCACCAAGGCTGCCACGCTGCGCCGTGCATGCCGTCTCGTCGCGACATGACGGAACTTTATGCTGCCCCAGGGCTGCCAGCCCCGATCAGCACCACATACACCCAGAAATCAACCGCGCGTTTGCGAGCCTTCATGCTCGACGAAGTCTTTCGCACTACGAACATCAGACTGGAGGCACGCGATGATGGTTGGGATTATGTACTCGACACGGTGTGTGAGACGATCATCGCGCTCCTGATCGTTGTCGTCCGTAACTGACGGCCCTGCGGCTGCTCCGGCAGATACGCCAGGAGGCAAGGCTAGGCACCTGAGCGGCGCGCTCCGCCGGGTGATGGAGTTGGGGGCTGGCGCGGCGACCGTCAGGGCCGGCGCCGTCCACGCATGGAGTGCAGGCGTTGAAGTCCCGTGACCTTGCCCCGTTTCCAGTTCCCGCTCATCAACCAGGGCATGCGATTCTCCGGCGCCAGGCTTTCCGACCGGCGGCACGCGGCCGGTGCGAAGCACGAGCGCCGGAATCGACGCAGCGGTATCAGGCACGGCCGAGCGCAATTAATCCGCGAGCGAGCGCATGCTCTCGCCCACATCGTCGTCGCTGAGGCTCGGGTAGCCGATCTGGACACCGGCCCAGCCGGCCTGCTTCTGCATGGTCAGCGGGCTCTTTGTCGCGCGGAGCAGTCCTTGACGCCACCCACCTGGGGCCGATTGTGACACCGATTGTTGACACGGCCGACTACAGGGGACGTGCGCCTGAGCTTGACAGAAGGTGCAACTCGGTGGCAACCTTCCACACGAGGACACTAGGCGGTGTCCCCAGGAAAGGGAGAGGGCTTTGAACTCTCCAGTGGGTCGTTTCGGCGAAACCCGCGCCGGCTAGCGTGGTCTTCACGGGCGCGCCTCGTGCGTGCCTCCCGCGTGAGCGCCGACCCCAGTTGTGTAGCGGCGGCGCAGGTTCCGCGTGTTGTCGCCCCACTTGGTACGCGTGAAGACCAAAGCATGCACACCCAGCCCTGCCGGGGGCCCCGGCAGGGCTGTTTGCTGAGCCACGTTCAACGCGCGGTGCACAGGTCGGGGTCCCGGTCTATCACCAACAAAGCAGCCAGGTACTCTGGTCTATCCTCCGGCTCTGTCGTGCCTACGGGCCGCAGCTGTTGCGCCAGCGGCGCAAGCAACTCCTGGACCCCGCCGATGACGCTGACCAACGCGCCTACCGCCTAACACTGAACAGGCTGCGCCACGTGGACGAGCGTGCCGCTTGAGCGCGGCCGAGACGAGAGGCGCTCGCGCGGCTCAGCTCAGACACATTCGAAGTCGTGATTTCGGACGTCGGCATGGGCCCTGGCATAACGGCTGGAAGCTTGTTGCGTGCGTGCGCAGGTCTTTGCCACAGGTGCGTGTCGTGTTGGGCTCGGTTGGACGCGGCAATCGATCCGGCCAAAGCGCGCGCCAAAGGCGCCGAAGTCGTCGCCTGACCCTATCGCCCCTCGGAGCTCAAGTGCGTCCACGCCTCTGCGAGGGCGTATTACCTGAGGGCCCATGCACATGATTCGATGAGGCTGCCGCCGACACCAGCGCCTGGCGGAGTGCGCGCCGAACAAAGACGCGGATCATCTTGCGCTTGTACTCGACGCTTCCGTCGAGATCCGCGACCGGGTCGCTGTCGGCTGCGGCCAGCTCGGCGGCGGCGGCGGCGAGCGCCTCGTCGTCCGAGCTGAGCTGGCCGCCCCGTAGCGCCGCCTCGGCGCGCCGCGCACGCAGCGGGGTGGCCCCAGCGCCGTTCAGCCCGATGCGCGCGTCGGCGCACGTGCCGTCTGCGCTAAGCGTCAGCCGCACCGCGACGCCGACAATAGAGAAGTCGAGCGGCCGCATGGCGTACTTCAGGTAGGCCGATACCGCGCCTGCGGGCCGTTCGGAAATCGCGACATCCGTGACCAGTTCGTTGGGTGCCAGTACCGTCTGCATGAAGCCAACAAAAAAGTCTTCGATGGGTACCGTTCGCTCGCCACCCGGGGCGCGAATGCGCACTTGAGCGTCGAGTGCGATTAGCGCTGACGGCGGATCGGCGGTCGGGAAGCCGTGGGCGATGTTGCCCACCAGCGTGCCGCGGTTCCGAATCTGTGGCGCGGAGAGGGCGGCCTCAGCCTGAGCCAGGAGGCCCCAGCGAGCACGGACGTTGGGGTGCATCTGCACCGCCGTGTGCGTCACCATCGCGCCGATGTGGAGGTCACCGTTCGCGGCGACTTGCCGCAAAGTTCGGGATGGCCTGCAGTCCGACCAGCACACGCGGCTGCACCAGGCGGTCGCGCAACATGACTAGCAGCGATTGCCCACCGGCCAGGATCTTGGCGTCTTCTTCGTGTCCAGCACGGCCAGGCGAGCGCGGATCGCTGCCGCTTCCGGATTATGCTCCAGATCCAGTTCGTCTACGAGCCGCTGATAGGTGGTCGCGTATCGGCGTTGCTGGAAAAGAGAAGGGCGTAGGCTCCAAGCGGTAGGTCTAGCCAACCACCGAGAGGAGCCGTACGCCAATGCAGACAATAGCCTCGAGCGCTGCACTTGAGGTGCAGATCGCCGAGCTGCTGGGCGACGAACTTGGTGCCAACGGTGACAAGCTGGCCGAACTGCGTCGGCTGGGAGCGCCGCTGGTGCCGCAGCGAGCCGTGAAAGAAGAACTGGTCGCAAAGTGCGGCAGTCGTCAACGTGAACAACGCTACTCCGAAAGGAACGGGGTGGTAGCGAACCGCCAGAACGCCGTCACGCTGCCGCGAAACGGCCGCGACGAGCCCGCTCAGCGCCCAGGCCAGACACTCACGAACGGTTCTCGCCGCCGGGGTCGAGGTCGTCGATGTCGAGCGTCTCGATGAACTCCTTGAACGGGGAGAGCTTGGACTCGTCGACCTCCGCCCGCAGGTCACCCGAAGTGGCCTGACCACCATCTTCGGCGAGTTGCTGCAAGACGATGCCGGCCTGGTCGAGGACGGCCTCGGCGACATAGATCGGCGTCTCCGTCCGCACGGCGAGTGCGACGGCGTCCGAAGGCCGGATATCGATCGCCTGCTCGCGTCCCGCCTGCTCAAAGGTCAGGTGCGCGCGGAAGGTGTTGTCGGCCAGGTTGCTGACCTCGACGCGAAGCAGATGGCCACCGAGGCTGGCGATCATTTCGACGAACGCGTCGTGAGTCATCGGGCGGGGTGTGCGGACGCCTTGCAGCGGCATGGCGATCGCCTGCGCTTCGAGCGGGCCGATCCCGATGGGGAGCACGCGATACCCGTCGCGCTCCCTGAGCAGGAGCAGCGGCGCAGAGCTGGGTGGAGCGATCCCAAGACCAGCCACGACGACTTCGATCATTGACGTCGTGACAGTATGGACCCCCACCTCACAGTGAGAGCAAAAGTCGCCCGTCCGGGAACTGGCGGGCTCAAGGAATGCATACCGTCGTGAGACTTCGTGTCCCCTCCCGCTTGCCAGAGACTGTTGACCAGATGCTGACTGGCCCGGCTGCGAAGAGAGGCAGCAGAGCCCCGTTCGACTCGAGTGTGACGCGCAGGCGCTGCCGGCGTCCGGAATCGACACTGCGTGCACTTACAGACGGTGCTTTGCCCCACAGTTGGCGTGATACCGAGCGGTGCTCGGAGCAGTCAACCGCATTCGTGGAGGACGGATGGGGTAGGCCGCTGAATCTTGCGTCGCTAGCGTTCCTGAGAACGGGAACGGCGACGGCAAGCGACGCAGACCTGTCGCTGCTATCGGCCGTGCGGAGCGGGTCGCCCGCTGATCACCAACTTTGCGCTTGCTTTGGGCACGGCGTGCCCATCGGCCGCCCCCCGGCCTCCGCGGCTGGCACAAGGTAGTGGCGCGGCCCGGGGTCGGCTTGTCTCACTCCTTACTGAGTCGGCACGTGTTCGTTGCGAGCTCACGTGAGAGATCTGATCGCACAGAGCTTCGGTCGCCGGGCTCGGCTCCGTGAACTCGATGTGTGCGTACAGGAACGAGCACTGGGGCCTACGCCTTGTCGGATCGTGCAGCAGCTCTCTGTAACGGTCGAGGCCTGTCAAGGGTGCCCAGGTGCTTGTCACCTGCTGCTCAGTCAGCGCCTGGATCAGCACCCGCACGTCTCGCGCAGTGTGCAGATCTGCCGCCGCCTCAGCCTTGCGGAGCAGGTCGGCCTGTGCGATGTGCAGGGAGTCGGCCATGATCGTTGGTTCCCATTCGCCTCGGGATGTGGACAATCCCGAGAGGAACCGCGCGTTGGGCGTCTTCGTCACTGCCGAATCCCACAGGGCCGTGGACTTGTATGTTTGAGATTTGTTGCGACCGAAGCGATTCGATGGTGGCCGGGATGCGGCAGTCCGACACGGGACTGGGTCAACCAGCCCGCAAGTTGTAAAGCAGCTCCGACAGGTACGTCCCGTGCTGGTCGTATGTGAAGCGACTGGCGGCAGACTCGCGCGTGCTCGGGGTGAAACGTGATCGCTCAGTGAGGACAGCGGGACGAGCCCCGAAGATGCTGCTGGCCGTGGACGATGGTGCCAGCAAGCGCGGCGCCATCGCCGACGTCCTGCGGGACGGCTGCCTCGCTGCCTAGCGACGGCAGAATGGCTTCCAACTGGTAACTTGGCCGCATCGCGCCACGGGTCATGCACTGGGCAATCGAGGGCGACGAGAGCCAGTCGCCGCGCCTCCGCGCGCGCATACCCATGTGCGTCGGACGGCGCCCTGCGCCCGGCGCAGCGGACCCGGGCCTTCCTACCACCCCAGCCATGGCCAGCGGCCCTGCCTGTACGCTGCGGGCACCAGGTCCCACGAGTGGTGCGAGCCGTTGCCCCAGCACCCGTTCGCAGGAAACCTGCCCAAAGAGGAGCCGCGCATGCGCATTGCCCAGGTCGCGCCACCCTTCGAGAGTGTGCCGCCCGCCCGCTACGGCGGCACCGAGCGGGTTGTAAGCACGCTGACCGAGGAGCTGGTCCGCCGCGGCCACGAGGTCACACTGTTCGCTTCCGGGGATTCCCGGACCTCCGCCATCCTTGTCCCCACCGTGGAGCGGGCGCTGTGGCACGAGACGCCGCCGCTGAAGGACTTTGCCCCCTACTGGGCCATTACGCTCGGGCATGTCTGGGAGCACATGGAGGAGTTCGACGTGGTGCACAGCCACCTCGACTATTTCGCCTACCCTATGGCGCGCGCCGGCGTCCGGCCGGTGGTGACAACGTTGCACGGGCGCCTCGACCTGCCCGAGCAGCAGCCGCTCTACCGCCACTTCCGCGACGTGCCGCTCGTTTCGATCAGCGACGCCCAGCGCCGCCCGGTCCCGGACGCAAATTGGGTGGCCACGATCCACCACGGGATCGAGCTGGATGAGTTCACCTTCAATCCGCAGATGGGCAGCTATCTGGCCTTTCTCGGGCGCATCTCGCCCGACAAGGGTCTGGACACCGCCATCCGAGTGGCACGCCGGGCAGGCGTGCCACTGCTGATTGCCGCGCGGATGCCGCTGCCGCACATGCAGGATCCGAACGTTCAGGTCGACTGGGCGCATTGGGAGGATGAGATCCAGCCGCTCCTGGAAGGCCGGCAAGTGGAACTGCTCGGACAGTTGGCCGGCAAGGACAAAGATGAGTTCCTGCGGAACGCCGCCGCGCTGCTGTTCCCGGTCCGCTGGCCTGAGCCGTTTGGACTGGTCATGGTCGAGGCGCTCGCGTGCGGCACCCCGGTCCTGGCCCTGAACTGTGGCAGTGTGCCCGAAGTGATCGAAGACGGCGTGACAGGGTTCGTTCGGGACACCGAGGACGAACTGGTGGACGTGCTGGGCCGCATCGCCGAGCTGGACCGGAGGCGCTGCCGAGCGGAGGCGGAGCGCCGCTTCTCGGCAGCGGGGATGGCCGACGCCTACGAGCGGGTGTACGCGCGAATCGTCGCGCATGACACACCCGAGGCAACGAGGTTGCGGCTATCAGCTGCTGCTGGTCGATAAGCGGGAGTGCCGCCCGTCCGTGACCCGGCGCACATTGCCTACCGTGCGCCGGTGGTCCTGGCCCTCCTGCTCATCGCCTCCCGCTGAGAGCGCCGGGCCGGAGCAGATGGCGGTCCTTCGATTTGCGGCCTCACTGTCGCGACCGGCTGGCGCACAGCGTGCATAGCCGTTGGAGTAGGCCGCCGTCGAATTTACGGCTGGGCAATTCCACGCGCGGCAACGGCTACGCAGTTGGTGGTGTGTCAAATCGTCCTATGGGCGGTCATCGGCGGTCTGATAGTCAGTTTCCTACTCCCCTGACTCCAGCGTGGGCCTGATCGCCACGATCCTTGTCGCCTCCGTCAGTGCGGCGGTCCTTATTGCCCTCACCCGCGCGGCGACCGGCCGCCGCACTGTGTAGCAGCACTCGGGATAACCCAGGTGGCCTCGTCGCTCGACCGGCTCCTCTTCGTGGGGGGCAGCCCCGCTGTCGCGGTGGTCGGACTCGTCTTGATGCTAGCCGCGGCGATCGTGTTTGCTCGCCACTACGGTGACGCTCCATAGTAGTCACGGGGTGTGCCGACGATGCGACGCAGGCGCAGGCTAGCCCGGTTGGGGTGAGGCGGGGGTGTGACGCTCGGGTTCCGTGGCGGGATCTTCGACGTCGACGGGGTGCTGGTGGCGTCGCCGCATGAGCGCGCCTGGCGGGAGTCCCTCCGGGAGCTGCTCGCGACCGAGTGGCGAGCGACGGGCGCCGCGATCGGCTACAGCCCGGAGCAGTTCACGACGGCGGTCTACCAGGAGCAGGTAGCCGGCAAGCCCCGCCTGAGCGGCGCCCGCGCCGCGCTCGATTACTTCCATATCCCCGACGCCGACCGACGAGCCATCGAGTACGCGGAGCGTAAACAGCGGCGCCTGGAAGAGCTGATCGAGGCGGGCGAGTTCGTCGCCTTCCCGGACGCGCTCCGGTTCGTGCTGGCGCTCGAGGCCCGCGGCATCCGCCTCGGCGCTGCCTCCTCATCCAAGAACGCGAACGTCTTCCTGGCGCGCATCCGCCTGGACGTGTTTGCGCGCGAGGAGAATCTGCGCGAGCCACCGATCGCGCCGGGGCTGAGATTGCTCGACCTGTTCGACGCCAACGTGTGCGGCCGGGACCTGCCACACGGGAAGCCGCACCCGCTGATCTTCTGGCTCGCCGCAGAGGAGCTCAGGCTGCCGCCGTCGGCGTGCGTGGTAGTGGAGGATGCCTCCGTGGGCATCCGAGCGGCCAAGGCTGGCGGCATGGCTGCGCTGGGCCTCGCCCGCCTGGGCGACGAGGCGCTGCTGGCGGAAGCTGGGGCTGACCTGGTCGTTAGCACGCTCGACGAGGTGGCCCTTGAGAGCCTGGCCGCGGGTCGACTTGAGCGGACATCGGCGTCCGTCTGACCGTCTGACAGCACATCGTGCGCGCCGGCGCGGCGCCTGGTACATTCGGACGGCGGGTAGCAGGGGGGGAGCGTGCGCGGACGGCGACTCGAGGACTGGGTGGGTGTGGTGCTGGCGCCCACCGGCGAGCCGGGCTGGATTCTCCAACAGGAAGGCTACGACCCGGCCCGGGAGCAGGAGGTCGAATCGCGGTTCGTCGTCAGCAACGGCTTCCTCGGCGTGCGTGGGTCGCGTGCCGCCAGCCGAGGTCCGGTCTGGGTCTCGTGGCTGCGATCGCTCAGCTGGGCCGCCTGGCCGCGTACCTTCGTCGCCGGGCTATTCGATACGCCGGATGTCGATCCGCCCATCCCGACGCTCGTACCAGCGCCCGACTGGCTCCGGTACCGGCTTTCGTTGGAGGGCGAGCCGCTCTTCCTCCACTCGGGCGAGCTGCTCGCCCATCGCCGCACGCTCGATCTTCGGCGGGGCATCCTCCTCATCGAGTGGCACCAGCGCGACCCGGCGGGCCGGATCATCCGACTGCGCGCTCTGCGACTCGTGTCGCTGGCCGACCGAGCGCTGGGCGTGCAATTGGTGCGGATCGATGTAGACCAGCCGGTGGACATCACCCTGGAGGCGTGGCTGGAGCCGCTCGGTGCGGGCCTGGAGCCTGTGCGCGCGACGTCCAACCTGGCGGTGTGGCGGACGGCGCGGCTGGGCCAGCGCCTGGCGGTCGCCGGCGCCGCGGCCGTCCAGGCAGGAGGTAGCACGCTCCGGGCGCGGGTCGATGGGAACCTGAAGCGGACGTGGACCTGGACAGCCACGCCCGGGCGACCAGCGACCTTCTCGCGACTGGTGGCGTTCGCGCGGGGGGCGGCGGGGCACGACCCAGGCGACGAGGCCCGCCATGCCCTCGCCCGCGCGCGGCGGGTGGGCTGGCCCAGCGTGGTGGCTGCCCATGCCGAGGCCTGGGGCAGCCGCTGGGAGGCCGGGGACGTAGTGATAGGAGGCGATGAGGCGGCGCAGCGCGCCCTGCGATTCGCGGTCTACCACCTGGTTAGCGCCGCCAATCCCGAAGACGAGCGGGTGTCCATCGGCCCTCGCGGCCTGACCGGCGACGCCTACCTGGGCCACGTTTTCTGGGATACCGAGATCTTCCTGTTGCCCTTCTACACGCTCACCTGGCCGGAAGCGGCGCGGGCGCTGTTGCTGTACCGCTATCACACGCTGCCCGCCGCGCGCGCGAAGGCCGCGCGGCTGGGGTACCGCGGGGCGCTCTACGCGTGGGAGTCCGCGGATACGGGTGACGAGGCCACGCCGACGCACGTGGTCGGGCCAGATGGGATGGTCATCCCCATTCTGTGCGGGACGCAGGAGCAGCACATCAGCGCCGACGTTGCCTACGCGGTCTGGCAATACTGGCAGGCCACCGAGGACACAGCGTTCCTGCTGGAGGCCGGCGCCGAGATCGTGCTCGAGACGGCACGCTTCTGGGCGGGCCGCGCAAGCCTGGAGGATGACGGCCGCTTCCACATCCGTGGGGTGATCGGCCCGGACGAATACCACGAGTCGGTGGACGACAACGCGTACACGAACGTCATGGCCCAGTGGAACCTCGAGCACGGCGCGGACGTTGCCGACCTCATGCGGGACCGCTGGCCCGCCAAGTGGGCGGAGTTGGCGGCGCGCCTCGAGCTGAGCGACGCCGAGGTGGACGGCTGGCGTCCTCTTGCCGCGGCCATGTACACCGCCATCGATCCGGCGACGGGCCTGCTCGAGCAGTTCGCCGGGTACTTCAGGCTGGAGCCGATCGACCTATCCCTGTACGAGGGGCGCAACGTGCCAATGGACGTGGTCCTCGGGCCACAGCGCACGCGGCAGTCGCAGGTCATCAAGCAGGCGGACGTGGTAATGCTGCTCGCACTCCTGCTGGACAGGTTCGACCGCCGTGTGCGGGAAGCTAACTTCTGCTTCTACGAGCCGCGCTGCGGCCACGGCAGCTCGCTGAGCCGCGGGACCCACGCGCTCGTCGCCGCACGGCTCGGCGAGGTCGACCTCGCCGAGCGTTACTTTCGCGAGACGGCCGCCATCGACCTCGAAGACACGACTGGGACCGGCGCCGGCGGCGTCCACATGGCGGCCCTGGGCGGCCTGTGGCAGGCGGCGGTGTTCGGTTTCGCAGGGCTCGACCTGCGCGAGGATGGGCTGGGCCTCGATCCGCGCCTGCCGGCCGGGTGGACGGCGCTCAGCTTCCGTGTCCAATGGCGCGGGCGGCAGGTGCACCTGCGCCTGGAGGGTGCGCAGCGGCTGGTCACCGCGAGGCTCGAGCGTGGCAGGCCGCTCATGCTCCACGTCGGCGGCAGAGCCCACGTGCTGCAGCCCTGGCAGCCGTGGACTAGTTGCTGGGAGGAGACCGCATAGTTGGCCTTTGCTCCGCCGCCGCGCTCGGCGTAGCGTTCCCGCTCGGGGCTTTATTCGCATATGCGTCGCCTGTTCTCCTTATCAAGGGACCAATCAGCGGTATCCGCTCACACCTGGCGGCAGGGTTGTCGATGGGTAACCGGCGTCAGTGTTTGGCGGCCGGCGTAGGGCGTCGTTGGGCCGAGCTCGACGACCACCTCGGATGCCGAGGCGCCGCACCGATCGAACCCGCCCAGCATGCCTGCTGGTAGTGCGCGTACACCTGCTTCCTCACCGTCGATGAGGAGTAGCCGAGCAGGTCCACCACCAGGCCGACGTCCGCGCCGCGATTCAACTGGCCGCTGGCAATCGCGCGGCAGAACGCAGGCGACCGGGCTGGCACCCCGACGCCCTGGGCTAGTACTTGGCCCGCCACTAGATCGTCTGCGGCATGATTGAGCTCACGCTTGCGTCGAGTGAACCGAAGCCAGTGCTGCATGTCGTGAGCCAAGGTCACGCCCGGACTGCGGTCCCACAACGTGGGCGGAGCCCTTCCAGTAACCGGATCTCGGGCGCGAGATGTAGGCCTCTGGGCACCCGCGATGACAAGCATTATTCTCCCTGCACACGTCCGTCGCGGTACTCTGGTCGCAGGCCATTGCAGGAGGCTGCGGGCCATGGCGATCCCCACCCGCGAACCGTTCCTTGTTTATTTGCGCGCCCGCGCTGCCGCGCTCCGTCGACAGCGCGCAACCACGCCGGCCGCGGCCGAACGCCTGGGAGCGCACGCGCAGGCCCTCGACCTCCTAGCTGAGGTCGTGCGGGACCTGCCTGAGGACGATGAGCGCCTCATGGTGCTCGAGACGCTCGCCGTCCGCGATGGTCAGTTCGTGCCTGGCGCAGCCACAGAGCACGCGCTTACGCAGTTCGCCAGTACCTCGCGCGAGGCCTGCGATGCCTTCCTCACGATGCTGGTCCGGGTCGCACGGGACGACGCCATCGCGCGGGCGCGGACCCACGGACATCTGCCGCCCCAACGTCCGCGCTGACAGACGCGGTGAAACTCCCATCCTGTTCGACCTGGAAGGCCCCTGGTCGTGAGCGACTCCGTCGCCTGATCGAGCCCGACGGCCACCTTCGAGCGGGCTTGGTCGACCGACACCGGCGCCCAGCTCGTCAACCTCTGGCTGCATGGTGAGACGCAGGTGTTGCGTCTGCTGACCCTCGAGCCCAACCACCGCAACCCGGTCCTCCTGCGCCTGCTGTACGTGGCTGGGCAGCGCGTCCCGGAGATCGTCGGGCTCAGATTGCGCGCCTGTCAACCTGGGGCAGGCGTCCCTCGGGCCGGCGTGGGTCCTTCGATCGAACGTCGACCCGGCGGACGTCAGCGTTTACCGTTGAACGGCTTGCTGATGCCGTCGCTCGTCTCCTTGACGGCCGCCTCGGCCCGATCGGCTGCCGCTGTCGCGGCTGTCTGGCCGACGATCAGGTCCACAACCCCGTACTCCATGGCCTCGGCAGCGCTCATCCAGTGGTCGCGGTTGATGTCGTGCGCGACCCGTTCGACCGACTGGCCGGTGTCCGCGGCCATCATCTCCTGCAGGCGCGCATTCATGCGGATGATCTCGCGCGCCTGCACTTCGATATCCGACGCGGTGCCCTGGAAACCGGCCGAAGCCTGATGGATCAAGATGCGCGAGTTGGGCAGAGACGACCGCTTGCCCTTGGCACCACCGCCCAGCAGCACCGCCCCCATGCTGGCGGCCATGCCGATGCACGTCGTTGCGACCTGTGGTTGGATAAGGTGCATAGTGTCGTAGATGGCGAGACCCGCGTCGATCTGGCCGCCCGGGCTGTTGATGTACATCTGGATCTCGCGGTCCGGGTCGTCCTGGGCAAGGTACAGGAGCTGGGCGACGATGAGGTTGGCGACCACGTCGTCGATGGGCGTGCCCAGGAACACGATGCGGTTCTTCAAGAGCAAGGAGAAGATGTCGTAGCCGCGCTCACCCCGGCTGGTCTGCTCGACCACCATCGGCACGGAGTAGGCGAGAGGATCGCGCACGTCGATTTCGCGCTGACTGGATCCGGTAGACATTGGGCTATCTCTCCTTGTATGGGGTTCCGAGGGCGCTGACTCACCATTGTCCGCGAAGGCCACGATAGGGAGCGAAGGCTTCTCGCCCGCTGTGTTCGGTGACCCGCCAGATGTCGGGCTCGTGCAGAGTCCCGGTCTCAAGCAGCGTGGCTGACGGCGGCCGCGCTGCTTCGCGTCTGACCAGGACGCAGATGGCGTTTTGCTGGCCGCCATGCAGCCATTGGGCAGGAACAGTCCATCGATCAAATGGTAATCGTGGAACAGACGTGGATCGACGAGTGGGTTATCGGCACACAGGAGAATGTCGCCGGTGCCGCCCAGCTTCACGAGCAGACCGGCGGGCTCTACAACTCGAGCTGAAAATGCTGACGCCACGTGGTCGGCGCTGCCGCCTGCCACCGGCGTGCCGATTGTCAGGCCTGTCTGCTCGCTGGCGGTCGGGTAACTGTGCCGATAGCATCCCTCCGGCGGCGCACCGGTGCCGGGTAGGTGGAGTCGATGGTCGCCAGCCGCAGCGCACGCGCGAACCAGTCCTGGGACCTGTAGTCAAACAGGCCGCTTTCGAACGCTCAGTTGCGCTCGATGGACCGGTTGCCCTTGAGTCGCTGCACAATGAGCTCGTACCGAGCCGCACACGTGGCGACCCGCTCCATCACTGCTGGTTCGCGGCGGCGGAGCCACCGGAGTTTGGGACCAACGCTCTGCTGGCTGACGGGACTTCCGGTGCGCTGGAGCGCTTGCTCTGCATTGATGCCCGCCTGAAACTCGGCGATCTCATCCGTGGCGCGAACGTCATTCTGATTGATGGCCGGCCGCAGAACTGTACCGGCTGCATCCGTGACGATGACCACGGGTACGGTGCCGCACGCGCCGATTCCGACGACACGCTCTGGCGCGCAATCCAGCGAGGTCAGGAGTCGTGGCACACCTCTACATATGTTGCGCCACCATCCCTCAGGATCAGCCTCGGACCAACCCGGATTCGGGGCCGGTGTAGCCGGCTGGCTCGGTGTGGGAACCGAGGATGTTTGCCAAGCAGATCCATGAGTGTCAGATTGGTAGCACTCGTCCCGACGTCCATGCCAAGCAAACGGCGGAGGATTTCACCGCCAGCTCCCGCGATGCGGCGCGGTCAGACCGAGGACGCCCCGCAGCATCACGAGCGAGACGATCAGCATGCCCACGGTGGTCACGACGCCCGCCGCAGTGGGCGTGCGGTTCAGTGCGATCAGGCCCTCGGCAGCCGCGGCGAAAGCGGAGCGCTGGGCAGGGTCGCTTGTGGCGGCGTGCTGACCGCTCATGTAAACCAGCGCCGGTGCACCGTGCTCTTGGTCGGCATGGCCAGCGAGTGGCAGTTGAACTCAAATGTGTACGTCGGAGCGGACACCGCCATCGTACACCCGCCCAAGAAACTCAGCGCCCTCGAGGCAACCGGAGGAATCCATCTACCGGTGCTCGCAACCCTCGCGTCAGCCAATCTGCCCGTAGTCGCGCTCAATCCACGTCAGGTCCGTGACCTCGCCAAAACCACTGGCAAGCTGGCAAAGACAGACCGGATCAATGCTCAGGTTCTGGCGCACTTTGCAGAGGCATGTCGACCTGCGGTGCGCTCGCTGCTGGCTGCCGCCACTCAGGAATTGGCGCTCGTTGGTGGCTCGCCGCGCCAACTACTCGAGATGCGTGTCGCCGAACAGAACCGCTCCCGCGGTGCGCCACCCCCGCATCCGCTCGCAGATCCGTGAGCACATCGCGTGGCTGAATCGCCACCTGGCAGAGCTGGATCTGCTCAGGTCAAGCGGAAACCGCTACCGCCTCGCGGGCAGTCGACTGCGCTGGCGGGGCTGGCGGGCTAAAAACCCCCCGCTGGAAGGCGTCGGCCGCGCGTAGCACCGTCGCGTCCATACCCATCCGCCCGACGAGCATCATCCCGACTGGCAATCCCGCCGACATTGCGCACGGCACGTTCATCGCCGGGTGGCCGGTGACGTCAAAGGGGCAGGTATTGACGATCATCTCCAGGGCGCGGGCCACGTAGATTTCGAGCTGATCTGTGCGCTGCGGGATCTTCGTCGCCTTGAGCGGCAACGTCGGCATTACCAGCAAATCCACATCGGCCAGCGCGGCGTCGTAGGCAGCTCCCAGCGAGCGTGCCAGGTTCTGCGCACGTGCGTAGTAGCGGCCATGGTAGGCTTCCTGCAGATACTGGCCCAGCAGGACCGTCAGCTTTACTGTCTCGGACAGGTCCTGCGCCCGACTGAGGCGGCCGCGAGCGTAGACGTCGAGGAGACTCGTCGTGTAGTGGCCCTTCCAGTTAGTGCCCATGCTGTTGCCGGCCACCATCAGCGCCGTTGCTCCTTCGAGGGCGATACCGTTCCACACGTGGACGCCGTCGCGGTGCCAGGGGATCGACATGTCTCGTACAGTGCAGCCCAAGCGCTCGAACGCCTGGGCCGCGTCACGTACCGCCTCGTCCACGTCCGCTTCGGACAGGGTGCCCCAGCCGAAACCCTCCTGGACGATGCCGACGCGCAGGCCGGCCACCTCGCCGGTCAGTGCCTGTGTGTAGTGGTCGGCGCTCACCCTGGCCGACTGGCGAGGATCGAGGCCGTCGGGCCCAGCGATGCTCTGCAGCAACAACGCAACATCCGCTGCGGAGCGGGCGATCGGTCCCGTGTGATCCAGCGTAAGTTCGATAGGAAAAACCCCCGTGTACGGCACCAGCCCGTAGGTCGGCTTGAGCCCGTAGACGCCACACCAGCAGCTTGGGATGCGAATGGAGCCACCCTGGTCTCCACCAATAGCCAGATCCACCTCCCCGGCGGCCACCAGCGCCGCGCTACCGCTCGAGGATCCACCGGTCGTGCGCGTTGGATCGTAGGGGTTCCGAACCGGGCCGCTGTCGCTAGTGTGGCTGCCGCCTGAAAAGCAGAGGCTCTCGCACACGGCCTTGCCACGAATTGTTCCGGCAGCGTCGAGAATGCGGGTCACGATCGTGGCGTCCACGTCGGGCACATAGCCCTCCAGCACGGCCGTCCCGTTCATCATCGGCACGCCGGCTACGCAGACGTTGTCCTTAATGGCGACTGTCTTGCCCGCGAGTGGTCCGCTTTCGGCACCGCGGATGTCGGTCTTCCAGTACCAGGCGCCAAGCGGGTTGTCCTCGGGCGTCGGCCGAAAACCGGGCTGGCGTGGATACTTGACCGGCAGACTTGGCTCGACCAGCTCATCCAGGCGAGCGTACGAGCCGAGCGTGTGGCCGATAAGGCCACCGAAGGTCGCCAGCCGGTCCGGCGGGATGTTGAACCCGTACTGGTCGGCGATACGCGCGAGCTCTTCGAGCGATGGCGGTTGGATTGGCATACAGGTCTCCCGGGCGGCGAGCGGGCGCGGTTATCGGGCTCAGGCCGGCGTCAGGACGCGACTGTGCTGGCGCACGAAGGCGAGCCACTCAAGACCGATATGCTCCAGGTCGAAGTCGAGCGTGGCTTCGTGCGCGGAATCGATGAGCTGGATCAGGCGCTTGTCGTCAGTAGCCAGCCGCTCGAGGATGAATGCCCCGTTGGCTGGATCGACGATCGCATCGTCGCGCGAGTAGAACAGTAGCGTGGGTATACGCACTTGCCCGAGTTCTCCCTGCACTTGCTTGAAGAGACCAAGGCCCTTCTTCAGCGTTACTTTGGGGATCTCCGAGTAGGTGATTCCCGCCGAGTTCAGATCTTTGGTCAGGATGCGCGGATCGGTCCATGGTGCCGGTATGCGCGCCGGAGTGCTGGGATCGTCGGCCGCCGCGTCGAACGCAGGCATGTCCATGACGGGCCCGTTGATACAGCCGACGCACGCCAGGTCGCTGCCGCGTGTGGCGCCGAGATGCAGAGCCAGCGTGCCGCCCATCGAGATCCCGATAGCGGACACGCTCGAGCAGGTGTGCTTGAGTTGATCCAAACCTGTGTTGATCGTCGCGATCCAGTCCGCCGGCCCGCTCTGCTCGAAGTCCTCAACGCTCGTGCCATGGCCAGGCAGCCGGGGAGCGAGGACGGTCAGCCCACGCCGAGCGAGGAAGTCGCCCAGCGGGCGGATGTTCTGTGGCGTGCCAGTGAACCCATGGATCAGTAAGCAGCCGATATCACTGCCCTCGAAGAAGAAGGCGCCGGCTCCAGGCATTACACCCATGCAAGCCTCCTGCGACCCCGGTGGTTTACGCGCCAGGCTCAGCATGCGCACTCCGCGCGCCCAGGATCAATGGCACTTAACGCTAGTCCGCCTTCGGCACCGCGTCAACTTGGAGCGATCGACCGCCGAGACGTTCGATGCGCGCCGGCACCGGCACACGCCTCGACGCCTCGAGGGTGATTCGCGTGTGCGCCGCTATCGGCACCGACGCCGCCGCCTGCGCTGTCCACGTACTGTAGCGGTAGGCACGCGCCATGGCTGACCCGCTCGACGCCGCCGTACTCGGCCGCCTCGTGGCCGCCCGCGCAGAGGCCGAGCCCGACCGGTGCTGCCTGGTGTTAGAGAACGGCGACCTGCCTGCGGAGCGACTCACCAACGCCGAGATTGCCGTCCAGTCCAACAAGCTGTCGCATGCGTTGCGGAGTGTCGTGCTCCGCAAGGGCGACCGAGCGGCGGTCATGCTTCGCAACCACCCCGAGTTCGTCTACGCGCTGGTCGCCTGCTCGAAGCCGCGTCTTGCGACTGTCCCGGTCGACCCACGCGCGCGCGGCGAGAAGCTGCGCTACTTCATTACCTCCGCCGAGTGCGCGGGCGTGCTCACGGCGGATTATGTCGTGGGCGACGAGACAGCGGCGGATGTACTGCGCACTACCGATGCGCGTACTTACGCGCTGTCCACACCAGAGGGCGGAGCCGAGGGGCTGGCGCCATCGAACGAGTGGCAAAGCCGGAACGAGGTGCTCGATGGCCCGGAACGCGCCGACACCGGCTAGCACATCGAACGGCTCAGCGATCCCTTCGAGTTGTCTTACACCTCGGGGACGACTGGTGACCCGAAGGCGATCGTCCTCACCTATGCGCGCATGCCGCTCTACCTGATGATCCCAAGGGCCTTCTTCGGCTACCGTGCCGACGACGTGCCCTACACGGGGGCTCTCCCTGACACACGGTAACGCCCTGGTCGTGACGCTCCTGCCTGCACTCACCGGCGCAGTCGACCACTCCGTGTTTAGCCGTCGGTTCACCAAGACTCGACTCTGGGACGTTTGCATCGAGTACGGTTGCACCACCTGGTCGAATCTCGGCGGTATCGCGAGCGCCATCTACGGCGAGCTGCCCTCGGCGAAGGATCGGATGCACAAGGTGCGTGCGGTCGTAAGTGCCGGAATGCTGCGCCAGCTTTGGGTGGCGTTTGAGGAGCGGTTCGGGGTTCGCGTGCTCGAGTGGTACGGGACTATGGAGGGTGGCGCCTTCGCCTACAAGCCGCCCGGAGCAGGCCCGGTGGGCTCGTTCGGCAAGCCGCCGGACGTCCTCGAATTGGCGATAGTCGACGACAATGAGCAGCCAGTTCCTCCAGGAGTCGTCGGCGAGCTGGTCGGACGTCCGGTCGCCGGTCCTGCACAGCTCGAGTACTTCAAGGATGCGGTCGCCTCGGCTAACAAGACTCGCGGTTGCTGGATGCACACGGGTGACATGTGCTGGCGCGACGCCGATGGCTGGTACTACTTTGCTCACCGCAAAGAGGAGGGCGGCATCCGGCGGATGGGTGAATTCATCTCCGAAGGGTTCGTGCGTCGGACTGTGCTCGAGCACCCGGATGTTCTCGACGCCCATGTGTACGGAGTGCCATCCCGGACTGGAGCCCCGGGCGAGAGCGACGTCGTCGTCGCAGTGATCGTCAGGGAACGCCACTCGTTCGATGCAGCCAGCCTGTTCGAGCGCCCGCGCTCGAGCGATCCCACCTGCCGGACTACATCCAGCTCGTGGACGAGCTGCCGAAGACCGCTTCGGAAAAGGTGCAGACTCGCTTCCTCGCAGCTATGCTCGATGCGTCCAATCCGGGCGTCTTCATCCGGCCCCGCGCCGCAGTCTGATCGAGGCTTCCGCGGATGCGTGGCAGAAATATGTGGGCCGCCTGGTACGAGCGCCAGGCAACCCGCAAGAAGCCCTGCAGGTCGGTAATCTCGAGCGACCCGAACGTGGCACCGAGGCGGCCAAGGCGGCCGCGGTTGAGTGAACGTAGAGGTCACCATGGTTATGGACCGCATGCTTCACGGGCTCGTCGCCCTGAGCGCCCCAGCGATCCGCCACGTGCGCGCTTTGCACTTCTTCAGCGTCGTGGCGTCGCGTTCGATGACCCAAGCGGATAGCGCAGCGGTGCCTGGGCCAGCTCGGGCGGCCAGACGGCGACCTGCCGCCCGTTCTGCCACTGCAAGGTGAGCAGGGTATGGCCGCGCTGGAGTCCCGTCTGGGGCTCCAACGAGAACCTGCCGTAGAGCGTGGCGCAGGCAAGCTGGGTTGCGCAGCTGAACAGGCTCTGGTCATCGACCGTCAGCCCGGCAAGGGTCACCTCTCGTACGCATCGGGCGACGAGCAGTCCTGCTGTGAATGCCTGGGCGGCGGGGTACGACGGTGCACGGCCGGTCCGCTCCGTGTAGCGCCGGACAAACCAGGCCACGTCAGGCCCCTCGTCGGGCACCGCTACAACGTCGGGGATCCACTGGGTCGGTCCGAGCAGGCCGTCGCGCGCCGTGCCCAGCGGGGCAAGGACTTCCTCGACACCGGCGCTCACGAACGCAGCCGCCCGCCACGGCCGGCCCAGCAGCACTCGCGCGGCTGTCAGCTCGTCCTCGAACCCGCCGACGACGAGCACGAGGTCTGCCGCGGGAAGCCGGGCCGCCGTGGCTTCGGCCGCGCCAGGCACGAACTCACGGGCCGCTAGGTGTAGACCCAGCCCGGTGGCCGTCACCCGCGCGCCCGTCGCGACATCCCGCGCGAAGCCGGTCGCGCCGTGCAGCAGCGCGACCGATTCGATGCCCGGATCGGTAGCCTGAACCGCGTGGAGGGCCCCAGTGAAGTAGGCCGCCGCTGGCGCCGCGATGTTGACGACGCGGGGGAACCGCTGCCAGACGATGGCGCTCGAGGCGCCCCCGTGGTTCCAGACCAGTCGGCCGCCAGCCGCCCGCAGCGCCACGATGGCGGGGCCGCTACCGTAGGGTCCGAAGATCACCTCCGGCCGGCTCGCGAGCGCAGTGCGCATGGCCGCCGCTGGATCGGGATGCGCGTCGACACGCGCCAGCTCGACGACTTGCCAGCCGACGGGCAGCTGCGCCGCCTCCTCCGCCCACAGCGCTAGGGCGTCAGCGCCGTCCACGCCGTAGCGGGCAAGCGGGCCAGACAGGGGAGTAACGAGTACCGCGCGCAACCCGCCGGTCATCGGCGAGCGCACGCTAGCGACCGGGCCCATGAAGGCCGAAGGCGAGCTTGGGATCGCCCGGCACCCAGGTGCCCGCGACCTGCGAATCGGTGCCGATCTCGCTCGCGCGAGCCATGACCTGCCGCCCAAGCGCTAACTGGCCTGGCTCCCATCGATCGAGTGCCTCGTCCACATTGCCGTCGGCGGCCGTCAGCGCCTCGGCGAGCGCCCAGGCATCGCGAGCCGCCTTCGCCGTGCCGGCGGCGGCGTGCGGTCGGAGCACAATGGCGGCGTCGCCGATCAGGCACACCCGGCCGAACGCCATGGCTGGAACAGCGACGTCGAAGATCACCTGCACGAACGGTTCAACCGTCTCCCGCACCACTTCGGCGATCGGTGGAGCCATCTCCGCGGCAGCGAAGGCACGCAGTTCTTCGACGAAACGCTGTTGCACGGAGCCGGGCGGCAGCGACACGAGACGCTGCCGTCCTTCGCGGTCCAGCATCAGGGCCGCGAGCGGCCCACCGTCCGCCACGTTCCGGTACCAGACAAAGTTCATGAGACGACGCCCAGGCTGGACGGCGCCATCCAGGTTGGGGATTGGATATACGAGGATGCGGCTGTGTTCCAGGACCTGATACGTGATGGCGTCGCGCAGTACCTGGAACGTGTGCACGGATAGATCGTGCTCGGGGAAGGTGCCTCGCCATGCCACGTAGCCGGCGTAGCGAGGGACTACATCGGGGAGCAGGAGCTGCCGCGCTGTGGAGTCGATCCCGTCCGCGCAGACCAGCAAGTCGCAGGTGTATGCGCCCCGATCGGCGAACCGCACCGTGACGGCGCCCTCGCCCTGATCGAACCCCACCATCTCCCTCCCGAGGTGATAGCGCTCGCGCGGGAAGCAGCTGAGCAGGGCACGGTAGATGGTGGTCCACGATGAGAAGCG
>WNFU01002843.1_pt1 | contig 23308 bp, 21 predicted proteins | sample 5400121 | NCBI WGS metagenome assembly WNFU01 (sample SAMN13153360, study PRJNA577476) | soil metagenome | isolation source: 100 cm soil or saprolite under grassland replicate 1 | place: USA:California | collected 2016-06-15
CCTCGACCACCTGTTCGACGCCAAGTGACACCGGTGGGGGGAATCGGGGGGAGCGGCGCCGCTCCCCCCGATGTTCAATGGATCAGGCCGAGCTCCATGAAGAGCGCCCCGGCGACCGGATTCTCGCAGTAGGACGCGATCTCGACGAACCCGAGCGCCCGATAGAGCGCGATCGCCTCCTTCATCGACGGCAGCGTGTCGAGCCGCAGACGCGCATAGCCGATCGCGCGCGCCTCACCGATCACGGTCCCGGCCAGGCGCCGCCCGAGGCCCATGCCCCGCGCCGCCGGACGGACGTACAGCCGCTTCATCTCGCAGGCGCCGTCGCCGAGCGGCCGCAGCGCGACGCAGCCCGCGAGCTCGGGGCCGGCGGCGGCGAGGAGGAGCCGTCCGGCGGGCGGCGCGTACGCCCCGGGCAGTCCCGCCAGCTCCCGCTCGAAGCCCTGGAAGCAGAGATCGATGCCCAGCGAGGCCTCGTATTCGCGGAAGAGCGTGCGCGCGAGCTCGACGGCCCGAGGCGTCGCGGCCTGGACGATGGTCATCGCCTCAGAGATCATCGAGCCCGAGCTCCTGCCAACGCGCGCGCACACGCGCCTCGTCCTCGGGGGCCGGGCGGACGGTGGGCGGGAACCGCTCCCCGCCCCACTCGGCGCGCCGCGCGAACTTCCACGAGCGCGTCGCGTCGATCAGGACTCGGTTCCAGAGCCCGGTGCCGAGCTGCGCGACGTCGCGATCCTCGAGGGGCGTGCTCGGATCGATCGGCGAGCCGAAGATCCCGGGGAAGACCACGAGGCCGTCCTGCCCGGCGTTCACCCGATGGGCGAAGGCCCAGTCCACCTGCTCGTACGAGGACGGATCGATGTCCTCTTCGACGACGATGACGTTCTTGTAACGGAACTGGGCCGCGCTCGCGCCCCAGAGCGCGGCCGCGATCTGCTTGGGCTGGCCCTGGTATGCCTTCTTGATCTGGACGACGATGTTGACGCCGTTCGTGATCGGCGGGACGAACACGTCGCGCACCCCGGGAATGCCGGCCACCGCGAGGATATTCCACGCGATCGCGGCGCGCTGGACCGACGACATCACGCTGTTCTCGCTGTACGAGCCGGGCAGCGTGCCCTCGAGGCAGCCGCGAAAGATCGGCTCGCGGCGGTGCGTGATGCCCGTGACCTGCATCGTGGGGCGCAGCGTCGGGATGTCCGAGACGTACCCCGTGAACTCCCCGAACGGCCCCTCGGTCTCGTACGTCTTCGGGTCATCGCTGATGAAGCCTTCGATCACGATCTCGGCGCTCGCCGGCACTTCGAGGTCGACCGTCTCGCAGCGCACCAGCTCGGCGGGCTCCCCACGGTAGGCGCCCATCACGTCCCACTCACAGACGCCCGTCGGGATCGGCGAGCCCGCCAGGAACGGCATGATCGGGTCCCAGCCGATCACGCACGCGACCGGCATCGACTCGCCGCGCGCGGCGTACTTCAGGAAGTGCTGGCCCCAGTGCTGGCCGCCCTTGATGAGCAGGAACGGCGCGGTGTTCTTCTTGCCGATCATGCCGCGGTAGATGCCGACGTTCATCACCCGCGTCTCCGGGTCGCGCGTGACGATGCCCGAAAACGTGTGGATGTACCGCCCGCCCTCGAGATAGTGCCACTTCGGGACCGGAAACTCCGTCTGGTCGACGTCCTTGCCGGGGATGACCACGTCCTTGACCGGCCCGGTCGCGACGACCCGCGGGGCGATCGTCTGGCGGTTCGTCTTCATGACGTGCTGGACCATCTCGCGGTTGGATGTGTCCTTGGGGAACCCGAGGGCCAGCGACAAGCGGCCGACACTGCCGAGACCGCTCACGAGAAGCTTGGTGCAGCGTCCGGTCTTGTAGCCCTTGATGTTCTCGAAGAGGAGCGCGGGCCCCTTCTTCTCGAGCACGCGGCGCGCGATCGCGCCCAGCTCGCGCTCCCAGTCCACCTCGGCCGTGACTCGCCGCAGCTCGCCCTCCTTCTCGAGCCGCGTCATCCACTGCCGCATGTCCATGAAACTCATGAGCGAGCCAGAACAGATCGCATGCCCTCACGCCTCCTTCTTGAGCGCCGGCGCCACCTCGCCGAGGAAGCGCTTGAATTGCCCCTGCTGGTCCCAGGAGGCGAGGCGCAGCGCCATGTGACCCACGCCGGCGGCGAAGTACGCGCGCAGCTCCTCGGCGCACTGCTTGGGCCCGCCCGCGATGGTCCACTGCTCGACGAACTCACGCGAGAACTTCGCCGTGTAGTAGGTGTCCAGGAACGCCTTCGTCTCCTCGAGCCCCTTCTGCCGGTCCTCGTTGATGTTGATGTTGTGGTAGAGCGCGCTGCCGAGCTTCGCCGGGTCGCGGCCCTCCTCGCGCGCCATCGCCGCGATGCGGCTCCATTGCTGCCGAAACTCGTCAGGCGAGAGCTTGTTCGTCATCCAGCCGTCGGCGTGGCGCGCGATGCGGCGGAACGACCGCTCGACCACCGCCGCGGAGGCGGAGGCGCCGCCTTTCCACGTGAGACCCGTCGGGTTGGACGCGATCCAGATGGGACACGGCTGCTGCACGGGCCGTGGCTCGAGCGTCACACCAGCGAAGGCGTAAAACCGTCCCTGGTGCGAGACGTTCTTGCCGCCGAACAGTGTCCGCAGCACCGCGATCCCTTCCTCCAGGCGTCCGACCCGCTCAGCGGAGGGGATGCTCATGACGTTGTGCTCCGCGGCCTGGGCCGCGTTCGCCTCGCTGGGCCCGCCGAGGCAGACCGCGAGCCACGTCCGGCCGCCCGAGAGCACGTCGAGGCTCGCCCACTGGTGAGCCAGCATGACGGGATGGCGATGGACGAACGTCGCCATGCATCCGACGCCAAGACGCAGCTTGGTGGTGACCCCCGCCAGCGCGGAGAGTAATGTCACCGACTCGAGACGCGGCTTGGCAAGGAGGCTGTCACCGGCCCACACCGCATCGAAGAGGCCGGAGCGCTCCGCCTGCACCGTGAGATCGACGAGATCGGACACCTTGACGGCGCCGAGCACGACGGCGCGATTCGCGAGGATGAGGCCGAACGACGGTCGTGCGAGCCGCAAGACGTCGCGGGGCTGGAGCCCCGCCGTCTGAGGCGAGCCTAAGAAGGGTCGAGCCACGGGCTACCTCCCTGTGTACTTCGGCGGCCGCTTTTCGAGGAAGGCCGTCACGCCCTCCGCGTAGTCGTGCGTGGAGCGAAGCCACGCGTACGCTTTGCGCTCGAGCTCGAGCGCCGTCTCGAGCGGCGCCTCGGCGCCGCGGTTCAGCACCATCTTCAGCGTGCGGAGCGCCAGCGGCGCACGGTCGGCGAGCTCGCCGGCCAGCGCGGCTACCGCCTCATCGAGCTTGTCGTTGGGCACGGCCAGGGTGATCAGCCCCCACGCCTCCGCACGCTCGGCCGAGATCCGCTGGCCGGTCATCATGAAGAGCTTGCTGCGCGTCATGCCCATCAGACGCAGCGCGCGCTGCGTGCCGCCGCTCCCGGGGATCATTCCCAGCCTCACCTCCGGGAATGCGAACTCGGACCGGAGCGTGGCGACGCGGAAGTCACACGCGACGGCCAACTCGAGACCGGCCCCCATCGTATACCCGTCGATGGCCGCGATCACCGGCTTCCGGCACCGCTCCGCGGCCGTGAGGGTGTCGCCCCACAGCTCGAGATCGGCGGGCGCCAGCGTGAGGAATTCGGCCACGTCCCCGCCGGCGCTGAACGCTTTGCCCCCGGCGCCGCGGATCACGATCACGCGCACGCCCTCGTCGGCCTCGAGCCCCGCGAAGAGCCCCGGGATCTCGTTGCGCATGGCGACGGTCATCGTGTTCATCTTCGGCTGGCGGTCGATCCAGATCGTCGCCACGGCGCCGGCGCGCTCGACTCGGAGAAATTCGCTCATGGCCGCACCTCCGTGAATTGGCCGCCGCGCAGCAGGCGACGCAGAATCTTGCCCGAGGCCGTCTTCGGCCGCTTGAAGCTGGCGAGCTCTCCGCTCGTCCGACAGTGACGATCGAGCGTCTCGGCGGCCAGGCCGGCCGCCGCTGGCACGACGAAGACGACCACAGCGTGTCGCGCGAGCACGTCTTCGACCTCGACCGGGTGGATGTTTTCGCCACCGCTGATGATCGTGTCGTCGACGCGTCCGGCGACCCAGAGGTCGCGCTCGGCGTCGACCCAGCCCATGTGGCCTGTGAAGTACCAGCCCTCGCGCATGGCTCTCACGTCGGCGTCGGGGCGGTTCCAGTACCCGGCGGACGCCTCGTCGGAGCCGGGGCTCGCGACGATCTCGACCCGAGCGTCACGAGACCAGGAGGACCTTCCCCTTGTTCTTGCGGTCGAGCACGTGCTGCACGGCGGCGCGGGCATCCTTGAGGGGGAACGCGCGATCGATGACCGGCCGGAGTCGTCCCTGGATTACATGGTCGAGGATCGTCCGCAGCTCGAGGATCGAGCCGAGATTCGTGCCGAGGATCCGGAGGTTCTTGGAGTACACGTGGCGGAGGTCGAGCCGCCCCCAGTGCGTGTCGTGTGAGCCGATCGTGACGAGCGTGCCGAGCCGCGTGAGGGCATGGACGGATTGCTCGAAAGTATCACCGCCGATGTGCTCGACGACGACGTCGACGCCGCGCTTGCCCGTCCACGTCTTGGTCTCCTCGACGAAGTCCTGCGTGCGGTAGTTCACGACACGCTCGGCGCCCAGCGATTTCGCGAACTCGATCTTGTCGTCGGCGCCGACCGTGGTGATCACGCGAGCGCCACACAGGCGCGCGATCTGGATGGCCGCGCTCCCCACCCCGCTGCCCGCCGCCTGCACGAGCACGGTTTGGCCGGGCCTGACCCCGGCCTGCGCGACGAGCGCATGCCATGCGGTGAGCATCGCGAGCGGCACCGCGGCGCCCGCCTCGAACGCGATCGCGTCGGGGAGCGGCAGGACGTTCGCGGCTGGTACCTTCACGAGCTCGGCGTAGCCGCCGTCCTTGTGGGCGCCGAGGTAGCCGTAGCGGACGCACACGGTTCGCGCGCCGCGCAGGCAATACTCGCAGCGCCCGCAGGCGAAGCCGGGGAAGACGATGACACGCTGACCGCGCTGGAGCCCCACGACCTCGGCACCGGTCGCCTCGACCATGCCCGTCACCTCGCAGCCGTTGACGTGGGGCAATCCCTCAGGCGGCGGAAAGCGGCCGTCCAGCAACAGCATGTCGACGTGGTTGATCGCACACGCCTTCACGCGCACCAGGACCTCGGCGGGCGTCACGGCCGGATCGCGATAGTCCTCGTAGAGGATCTTCTCGGCGCCACCGTGCTCCCGGAACAACGCGGCCTTCAAAACGGCACCTCCGTCCGCTCGTCGCGGACGCGCCGAGCCTTGTGGTCCCAGCGCGGGAGCGATCCGGCCTCGCCGATCTCGACGGTGACGCGGATGCCGAGCCCAGTGCGCAGATCGTCGGCCAGCTTCGCCCGAAGGCCGTCCCTTTCGCCGGACGAGAGGGCCGGCGAGGGATCGATGCGGACCAAGATGTCGTCGAGCCCCTCGCGGCGCCGGAAGACGATCTGGAACTCATCCACGTCGGCGTGGGGCCGCACCAGTTCTTCCACGCGGCGCGGATAGACGATCACGCCGCGGACCTTCTTCATGTCGTCGAGCCGCGCCAGCACCCCGCCCTCGAACGCGACCAGCGTGCGCCCGCAGGGGCAGCGGCGGCCGGCGAGCTGGACGACGTCGCGCGTGCGGTAGCGAAGGAGCGGCATCGCCTTGCGATAGAGGCTCGTGAAGACCAACTCGCCCCGCTCGCCCGGCCGGACGGGCCTATCCTGGTCGTCGAGGACCTCGGGATAGCAATAGTCCTCGTTGACGTGGGTCAGTCCGGAGCGCGAATCGCACTCGAACCCCCACGCCGCGATCTCGGTGAGCCCGGGCAGGTCGTAGGCCTTCGCGCCAAAGGCCGTCTCGATCTTCGCCCGGGTGGCCGGTATCGACGCGCCGGGCTCGCCGGTGTGCCACGTGATCCGGATCTTCGTATCCTTGGCGAGGTCGACGCCTTTCTTCGCGGCCGCCTCGCCGAGGAAGAGCGCGTACGACGGCGTGCAGCCCAGCACCGTGATGGGGTAGTTGAGCAGCGCGTCGATCCGCTGGTCCGTGGAGAGGCCGCCGGCGGGAAACACGAGGCAACCGAGGTCCTGCGCCGCGTAGAAGCCCGACCAGTAGCCGATCCAGGGGCCATAGGAGAAGGCCGCCATCACCATGTCCGACCGGCGCACGCCGAAGGCGTGGAGCGCACGGGCGTAGGAGTGATAGAAGCCGTACCAGTCCTCCTTCGTGTCGAGGAACGCGACGGGGCGACCGGTCGTGGCCGAGGTCATGTGAACGCGGAGAACGTCGTCCAGGGGGACGGCGAGGAGGTCACCCCACGGCGGCTTCGCCGCCTGGTTCTCCTTCAGCTCGTCCTTCGTCGTGAAGGGAAGCTTTCGGAGATCGTCGAGCGTTCGAACGGCGGCCGGCTTGACCCCGGCCGCCTTGAGCTTGCGCCGGTAGAACGGGCTGTGCGTCGCGGCGTGGCTCACCTGCTCGCGCAGGCGCCGTGTTTGCAGCCGCGTCATCTCGGGGCGGGGCGCGCGCTCCAGACGCGGCTCAAGGTAGTGGGTGGTGCGCGCCGCAGGCCGTCGCGGGGCCGCACTGCGAGCCGCAGGGCCGCCCGGGGGCTGGGGCCCCCAGGCCCGAGGCGAGCGATCCGAAGAATCCCCGCCGGCCGAGGCGCGACTCTTGATGGATGAGGCCATCGGCCGGCGGTCAGGCGGTCGTCAGCAGGTCGCTCATCTTGTTGAAGAACTGATCGGCCATCATCTTCGAGACACCGCCGAGCATCCGCTGCCCAACGCCCGCGATGAGCCCCCCGATCTGGACGTCGGCGCTGTACGAGACGCGCGTGCCACCGTCGGCGTCGGTCAGCGTGATCAGCGTGTCGGCGCGGACGAACCCGGGACCGCCGCTGCCCTCGGCCGCCAGGCGATAGGACTCGGGCGGCTTCTTGTCCAGGAGCCGCACCTTGCCCTCGAAGGTACCCTTCACCGCCGCCACGCCGATCTTCAGCGTGGCCTTGTACTCGTCGTTGCCGATCAGCTCGAGTTTCTCGCAGCCGGGAATCGCCTTCCGGAGCGTCTCGGGATCGAGGAATGCGCTCCAGACCTTCTGTCGGGGCGCCTTCACGTCGTAAGAGCCTTCGAGCTTCATCGGTGAGCCTCCTGAGTAAGGAATACCGCGCGAGCTGTCAAGGCGCGCGCCGGCCTCACGCCAGCCGCCCGAGCGCCGCCGCCATCCGCGCCAGTCCCTCGGTGATGAGCGCGTCACTCGTCGCGTACGAGAGGCGCACGTGGTCGTCGGAGCCGAAGTCGAGGCCCGGGACCACGGCGACGCGCGCCTCTTCGAGGAGGAACGCGGTGACGTCGAGGGAGCTCTTGAGGGTCGTCGTGGTTCCGCCTGCAGTCTTCCACGTCCGCCCGAAGAGCCGCGAGACATTCGCGAACACGTAGAACGCGCCCCGCGGCATGACGCACGAGACGCCGGGGAGCGCATTGAGCCCCTGCACGATGAGCCGGCGCCGCCGGTCAAACTCGCCTGCCATCTTGGCGACCTCGTCCTGTGGTCCGATGAGCGCCTCGACGGCGGCCCACTGGGCGATCGACGACGGGTTCGACGTCACCTGGCTCTGCACGTCCGTCATGGCGGTGATGAGCTCGCGCGGCCCCGCCGCGAAGCCGATCCGCCAGCCGGTCATCGCGTAGGCCTTCGAGCACGTGTTCACCACGAGCGTGCGCGCCTTGATCTCCGGGCCGAGGGCGGCGATCGACGCGTGCCGCCCCTCGAACGTCAGCGCCTCGTAGCACTCGTCGGAGACGACGAACAGGTCCCGCTCCAGCGCGAGCTTCCCGACGGCGGCGAGCGACGCCGGCGAGAACACCGCGCCCGTGGGGTTGTTCGGGCTGTTGAGGACAATCACCTTCGTCCGCGGCGTGACCGCAGCGTGTAACCGCTCGGGGTCCAGATCGAACCCCGTCGCCTCCGACGTCGGGACGGCGACTGGCACCGCGCCCACCAGCCGTGTCTGCTCCGGATACGAGACCCAGAACGGACTCGGCACGAGCACCTCATCCCCCGGATTGAGCAGCGCGACGGCCAGGTTGAACAGCGTATGCTTGGCGCCGCACGAAACCAGGACGTCGGCAGGCTCGTACGCGAGGCCGTTGTCGCGCTTGAACTTGGCACATACCGCCGCCCGAAGCTCCGGCACGCCCCCGACCTCGGTGTATTTCGTCTGACCCCGCTGCATCGCCTGGATTGCGGCCTGCTTGATCCGCTCGGGGGTGTCGAAGTCGGGCTCGCCGGCGCCGAACGAGATCACGTCGACGCCGCGCCGCCGCAGCTCCTGCGCCTTCGCCTGCACGGCGAGCGTCGACGACGGGGCAAGCGTCTTCAGGCGATCGGCCAGCACGTGGCGGCTCCTTCGGCGGCGGACCGCCGGGTTACTTGGGGGGGTACTTCTCGACCAGCCGCTTCTCGACGATCGGCGGCACCATCCCGGCGACCGAGGTCCCGAAGCTGGCGACTTCCTTGATCAGGCGCGACGAGATGTACGTGTACTTCTCGTGCGGCATCAGGAATACCGTCTCGACGGTGCTCCGGAGCTTCCGGTTCATCAGCGCCATCTGAAACTCGTACTCGAAGTCCGACACGGCCCGGATGCCCCGCACGATGCAATCGGCGCGCTCGCGCGCCACCAGGTCGATCAGGAGCCCGTCGAAGGCGACGATCCGGAAATTGCTGAGCTCCGAGGTGGCCTCGTCGATCATCTCGAGCCGTTCCTTCACCGAAAAGAGCGGCTGCTTCGACGGGTTGGCGACCACCGCGACGATCAACTCGTCGAAAATCTGCAGGCTGCGCTGGATGACATCGACGTGGCCGTTGTGCATGGGATCGAACATGCCGGGGTAGACCGCGCGCTTGGCCACGGCGGTAGGCTACCCTCCGGCTCGAAAGAAAGTCAAGGTCGTCTCCCCGAATCGCCGGTCCCGAAATGCTCGCAGGGTGCCGTATTCCCGGGCCGGCGGGCGCTTGGTGAAACGCTGCGCGATGACGAGTCCTCCGGGCGTGGTGAGCTCACCCGAGCCAAGCGCGTCGAGCACCCGCCCCGCCAGGTCCGTGGTGTACGGCGGGTCGAGGAAGACGATCTCGAACCGCCGGCCCTCGGCGGCGAGCCGGCCGAGCTCGCGTTCGACATCGCCGCGCAAGATCTGTGCCCGGGACTCGACGCCCAGCGTCCGGACGTTCTCGACGAGCGCGGCCACGGCGCGTCCGTCGCGCTCGACGAACGTCGCGTGCCCGGCGTCGCGCGAGAGCGCCTCGAGTCCGACGGCCCCCGCGCCGGCGAAGAGATCGAGCACGCGCGCGTGGGGAAGGCTGGGCGTCAGGGCGTCCATCAGCGCGATCCGCACCTGGTCGGTCGTCGGGCGCGTCACCGCGCCCCGCGGCGTCACGAGCCGCCGGCCCTTCAGCGCCCCCGCGATCACCCGCATGACCATCGGAGGGGGCCGCGACGGCCCCCTCCGAAACCTCCCCCAGGACGAAGGATTGCGCGGGCAAAGCCCGCGCTAGAACGGCGAGTCTGAGCGGGACTATTCATGAACGCACAGCGCAACCGGACGGGTGGCTCCGGGGGCCGCGCCACCCGTCCGGCTCCCGCGAGGTGCGTTCAAGAATGACCCAGCCTAGCCGGCCGTCGCCAGCGCGAGCTTGCCCCGCCACCGGGCGAGGAGCGCGGCGCGAAGCGCGCGGTGAGCTGAATCGGCCAGCTCGGGGTCGCGCGAAACGATCCCGTTCGCCTCCCGGCGCGCCTCCTCGAGCAGGCTCGTGTCGTGCAGCAGCTCCGCCGCGCGGAACTCGGGAAGCCCTGACTGGCGCGTTCCGAAAAACTCGCCGGGGCCCCGCAGCTCCAGATCGACCTCGGCGATCCGGAAGCCGTCGTTCGTGGCCGTCATCGCGTCGATCCGTTGCTGGGCCTCCTCGCCGAGGCGGCCGCTGGTGAGCAAGATGCAGTACGACTTCCACTCGCCGCGGCCGACGCGCCCCCGGAGCTGGTGGAGCTGCGAGAGTCCGAAGCGCTCCGCGTGCTCGACCAGCATGACCGACGCGTTGGGCACGTCGATGCCGACCTCGATCACCGTCGTGGCGACGAGCACGTGGATCTCGCCCGCCTTGAACCGCCGCATGATCGCGTCCTTGTCCTCGAAGCCCAGGCGCCCGTGCAGCAGCCCGACCGTGAGGTCGGGGAAAATCTCCTCGGCGAGGTGGCGTGCCATGTCGGTCGCCGCCCTGAGGTCGAGCGCCTCGGACTCCTCGACCAGCGGATACACGACGTAGATCTGGCGGCCTGCGACGACCTGCTCCTTCAGGAACTTGTAGATCTCGCGGCGCTTGCCCTCGGCGCGCGCCACCGTGACGATCGGGCGGCGCCCCGGCGGCAGCTCGTCGAGAACGGAGACGTCCAGGTCGCCGTAGATGGTGAGCGCGAGCGTGCGCGGGATCGGCGTCGCTGTCATCACCAGGAGGTCGGGGTGCTCACCCTTGCTCCTGAGCCGCGCGCGCTGCTCGACGCCGAACCGGTGTTGCTCGTCGACCACCACGAGCCCGAGGCGGCGGAACTCGACGCCCTCCTGGACGAGCGCGTGGGTGCCGACGACGCACGCCGTGTCGCCCGCCGCGAGCGCCGCGCGCCGGGCCGCCCGCTCGCGCGGCTTGAGCGATGAGGTCAGCAGTGCGATCGGCACGCCGAGCGGCTCCAGGAGGTGGCGGAACGTCATGAAGTGCTGCTCGGCCAGGATCTCCGTCGGCGCCATGACCGCCGCCTGGTAGCCGGCCTCGATCGCCGTCAGGACACCGAGGGCGGCGACGACCGTCTTCCCCGAGCCGACGTCCCCCTGGAGGAGCCGGTGCATCGGGTACGGCGCGGCCATGTCGCGCCGGAGCTCTTCCCACACGCGCTCCTGGGCGGCCGTCAGCTTCCATGGCAACGTGGCGCGGAGCCGTGCGACCAGGTCGCCACGCGGATTCATCGCGACGCCGCGCTCGCGGGCGATCCGCGAGCGCAGGATCGCCAACCCGAGCTGGAGAAGCAAGCCTTCGTCGAACGCGAGGCGGCGGCGCGCTGCCGCCAGCGCGCCGTCCGTCTCGGGGAAGTGCGTGTCCCGCACCGCTTGCGCCAGCCCGACGAGACCGCGCCGCGCGCGCACCCCCTCGGGGAGCACCTCCCGCACCTCGGGGCCGAACGTGTCGACGAGCCGCCACATGAGCGATCGGAGCGCGCGCTGGGGCAGCCCCTCGGTGAGCGAGTAGACCGGCACGAGACGGCCCGTGTGCAGCCGCTCGTCTTCGCCGTTCTCGACGATCTCGTAGTCAGGCTGCTGGATGACCATCGCGCCCTTGTAGCGTCCGACGCGTCCGTGCAGGACGAGCCGCTGGCCGCGCTTGAGGACGCGCGCCAGGTAACGCCAGCCGAACCAGCTGGCGGTGGCGTAACCGCTCGCGTCGCGCAGCATTACGGTGAACGGTACCCGGAAGCGGCCGGGCGGCGGCGGGCTCACGCCGACAATGACCCCGGAGCACGTCGCGGGCTGGCCGGGTACGAGGGCGCGGAACGGCGTGAGCTGCGTACGGTCCTCGTGGCGGAGGGGTACGAAGAAGAGCGCGTCCTCGACGGTGCGCAGGCCCTTGCGCTCGAGCTGGCCCGCGCGCTGCGGGCCGACGCCCTTGACGAACCGTAGCGCCATCTGGACGCCGGTCGGTGCGTCGGTTTGCCTCAACGGCGCCACCGTGCTATACACTTCAGTCGGTCAAGTCCTCGGGAATCCGAGTCCAGGGAGCGTTCATGGCGCAACGGTGCGATATGTGCGGGAAGGGTCCCTCCGTCGGTCATACGATCAGCCACGCGCACAAGCTGACGAAGCGGCGGTGGCTTCCCAACCTCGTCTCGATGCGCGCCCTGGTCGCCGGACGGGTTCGACGCGTGCGCGTGTGCACCCGTTGCCTCAAGGCAGGCAAGGTCACGAAGGTCATTTAAGCACAAGCACAAACGGGAGGGGGCGTTGCCCCCTCCCGAGTGGTAACTGGTGGGAGGCCGCCACCCCCCACCGTGAACAGCGTCCCTACTTCTTCTTCTTCTTTGCCTTCTTCTTCATCGAGCGTCTCACCTCCTTCCGTGGAGAGACTCACTGCCGCCGCGGACCCCTACTTGCTCTTCTTTTTCTTCTTCGCTTTCTTCTTCACCAAATCACCTCCTTCCGCCATCGCCTTAGAAGCCCATGACCTCGCGCCGCAGATGTTCGGCCTGCTCCGGCCCTCGGCGCTCGTAGTGCACGAGGTCGGCGTAGAGCTGGGGCAGGCACACGACCTTGAGCCCGCCCTTCTCGAAGGCGCCGTGCAGCACGCCCGGGTCGTAGGGCCCGAGGAAATGGAGCGTTCCATCGGTCTCGGCCGCCGGACGCAACCCGAGCGCCTGGGCAACCGGCCCGGGATCGCCCTCGAGGTAGCAGTGCGCGGCTGGTAGCCTGAGACTCGGCACCAGGAGCGCGGCGCCCGCGTTGAGCGTGAAGGCGTACCGACGCCCTTCTCCGGCCGCGACGCGGGCGACCTCACCTATGAACTTTCGCGTGACCCGCTCGGGTGCCAGGTACGAAGTGATCTCGTTCGCCCGATACGTGTACGACTCGCACCACGCCTCGAGCAGGTCGGCCGGCTTCGACAAGCGGATGCGCTGGTCGTCGTCGCGCACCGCCCAGGCGAGCTCCTCGAGCCGCTTGACGACGTTGTGCGAGTGACCGAGGCTGACCGCCGCCGCCTTCCCCAGCTCCTCGAGCCGCCACGCCCGGCCGGGCTCGATGAGGAGCACGCGGACGACGCGGGTCGCGCGCGGGGCGAAAAGCGAGCGGAGGGGCCGCGTCGAAGGGCGGACGTTGCGCTTGCCCTCCTTCTCGATCAGCACGTTCTCGAAGGCGAGGTAGCAGTTGCCGGAGAGGTCGACGAACCCGAGGTTGTTGCTCTTGAGGATGCGCGCGCTCTGCGGGCCGATGTAGATGGCGGCCGCGACCGGGTGCGCCCCGGGCAACTCACGGCGGATCTCGTTCAACCGGGTGACGGAGGCTCGAATCTGCCTCGGCTGGCCCAGCGAGCTGACCTCAACGACCAACGTGTGCTCCTGGCCGGCCAGATGGAACTTCGCCAGCAAATCCGCGATCTGGCCACCGATCTTGGTGTCGGCGCTCTCCTGCCAGCCCTTCGCTTTCGGGAGGAGCTCCCGAAGTCGCTGAGCCACCTGTCGCCGCACCTCCTCGGATTTCAACATGTTTCTCTGACTCCACCTGTTTCAGCATCTGCTGAAACATTACAGACGACTGAAAGAGCCTGTCAAGCCTAAACTTAGTCGGATCAGCACCCGAACAGAGGCTGTGATCGAGGAGTAGCGTCGAAGGAGAGCTAGAGCAGGGCCAGCGCCTCGAGGCTCCGACGCAGGCGGCGGTGCCCATCGAGCCGTCGCGCGTAGCGCATCTCGCTCCGAGCGCCCCTGGCTCGCATGACCGCGACGAGCGCACGCCGCTCGGCGGGGGACCACGCGGCAAGATCCGGGATGAGCGCCGCGACGAGTGCCATCCGATCGAAGGCGCGCCGCTCGGCGCGGGGCCACGCCGCGCGATGGACAGCACCGAGGGCCAGACCGACGCGCTCGGCCGAATCGCGCGTCGCCCCGATCCGGTCGCCGCCGAACTCCCGGGCGACGTAGCGCGCGACCAACGCCGAGACGTCGGTCGCGCGCAACCGCCTCTCGGGGGCCGCCGGGCCACCCGGCAGCGACAGGAATACCTCGTCCGCCGCCAGCCGCTTGAGCACGGGGGCGGACGAGCGGTACGCGGGGTCGGCGGCGATCTTCGCCCGCTCCTCGGCCAGCACGCGGATGACGGCTGGGTCGCGCGGACGGAACCCGAGCCGATGATAGAAGTAGAACGAGCCGGAGCGGAGGGCCTCGGTGCTCTCGTGGCCGAGCTGGTAGCGATCGACGACGATGGTGCGCATGCCGAAGATCTGGCGGTACGCGCGGAGCAGCTGCGTCGCGAGGTACGCCGACTCGCCTTGGCGGAACGACGCGAAGACGTTGATGGCGAAGTCGAGCGTGCCGAACAGCTCCCAGCCACCCCCGTAGCTCACCGGCACGCCGTTCTTCAGAGCCAGGAAGCCGTAGTAGCCCTCGAGCGGCAGCCGGAAATCCGGCAGGATCCCGATGAAGGCGAGCGTGAGCCCACGGCCCGCGTCGGTCGTCAGGACATCGTCGGGGTTCGGATAAGAGAACGCATGGAGCTCCCGCTGGCGCGTCGCCATCGCCACGCGGGCCGCCTCGATCATCGCCTCCGCCAGCGCACGGGGCGCTCGCGTGAGAGGCGGCGACAGCCGCCGAAGCGCCTCGACAAGGTTCTCGGCGCTCCGATCGAGTCCTCCAGTGTGGAAGAACACGCGCCGGCACGGGAGCCGCGCGAGCGTGCGGGACGCACCGGCGCCGCGCGGGCGCCAGAGGATCGGCAGCGCCAGGCTCTCGAAAAGCCAGTCCCGCGTCTCTGTGGGAAGCCCGGTTCGCTCGAACACTTCGAGCAGCAGCTGCAGATCCGTCAGCCGGCGGCCGCCCTTCGCAACCCGAAGCCATTGCCGCCAGCCCATCCCGCCCTCGCTGAAGGCGTCGCCTTCCGCCGGTGTCGCCAGCAGTGAGAGCGTCTCGTCGAGCCGATCGACGTCCGCAAACCGGGTCCACGCGATCTCGGCCTCGGGCGAGAAGCGCGAGACGAGCCAGCGCGCCATAGGAAAACCGAACGGGTAGTCGAGCGTGGTGCCGGCGATCCCGGAGTCGTGAAGCCGCCGTCTCACCGCACCGAGCCGCTCCACGCGGGCGCCGAACGCCTCCAGCGCGCGGTCGACGAGCGCGAGGAGCGTCGCGGCGTCCGGATACGCCTGGAGGAAGCAGAGCGTCTCGTGAAACTGGAGGAGCGTTCCCGGACGACGGATGGCGCGGCGCTCGAGGTTCTCGAGCAGCGTGCACTTCTGCTTCTGGTCCTCGGGAGAGTAGCGAGAGGCGACCGCAGCCAGGGCCTCGACGAGGCGGCGGCCGCGGCTCATCTAGGGCTCGGAGTCCTCGATGTGCTCCATGGTCTCGTCGTCGAGGCCGAAGTAGTGGCCGAGCTCGTGGACGACCGTGTCGCGCACGAGCTCCGCCATCTCGGCCTCGTCGGCGCAGTCCTCCTCGATCGGCCCCTGGTAGATCGTGATCGTGTCGGGCAGGACGTTGCCGTACGTCGAATCCCGGCGCGTGAGGTCGACTCCGCGGTACAAGCCGTACAGCGTGTCCGGCGGCTCGATGCCGACGTCGGCCAGCGTCTCGTCGTCGGCCCAGGCTTCGACGACGACCGCGATGTTCTCGATCTTGTCCTTGAACCGCTTCGGCAGGCGGCGGAGTGCTTTCTCGACGAGCGCCTCGAACTGCCGTCTCGTCACGGACGATGGCCCTCGGGCGTCGACGCGCCCGGGGCCGCGGGGGCTCGGGGACGAACTCGCCCGCCGGCAAGCACTACAGCCCCCGGACGCGCTCGACGTTGATGACGTCTCTGACTTCCCGGATGCCGGCGATGATGTCCTGGAGCTGTCGGAGGTCGGCGACCTCGATGACGAAATGGTTGATACCGCGGCGGTCGTCGGTCACCGTCACCTCGGCCTTCGTGATGTTGCCGTTGCGGGCCGAGATCGCGCCCGTGATCTCCGAGAGGAGCCCCGGCCGGTCCTTGCCGATGTAGACCGCGATTCGCACCGGCCGCTTGCCGGGCTCCTCGACATCCCACTCGACGTCGATCAGCCGCTCCCGATCGAGCACACTCTTCGCGACCGTCAGACAGTCGCGCGCGTGCACCGTGAGCCCGCGACCCCGCGTGATGAAGCCGACGATCGGATCGCCCGGCAGCGGATTGCAGCACCGCGCAAACCGCACCAGCAGGTCGTCCACGCCGCGGATCCGCACTCCCTCGGTCGGCGCCGGCCGCGTCGCCGTCGCCTTGGGCTTCTCGGGCGCTTCCAGGAGCGCGGTCGGCGCCAGCTTGTTCAGCACCTGGTGCACCGAGCTCTTGCCATAGCCGATCGCCGCCATGAGGTCGTCGGGCCCGGGGAAGCCGAAGTCCGCCGCTGTTTTCTTGATGTCCTCGCCGCCGAGCAACGCCGTCGGGTTCAGGCGGTACTTCTTCGCCTCGCGCTCGAACATCTCGCGGCCGAGCTCGATCGAGCGCGCGCGCTCTTCGACCTTGAGCCACTGGTTGATCCTCGCGCGGGCGCGCGTGGACTTGACGATCTTCAGCCAGTCGCGGCTCGGGTGCTGGTTGGGCGACGCGACGATCTCGACGATGTCACCCTGCCGCAGGGTGTAGCGCAGCGGGACCAGCTTGCCATTCACCTTCGCGCCGACGCAGTGCTCGCCAACCTTCGTGTGGACGGCGTAGGCGAAATCGATTGGCGTGGCGCCCTCGGGGAGCGCCTTCACGTCGCCCTTGGGCGTGAAGACGTAGACCTCGTCTGGAAAGAGATCGACCCGCACCGTGTCCATGAACTCCCGCGGGTCCTTGGTATCCTGCTGCGTCTCGATCAGCTGGCGCAGCCACACGAGCGACTCGTCGAGCTTGTCCTTGCCCGCCTTCCGCTCCTTGTAGAGCCAGTGCGCGGCGATGCCTTCCTCGGCGATGCGATGCATCTCGCGGGTCCGGATCTGGATCTCCACCGGATCGCCCTTGGGCCCGATGACCGTCGTGTGGAGCGACTGGTACATGTTCACCTTCGGCATCGCAATGAAGTCCTTGAACCGGCCCGGAACCGGCTTCCACAAGGAGTGGATGACACCGAGGGCGCCGTAGCAGTCGCGGACCGAGGCGGTGATGACGCGGACGGCCGTGAGGTCATAGATCTCGTCGAACTCGCGGCCTTGATCGTGCATCTTCTTCCAGATCGAGTAGAAGTGCTTGGGGCGGCCCCGGATCTGCGACTCGATCCCGACCTCGGAGAGCTTTCGTTGGAGGATCGCGATCACCTGGTTGATGTCCGCCTCTCGCTCGAGGCGGCGCTTGGCGACGCGCTTCTGGAGGTCGACGTAGTCACCGGGATTGAGGGCGCGGAGTGCCAGGTCTTCGAGTTCCGCTTTCACTTTGGCCATACCGAGCCGATGCGCCAACGGTGCGTAGATGTCGAGGGTCTCCTGCGCGATCTTCTTGGTTTTGTCGGTCGGCAGGTAATCGAGGGTGCGCATATTGTGGAGGCGGTCGGCGAGCTTGATCATGAGCACCCGGAGGTCGCGCGCCATCGCGACGAGCATCTTGCGGAAGTTCTCGGCCTGACGCTCTTCGCGCGAGGAGAACGCCAGCTTGCCGATCTTGGTGACGCCGTCGACGAGCTCCGCAATCTCGCCGCCGAACTCGCGCTCGAGGTCGGCCTTGGTCGCCGCCGTGTCCTCCAGGACGTCGTGGAGCAGCCCGGCCGTCACGGTGGTGACGTCCATCTTGAAGTCGACGAGCAGGCTGGCGACCTCGAGAGGGTGGCTGAGGTACGGCTCGCCGGAGGCGCGCTGCTGGCCCCGGTGCGAGGCGGCCGAAAACGTGTAGGCGCGGGCGAGGACGTCGAGGTCAGCGCCCGGCTGGTACTTTGGAATCTCCTCGATCAGCGTCTGTAGTTGGGTCACGGTGGTAAAACCACTGGTTAACCATTGATTTTGACACGCTGATTAGGCTTTCGCCACCGCTTTCTTGCCCCGCCGTAGTCGTCCCTCGACGTAGTTCGTCCAGTCGACGACGAGCGCGCCGGCGATGTAGATGGTCGAATACGTGCCCGTGATCACGCCGACGAACAGCGTGAAGGCCATGTCCTCGAGCACCTTGCCCCCGAAGAAGAGGAGAATCGCGGTCGAGAAGAACACGGTCAGGGCCGTGAGGACCGTCCGCGAGAGGGTCTGGTTGATCGCCGTGTTCATCTGCTGCTCGAACGTCTGCCCTTTGGGGACGAACTTGCCCCGGTTCTCGCGCAGCCGATCGTACGCGACGATCGTGTCGTTGACCGAGTACCCGATGATGGTCAGGAGTCCGGCGAGGACCGTCAGCGAGAACTCACGGTCCGTCAGCGACAGCGCCCCCAGCGAGACGAGCACGTCATGGAAGACCGCGGCGGTCGCCGCGACGCCGCCCTTGAGGTCGAACCGGAACGCGATGTAGAGCGTGATGCACACGAGCCCGGTGAGCACGGCGTACACCGCCTGCAGCTGGAGATCCCGGCCGACCTGCGGGCCGACGAACTCCACCCGCCGGATCTCGAACGTCCCGAGGGAGCGGTCCGTCTCGAGCGCGCTCCGGACACGCCGGCTCACCTCCTCGGAGCTGGTGGCGGTGAGGGGCATCCGGATGATGACCTCCCGGCTGTCGCCGAACTCCTGGATGACGCTATCGCCGAGCCGCAGCGCCGTGAGGCTCGCTCGGATCTTGGCGATCCCCGGCGGTTCGGCGAAGCGGATCTGGAGGAGCGTCCCCCCGGAGAAGTCGATGTCGTAGCGCAGGCCGCGATTGGCGACGATCGAGGCCAGCCCGATCGCGATGAACAGCACGGACGCGACGTACGCCCATCGCCGCCGGCCGATGAAGTTGTAGTTCGGGTTGCGGAACAACTGGATCAAATCGAGACCTTCGCGACCTTGCCGCGGAGCCCGTACAGCAGGTCGAACAGCAGCCGCGAGAAGAAGTAAGCGCTGAACAGGCTCGCGGCGAGGCCGACGAACAGCGAGACCGCGAATCCGCGGACCGGCCCCGTCCCGAAGTTGTAGAGGATCACGGCCGTCACGAGCACCGTGGCGTGGGTGTCCACGATGATCGTGAAGGCTCGACGGAACCCCGCGTCGATCGCCGCCCGGGGCGTTTTCCCCACCCGCAGCTCCTCACGGATCCGCTCGAAGATCAGGATGTTCGTGTCGACCGCCATCCCGATCGTGAGCGCGATACCGGCGATGCCGGGCAGGGTGAGCGTGGCGCCGAACGCCGCCATGCACGCGACGAGCATCAGGAGGTTGAGCCCGAGTCCGACGTCGGCGATGAGCCCCGACACCCGGTAGTAGAAGAGCATGAAGACGAACACGATCGCCGCCGACGCCGTGATCGCGATCAGTCCCTGGCGCACCGAGTCGGCGCCGAGCGACGGTCCCACCGTCCGCTCCTCCAGGATGACGACCGGGGCGGGCAAGGCGCCGGCGCGCAGCACGATGGCGAGATCGCGCGCCTCGTCCACCGTGAACTGGCCCGTGATCACCGCGCGCCCGCCCGGAATACGCTCGTTGATGCGCGGCGCCGAGTACACGCTGCCGTCGAGGATGATTGCGAGGTGCTTGCCCACGTTCTGCTCGGTGACCTCGCCGAAGACCCGCGCGCCGGTCGACGTGAACTCGATCGCCACCTGCCAGTTTCCCGTCGAGTTCGGGTCGGCCTGCACCTCGGCGCGCGTCAACTCCGCTCCGGTGAGCAGGCTCCGCTTCTGGACCACGAACGGCACCTTGCGCTCGGCCTTGGTCTGCTTGTCCACGTCACGCCGGTACAGAATTTCGGAGGTGTCCGGCAGTTGGCCCGCCAGCGCCTGCTCGACCGACGTCCGTTCGTCGAGCAGTCTGAACTCGAGGAGCGCCGTCTTGCCGATCAGCGCCTTGGCGCGTGCCGGGTCCTGCACGCCCGGCAGCTGGATCAGGATCCGCTCGCTGCCTTGACGTGTAATCGTCGGCTCGGCGACGCCGAACTGGTCGACGCGGTTGCGAATCGTCTCCAGCCCTTGGCGTACCGCGTCGTCACGCAGCTGGCTGACGCGGCGCTCGCTCATCACGAGCCTGAAGCGGCCGGCCGCCTGGTTGTCGTCGCGTCGCTCGAATGTCCCGAACTCCGACACGGCGGTCAGGGCGTCGTTCCACGCCTGCGGATTCGCCAGCTCCACCAGGATCGCGGCGTTGCCCTCGCGGGCGATCCGCCTGATGCCGATGCCTTTGCGCTCGAGCGCCCCCTTGAGGTCCTCGGCCGCGCGGTCGGTCTGGCTCGCGACGTGCTTGTCGGCCTCGACGCCGAGCATGAGGTGAATCCCGCCCTGCAGGTCGAGCCCGAGATTGATCGTCTTCTTCGGCGGGTACAGGTACCAGATGGACGCAGCGACGACGAGGACGACGAGCGCGATGCGCACCCGGAGGTGCCTAGGCATCCTTCTCGCCCTGCCCTGCCACCACGCGGCCGATGGCGGAGCGGTCGAACTCGAGCTTGACCTGATCAGCGACCCGCAGCACCACGGTGTGCTCGCCGAGGCCCGTGACGGTGCCGTGCAACCCGCTCGAGGTCACCACCCGGTCACCTTTCTTGATCGACGCCAGCATCCGCTCACGGTCCTGCTTTTGCTTCTGCTGCGGGCGAAGCAACAGGAAGTAAAAGATCGCGAGCATCGACGCGATCATGATGATGGTGGGCAGCATGCTCTGAGCGCCGCCGCCCGGCGGCGACGCGGCAGCATACGCCAGATCAGGGAAGAGCATTGACTCTGCGGCCTCCGAGGACGTTAGTCGCGTGAAACATCAACGGATGATACTGCATATCGTGAGAAAAACCGAGCCTGGAATGGACCGAAGACGCCCTCGGCGATCGCGGAGCGCATCTCGCGCATGAGCCGGAGAAAGAACGTGACGTTGTGGAGCGTCAGGAGTCGATACGCGAGCAATTCGCCCGACATGAACAGGTGGCGCAGGTAGGCGCGCGAGAAGTCGCGGCAGGCGTAGCACGCGCACTCGGCGTCGAGCGGCGCGGCCGCCCGCGCGTAACGGGCCTGCTTCAGCGTGACCGGGCCGTCTGCCGTGAAGGCCTGGCCGTTGCGCGCGTTGCGCGTCGGCAGCACGCAGTCGAACATGTCCACGCCGCGCGCCACCGCCTCGACGAGATCCTCGGGCTTGCCGACCCCCATGAGATAGCGCGGCTGGACCGCGGGCACGAGGCTCGCGACCAGCGCCGTCAGGTCGTACATCGCCTCCTTCGGCTCGCCGACCGCCATCCCGCCGATCGCATAGCCGTCGAAGCCGAGCTCGACCGTCGCGCGGGCCGCCCGCGTCCGTAGCTCCTCGTCGGTCCCGCCCTGGACGATCCCGAACATCGCCTGGCTCGCCGCGCCGCGGCCCACCTGCGCCGCTTTCGACCGCGCGGCCCAACGCAGCGTCAGCTCGAGCGAGCGCTCGGCGGCTTCACGGGACGCCGGATACGCGAGGCACTCGTCGAGCGGATGCATGATGTCGGCGCCCAGGGCCTGCTGGACCTCGACGGCGATCTCAGGCGACAGGAAGTGGGTCGAGCCGTCGACGGGGGAGCGGAACTCGACGCCGGCATCGGTGATCTTCCTGAGCTTCGAGAGGCTGAAGACCTGAAATCCGCCCGAGTCGGTGAGGATCACGCCGTCCCAGCCCATGAAACGGTGAAGACCGCCGAGCTCGCGGACGACCTCGTGTCCGGGTCTGAGAAAAAGATGGTACGTGTTGGCGAGCACGATCTGGGCTCCCGCCGCGCGGAGGTCGTCCGGCCCCAGGGCCTTCACCGTGCCGTGCGTACCGACCGGCATGAAGATCGGCGTCTCGACGACGCCGTGAGTCGTCGTGAGGCGGCCGGCGCGCGCGGCGCCGTCGGTGGCGACGACTTCGAACTTCATGGCCGTGCGAGCCGAGGCGGTGCCCCCGCCGAGGCGAGCGGTGCGATGTGTTTCACAGGACCAGCGTCGCGTCGCCGTAGGAGTAGAAGCGGTAGCCGGCGCGGACCGCGTGGCTGTACGACTTCAAGATCAGCTCGCGCCCTGCGAACGCGGCGACCAGGGCCAGGAGCGACGAGCGCGGCAGATGGAAGTTCGTCAGGAGCGCCTCCACCACCCGAAACCGGTAGCCCGTGGTGATATAGATCCGCGCCGCGCCGTCGAGCGGATGCACGCCGCCGTCCTCCCCGCAGGCGCTCTCGAGCGCCCGCGTCGTCGTGGTGCCGACCGCGATCACGCGTCGACCCTCGGCGCGCGCCCGATTCACGGCATCCGCCACGCTCGGGGGAACCATGGCCCGCTCGGGCGGCAGCACGTGGTCCTCGAACCTCTCCGTCTTGATGGGCTGAAACGTGCCCGGGCCGACGTGGAGCGTGAGCTCGTGAATCTCGACGCCGCGGCGCCGGAGCGCCTCCAGGGTGCCCGGCGTGAAGTGAAGCCCGGCCGTCGGCGCGGCGATCGACCCCGGCGCCCGCGCGTAGACGGTCTGGTAGCGCTCGCGATCCTCCGTGGTCGGGGCGGCGAATCTCCTGATGTACGGAGGCAAGGGCGGCAGACCGCGCTCACGCATCAAGTCCTCGATGGTGTCGCCGAGCCGCTCGACGATGCGGGAGCCGTCCGCGGCGACGCTGACGATGCGGAGTTCCGACTCCGGCGCGCCATCGACCATGAGCTCGACGCCCGCGCGGCAACGACGCCCCGGCCGCACCAGCGCTCGCCAGCGACGCGGGTCGATCGGCTCGAGGAACAGCAATTCGACCGGGCGCCCACCGGCGTCCCGGGCCAGGACCCGCGCCGGGATCACGCGCGAGGAGTTGACAACGAGACAGTCGCCCGGTCGCAACAAGTCCGGAAGCTCGGTGAACACATGGTCTTCGCAGCCCCCGCGCGCGCGGTCGACCACGAGGAGCCGCGACGCGACCCGCGACGAGGCGGGCGTCTGCGCGATCAACTCGGACGGCAGGTCGTAGTCGAGCTCCGACAGGTCCACGGCACGTCAGTGTACAGTCGGATATTCAGGGAGCGCCACGTCGGGGGGGCCTAAACGCCCTTGAGCGCCTCCCTGACCTCGCGCAGCCGGGCGAGCGAGCCGAGGACCTTCGACTGGTCGTCGGTAAGGTGGCGCACGATGACGTCGGTGTACCCGAGCGCCGCGAGCGCGCTGAACCGCTCGACGACACCCGCGACCGGCCCGGCGATCAGCGCCGAGGGTGGAAGCCCGCGGTACCCCGCAGCCAGGACGCGCTCCACGACCCGCGTCCGCGACCGACTCGCCGACGTAGATGTCTCGGCGGATGGCCACGGCCGCGGGCGCCCGGCCGTAGGCCTTGCAGCGCTCCAGATAGAACGTGGCCTGGTCACTGGCCTCCTCGAGCGTGAGCGCAGGAGAGGC
>WNFU01002844.1_pt1 | contig 23300 bp, 25 predicted proteins | sample 5400121 | NCBI WGS metagenome assembly WNFU01 (sample SAMN13153360, study PRJNA577476) | soil metagenome | isolation source: 100 cm soil or saprolite under grassland replicate 1 | place: USA:California | collected 2016-06-15
AGGCGGCTACCCTTTCTGCAGGCGGCCCCGTAGCTCAGCGGATAGAGCGACGGACTTCGAATCCGTGCGCGGAGGTTCGACTCCTCCCGGGGCCATCCGATCGCCTCCCGGTGAGGACGCGCCGATCCGCAGCTATCTCTGCCCGACCGATTGTGCTGGACTACGGTCAACCGTGAGCGACAACCACTCCGGCGGAACGCGCGAGATCCCAGAGATCCTGCTCGAGGCCGCACGCGAGCTCGGCCAGAACCTCGAGCCCGAGCGGGTCTACGTGCGGTTCCACGAGCTGCTCGGCGACGTGATCCACCACGACGGGATCCTCGTCTCCTCCTACGACGACCGTGACGACCTCATTCGCTGCGAGTACGTCTGGAGCGACGGCAAGGTCCTCGACCCGGCCACGCTGCCGCCGCTGCCGCTCAACCGCGAGGGCGGTGGGATGCAGAGCCAGGTGATCATGAGCGGCGAGCCGCTCCTCTTCAACGACGTTGCCGAGCGGGCCCAGCGCCCCGACGGCGTCTACTACAACGTCGGCGCGGAAGGGGAGATCAAGAAGATCCCCGAGACCGGCCCCGCCGGAACGAAGGCGGCGATGATGGTTCCGGTCAAGCATGAGGGGCGTGTCGTCGGAGTCGTGCAGGTGATGAGCGACCAGTCCCCCTACTCGCCGCAGCAGCTCGAGCTCTTCTACGGGCTCGTCGCCCAGATGGGCGCGGCGGTCCGGAATGCCCGCCTGCAACAGGAACAGCGGCGTCTCGAAGCGGCGGAGGCGGCCGCGCGAGCCGCAGCGGCCGAGCGCGAGCAGGCGGCGCAGGTGCTCGAGGCCGTCGGCGACGGCATCTTCCTCGTCGACTCCGACGGCGTCGTGCATCTGTGGAACGGGGCGGCGGAGCTCGTGACCGGCGTGCGCGCGCCGCGCGTGCGGGGCCGTGCGCTCGCCGACGTCATCCCCGAGTGGCCCGCGCTCGCCAGTCGCATTCCGGTCGCAGAGAGCGGCGCGATGGCCCAGCCGGTGACGCTTCCCGTCCACATCGCCGGCGGCGACCTGTGGCTCTCCTTCGCGGCCGTGCGCAGCGCAGGGGGCGTGGTCTACGCCTTCCGCGACGTGACGTCCGAGCAGCAGCTCGAGGAGGAGCGCAGCGATTTCGTCGCGACCATCTCCCACGAGCTACGGACGCCGATGGCGGCCGTCTACGGCGCCGCGAAGACGCTGCTTCGAGACGACATCTTCCTCCCGGCCGACCAGCGGCAGGAGCTCCTCGAGATGATCGCCACGCAGGCGGCGCGGCTGAGCCAGATCACAGAGGAAGTCCTGCTCACGAGCCGGCTCGATCGGGGCGAGGTTCCCGTCGAGCGCGAGCCGGTCGACGTGGCCGACATCGTCGGGGCGACGGTCGAGGCCTTGCGGCCCCAGCTTCCGAGCTCGACGTCGATCGAGATCGACATTCCCCCGGACATCGGGGCCGCTTCGGGAGACTGGAACCGGATCCAGCAGGTGCTGGTCAACTTGCTCGACAACGCGGTCAAGTACGGCGAAGGGCCGGTGAGGATCCACGCCTCCCGGCTGGACGGGGTCGTCCGGATCGCCGTCGCCGACCAGGGGCCCGGAATCAGCCTCTCAGACCAGGAGCGGGTCTTCGAGAAGTTCTACCGCGCCGATCCGCAGCTCGTACGAGCGCCCGGCGGCACCGGTCTCGGCCTCTACATCGCGCGTGAGCTCGCCCGCAGGATGGGCGGGCGTCTCGACCTCATCTCCGACCCCGGGGGCGGCGCCACCTTCGTGGTCGAGCTGCCCCAGGCGTAAGGCACCGCTTCTCAAGCCGGTTTCCGAGCGAGCATGATCAGGCGCCGGGATTCGAACGAGAGCTCGGAACCGTCCCAGCCGCCCCACGCCTCTTCGACCGCGAGCCCGGCCCGCTCGAGCATCGACGCCAGCTCGTGCGGCGTGTAGGTCCGTACGGAATGCAGAAGCTCGCTGCGCCTGCCGTCCGGGTATAGAAACGTCCAGCGCGCAGAGTTTCGCCCGCGTAGGAAGTCGAACTCGTGCTCATCGAGCTGGACGGCGCCGCCCTCCCGCTCCTCAAACCAGCGTTCGCGGTAGCGGCGGACGAGCCCGAGCAGGTTGATGACGTCGATGAGGAAACCGCCACCTACGGTGAGCGCGCGTGCGACACCGTCGAGCACGCGCTGGTTCTCGCCTTCCTCCTCGAAGTAGCCGAAGGCGGTGAAGACGTTGACAACCGCGTCGAACTCGGCGCCGGCCGGGATGTCGCGCATGTCCGCTTCGACCCATTCGATCTCGAGTCCGTCGCGCTCGGCAGCTTCGCGCGCGAGCTGAAGCGAGCGCGGGCTCAGGTCGAGACCGGTCACCCGGTAGCCGCGCCGTGCGAGCTCGAGCGCGATCCGCCCGTGGCCGCAGGCGAGGTCGAGCACGCGCGCGCCCTTTTCGAGCCCGACCTTCTCCACGAGGAACTCGACCTGTTCCGCCGTCTGCTCGTCGGGGATCCCGAGTGCGATCTGCTCGAGCCAGTCGTTCTCGAAGAAGCCGTCGTACCAGTCGGCTGAAACATCCATGTCGCCACCTCTCGCTCGTGGGGAACGGCGCTCCGACTCGTGCGCTGCGCGTTTCCTAACGGCCGTTGTGGCCGTACGTCAAGCGGCTCAGGCCTGTGCGGTGAGGATGAAGAGCAGCGGGCCGATCGTCATCGCGAGGCAGACGAGCCAGACCGCGGTCAGCTCGATGCGGCCCGGACTGGCCTGGAGGATCGCGGGCGGGGACGCCGGTACCGGTCTCGCCGCGGGCGGAGGGGGGAGGAGTCCGCGTGCCATGCGGGCAACTTCCGGCGGCGAGACCAGCACCAGCTCAGGGCTCAGTGGGCCTGAGAGGAGGTCGGGCGGCACGAGGACGGTCATGACGGCACGATTCTTCGCCTTCGCGTCGCCTGTCGCATCCCTCGTTCGGGGGAGATACCTACCGGCCGCGGCTGACCGTGAGGCTGACTCTGGCTCCCCGGTTCAGGCGCGTGCCGGGCCGCGGGCTCTCGCCGAGGACGGTGTTCTTCCTCTTCCGCGACGTGACCCGCCTCACCGTGCCGACCCGGCAGTTGGCGCGCGCGATCCTGAGCTTCGCCGTCGCGAGCGGCTTTCCCAGAACGTTGGGCACGATGCAGTTGACCGGCGCCGACGCCCCGAAGCCCACCACGTCAACCGGGGTCGAGCGCGCGGTCGGCGTCCCGTCGCCGAGCTGGCCGGAGCGGTTGTCGCCCCAGCACTTGACCCCGCCCGTGCTCGTGAGGGCGCAGGTGTGCTCGTAGCCGGCGGTGATCGCCTGGACGCCGTACGAGAGGCCGGAGACCGGGGCCGGATCAGACCGAGTGATCGACGTCCCGTCGCCGAGCTGGCCGTAGAAGTTGTCGCCCCAGCACGTCACACCCCCTTCGGTTGTGAGCGCGCAGGTGTGGTCGGCGCCGGCGGCGATCGCGGCCACGCCGCTCCCGAGACCGGAGACGTCGACCGGGGTGGAGCGGTCTGTCGTCGTCACGTCGCCGAGCTGGCCGGAGCGATTCCACCCCCAGCACTTGCTTTCACCTGCGCTCGTGAGCGCGCAGGTGTGGGCGTAACCGCCGGAGATTGCCGCCACGCCGCTTGCGAGTCCGGAGACGTCGACGGGCGTGAGGCGGTCGGTCGTCGTCCCGTCGCCGAGTTGGCCGACGCTGTTGTCGCCCCAGCACTTGACCCCGCCTGCGCGCGTCAGCGCGCAGGAGTGGCCCCCGGCGGAAAGCGCGGTCACGCCCCCTGTGAGGCCGGAGACGTTCACCGGCGTGAGGCGGCCGGTCCTCGTCCCGTCGCCGAGCTGGCCGTCGTGGTTCCACCCCCAGCACTTGACCCCGCCTCCGCTCGTGAGCGCGCACGCGTGGAGGACGCCGGCGGAGATCGAAGTCACGTCGCCTGTGAGGCCGACGACGTCGGCCGGCGTGAGGCGGTCGGTCGTCGTCCCGTCGCCGAGCTGGCCGTAGAAATTGTCGCCCCAGCACGTCACACCCCCTTCGGTTGTGAGCGCGCAGGTGTGGTCGGCGCCGGCGGCGATCGCGGCCACACCGCTCCCGAGACCGGAGACGTCGACGGGCGTGGAGTGGTCCGTCGTCGTCCCGTCGCCGAGCTGGCCGTAGAAGTTGTCGCCCCAGCATGCGACCCCGCCCGCGCTCGTCAGCGCGCAAGTGTGGTTCTCGCTCGCCGTGATCGCCGTAGCCGTCCCGCTCGAGGTTCGCGAGCCGTGCCGAGAGCCCCCTGGCGCGCCCGTGGGCGCGATCACGGCCGAAGCCGCGAGCCCGCCCAGAACGAGGGCACCCAAGAAGAAGCGCATTGGAATCCTCATTCGCCGTCCCTTCCCGGCGAGGGTACTCGCCAAGCACTGCTCCTGCCCGTTCGCAAGTCTCGAGGAGAGAGTGTCGCGCGCCGGGGCAGCGAAGGTTGAGACCTGTTGGCCCTCGGCGAAGTGCCCTCGTTTTCCGGGCCAGGGAAGCATGACCTGTTGACCCTCGGCGAAGTGCCCTCGGTTTCCTGGCGCGTCGCTGCGTGCCCGTATGCCGGCGGGACAGTGTCCAGCCACACGGCCCGTCGGCAGGAGGGTGCGCAGCGCCGCGAGGCGGCCCGCGGAGCCCGGCTCCGCCGGGCGGGAGCGGGCCGCCGGCCAGGGAAGCGAGTGCGGGTGAGAGGAGTTGAACCTCTAAGGGCACTAGCCCACCGGGTCCTAAACCCGGCGCGTCTACCAGTTCCGCCACACCCGCCCGATTGAAGGATAGAGGCGCCGGGTAAACACCAGCCCATGGCGAGTCCAGAGCAACGCGAGCGCGAGAGCCGCGAGAGCGACGTGACGAAGTTCGAAGAGATGGCGGAAGAGATCAGCGAGGAGCAGAAGGAAGCCGCCAGGCACGTCGCCGAGCCGCTCGAGCCCCGCGAGGAGGAGGACGAGGAGACCTAGTAGGGGCTGGGGCGCGGGGCCAGCCGGCTCCGCGCGACCAGTGGGCCGGTCACGAGCTCGGCGACGCCGAGAAGCGCGACGGTCTCGAGCGCGAGCCAGTACCAGGGGTAGCGCACCGGGTCGAGCGCGAGCCGGATCGAGACGATGGCGAGCGGCGCGAGCCAGACGGCGTGCACCTTGTGCCGGAGCGTCCAGGCGACGCCCGCACCGACGGCGACGGCCGCAGCGCCCTGCAGGAGGCGCAGCGTCCACGTGAAGGGCGTGCCGGGCTCGGCCACGAGGCTGAGCAGCGTTCCGTCGTCGACCTCCCAGCGGTAGTCGAACATGCGGAACGTCCCGGCGAGCACGAAGGGAAGGAAGAGCCCGCCCGCGACACACGCTTCGGTGGCGAGCCCGGCGACGGCCGACCGCACACGCGGGGCGAGGACGAAGACGACGGCACCGAGCAGCCCCCAGAGCTCGAAGCCGGCCGAGGAACCGATCAGGGCTCCGGCACGGAGCGTCCGGCCTTCCCGCGCGTCGAGCCCCGCGAGCACCCAGAGCAAAGGAACGACGACCTGCGCGGGGTGGCCGTCCTGGTAGGCGCTGTAGGTGAGGCCGAGCGCGACTGCGGCGAGCCCGACCCCGAGCTGGACGCGCGGCGGCCGTCCGGCAAGCAGGCGGCCGGCGGTGACCCAGAGCAGTGCCGCGGTCCCGACCTCGACGGCGAGCGGTAGGAGATCGCCGTGATCGGCTAGCCCGAACAGGAACAGCTGCAGCGGGCCGACCTGCAGGGTCGGATCGGCGAAGACGTCCGCCCATCCGGCGGAGAAGAGGTGCCCCGCCGAGTGGAGGAAGAACGGGAGATCGCCTGTGTCGCCCGGCCGTACGAGCACAGCGACAATCGCCGCCAAGCCGAGTACGCAGGCCGCAGAGCGAGCTCTCATGCGAGGTGGATCGGCTCCTTCCGCGCGCTGCTTGAACGAGGAGGAGTAAGGAGGCTCCCGGCCCGACCCGCCGGTGTGCTGGCAGAATGGCCGCACTGTGAAGACAAAGGTCCAGGAGCTCCCCGAAAGCCGCGTTCGTCTCGAGGTCGAGGTCCCGAGCGACCACATCAAGCACGCGGTCGAGCACGCCTCCTCCGATCTCGCCGCGAGCACGAAGGTTCCGGGCTTTCGCAAGGGCAAGGTCCCGCAGAAGGTTCTCGAGGCGCGAGTCGGGCGAGACCGCATCTTCAGCGAAGCCGTCGAGAGCCACATCGGCGGGTGGTTCTGGAACGCGGCCGAGCGGGCGAGCATCCGGCCCGTCTCGCAGCCCAAGCTCGACTACGAGCTGCCGACCTCCGAGGACGAGCCCTTCAGCTTCACCGCCGAGGTCGCGGTGCAGCCACCGCCCGAGGTCGCCGACTGGAACGGGCTCGAGGTTCCCGCCCCCGAGCCGGACGTGCCGGCGGAGCTCGTCGAGCGCGAGCTCGAGGCGCTCCGCTCGTCAGTGGCCGAGCTCGTCCCGGTCGAGGGCCGGCCGGCGAAGGACGGAGACGTCCTCGTCGTCGACCTCGCCGACGAGACGGGCGAGGCGCAGCGCGACTACGTCGTCCAGCTCGGCGCCGGGCGCCTCGTCGAGGAGATCGAGCGCGGGCTGCGTGGGATGGCCGCCGGGGAGACGCGGAAGGTCGCCTTCACCTCTCCGGAGGGCCAGACGAAGGAGGCCGAGCTGACCGTCAAGGAGATCAAGGAGCCGGTGCTGCCTCCCCTCGACGACGATCTTGCCCGCGCCGCGAGCGAGTTCGAGACGCTCGAGCAGCTGCGCGGGGAGATCGAGTCGCGCCTGCGCGAGGCGATCCAGAGCGAGCTCGAGGCGGACTTCCGGGCGGCGGCGGTCGACAAGCTCGTCGAGGCCTCGAAGCTCGACGTGTCCGATGCGCTCGTCGAATCGAGAGCCTCCGAGCTGCTCGGCGCGATGCTGCGCTCTCTCGAGCGCCGTGGGCTGGACGCCGAGACCTACCTGAGCGTCACGGGCCAGTCGGCGGAGCAACTGCGGGAGACCCTGCGCAACGAGGCGCGCCGCGCGATCTCCCGCGAGCTCGTCCTCGAGGCGGTCGCGGACAAGCTCGGGGTCGAGGTCGACGACGACGAGCTGCGCGAGATCGTGCGCGAGCAGGCAGAGGCCGCGGAGGAGGACGCCGACGAGGTCATCCGCGAGCTCTGGGTGAGCGGTCGCCACGAGCGGCTGCGGGGCGACCTGCGCCTGAAGAAGGCACTGGATCGGATCGTCGAAGACGTCACTCCGATCTCGATCGACCTCGCCCGCGCGCGAGAGAGCATCTGGACGCCCGAGAAGGAGAAAGCCGAAACCGCTACGAAATTGTGGACCCCCGGCAGCAAGGAGAGTGCATGAGCGTCATCCCGATGGTGATCGAGCAGACGTCGCGAGGCGAGCGCGCCTTCGACATCTACTCCCGACTGCTGAACGAGCGAATCATCTTCCTCGGGACGCCGGTCGACGACCAGATCGCGAACCTGATCGTGGCCCAGCTCCTCCACCTCGAGTCGGAGGACCCGGACAAGGACATCTCCCTCTACATCAACTCGCCGGGCGGAGTCGTCTACCCCGGGCTCGCGATCTACGACACGATGCAGTTCATCAAGCCCGACGTGCAGACGATCTGCGTCGGGATGGCGATGTCGATGGGCGCGGTCATCCTCGCCGGCGGCGCGGCAGGGAAACGGATGGCCCTGCCGAACGCAAAGATCCTCATCCACCAGGGCTCGGCGGGCTTCCACGGCCAGCCGACGGACATCGAGATTCAGGCACGCGAGGTCATCAATCTCAAGCGGCTGATGGAAGAGATCATGGCGGGGCACACGAACCAGGAGCTGGAAAAGATCGCGAAGGACATGGACCGCGACTACTACATGACGGCGCAAGAAGCGAAGGACTACGGCATCATCGACGTCGTCATCGAGCACCGCTCGTGAAACCCCTACGTCGAGGGCTAGGCAGGGACACGATTTCGATGTACAAGGAGATACAGGGACGGGATGGCTAGGGCGAGCGAGGGAAATGAGCAGCTTCTCTGCAGCTTCTGCGGGAAGTCGCAGCGCCAGGTCAAGAAGCTGATCGCAGGCCCCGGCGTCTACATCTGCGACGAGTGCATCGATCTCTGCAACGAGATCATCGACGAGGAGCTGACGGCTCCGGCCGCGCTCGACCTCGAGAACCTGCCGCGGCCGAGAGACATCTACGCCGTCCTCAACGACTACGTCGTCTCGCAGGAAGAGGCGAAGCGGACGCTCGCGGTCGCCGTCTACAACCACTACAAGCGGGTGCAGATGGGAGCCGAGGATGCCGACGTCGAGCTCCAGAAGTCGAACATCCTGCTCCTGGGCCCGACCGGCTGCGGCAAGACGCTCCTCGCCCAGACCCTCGCGCGGATCCTGAACGTCCCGTTTGCGATCGCCGACGCCACTGCGCTGACTGAGGCCGGCTACGTGGGCGAGGACGTCGAGAACATCCTCCTCAAGCTGATCCAGGCGGCGGACTTCGATATCAAGAAGGCCGAGACCGGGATCATCTACATCGACGAGGTCGACAAGATCGCGCGCAAGGCGGACAACCCGTCGATCACCCGCGACGTCTCGGGCGAGGGCGTCCAGCAGGCGCTGCTCAAGATCCTCGAGGGGACGGTCGCCTCAGTGCCGCCGCAGGGCGGCCGCAAGCACCCGCACCAGGAATTCCTCTCGATCGACACGACGAACGTGCTCTTCATCTGCGGCGGTGCGTTCTCCGGCCTCGAGAAGATCATCGGCAAGCGGATCGGGAAGAACGCGATCGGCTTCGGAGCGGACATTCGCTCCCGCCACGACTCGGAAGCCTCCGAGCTCCTCTCCGACGTGATGCCGGAGGATCTCCTGTCGTACGGCCTGATCCCGGAGTTCATCGGCCGGCTGCCGGTCGTCTCGGCGGTGCACCAGCTCCAGCGCGAGGACCTCGTCCAGATTTTGACCGAGCCGAAGAACGCGCTCGTCAAGCAATACCAACGCTTCTTCGCCTACGACGACATCGAGCTCGTCTTCACCGAGGACGCTCTCTGGCAGATCGCGGACAAGGCGCTCGACCGCGAGACCGGGGCGCGCGGGCTGCGCTCGATCATCGAGCACGCGCTCCTCGACGTCATGTTCGAGCTTCCTTCGCGCAGCGACGTCTCCAAGTGCGCGATCACGAAGGAGACGATCGAGAAGGATCTGAAGCCGACGCTCGTCACCTCGGGCGTTGCCGACGAGCCGGAAGAGCTCGTCGAAGAGAGCGCCTAGTCGAAGCCGCCGGTGTCGCCGTAGCCTCCGAAAAGAACGGCGATCAAGAAGTACATCAATGCGTACCCGGCCGGCAGCAGCAGGCTGGCGAAGAACGCTGAGACCGCAAGCCAAGCATCGCCTCTCGTTCTGATTGCGACGAGGCCGACCGCGCCGACGACGATCGCGCCGAGCATCGTGGCCACGTACGCCCAATCGAGCAGGCTGTTGATGGAGAGGATCTCGCCCAGCATGATCCGGAGAGCCAGGGCAAGCCAGCTCGCGACGACCATGTAGAGACAGGTGATCGCCCACCAGTTGGGCCGGAGCGATTGCGGCGAGGGCGTGCTGATCTCGACCACGAGCTCAATATTCCCAATTTGCGCGGCGCGGAACCGGCCGCCATGCTGAAGCCATAGTCGCTGGCTGACCGCATCCGATCTCAGCGCCCGGACGAGGAACGTCCGCGGCCTTACGATGCGCCGATGGAGCCGCTCTACAAGCCCGAAGGCGTCGAGGAGCGCTGGCAGCGCACTTGGGAGGAAGAGGGCCTCTACCACGCCGAGCCGGATGCCCCCGGCGATCCGTACGCGATCACGCTCCCGCCGCCGAACGTCACCGGCGAGCTGCACATGGGTCACGCGCTCAACGCCTCGACCCAGGACGTCCTCATTCGCTATCACCGCATGCGCGGCTTCAACACTCTCTGGCAGCCCGGGTACGACCACGCCTCGATCTCCGTCGAGACCGTCATGGCGCGCGAGCTCGCGAAGGAGGGCCTGACCCGGAACGACCTCGGCCGCGAGGCCTACCTCGAGCGGACGTGGGAGTGGCTACGCCACTACGGCGGAGTGATCATGGGCCAGCTGCGCAGGTTCGGAGCCTCGCTCGACTACGAGCGGCACCGCTTCACGATGGACGACGACTACGTGCAGGCGGTCATGCACTTCTTCGGTCACCTCTACGAGAAGGGCTACATCTACCGCGATCACCGGATCATCAACTGGTGCCCGGTGTGCGCGACCTCCATCTCCGATCTCGAGGTCGAGCACAAGGACGAGGACGACACGCTCTACACGGTGCGCTATCCGTTCGCGGACGGCTCGGGCCACATTGCGATCGCCACGGTCCGCCCGCCGACGATCCTCGCGGATGTCGCTGTGGCCGTTCACCCGGACGATCGGCGGTATCGCGACTTCGTGGGCAAGGAGGCGATCGTCCCGATCGTCGGCCGGCGTGTTCCCATCGTCGCCGACGCTCGCGTGGAGCCGGAGTTCGGCACCGGCGCCGTGAAGATCACGCCGGGGCACGATCCGGTCGACTTCGAGATCGGCCGCGACCACGGCCTGCCCGAGCCGATGGTGATCGGTCTCGACGGGCTGATGAACGAGGAGGCCGGCGAGTTCGCCGGCTTGACCCAGGAGGAGGCGAACGCGCGGATCGTCGAGCGCCTCCGCGGCGAGGGCCTCCTCGAGAAGGAGGAGCCGTACCGGCATGCGGTCGGGCACTGCTCGCGGACGAAGAACCGCGTCGAGCCGCTCATATCGCTGCAGTGGTTCTGCGACATGACGGAGCTGGCGAAGCCCGCGATCGAGGCGATCCGCTCGGGGACGGTGCGGTTCACGCCCGCCGCTCAGTCCGATGTCGCCCTGCGCTTCCTCGAGAACATCCGGCCATGGTGCATCTCGCGGCAGCTCTGGTGGGGCCAGCAGATTCCCGTGTGGTATTGCCCGGAGGGTCACGTGACGGTCAGCGGAAACGAGCCCGATGCGTGCGCGGAGTGTGGCTCGCTGGAGCTCGAGCGGGACCCCGACGTGCTCGACACGTGGTTCTCATCGGCTCTCTGGCCCTTCGCGACGCTCGGCTGGCCCGAGCAGACGCGCGAGCTCGAGGTCTGGTACCCGGGCAACGTCCTCTCGACGGCGCGCGACATCATCTTCCTCTGGGTGACCCGGATGATCATGGCCGGCTACGAGCTGATGGGCGACCGGCCCTTCGACGACGTCATCATCCACTCGCTGATCCTCGCGCCCGACGGCCGGCGGATGTCGAAGAGCCTTGGAACGGGAATGGATCCGGTCGACGTGATCGCCGAGTACGGCGCCGACGCGACGCGCTACGGGCTCCTGAAGATGTCCTCGACGCAGGACGTCCGGTTCTCCCACGGCTTCATCGAGGAGGGCCGCAAGCTCGCGAACAAGCTCTGGAACGTTTCCCGGCTGATCCTGGCGAATGCGGGTGACACGGAACCGGAGGCGCGCCCGCAGGCGATCGAGGAGCGCTGGATCCTCGCTCGGATCGACGCCGCCCGAGACGAGCTCGAGGAATCGATCGGCTCGTTCGATTTCGCTGCGGCGGTCAACGCGCTCTATCACCTGACCTTCGACGACTTCTGCGACTGGTACGCGGAGGCGATCAAGCCCCGGCTCTACGACGGCGACGAGGACGCGCGAGCGACCGCGCTCGCTGCGCTCGAGCGGCTGCTCGAGCTCCTGCACCCGGTGATGCCGCACGTCACGGAGGAGATCTGGACGAATCTGCCCGGGCGCCGGTCACGGCTCATCGTCGCGCCGTGGCCCGACGGGGACGGCCGCTTCGTTGCGGAGGCAAGGGCGCTGGACCGCGTCCAGGAAGCGGCGGCGATCTTCAAGCGCAGCGGCGTGCGGGTGGAGCTCGACGACGAAGAGCGGCGCATCTTCGAGACCAAGGTGCGCCCCGACCGTGTGCAGGCCGACGGCGATGCCACATCCGAGATCCAGCGCCTCGAGAAGGAGGTCGGACGCGCGGAGGCGATGCTCTCGAACGAGCGCTTCGTCCGGAACGCCCCGGCCGACGTCGTGCAAGCCGAGCGCGACAAGCTCGAGCGCTACCGCCGTGAGCTCGATGCCATCCGCGGCTAGCCTCGGCACGTCGGCGACCGACTGGGTCGCGTCGCTCAGCCCGTGGCCCGAGGAGTTCGGCCTCGACCGCATGCGAGCGCTGCTGACGCGGCTCGGCGACCCGCAGACGAAGTACCCGGCGATCCACGTCGTCGGCTCGAACGGCAAGTCGACTGCGACCCGCACGATCGCCGGTCTGCTGAGCGCGGAGGGCCTAAACGCGGGCGCGTACACCTCCCCGCACGTCTCCGGCTGGCACGAGCGCCTGGATTGTGATCCGGCGACCTTCGAGCGGGCCGTCACGCGGGTTCGCTCCGAGGCGGAGTCGCTCGGCGCGACCCAGTTCGAGGTGCTGACGGCTGCCGCGCTGCTCGAGTTCGCCGAGGCCGGTGTCGATGCGGCGGTGGTCGAAGCCGGCCTCGGCGGCCGACTCGACGCCACGAACGTCGTCGACGCCGAGGTCGTCCTGCTCACGAACGTGGCGCTCGAGCACACCGACGTGCTCGGCGAGACGATCGAGCAGATCGCGAAGGAGAAGCTTGCAGTCGCGCATGCCGCAAGAGTAGTTGTCACATCGGACAACATCTTCGCGAACCTCCTTCCGCCCGCGGCCCGCGTCGTTCACGGAGGCGCGCGTGAGGCCGCCGAGGCGTTCCTGGGACGACGTGTCGAGAGCGACATCACGGTCTCGCTCCCAGGCCGCTTCGAGCGGCGCGGCGACGAGATCTGGGACGGAGCACACACGCCCGAGGCGGCCGACTGGCTCGCCGAGCGCCTACCCGCGCGGGACTACGTTCTCTGCGTCTCGATCCTCGCGGACAAGCGGGTGGGCGCGCTGCTCGACCGCCTCGCGCGGGTCGGACGGACGCTCGTCGCGACGAGCTCGAGCAATCCGCGGGCGCTCTCCGCCGACGACGTGGCGGCGCAGGCCGGAGGCCGCTTCGACCACGTCGAGGCGATTGCCGATCCGCAGGAGGCGCTCGCCCGCGCCCGCGTCCTCGGTAAACGGGTTCTCGTGACGGGCTCGCTCTACCTGCTGGCGGACCTCCACCAATGAGAGGAAGACGGCGAAAGGCGACGAAAGCTGGCGAACGGCTGAGCGTCTTCGTGTTCGCCGCGGTCGTCGTCCTGGTGATCGTCGGGCTCGCGTTTGCCGCCGGCTACGTCGTCGGTCAACTTCTCCTATAACAAGGGAAAGAAGAGAAGAGATGATTCTGGCAGCGAGCGGCGATTCGGATTTCTTCGACAGCCTGCACGACTTCTTCTTCGGGTCGGGCGCGTCGTCGGTCGCACGGAACGCCGGGATCTTCCTGCTCATCGTCTTCTGGCTTGCCGTCGGATACTGGGTCTTCAAGGATGCGAGGCGCCGAATCGAGGATCCCTGGCTCGTCGGCGCGGCGACGGTGCTCGGGGTCGTGCCGCCCTTCGTCGGCGCGCTCATCTACATGCTCTTCCGGCCGCCCGAGTACCTGGACGACGTGCGCGAGCGCGAGCTCGAGATCAGGGCGATGGAGGAGAGTCTCGGGCGCGGGCGCCAGCAGCACTGCCCGGTTTGCCGAGCGGAGATCGACGAGAACTTCCTCGTCTGCCCCGTCTGCACGACGCGCCTGCGGCAGTCGTGCGTGAGCTGCAAGGCGCCGCTCGAGCCGCTCTGGCAGGTCTGCCCCTACTGCGAGACGCCGATCGAGTCGCCCGCCCCGATCCACTTCCCGCCGCTCGAGACGCCTCGTAGCGAGAGCGGCTCCGAGTAGAGTCCGCCGCCGATGGCGGCTGAACGCACGCTTGTCCTGATCAAGCCTGACGCGATGGCCCGAGGGCTTGCCGGCGAGATCCTGTCGCGCTTCGAGCGCCGCGGGCTCGAGCTGCGCGCGGCCAGGCTCATCCAGGTCGATCGTGCCCTCGCCGAAGAGCACTACGCAGAGCATTCCGAGAAGCCGTTCTACGGCGAGCTCGTCGAGTTCATCACCTCCGGGCCGACTCTGGCGCTCGTGCTCGAGGGCGAGGGCGCCATCGCCACGGTGCGCACGACGATCGGCGCGACCAATCCCGCCGATGCCTCGCCGGGCTCGATCCGCGGCGACCTGGCGCTCTCGATGCCGGACAATCTCGTCCACGGGTCGGACTCGGCGGAGTCGGCCGCGCGCGAGATCGCGCTCTGGTTTGACTGACTACCTCGAGCGGAACCGCCGGGCGTGGACGAAGGCGAACGCCGAGTACACGGAGGGGCGCGCTCGCGAGGCGTGGGCGGCCGAGGAGATCACATGGGGCACCTTCAGGGTGCCGGAATCGGGGCTTGGCGTTCTTCCGGACGTGGCGGGCAAGGACGTCATCGAGCTCGGATGCGGGACAGCGTACTTCGGTGCGTGGCTTGCTAGGCGCGGGGCTCGTGTGACGGGTATCGACCTGACGCCGGCTCAGCTCGAGACGGGGCGCCGCTGCAGCGAGGAGTTCGGGATCGAGCTCGAGCTGATCGAGGCGAACGCGGAGGACGTGCCTCTAGGGGACCGGTCCTTCGATCTCGTCCTATCGGAATACGGCGCGTCCATCTGGTGCGATCCGTACAGGTGGATCCCCGAGGCGGCCCGCCTGCTCCGGCCGGGCGGCGAGCTCGTCTTCATGCGCAACTCGACGCTCTCCGTGCTCTGCGCGCCGGACGATCCGGAGGGCCAGGTCGGCGAACAGCTTCTGCGGCCGCAGTTCGGGCTCCACCGGATGGAGTGGTCCGGTGAGGAGGGTGTCGACTTCCAGCTTCCGCACGGCGAGTGGATCCGGCTGCTGCGTGCGAACGGGCTCGAGGTCGAGGGGCTCTGGGAGCTGCAAGCGCCCGCCGATGCCGAGACCCACAGCTACTACAGCTTCGTCTCGGCCGAGTGGGCGCGGAAGTGGCCCGCCGAGGAGATCTGGAAGGCCCGCAAGAGCGGGTGAGCGTTCCGCCGGCTCCGCCGATCCTGCTCGCATCCGGCTCTCCGCAGCGGCGCGCGATCCTCGAGCAGCTTGGCCTGCCGTTCGAGGTGGTCGCGCCGCGCTACGAGGAGCACGACTCGCCGGAGGCCGATCCTGTGGAGCTCGTCCGCGAGCATGCGCGGGGAAAGGCGCTGTCGGTGGGGCCGCAGGACAAGCGCTCGGTGCTCGGCGTGGACACCGCTGTGGTCGTGGACGGGCAATCGCTCGGAAAGCCGGCCGACGCGGCCGAGGCCGAGGCGATGCTCGAGCTGCTGTCGAGCCGGCCGCACGAGGTCGTCTCCGGGCTCTGCCTCGTCACGAGCGCGTGGGAGGAGCTCGAGCACGAGGTGACTCGGGTCACGTTCAGGCGGCTGACGGCGCGCGACCTGGCGCACTACCTCGGCAGCGGCGAGTGGAAGGATCGAGCCGGCGGCTATGCGATCCAGGGTCTCGGCGCCTCGCTCGTGGAACGAGTCGAGGGCGACTACCTGAACGTCGTCGGGCTCCCGGCCGTCCTTCTCATCCGGCTCCTCGTCAAGCGCTTCCCCGGCACGTACGGCTTCGGCTAATCCAGCCCTGTCCGGTGCCAGGCACCGGACAGGGCCCCGAAGGACTAGCTCATCGGTCGAACGCGAACTCTTGCTTTCGGTAGAAGCTGCTCCACGGCCAGTCCCAGGGATGGGCGCACAACCCAGCCTCGACGGGGTTGTACGCGATATAGCGCAGCGTATCGGCGATGTATTCGTCGCTGTCGATCAGTCGGCTCGAGAACCGGCGTTCAAAGAGGTGGCCATCGGTCTTGTGGCGCTCGTTGAAGTAGATGGCGTAGCCGCCGTTGAGCTGGTGCATCCCAAGCGAAAGGTTGGGCGCCGGCGTCTCGATTAGCAGGTGAAAATGATTGGTCAGGAGACTGTGCGCGTGCGCGCGCCAGCCGTAGCGACGAACGGCCCGGTCTCGCAATGCTAGGAAGAGCCTGCGGTCGTCATCGTCGTGATAGATCGATTGGCGGCGATTGCCTCTGGACGTCACGTGGTAGAGACCTCCGGCGATCTGGATTCTCGGTGGGCGGGGCACGCAGCCCACGGTACGGGCAGACCACCCTTTTCGCCCCTGGCGCGCAGCGATCGTCACAGTCTTGGCGCGAAGGCGTGGACATGTCCGGTGCCTGGCACCGAGCATGGCTCGAAAGGGCTGCTCGGAGAACTTTTTCCACAGAATCACTACACTCGGGGTGGGAGAGCATGGGTTTCCTCGGGTACTTCAACGGCTTCGGTGGCCGCGATATGGCCGTGGACTTGGGCACGGCGAACACGCTCGTCTACGTCCGCGGGCGCGGCATCGTGCTCAGCGAGCCGAGCGTCGTCGCGATCGACGAGCGCACAGGCGACGTGCACGCTGTCGGCGTCGAGGCCAAGCGAATGCTCGGCCGCACGCCCGGCACGATCTCCGCGATCCGCCCGCTGAAGGACGGTGTCATCGCCGACTTCGACGTCACGGAGCAAATGCTCCGCCACTTCATCCAGAAGGTGCACCAGCATCGCTTCGCGCACCCGCGAGTCGTCGTCTGCGTCCCCAGCGGCGTGACCGGCGTCGAGAAGCGCGCGGTCGAAGAGGCGACCCTCTCTGCGGGCGCGCGAGAAGCGCACCTGATCGAGGAGCCGATGGCGGCGGCAATCGGCGCCGGCCTCCCGGTCAGCGAGCCGACCGGGAACATGATCGTCGACGTCGGCGGCGGCACGAGCGAGGTCGCTGTCATCTCCCTCGGCGGCATCGTCGTCTCCCAGTCCCTGCGCGTCGGCGGGGACGAGATGGACGAGGCGATCATCAGCCACATCAAGAAGGAGTACAAGCTCCTGATCGGCCAGCAGACGGCCGAGGAGATCAAGCTCGAGGTCGGCTCCGCCTTCCAGATGAAGGACGAGGTTCAGGCCGAGGTCCGAGGCCGCGACATGCTCACCGGACTCCCGAAGACGATCGTGATCAGCTCCGAGGAGGTCCGGCACGCGCTCGAGGAGCCGGTCGGGCAGATCCTCGACGCGATTCGCTCGACACTCGACAAGACGCCGCCCGAGCTGGCCGCGGACATCATGGACCGGGGGATCGTCCTCGCCGGCGGCGGAGCGCTCCTGACAGGGCTCGACGAGCGGCTCCGCCACGAGACGCAAATGCCGACCCAGCTCGCCGAGTCGCCGCTCACGTGCGTCGCCGTCGGCTCCGGCCGCAGCCTCGAGGTGCTCGAGATGATGAACCGGGCCGCGAAGTCACGCGCCAGAAGCCGCAACGGCTACAGGCGCTGACCTTTCCCGGTCCCTGCGCTAACCTCAAGGCCCGTGCCTAGGGCCGCAGGGATGGATTCATTCGTTATCGACCGGTCATTTCAGACGGACGCACGGGCAGAACCCGAGCGTCCTGAGGGCGGCACCGCAAGCGGTGCCTAGGAACCGCAGCGCGCGGGTGGCGGCGCTGACCTCCCCGGCTCGGCGCGCGGTCGCCCCTCCATACTCCTCGCGGACCACAGGCCCCCTGCGCAGGCGGCTCGTCGTGGGGCTGCTCGTGCTCGCGTCGCTGACGATGATCACCGTCTACTTCCGCGAGGCCCCGAGCGGCGGCATGCACGACTTCCAGAGCGTCGGGGCAAGCGTCCTCCGTCCCTTCGAGATCGCTGCCGACCGGGTGGCGCGCCCGTTCACGGACGCCTACGACTGGACGGCCGACCTCTTCCACGCGAAATCCGAGAACAAGGATCTCCGCGAAAAGGTGAACGCGCTGCAGAAGCAGGTGATCCTGAATGCGCAATATCAGCAGGAGGCCGAGAAGCTCCGCAAGCTTCTGAAGTACAAGCGCTCGCTGACGTATCCGGTCGACTTCTCGAAGACGGCCGTCACGGCGAGCGTCATCTCCAACCCGGCGAGCGAGTTCGACCAGTCGATCGTGATCGCCGCGGGCCGGAGCGACGGCATCCGCGTGCACGACGCGGTCGTCACCGACCTCGGCCTCGTCGGCCAGGTGACGAAGGTCACACGCGACGAGTCCCGCGTGACTCTGCTCACCGACAAGGAGAGCGCTGTCACAGCCAAGGATCACCAGACCGGCGCGATCGGAATCGTCCACCACAGCCAGGGCCCCGAGGACATCCTCTTCCTCGACCGGGTCGCCAAGGACAAGGTTGTGAACGAGCGCGACCTCATTCTCACGGCCGGCCAGCAGCACGGAGAGCTGTCGTCGTTCTACCCGCGCGGGATCCCGATCGGAACCGTGACGAGGGTCGGCCAGACGGACATCGAGTCCTTCCAGGACGTGCTGCTCGTCCCGCTCGTCGATTTCGGATCGCTCGAGGTGGTGCTCGTCCTCGCCAGCGACAAGCCCCCGCCGCGAATGCCGTGACTGCCTCTGTCGCGAAAGGCGCCGCCCTCTTCTTCCTCGCCGCGATCCTCCAGGTGACGATCGTCGGCTCGATCGGGATCCTCGGCGGCTCGCCCGACCTCGTCCTCGTCACGCTCGTCGCGGTCGCCCTGACCCAGGGCTCGATCTTCGGGGCCGCCGCCGGCTTCTGGGCGGGGCTCCTGCTCGACGTCGCCACGCTCGGGACGCTCGGCTTCACGTCCCTGCTGCTCACGCTCGCCGGCTTCTGGATCGGGCGCTACGGCGAGACGACGGGACGGGACCGCGCGCACGCGCCGCTGCTCTCCGTCGCCGTCGTCACCGTCCTCTACACCGCGGGCGCGATCGTCCTCCACTTCATGCTTCGCGAGGCTGCTCCCGCCCGGGCCGTGCTCGTGGACGCCCTCCCTGCGACCGTCGCGCTGAACCTGGTTCTGACCTTCCCCGTCTTCGCCCTCATCCGGCGGCTCTTCGCGCAGCCGCACCGCCCGCCGGAGGTCGAGTTCGTTGGCTAGCCGCCCGGCACCGGTCCGTCCGGGACGGTTCCTGCCTCGCGACCCGCGCGTCGAGACCCCCTACCGGCTGACGCCTCAGCTCGCGTTTCGAATCGGAGTCCTCGGCTTCCTCACGCTCGCTGCGTTCGGGGTCCTCTTCTTCCGGCTCTGGTCGCTTCAGGTTCTCTCGGGGACGCAGTTCCTCCAGGCGGCACAGAACAACCAGCAGCGCGAGACGCGTGTCGGGTTCGGGGTCGAGGCGCCGCGGGGGCCGATCAAGGATCGCCACGGCCGAGTGCTCGTCTCCAACAAGAGCGCGACCGCCGTCCTGATCTGGCCGGCCGACCTGCCCAAGAAGGGCGCGTATGCCGAGCTGCGGCGCCTCGCGCACATCCTCCGTGTTCCGCTGGCGGACATCACGAGCCAGATCGAGAAGCACCTCGGGGACCCGCTCAGCCCGGTGATCGTGAAGCAATTCCTCGGCGAGCCCGAGGTCTATTACCTCTCCGAGCACCAGGCGGAGTTCCCGGGCATGCGGATCACGAACACCTACGTGCGGAGCTATCCGCACGGCGCGCTGGGGTCGCAGCTTCTCGGTTACGTGGGCGAGATCTCCGAGTCCCAGCTGAAGAGCCGGCACGGCTACCGCTCCGGCGACAAGATCGGCGAGGGCGGGATCGAAGCCTCGTTCGACAAGGAGCTGCGCGGACGCAACGGGCTCGCCCAGCTCCGCGTCGACTCGCTCGGGCGACCGACGAGCCCTGTCGAGGTCAAAGAGCAGCCCGTGCCCGGCTACGCGCTGCGGCTGACCCTCGACGCGAAGCTTCAGCAGGCCGCGCAGCAGGCGATCGTCAACGGGATCAACCGCGCCCAGGAGAACAAGAACTGGTACGCGAGGGCCGGCGCGATCGTCGCCCTCGATCCCCGTGACGGCGCAATTCGGGCCCTCGCCTCGTATCCCAGTTACGACCCGGCCGTCTTCACGAGCCGCAAGAGGAAAGACCTGAGGCCGCTCCTCGATCCCGGCGCCGCCGAGGACGCGAACTTCCCCGCGCTGAACCGCGCGATCGCCGGGGTGTATCCGCCGGGCTCGACCTTCAAGCCCGTGACGGCGCTCGCCGCCATGCAGGAGCACATCCTCGCGCCCTACAACTCACTGCACTGCGTCGGCCAGCTCACGATCGACAAGCATGTCTTCAGGAACTGGGATCTGTACGCGAACCAGTGGATGACGCTGCCGACGGCGATCGCCCAGTCGTGCGACACCTACTTCTACCAGGTCGGAAAGAGCTTCTACGACCTGCCGCCGGATCGCGGTCAGCCCCTGCAGAAGTGGGCCAAGAGCTTCGGCTTCGGCGAGCCGACGGGGCTCGACGTCGGCCCCGAGGAGGCCGGCCTCCTGCCGACGATCAAGTGGAAGCAAGAGACCTTCACGAAGAAGACCGATCCGACCAACTGGCAGATCGACCGGATCTGGAAGTCCGGTGACTCGGTGCAGCTCGCGATCGGCCAGAAGGACATGCTGGCGACGCCGCTCCAGATGGCACGGTTCTACGCCCTGCTGGCCAACGGGGGGAAGCTCGTGACGCCGCACGTCGTCGCCGACGTCGAGCAGCCGGGCTCCGACAAGGGAACTGCCGCCCAGCCGCTCGTTCTCCGCCGCTTCAATCCGCCGGCGAAGGAGCTGAACATCGACCCGAGCGCGATCCAGGTCATCCGCGACGGCCTCTGGGGGGCTACGCACTCGACACTCGGCACCTCCTCGGGCGTCTTCGGCGGCTTCCCGATCGGAATCGCCGGCAAGACCGGGACGGCGGAGCGGATCGTCGACGTCGGTGACTCCACGGTCCTTGCCAACACCTCGTGGTGGTGCGGCTTCGGGCCGTTCGACGACCCGGCATCTCCGAAGTCGCTCGTCGTCTGCGCGGTGATCGAGAACGGCGGCTTCGGCGGAGAGGCCGCGGCGCCGTCGGCGCTCGAGGTCTTCGAGGAGAACTTCGGCATCAAGGCAACCTCCTTTACCCCCAAGGAGGCGGACTGATGACCGACTACGTGGTGGGCCGGCGAGTCGCGGCGAGATCACGCGCGCGCGCGCGCGAAGCCTCGTACCTGCGCAACGTGGACTGGGTCCTGCTCTTCGGAGTCGCGGCGCTCGTCGCCTACGGCCTGTGGGCGATCGCCGGCATCACGAAGAACGACGTCACGGGCGACGCGAACTACTACGTCGTCCGCCAGACGGTCTTCGCGCTCATCGGCGCCGGGGGCATGGTCGCGATGACCTTGCTCGACCCCGGCTTCTGGCGGAGGAACGCGCGGCTCGTGTACGGCGTGCTCATCCTTGTGCTCGTGATCGCGCCGCTCTTCGGCACCGAGGTGCGTAACACACGGCGCTGGCTCGACATCGGCCCGTTCCGCTTCCAGCCCTCGGAGTTCGGCAAGCTGCTGCTCGTCCTCTTCCTCGCCGCCTTCCTCGCCGAGCGCGGCAGGCGTATCGCCGAGCGGGAGACGACGACCGCCGCGACCGGCCTCGCGCTCGTGCCCGTCGTGCTCGTCTTCCTGCAGCCGGACTTCGGGACCGCGATCGTCTATGCCGCCGTGCTCGGAGCGACGCTCTTCGTCGCGGGCACGCGCTGGGGCCAGCTGGCGGCGCTGCTCGGCCTCGGCGCGGCTGCGGCCGCGTTCGTCCTCTGGCTCGGGCCCGCGATGAACGTCAACGTCCTCAAGGACTACCAGCTGAAACGGATCACCGGCTTCACGAACCCGTCGAAGGATCCCGGCGGCTCGACCTACAACATCACGCAGTCGATGACCGCCGTCGGCGCAGGGCAGGTGGACGGCCGCGGCCCGTGCCCTCTCGCTCGTCGGGAGAACGGGTTCGACCCGTGCCCGAACGGCGCGACGCAGACGACCAAGGGCTACCTCCCCGAGCACGCGACGGACTTCGCCTTCGCCTCGCTCGCCGAGCAGCGCGGCTTCCTCGGTGTGACGGTCCTGCTTCTGCTCTACCTCCTCGTCATCTGGCGCGCGATCAAGGTGATCACGCTCGCCCGCGACGCGTTCGCGGCGATCGCGGCCGGGGGCATCGCGTTCATGCTCCTGATCCAGATCTTCATCAACGTGGGAATGACGATCGGAATGGCGCCGATCACCGGCATCCCGCTCCCCTTCGTCAGCGTCGGCGGCTCGTCGATGGTCGCGAACCTCCTCGCCATGGGCGTCCTGCAGTCGATCTGCATCCGGCGCCGGTAGTTACTTTGCGGCAGACGCCGCTAAGTCCTAGGACTTAGCAACAGACTGTTGCAAAGTCGGGAGGGGTCTGTCCGGCCCGGGTCCTAGCATCGTCCCGCATCAGCGAGAAAAGGGCATAGCGGATGGCGACGACGAAGCGTGAGGCACACGAGTTGCTGCTGATCGAAGAAGCCGACGCCTGGTTCGAGTACCTCGCCGCCACGAGAGGCCAGGCGGCCGTGCGTTACCGGGAGCTCGAGCCGTGGGCATGGGCGCGGCTCAGCCAGCGCCTGCGCGCGATCCGGACGAAGCGCCAGAAGCTCCGGCCTGCGCGCGCTGCTTAGCGCAGCTACGGCTCGAGCCGGAACGGCGGGTACTCGTCCGTCACGAGGACGAACGCGTACGCCGCGACACGGTTCGCCCAGCGGATCACTCCTTCCACGAAGTCGAACAGCCCGCGCGGAAAGCGGCCTGTGAAGAGGATCGCGAACCAGGCGAAGAGCGTCACGAAGAGAGTCGCGATCCAGAGGAAGACGAGCACTATGTAATGCGGGATCGCCAGCAGCCACTTGACGAGCGGCAGCCAGCGGTTGAGATCGCGCGCCGCGTCCGGATAGGCGAAGTCGAGGGTCACGCCCTGCTTCTCGTCGGTCGACGGGTAGCGATCGTCCATCAGCGCGAGGTAGACGCCAACGCGGTTCGTGAACCGCAGCAGCTCGAGGTTCCAGTCGAACCACCAGCGCGGGTACTTCTGGCGGAAGACGATCATCAGCATGGTCGGCAGGAAGAGGAGGCCTCCACTCCCCAACGCCAGCATCCATGGCCAGTGCCAGCCGGGCCCGGTGCCCGTGAGCGTTGCGACGACGATCAGGATCGGGATCGCGGCGAAGATCCTGAACGCGGTTGTCAGCCGGTCGAGATCGCGGTCCGGGTACTCGACCGAGAACTGCACCGGGTAGCGCTCACCTGTCGTCTTGGGTTCCATGCCTTTCGCCTCCTCCTTCGCGGCCCTGCCGCGGATCCTGCCAGGTTGCGGCCGGCTGGTCGGTCCAACGCGACTGCTAGCCTAGAAGATGAGGTTTCTATGAGCCTTTCCAACTACACACGCAGCGCGCGCACCGCC
>WNFU01002846.1_pt1 | contig 23270 bp, 21 predicted proteins | sample 5400121 | NCBI WGS metagenome assembly WNFU01 (sample SAMN13153360, study PRJNA577476) | soil metagenome | isolation source: 100 cm soil or saprolite under grassland replicate 1 | place: USA:California | collected 2016-06-15
CCGAGGCCGGCAGTTGCGGCCCGGGGCGCCGGCTTGACCGCCACCCGGCGATGCGTGAGATAGAGCGCCAGTCCGGTGAAGACCGTTCCGCCCACCACGTTTCCGAGCGTCACGGGAATCTGGTTCCAGAGCCACCAGTCGCCGACCGAGACGCGCGCGCCGAGGAGCATCCCGGCCGGGATCACGAACATGTTCACGACCGAGTGCTCGAATCCCTGCGCGAAGAACGTCAGGATCGGGAGCCACATCGCGACGATCTTCCCGATCGTGGCCTGCGACGTGAGCGCCATCGCGACCCCGAGCGTGACCATCCAGTTGCAGAGGATCGCCTTGCTCACCACGATCGTCAGCCCATGGCCGCCGAGCTTCGCGTATCCGAGCGTCTTCGCCTCGGTCACGGCGACGAGCTGGCGCGCCATGTCGGAGTCGGCCGGCACCGTGGCCGTGAAGAGCAACGCATAGAACATGCTGCCGGCGAGATTGCCGAGGAACACCCAGCCCCAGTTGCCGGCGAGCGCGCCGAGGGTGGTCTTCCCCTCGCGAACCGCGAGCGGGACGAGCGCGAAGTTTCCGGTCACCAGCTCGAGACCGAGCAGGACGATCATCACGAAGCCGACCGGGAACACGAGCGCGCCGACGAGCCCGACCTTCGTCTGGATCACTGCCGTGAAGGCGAGCGTCGTGGCGAACCCGAGGAACGCCCCGGACAGGAATCCGCGGATCAGCAGATCCAGGATCCCGAGCCGGCTTTTCGTCGTACCGGCCTGGACCATCTGTTCCACCACCGCATCGGGGTTCACGTAGGGCATGGGCTCTCTCTCCCTTCTCCTGGATCAGAGTTCCTGGATCAAACCTCGACCGTGAAGCCGCCGGGGCGCGGCGTGAGCGCGAACGTCCGAGCGCGGAGCGCCGGGTCCGTCGCGCAGGCTCCGGTCTTGACGTTGAAGCGGTAACCGTGGAGCGGACAGACGACCTCGTCGCCGTCGAGCACGCCCTCGGCGAGCGGACCGCCCTCGTGGGGACACCGGTTCTGGATCGCGTAGAGCCGGTCCTGACAGCGGAACACCGCGACCTCGGCGCCGCCAACCGTGATCAGCGTCGCGCGGCCCTCGGACGGCTCGTCGGCCCTGAGGGTGGGCGAGGGCAGGCTCGCATTCGGCGTCGGCGCGGCCCCGCGGCGTTTCGCGGCCGGCGTCGGCGCGAGCGTGCGGAGCTGCTTTCTGACCTTGCCGGGATCGAGATAGCGGATCAGGCCCTCGAGCACTTGAGGCAGGCCGTCGCAGGGCACGTTCTCGAGCAGCTTGATCCCTTGAGTCGCCTCGGGTCCCGACGACCCGCCGACGAACACATCGACCGCGTCCACGGCTTTGCCGTCGGCCTTCGCCTTCGTCCCGAGCAGTCCGATGTCGGCGACGGTGTGATTGCCGCAGCCGGCAGGGCACCCCGACCAGTGGATCCTCATCGGCTTGTCATGACGGACCTTCGCCTCGAGCGCGCGCGCGACCTGGAGCGCCCGGCTCTTCGTCTCGATCACGGCGAGGTTGCAGAACTCGATACCGGTGCAGCTCACGAGCCCCTTCATGATCTCCGGCGGGTCGTAGCGCAGTACCTTGAGCAGCGGTTCCGTCGTCAGCGATCCGAGCTTCGCGTCGGGAACGTGGGGGACGATGACGTTCTGATCGGTCGTGAGCCGCGCTTCGCCCGTCCCGTAGCGTTCCACGAGGCGCGCCACCTCGACGAGCTGATCGCCCGTGACGCGGCCGACCGGAATCGAGAGACCGACGTAGTTCAGCGGTGCCTGCCGCTGACGGAAGACGCCGACGTGATCGGTGGAGGTCTGAAGACGCTCGTCCGTTCCCGCTGGCTCGAGTCGCCGGTCCAGCCTGGCCTCCAGCGTCGCGCGGAACGTCGCCTCGCCCCAGTCGTCGAGGAGGAACGAGAGCCGGATCTTGTTGCGCGCATCCCGCGAGCCGTGATCGCGGAAGATCAGCACGATGGCGCTCGCGAGCTCCGGCGCTCCCTCGGGCCGGACGAAGACGTCGAGCGGCGTGGCGATCCGGTAGCCGCCCGATCCGTTCTTGCCGCCCACGAGGACGTTGAAGCCTTCCACAGGCGCGCCGTCGATGGATGTCGTCGCTGGCACGAGGGCGATGTCTTGGGTCTCGGCGTGCGTGCAGTTCTCGCGGCAACCGGTGATGGTGACGTTGAACTTGCGCGGCAGGTTCGTGTACGCCTCGTTGCCCACGAAGAGGTCGGTGAACGCGCGGGCCGCCGGCGACGCGTCGAAGAGCTCGTTGGGCGTGAGCCCGGCGACCGGACACCCGACGACGTTGCGGATGTTGTCCATGCCGGTCTGGAGCGTCACGAGGCCGACGTCGCGCAGGGTGTCGAGGATCGCCGGCACGTCTCCGATCGTGATCCAGCGGAGCTGGATCTGCTGGCGCGTCGTGATGTCGGCGACGCCGCGGCCATTCTGATTCGTGATCCGGCCGATGGCCCGGAGCTGCGCGGCGCTCGTGATCCCGTTCGGGATGCGGATCCGCATCATGAAGTGGCCGGGGGTGTGCTTGCGAAAGAACACGCCCCACCACTTGAGTCGCTCGAGGTCGCCCTCCTCGATCGCCTCGAAGCCGAGCCTGGCGTACCGGGGAAGGTCGCTCCCGACCGCGAGCCCCCCCTTCGCCGCCTTGATCTCTTCGATCTTGTTCACGCTGGTCTCCTCGTTAGCGAAACAAAAAACGGCGCCGTCCTCATCGGGGACAGGCGCCCTTGCCTACTGGAGTCCGGCATTGGACTCTTACGTCACGGCGGTTCTCGTAACAAAGGGCGTGCCAACGGGCGCGCGAGCGGTCCTTCGCGCGACGTCATCTGAAAAATCAACGATCTGTCCGCCCGCGCCCGGACTCGACGTCGCCGGTCGGGCATGATGAATCCCTGAGCAGCGACGAGTTCACTGCCCATTCCGCAGTCAACATCACCGTCCAGCGCCCGAACCCGTATGCTAGGCTGCGGGGGCTATGCAGAGCGCCCAGCTCGTTCTGGCTCTGCTCATCGCGGTCGCCGCGCTCGTCACGATCGCGCGGCGGCTCGGCATCGCCTACCCGATCTTCCTGGTCATCGGCGGGCTCCTGCTGGGACTCGTGCCGGGCACGCCGCGCGTCGAGATCGACCCGGACCTCATCTTCCTCTTCGTCCTGCCGCCGCTGCTCTACACCGCGGCCTTCTTCACGCCGCTGCGCAGCCTGCGCGCGAACCTGGGCGCGATCGGCTCGCTGGCCGTCGGCCTCGTCGTCGCCACCGCGTTCGCCGCCGCCGCGGTGGCGCACGCCCTGATCCCCGGCATCCCGTGGGCGGTCGCCCTCGCGCTCGGCGCGATCGTCGCGCCGCCCGACGAGATCGCGGCCACCGCGATCGCGGCCCGCCTGGTCGTGCCGCGACGGATCGTGACGATCCTCGAGGGCGAAAGCCTCTTGAACGACGCGACCGCGCTGACGATCTACAGCATCGCGATCGCGGCCGCCCTCGGGGGCGCGTTCAAGGCATCCACTGGCGTCGCGACCTTCGCGGGCGCCATGCTGGGCGGCTCGGCGATCGGCCTGGCGGTGGGCTGGATCGTCGCGCAGATCCGCGCGCGCATCGAGGACACCCCGGTGGAGATCACGATCTCGCTGCTGACGCCCTACGCCGCCTTCCTCCCCGCCCAGCAGCTCGGCGCCTCCGGGGTGATCGCGACGGTCGCCGCCGGGCTCTACCTCGGCCGGCGCGGCTCGCACATCATGGGGCCCGACGCCCGCCTGACCGGCCGCGCGGTGTGGGAGACGATCACCTTCCTGCTGAACGGGGTGGTGTTCATCATCACCGGCCTGGAGGTGCCTCTGCTCCTCCGCGCGCTCGCGCTCGCGCCCGCGATCCGGCTGGTCGGCATCGGCATCGTGGTGAGCGTGGTCCTGGTCGTGGTCCGCGCGCTCTGGATCTTCCCGACGGCGTTCCTGGCGCCCCTCGTGCGCGGCGAGCCGCGCCCGCCCCGCCTGCTCGCGCACTCGCTGGTGCTGTCGTGGGCCGGTATGCGCGGCGTCGTCTCCCTCGCGGTCGCGCTGGCCCTGCCGCTGACACTGCCCGACGGCCGGCCGTTCCCCGCGCGCGACGCGCTCCTGATCGTGACCCTGACCGTCATCGTGCTCACGCTCCTGGGCCAGGGGCTGACCCTGCCGTGGCTGATCCGGTGGCTCCGCCTGGGCACCGACGCCGAGCTGCGCGAGGAGGAGGCCAACGCGCGCCAGCAGATGCTGGAGGCCGCCACGCGGCGGATCGATCAGCTCTACCCGGTGTGGCCGGGCCACCGCCCCCTGCTCGACCGGCTGCGCGACACCTACCAGCACCGCTCGGAGCACGTCGAGCGGCAGCGCGACGCGTCGGGCTCCGGGGAAGAAGACCAGGAGCTCATCGAACACCGCGAGATCCGGCGCACCGTCATCGACTCGGAGCGCGAGGCGCTCCTTCGGCTACGCGCGGAGGGCGCGATCGACGACGACGTGCTGCGGACGCTCGAGCGGGAGATGGACCTCGAGGAGCGGCGGATGGACGCCTGAGACTTATAGGGGCCGGGCCTGGCTCCTCAGCGGGGGAAGTGTCCGCGGCTCGGCGACAAGGGCGCGTATCCCGGCCATTCATCCCGGCTGGGCTCTTCCGGAGGGGTCAGTGGGCCCGGAGCAACTCGAGCAGGCGCGCGAGCGTGGCGATGCGGGCGTCGAGGGTGTCGCCGGCCGGCTCGACGCGGATCGTGGTGATGCCCGCCTCGCGGTACAGATCGAGACGCCGGCGCACCATCGCCTCGGTGCCGACGAGATTGGTCTTGAGGACCAGCTCGTCGGGCACGCGCGCCGCCGCCTCTTCCCGGCGGTTCTCGAGCCAGAGGCGCTGCACCTCGACGGCCGTGTCGCCGTACCCGGCTCGGCGATAGGCGTCGTTGTAGAAGTTGTGCTGGCGCGAGCCCATCGCGCCGAGGGTGAAGGCGAGCCCGGGCTTGCGCGGCGTGATCAGCCGGTGGAGATCATCGCCGAACGCGACGACCCCGGCGACCACCTGCAGGTCGAGCGCCGCGAGTGTTCGGCCCGCGCGCGCGGCCCCGCCGGCGAGGTGATCCAGGAAGACGTTGGCGTGTTCGGGCATGAACGAGGTGCCGAGCCAGCCGTTGGCGATCTCGCCCGTCATCTCGAGGCTCTTCGGCGACAGCGTGGCGAGGTACACCGGGATGTCGGGCCGCGGCTCTGCCGCCGACCGCAGCGCCTTGCCCTCCCCGCCCGGCAGCGGCAGATAGTAGACGCGGCCTTCGTAGGCGAGGCGCTCGCCGCGCACGGCGCGCCGCACGATCTCGACCGTCTCGCGAAGCCGCTGGACCGGCCGCTCGAAGCGAATGCCGTGCCATCCCTCGATCACTTGCGGGCCGCTGACGCCGAGCCCGAGGATGAACCGCCCGCCCGACATGCTCGCGAGGCTCATGGCCGTCATGGCGACGAGCGCGGGCGTCCGCGTTCCCGCCTGCATGACGGCCGTTCCCAGCCGGATCCGCGAGGTACGCGCCGCCACGTACGCGATCGGGCTCACGGCGTCGTGGCCCCACGCCTCCGCCGACCAGACGTAGTCGACGCCGAGCCGCTCCGCCTCGACGACATAGGCGCTCGCCTCGGCCCAGTTCTCGTTCGCCAGCCTGAGCGAGATCGCGACCCGCATCAGGCGGCGGCGAGCGCGGCGGCGATCTTCCGGAGCGGTCCCACCTGGTCCAGATCGTGGAGCCGCACGAACAGGAGCGTCTCGCGCCAGTTGAGGGGGCCGAACATTCCGTGATGGATCATCGCATCGAGCCGGTTCTGCGGGTCCGCCCCGCAGCACCCGCTCGAACAGGACGCCGCGATCGCGTTCGAGGAGGGCACACCACTCCTCGGCTGTCTGGACCGGCCCCTCACGCGTCTCCGGGTAGCAGGAGAATGGTCGACGCCATCGAGCACAGCAACGATCTGGTCACCGAAGTTCCGGTCGGCCTCGAGGACGTGATCCATCACTCCCTTGCCGCTCTCGGGTACGGGCCGATCGCGAAACCGCGCGGTGCGAATCGCCGCCGCCGCGGAGCGGAGACGGGCCATGGCGGCGCGGACCCTGTCGATGATCGCCGCCGGGGAGAGCTTCGCGCCCGGCCCCTGCAGATCGCCGCGAATCCGAGGTTCCTCGTCCGTCATGCCCTCCTCCGTCCGAGTCACGGCGCCGCGAGAGGGAGACCGCGCGGAGTCCCGGCGGTTACGTCCGGCGCCGCGCGGCCGCCACCCATCGCGCGCAGGAGCTCGCTCATCGACGCGAATCGCATCATCGGGTTGTGCCGCTTCTCGTCGCCGATGGTCGTGGTCGGTCGACGATCTCGCCGATGTTCCACGCCGGATCGACGACCACGCAGTCGCGCGTTTGCGCGTCGCCGATGGGGTACACGAAGTTCTGCATCGGGCCCAGCTCCACCTGCTTGAGGTACTATATTCCTCGGGAAGCGGCCGAGCCAGTACGGGGCTGGACGGGAGTGGACAAACAACACAAGAGAGGACTCTCATCCGTGACGAGCAGATCTCTCCGAGGGTCCTGCCCGGGAAGATCAATGTCGTCACGACCGTCGTTACCAGCGTGACTGGCGTCGTCCTAGGCGAATGCCGCAAAGGAACGTGCAATGAAGTTTGAACCGAGACTGCGGAGCCGCGCAGTCCTATTGAGCGTGCTCTTAGGGGTGGGCCTGTTGGGATGCGTGCTGTCGCCGGCTGAGCAGGAGGCTACGCGCCGGGCGTGGTCGGAACGGGATGCGGAGCGAGCCCGCGAATGCCAGCAGAAGAGAGGAGCCTTCATCGCCGGCGGATGCGTGTTTGGCGGCGGTGTGTGACCAGCGACACGGGGCCCCGTCGTCGACTGAGCTACTAGGGAACACGATTCATCCTGAGACCCGACACCTGCTCGCCTGACTCGATCCCTGCCCGTGGCGATTCGTCGCGCCCGCGCGCTACGCGCCGGACCCGTGTGCGAAGACGTGCGCGTGCTCGTGGGGCAGCCGCACGCTGACCTTGTCGCCGGCCGGGGACGCGCGCTCCTCGGCGTCCCGCCGCCCTCACATAGCCCGTAGCCCAGTCCTTCTCCCGATGCCGCCCCCGCCACCCGACAGCTCCCCCGGCCCCGCAGCGGCACCCCTTCGCCCGCTTCTTGACCGCCCGTCCGTGGCCGCGCAGGGTGGCTCGGGTCACGGGGCGCTCGCGGTGCTGACGCTCGCCGTCGCCCGGTGAAGAAGGGGGACGCCTAGTCACCTCCTCGAGGCTGGGGCCGCCGAGCCGCTCGGTCCAGGTATTCCCGCAGCGTTCGTCATTCCGGAAGGAGTGCTTGCTCACCTTGGCGGCGGCCAGGTACTTGCGGATCACGTCGGCGACGAGATAGCTGACGGGACGGGGCTGATGCCACGGACACGGCCGCTCCAGCCGCTTGCGCTGGACCTCCTCGGTGGCGAGACTCTTGGGCCCCACCAGCGCCCGGTGGAGATGGCCATCGGGCCGAGCCCGCCGAGTGCGAGCTGAATCGAGGTGTGGTAGCCTGCTGGCGGGACGCGATGGGACGTTCGGCGGTGCAGTCTCTCGAAACCGGTGGAGGTGTGATTTGGCACGCGATGGCTATCTGATCCTCGACAGCGACCTTCACATGATGGAGCCGGACGATCTATGGGCCCGCTACCTCGAAGGTCCACATCGAGCGAGCCCGCCGCGGTTCTTCGGCGAGCAGCAGCAAAGACTCAGCGACAGCTCCGAGGACAAAGGCAACGCCGACAGCATCATGGGGATGGAGGTGCAGGGGTTGGCGATTCCCGCCCATGGCAAGGCGACTGCCGCCACCGCGTCCAGCCGCGAGCTGCGGCGCCGGAGCCGCGCGCGGCACCCACACTTCCAGGTCGCGCGCGGGCGCGGCTTCGACCCGGACTCGACCCTGACCGCGATGGATATCGAGGGCGTCGACGTCGCCGTCATGTACGGCACGCGCGGGCGGCAGATATTGATGCACGACGACCTCGCGCCGGACTACGCGGCGGCGCTCGCGCATGCCTACAACGATTGGGCGCACGACTATTGCCAGAGCCAGCCGAAGCGGCTGAAGTTCGCCGCCCAGGTGGCGATGCACAGCATCCCGGCGGCGATCGAAGAGGCGCGCCGATGCGTCAGGGAGCTTGGCGCCGTCGCCATCATCGGCACCCCGAACCCGGTCACCGGCCAGCATTTGCACGACGAGGCGTGCGAGCCGCTGTGGAGTGCGCTGGAGCAGCTGGACGTGCCGATCGGATTTCATCCGACCGGCAACACCTCGCTCAAGGACGATGCCGGGCGGCGCTTCGTCGGCCACGCCAACTTCCACCCTATTGCCCATGCCATTCGCAATCCGGTCGAGCTGATGGGGGCCATTGCCAGCATGACCACCGGCGGAATCCTCGAACGCCACCCTCGGCTGCGCTGCGCCTTTCTCGAGGGTACCGCCGGATGGCTCTACTGGTGGCTGTGGCGGCTCGATGACCAGTGGGAGAAGTTCGGCCCCGGCTGCGAGCATCAGCTGTCGATGCTGCCCAGCGAATACTTCAAGCGCCAATGCTACATCGCGCTCGATGTGGACGAGGAGCCGGCGGTCGACGTCGTCAACAGGATGGGAGCCGACTTCTTCGTGGTCTCGACCGACTATCCGCATTCCGACGGCGCGTTTCCCGAGGCGATGGAGCAGTTTCTCAGACTGCCGTTCAGCGGTGAGGTCCGCCGCAAGATCCTCTGGGACAATTGCGCGCGCCTCTACAACATCGACACGCCGGCGGCCGCCTTGACGAAGGACGCGAACCGCGTCTCCGCCGCCCTCGACTAGGCTTTCTGTCTCCATTGGGGTGAGCCGAATGGAGCGGGTCACTCACGAAAATGAGGCACCCGCCCCATTCAGGAGGGCCCCGTGTCCGTCTATGCTATGCGCCACCCAACCCGATTCCCTGGGGCCGGATGGTCGAGCCCGGGAGAGAGGCTGGTCGACGGGGCCTCTCGGGAGAGGCGTGTCGAGGCGGGAGCAGAAGGAAGCCCATGACGACGATGACGACGTACTCCTACTTCCCCACCCGTCCATTCTCCGCCAAGCTGACGAAGATCGAGAAGCACGACCCGCCGGGGCACGCCCGCATCCTCGGCGTGATCGACCGGCTCCTCCATAACCCTGCCGACGCCGACGGCTGGATGCACGGTGAGTACCACGGCCGGCTCAAGAAGTACGTCGGCCGGCGCGAGTACCGCCTCATCTACCACTGGTGCGAGTTGTGCCGCAAGGAGGGGAAGAAGTTCGAGAAGCAGTGCGGCTACTGCCACGAGGTCGCCGACAACAGCGTCATCTTCTTCGCCGTTTACCACAAGAACGAGGCCAACCGGGTGTGAACCCCGATCTCTGAGAGAGGCGTTGCGCCTCTGAAGGGTGCCCGGGTGCTCGGTTCCGCGCGCACCCGATTCCCCGGACTTCCTCAGAAAATACCTGTATGGCTCAGGCGACGCGTTCGAGCGTGACGCGATCGCCGTGCTGTTCGAGATTCTCCTCAGAAAGTAACGGGCAAGTTTGCCAGTCCGCGCAGCGTGAGGCTCTGCCGATACTGCGGGGTATCGGTGGCGAGCGCGAGCTTCGGCAGCCGCTGCACGAGCGTGCTGAGGGCGATCTGCCCCTCGACGCGCGCGAGCGGCGCGCAGAGGCAGAAGTGGATGCCCCAGCCGAAGGCGATGTGGCTCATGTTGCTTACGCTCCCGTCAGGGGCGCCCCGCCCGCTCAGAGACCGAAACGCCGACCGAGCGGCCGGCCGGCCACCGCGAGATGCGCTCTCGCCTTGAGTGCCGCCGGCAGCGCGCCCTGCCACGCGTAGTCGTCCGCGTCACGCTCACTGGTGGGCACATGCCATCGCCGGCGGTCGTGCTCGGCCAGCGTCCGCTCCTGCCAGACGTGACGGGCCTCATGGGCGGCCAGCAACGCGGCCACGGCTGGCCGGAGCGTCGCGCGCAGCCAGATGACCGGCGGCTCGACGGCTGACACCGCGGCGCCGTGGAGACCCGGGCGGATCCGTGAGCTCAGGGCATAGAGCGCCGGGTCGGTGTCATCCCAGTGCGCGCGGGCGCCCCTGAACCAGCGGACCCGGAGCGGCGGGAGGCGAAGGTCTTGCGCGACGGCATCGAGGGCCTCCCTCACGGCCACCCGCGTGGATCGAGGGACGACTATCGCCGGCACCTCCGGGCTCCTGAAGAAGCGGTGGCCGGCGCCGCTCACCCGTCGCCGACCACCAGGTTCTCGTGCAGCGCGCTGAGGGTCTCGTCGATCCCCGCGGACGCCCACAGGTCGAAGAACGGTGGGGCCTGCAGCGCTGCGAACTCCCGCCCGTCCCGCGCTTTCCTCTGCTCCTCGGTCTCGCCGGGTCGCGGGGCCTGGTGGTGCCCGCGGATGCGGTCGGGCCGGTCACCGTAGATGAGCGTCTCCGGACCTCGCGGCTCGGTGATAACGCTCGCCTTCATCTCACCAGTGTTGTCTCAGGACGATACGCCCGGGCGGCGTGAGGTCCTGGTCATCGGTTCTGAAACTCCGGCATCACGTCGCGTGCGAACCAGCGCAACTGCTCCTGGAACTCCCTCACCGGGAGCCCCTCCGCCCAGTGGATCATGAAGTCCTCGAGTCCGGGGTACTTGGCCTCGATGGACTTGATGCCCTCCACGACGAGCGACGGCGGCCCGCAGAACCATGCCTTCTGCTGGATCCCGTCGGCGAGCGTCGGCACCCTCGCGGGCGCGCCCGGCGTGCCCCAGGTCCGGCCGTTCGCGTCCGCGTACCGCACGAAGCCGAACGGCGCGAACCACTTGTAGCGCTCGTCGTGCGACGGCTCGACGCGACGTTTGGCTTCCTCGGGCGTGTCGGCGAGGTAGAGGCCGGCGCCCCAGATCATGTCCTCGCCGAGTTGCTTCGGGTGGCCGTGCTTCGCGCAGGCGTCGCGGTACGCCTTCACGACGTCGTCGAGGATCTTCTCGCCGTTGAGGGTCACCATGGCCTTGAAGTTCTTGCTGGCCATGTAGTCGATGGACTTGCTGCTCGCGATCGGCATCCAGATCTCGACGGGTAAGCGGACCGGCCGCGGTACACACGTGATGTCGGTGAGCTGGTAGCCGCGGTACTCGACGGCGGGAGGGCAATCGTACCGCTTGCCCTGGTGGGTGAATGCCTCCTGGTTGAAGCACTTGAGCAGGAGGTCGACCTGTTCCTCGAACAGCTCCCGGTTCGCCGCCTGGTCGATGACGGGCGCCCCGAACGTCTCGACCTCGCGCGAGTGGTAGCCGCGTCCCACGCCCATGATCACGCGCCCGTCGGTGACGATATCGGCCATCGCGTAATCCTCGGCGAGCCGGATCGGGTGCCACATCGGGAGCACGTTGAAGGCGCAGCCGAGCTTGAGCCGCCTGGTTTGGGTCGCGAGCCAGAGCGAGAGCTGGATGAGGTTCGGGAAGCACTCGTACCCCTCGCGCTGGAAGTGATGCTCGGCCGTCCACAGCGCGTAGTACCCCAGCTCGTCCATGAGCTGGGCAACGTCTCGCGCGGCGAACAGCGGCTCGCTCAGCCGCTCGTTGCTATAGCGCCGGGCGTCGGCGGGCGTGCCGTTCACCCCGATGTTCTCCAGCTCGACCTGGCCGACGTAGAGCGCGTGGAATCGCTTGATCATCGCACCGTGCCTCCATCGCTGACGACCGGATGTCCCGTGTCGCTAAGACTGACGATACCAGAAAGGCAAGCGCCAGAAGGTGGAATCCGAGCCGGAGAGGTCCATGCCGCGCAATCGCAGCGTCGATACGGAGACGCCGTTGCGCCACAGCCCGGGGACGGTGACGACGCTCTGGATGATCAGGTCGTTCATCCGGATGACCATCGGCATAACGCCGGTATCAGCCGCGGCCGAAGGCCGTCGGCTGCATACCGCTGTTCAAGTAAGCCGCTTCGCGGCAGAGTTCATCTCCCGGCAGAGTAGTTCTCCGTCCATCCGGGCGACCCGACCGCGGGTCTAGCCACGTCTGCTTATCTCTGTTCGCCTCGGAGAGCGCCGCGCATCGCGTGGCGGGGTAACCACTCGCTCTCAACCGAGGAGAGAGCCATGATGACCGACTGGTACCAGAGATCCGCGTTTTCATCTGTCACTCGCCGAGTCAAAATTGTCCATGGCGTCCATTGTTGCCGCCCGACGCCAAGGTCAGCGGGTCAGAATGTGACAGCGTATGCAATGTCTACTAGCGGTTGCTGCGTCACTGCCGTCTCGACGATGCGGTCGCCGAAGTCGGGGGCGGTGACGTTGCCGACGCAGGCGACGGCGCGGCGCCCTCCTTCTCGGCGAGGGCGATGGTCTCGCGCGCGGGCTCGTCGTCGAGGTCGTTCACGACGATCTGGGCCCCGTCCCGCGCCAGGCGCAGCGCGACCTCGCGGCCGATGCCCCGGCCACAGCCCGTGACGATGGCGACCTTGCCGTCCAGCTGACCCATGGGTTCCTCCAGAGCGTCTTCGAGATGAGTGGACCGGGCCATGATAGGCGGGTGCCCGCGGCCCGGCAAGAGAGCCTGGCCCCGTGCTATCCTCGGCGCCGTGCCCGACCTCCTCGCGAGCCTCGCCGCCCCCGTCGCCGCGCGCCTCGTCGCGCGCGGGGACAGCGTGGGCGTGTCCGAGTCCTCGACAGGCAACGCCGAGCCCACCGCCATGGACGATCTCGTCGACGCCCCCCTGCGCGGCTCGATCGGCCAACTCCTTCCTCGCCTCGTCGACGCCGACTGAGGCCACGCCCATGCCCGTCACCCGCTTCGAGCTCATCATGCGGCGCTCCCTCGCGGGCGGCGCGGCGTTCCGGGGCCCCGAAGGCGGAGTCGGCCCCTACGAGGAGCTGAAGGGCCGACTCCACTTCGCCATCGACCCGCTCCACCCCGCGAACCGTCGCATCACCGACGTGGAGCTGGCCCCGCGCAATCCCGCCGGCCGCGTCGAGTGGTGGAGCGACGTCTCCATCTTGCTGCCCGAGGACCGCACGCGCTGCAGCGGCCGCGTGCTGCTGGACGTGGTGAATCGCGGCAATACCGTCTCCGTGCCCAACTTCAACCGCGCCACCCGTCCCGCCTTCGTCCCCGGCGCGGATCCGAACCCGCCCATCGACGTGGGGGACGGCTTCCTCATGAAGCGTGGCTGGGTGGTGATCTCCTGCGGCTGGCAATGCGACGTGCCGGAGATCGCCGGGCTCTACCGGATGCAGGCGCCAGAGGCGCGCGACGCCGCGGGACGCCCGCTGCGCGGGCGCGTCTACACGCAGGTCCAGGCCGGCGCCAGCGTCGACGCCTTTCTCCTGTCGGATCGGGGGCACCTCGCGTACCGCGTCGCGGACCTCGACGAGCGCGCGGCGCTCCTCACGGTGCGCGACCAGCCTGACGGGCCCGCCGAAACCATCCCCCGCGACCGCTGGCGCTTCGCGCGGGTGGAAGGCGGGCGCGTGATCCCCGACCCGTGCCACATCCAGCTCGACGGCGGGTTCGAGAAGGGCCGGCTCTACCAGATCACCTACACCGCCGAGGGCGCGCCTGTGCTCGGCCTCTCGATGGCCGCGCTGCGGGACGCGGTGTCCTGGCTCAAGCATGGCAGTGCCGCCGAGGGCAATCCCGCGCCGGACGCGCTCCGCTGGGCCTACGCCTACGGCCGCTCGCAGACGGGGCGGCTGCTGCGCACCTTTGCCTACGAGGACCTCAACCTGGACGAGGCGGGGCGTGAGGCGTTCGACGGGATCTTCTCCAACGTCGCGGGCGGGATGCGGGGCGAGTTCAACCAGCGCTTCGGGCAGAACTCGAAGGACCGCAACCACATGATGGCGCATCTGTTCCCGTTCGCCGACCAGCCCGTCACCGATGGCGACACGGGGATCAAGGACGCGCTCCACGCGCGCCTCGACGCGCGCGGGAGCCGGCTGCGGGCCTTCTACACGAACACCTCGGCGGAGTACCACCGCGGGGACGCGTCCCTGCTGCACACCGATCCCGACGGCGAGCGCGATCTGGCCCATGGCCTCAACGTGCGCGTGTATCACTTCGCGGGCACCGAGCACGGCCTCGGTGTCTGGCCGCCCAGCCATGTCCAGATCGCGCCGGCCGACCCCACCGGCCCGGTGGACAAGTCGCAGAACCTCCGCGGCGTGGTGGACTACTCCGCGCTGCTCCGCGCCTGTCTGGTCAATCTCGACCGCTGGGTGACGGAAGGCGTGGAGCCTCCGCCGAGCCGACATCCGCGGCTGGTCGACGGGACCGCGGTGCCGGCCGACCGGCTCACCCCCGCCTTCGCTCGCATCCCCCGGTCGAGCTATCCGCGGCATCACGCGCGGCCGCGCCGTCTCGACTGGTCGACCCTGCCGCCCCGACCAGGGCGCGCCTTCGGCACCCTCGTCTCCGCGGTGGACGCCGACGGCAACGAGGTTGCCGGCATCATTCTGCCCGAGGTCGCGGTACCCATCGCCACCCATACCGGCTGGACGCTGCGCCATCCCGACATCGGCGGCGCCGAGCAGCTCCTGGTCTTCGCCGGCGCCACCCTGCTCTTCCCGCGCACCCGCGCGGAGCGCGCGGCGTCGGGCGATCCGCGCCCCTCCGTCGAGGAACGCTACGCCTCGCGCGAGGAGTATCTGGCGCGGGTGCGGCAGGCCGCGGTCGCGCTGGCGGGGAGCGGCTATCTCCTGGAGGAAGACGTCGACCTGTCGGTGGCGGCCGCCGCGCGCCTCTGGGATCGATTGATATGTGACCCGACGCAGGTCACGACCATTGCCACCCCGACGATGACCCAGCCGTAGAAGAGCCTCATCGCCTCATGCCCTCAACGGCTGCAGGAGCTGGAGCAGGTTGTTCAGGTCCTCACTCCAGATCCGTCGCCCCGCGTAGCCCTGTGATCATGGCCTCGACTCCTTTCGCCGTGGGTTCCTTCTCTCGCTATATAGTCGAGGGGCCGGCCCGACATCGACACCCCCGGAGAAAGGAGACGTCAGTTGTCGATTCTGGGCTCCACGAAACGACTATCTGGTGTCCTGACATCAGGGGCCATAGCCGGGCCACCGTGGAGGCGTCGACGACACGAGGGTCAGGGGAGTCGAGAGGGCTCCGTGATGGCGGCGGGCGTCAGTCGGGCCGGGGCCGGGAGGCTCGTGGGAGACCGAGCGGCCGAGGTGGGCGAGGATCGCGCGCGGCGAGCGGGTCCTGGAGCGATGAGACTCTTGACCGGTTGATTTCCTCGGACTAGTCTCGGCGTACCGTTTCGACCTTCCAATCGGTGGGAGCCAGGCATGAAGTGTCCGCGCTGCCAGCGTGAGAACCCCGCCGGAGTTGGATTCTGCGGCGAGTGCGGGGCTCGTCTTGCGTCGCTGTGCCCTTCGGGCCAGGCTGCCGCCGCGCCGACAAACACATCCTGCCATCAGTGCGGCAGGCCGCTGACGGGAGGACTCACCCTACCGAAGTTCCCCTCACCTGAAGCCTACACGCTGAAGCACCTCGCCGAGAAGATCCCATGAAAGCCGCCTTGGCTGTCCTCGGCACGGCATCCGATGTTGGCAAGAGTCTCGTGACGGCGGGATTGTGTCGGTTGTTGACGGATGCAGGAATGGACGTGGCGCCATTCAAAGCGCAGAACATGGCGAATCAAGCCGGTGTCACTGCCGACGGCCTCGAGATGCCTCGTGCCCAGATTCTTCAGGCCCGCGCCGCCCGCAAGGAACCCCGCGTTGATATGGGGCCGATCCTGCTCAAACCTGTCACGCAGACCGAAGCCGAGCTCGTGGTGCTGGGCAAGGCAGTTGGGCACGTCGAGGCGGCCCAGTACTTCAAGAACACCAGTGAACTCGCTGCGGTTGCGGATGGGGCGCTGCGGCGCCTCGCGGATGAGCACGACATCGTCATCCTTGAAGGGGCAGGATCGCCGGTCGAGATCAACTTGTGGGATCGGGATTTCGTAAATCTGCGGGCGGCCCGCCTCGTGAATGCGGCCCTCATCCTTGTGGCCGATATCGACCGGGGTGGGGTGTTTGCCCAGGTCAAGGGCACCCTGGATCTGCTTCCCACGGAAGATCGCCGCCGCATGCTGGGGATCATCGTGAACCGGTTTCGGGGCGATGCAACGCTGTTCGCGGATGGTGTCCGAATGTTGGAAGCGATGGTGGAGGTTCCTGTTCTCGCAGTAGTGCCCCATCTGCATCACGGACTGGATGAGGAAGATCGGCCGCTGCCGATCCCGGTGAATATCCTGGCGCCCGGCGGCATGCTCCGCGTGGGAGCACTCCTGAGTCCGGGCATCTCCAATACCGAAGACCTCACGCCCTTGCTCGCGGAATCCGACGTCCACCTGACCTGGATCACCGACCCCCGCCTCATAGCCGGGCAGGATGTGTTGATTCTGCCGGGCTCGAAGACCACTGTTGCGGACCTCGTGCACCACACCGTCTCGGGAGTGTCTCAGGCCGTCTGTGAGGCGCACTGTAGGGGGGCCTGGGTGCTGGGCCTGTGCGGCGGATACCAGATGCTCGGGGAGCATCTGGAGGACCGCGGGGGCACTGAAGGCGGACCGCGATCGTGGCCAGGGCTCGGGTTGCTGCCAATTCGGACTGTATTCGAGACCGGGAAATCGACCCGGCAGAGTTCGTTCCTGAGCGCGTGGCCGATGGTCGGGCGGCCGTTGTCCGGCTATGAAATTCACCATGGGCATAGCGAGGGCACAACCGGGGGGGAGGCCCTCGTACTTGAGGCCGGCGCCGAGGTAGGTTGGCGCCTTGGGCGGGTTGTAGGATGCTACTTACACGGGCTCCTGGCCGACGACGAATGGCGCGCGGCGTTCCTCAACGCGGTCCGGCAAGATCGCGGCCGACCCATCCAACCGATCCGGCGGGCTGATCCGATCGAACTCCGTATTGACCGCTGGGCGCAACATCTTCGGCTCAGTTTCAGGGGTGATGCATGGCTGCGTGTTGTGGCTGCGGTGAGCACATGACGCTCGCCGGGCCCGCTGGTCTCGCCGTCGGGCAGCCCACGAAGTTGCACCTGGAGCCTGCCCTAACCACGAAGCTCCGGCCGCCGGGCCGCTACGCATGCCGCCGGCCCGGCGCCCCGCCGCCGACCGTCGCCCACTTGACGGAGCGAGGGCGCTCCACCATAGTTGCGCCTGTTCGGATCGGACGACCGATCCCGCGGCGTATCGCGCGACACCCCCGAGGTTCCGAAGGAGGAGCGTATGGCTTGCCAAACATCGATCGAGAGGCGTGTGTGGGCGGTGGCGGTAGCGCTCGGGCTGATCGCCGCGGCGCCCGCTGTCGAGGCGCAGCAGGTCGTGAAGATCGCGGCGGGCGTGCCGCTGACGGGCCCGCTCGCCAAGCAGGGACAGGAGGTGGCCAACGCCGTCAAGCTCGCCGCCGAGGAGTGGAACAAGAAAGGCGGGGTCCTCGGCAAGAAGATCGAGGTCCTGGAAGCCGACGACCAGGGTAACCCGCAGGTCGGCGTCGCCGCCGCCGAGAAGGTGGCGGCGGATCCGGCCGTTCTCGGGGCGGTGTGGGGGATCACCAGCGTGACGTGCATTCCGGTCTCGGAGGTGCTCGACCGGGTCAACCTGGTCCTGATCAGCCCCGGCTGCACCAATCCGAAAGTGACCGACCGAGGGCTCAAGAACACGAACCGGGTATGCGCGCGGGACGATGCCCAGGGCCCGGCCGGCGCGATCTTCGCCGTCCAGGACCTCAAGGCGAAGAAGATCGCCGTCTTCGACGACGGCACGACGGGCCCGAAGGGCGTGGCCGACGAGGTGGAGAAGAAGGCCAAGGAGCTCGGCGCCCAGCCGATCCGCTACGTCATCCGCGCGGGCGACAAGGACTTCCGCGCGATCCTGGCCACCGTGCCCAAGGACGTCAGCGTGATCTACGCGAGTCTGTGGGCGCCCGACGCCGCGCTCATCGCCAAGCAGCTCCCCGACGTCGGCCTGAACGTTCGGATGATCGGGCCCGACGGACAGTTCGAGCCGGTGGACTACGTTCAGGCGTCGGGCGGCGCCGCCGAGGGGAACTACGTGAGCTTCCTCGTGCCCGACCTCAAGAAGATCGCGGCCGCCACCGCCTTCTCGAAGGCCTTCGAAGCCAAGTACGGGCCGGTCAGCTCCTACGGTCCGCTCGCCTACGAAGCCGCCAACATCATCCTGGAATCGATCAAGAAAGCCGGCAAACCCGACCGGGCCGCAGTGCGCGACACCGTCCGCGCCACGAAGAGCTACAAGGGCATCCTCGGTGTGCCCGTCTCGTTCGACGACAAGGGCGACGTGGCCGGCGGCGTGATCTACTTCTACCGGGTGAAGGGGGCCGGCTTCGAGCAGGTGAAAGCGATCACGGTGAAGTAGACGGCGGCGCGCGCGACGGCCTCGGAGGATGGCGCTTCTCGAGACCGAAGGCCTGACGAAGGACTTCGGCGGTCTCCGGGCCGTGCACGATCTGGCGCTCCGGGTCGAGGAGGGCGAGATCGTCGGTCTCATCGGCCCCAACGGCTCGGGGAAGACGACCCTCTTCAACCTGATCACGGGCCTCTACCCGGCGACGGCCGGTCGGATCCGGTTCGACCACGGTCGGCGGGAGCTCGTCGGCCTCGCCCCCCACCGCATCACGGCGCTCGGCATCGCCCGCACGTTCCAGAACCAGCGGCTCTTCAATCACATGACGGTCCTGGAAAACGTGCTGGTCGGCTTGCACTGCCGGACCCGGTCCGGGATCGCGAGCATCCTGCTGGGCACGCGCCGATCGCGCGAGGAGCGCCGGCGCGCCGAGGCGCGTGCGGCTGAGCTGCTCGGGCTCTTCGGGGATCGGCTGCTCCCCCGGGCGGTCCGGCCCGCGTGGACGCTCTCCTACGCCAACCGCCGGCGCCTCGAGATCGCTCGTGCCCTGGCCGCCGAGCCGCGGCTCCTGCTCCTCGATGAGCCCGCGGCCGGCATGAACCCCACCGAAACGCGCGAGCTGATGCGCGACATCAAGCGGATCCGCGACCGCGGCGTCACGATCCTCCTGATCGAGCACGATATGGGCGTGGTCCGCGGGATCTGCGACCGCGTCGTGGCGCTCGACCACGGGACCCAGATCGCCGAGGGGAGCTTCGAGGAGGTGCGGCGGAGCCCGGCCGTCCTGGAGGCCTACCTCGGGCGGCAGGCGAGTCGTGCTTAAGCTCACCGACATCGTCACCCACTACGGGCCCCTCCCGGTCCTCAAGTCGGTCAGCCTCGAGGTGCGGGCCGGGGAGATCGTCTGCCTGCTGGGCGGGAACGCATCGGGGAAGTCGACCACGATGAAGACGATCCTCGGCGTGGTCCGACCCACGGCCGGGCGCGTCGAGTTCGAAGGCAACCGGATCGACGGCCTGCCGACCGAGGTCATCGCGCGGCGGGGGATCTCGCTGGTCCCCGAGGCCCGCCGGATCTTCGCCAGCATGACCGTCTGGGAGAACCTCTCCATGGGGGCCTTCACCCGCCAGAAGGCGCCGGCCGGCGAGGTGGCCCAGGACTTCGAGCGCGTCTGGACGCTCTTCCCGCGGCTCCGGGAGCGGCAGCACCAGCTCGGCGGCACGCTCTCGGGCGGCGAGCAGCAGATGCTGGCCATCGGACGCGCGCTCATGGCCCGCCCCCGGCTGCTGTTGATGGACGAGCCCTCGATGGGGCTCGCCCCCGTGCTGGTCGATCAGGTCTTCGACATCATTCAGGCCATCAACGGGCAGGGGACCACGATCCTGGTCGTGGAGCAGAACGCGCCGGTGGCGCTCTCGATCGCCACCCGCGGCTACGTGCTGCAGAACGGCCGGATCGTCATCCACGACACGGCCCGGACCCTCCTGGCCACCGACTACGTCCGGCGCGCCTACCTGGGCGAGGACTGACGCCGTGGCCGACGTCCTCGCGATCCTGCCCCAGCAGCTCGTCTTCGGCGTCGCCCTCGGGACCGTGTACGGGCTCGTCGCCCTCGGCTACACGATGGTCTACGGCATCCTCTTCATGATCAACTTCGCCCACGGCGAGATCTTCATGATCGGCGCCTACGTGGGCTGGTGGGTGCTGGCGGTGCTCCTGCAGGCCCAGATGGGCGCGCTTCACCCGGCGTGGGTGCTGCCGCTCATGCTGCTCCACGCGATGCTCTTCACCGGCGCGCTCGGCGTCGGGCTCGAGCGCTTCGCCTACCGACCGCTCTACCTGCGCGGGGCCACCCGCCTCGGCCCTCTCATCAGCGCCATCGGCGCCTCGATCTTCCTCCAGAACGCCGTCATGCTGACCCAGGGCGCCCGGATGAAGGTCTACATGACCAGCCTCCTGTTTCCCCGCAGCTGGCGGATCCAGATCGCAGGAGCCAGCATCTCGGCGCTGGTGATCGTCATGGTCGCCGTCGCCGGGCTGATGATGTGGGGCCTGCACCTCCTCGTGCAGCGGACGACGCTCGGTCGCTCCATCCGCGCGGTGGCCGAGGATCGCGAGATGGCGGCCATCATGGGGGTCAACGTCCGGCGGGTCATCGCTCTCACGTTCTTCATGGGCTCGGCGCTTGGCGGGGCCGGCGGGGTGCTGGTCGGGCTCTACTACACTCAGATCGATTTCTTCATGGGGTACTCGGCCGGCCTGAAGGCCTTCACCGCGGCGGTGCTCGGCGGGATCGGCAACATCCGGGGCGCGATGCTCGGCGGCCTGATCCTGGGGCTCGTGGAGAGCCTCGCGGTCACCTTCATGAACCCGGCCTACAAGGACGTCGTCGCCTTCGTGCTCCTGATCCTGGTCCTCGTGGTCCGGCCGACGGGCCTCCTGGGCGAGAGCATGGCCGCGCGAGCGAAAGTCTGACATGACGCACCCCGACTGGCAGCGGTGGGCGGCGGCGATCCTCGGGCTGGTGGCCCTGGTCGCGCCTCTCGTGGCGCCCAACGACTACTGGATCGGCGTGATGGCGCGGATCTGCCTCTACGCCACGCTCGCCCTCGGGCTCAACATCGTGGTCGGCTTCGCCGGCCTCCTCGACCTGGGCTACGTGGCGTTCTTCGGCATCGGCTCCTACCTCTACACGTTCCTGGCCTCAGCGCACTTCGGCCTGCACCTGCCGTTCCTGCTGGCCCTGCCGATCGTGATCGTCCTCACGGCCTGCTCGGGAATCCTGATCGGCGCGCCGACCCTCCGCCTCGCCGGGGACTACCTCGCGATCGTCACGCTGGGGTTCGGTGAGATCACGTACCTTCTCCTCATCAATCTCGACCGGCCCGTCAATATCACCGGGGGCCCGAGCGGGATCGTGGGGATCGATCCGCCCGCCGTCGCCGGATTCGCCCTCTCCAGCAACACGCACTACTACTATCTGTTCCTGGCGGCCCTCGGCCTGACCCTGCTGGCCTCGGCGCGCCTCCGGCACTCGCGGATCGGGTGGGCCTGGCAGGCGATCCGCGAGGACGAGCTGGCCGCGCGCGCGATGGGCATCAACACGACCGTGGCGAAGCTCCAGGCGTTCGCCATCGGGGCCTCCTTCGCGGGGATCGGCGGCAGCTTTCTCGCCTCCTGGCAGCGCTCGGTGTTCCCCGAGAACTTCCTCTTCACCGAGTCGATCAACATCCTGGCCATGGTGATCCTGGGCGGGATGGGCAACCTGCTCGGGGTCGTGGCTGGAGCCGCGCTGCTGGTGTCGCTCCCCGAGGTGTTCCGCGACTTGCAGCGGTACCGGCTGCTCGCCTTCGGGCTCATGCTGATGGTGCTGATGGTGTTCCGGCCCCAGGGGTTGCTGAGCTTCGAGCGCCGCGGCCGGGAGGAGCCCGAGCCTGCCGCCGAGCCCGAGGCCGGCGCCGGGGTGTGACCGCCGACCCGGTCCCGGCCTCGAGTTCGTCTTCTTCAGAGCCCCCCATGTAAGAAGTCATCAATTCCCGACAAGCGCCTACGCGCGCGCGATCTCCGGACGCTCGGTGTCGGCCGAGTTCTCAAAACGTCACTGCCGACCAGCACCAAGTACGGCGGGCGCGGGCCGGGGGCGAGCGACGAGGGCCCGGCCGCCCAGAAGCTCGAGCGCGAGCCGTGGCTCAAGCGCATCTTTGCCGGCTACGCCTTCGCGCTGGACTACCGCGATCGGCGCGGTCACTATTACTCGCTCTTCGACCAGGAGCGGACGAAACGGGTCACCGAGCGCAAGCAACCCTGGCGCGTGCCTGCACTGCCACGGCGCCAATCTCGCCCTGTACCGCTACGCCGGCAAGGGGGACGTCACGAAAGGCTTCGAGCAGGTCTCGCGCCTGCCGTATCAACAGGTGCACGACATGCAGGACGACAAGGGACAACACCTGCTCAACCACTCGATCGCCTGCGTGGATTGCCACGACCTGCACCGCAAGGCGCAGTGGCGGCTCGACTTCGTGGCGGCGGAGAACTCGATGGGATTCCACGCACCGCAGGAGATGGCGCGCGTCCTCGGCGAGTCGATCGACCTCGCGCGGCAAGGCCAGCTCGAGGCCGAGCGGGTCGCGCGCCGCAAGTAGCCGCTCGGAACGACCTGCCGCCATCCCGAAACTCGGATTCTTGCCGACAGCGTGCCGGCGGGGCGCGACGACCTCGTGACCCGGTCACGGCTCACGCTACGAGCCCGCCGTCACCGAATTGTCGTCGAGCTCATGGTCGCGCCGGTCCATGAGTGCGGCTCACGCCTTCGACAGTTGGTGGACGCGGGCTTCCGAGAGGCGCAGGAAGTCCTCGGCGCGCATCACGATGGACACGCTGTTGCTGCCGGCGTTGAAGGCGATCTCCTCGCGCGCGGTCAGTTCCTCGTCGACGAGGACGGGCAGGCCGAAGAGGTTGCCGAACGGTGGAACGGCGCCCGGCACGCAGCCGGTGAGGGCGAACAGTTCCTCGGGCGTCGCGAAGCGCAGCGTGCGGGTCCCGACAATGGCGCGGACGCGCGCGTTGTCGACGCGCCGGTGCCCGGGGAGCACGACGTGCACGGGATCCTCGGCGGCCAGCAGGACCAGGGCCTTGGCCCCGGCCTCGATCGGTGTGCCGCGGACCCGCGCCGCCTCTTCGCTCGTGAAGACCGGCGCGTGTTCCAGCAGCCGGAACCGGGCGCCGCGCTCACCGAGCCAGCGCTCGAGTCGCTCCGTCACGGCCGTGCGCGCGGGCCGTCGCTCCTCGGGGGTGGTGGTGGACATCGG
>WNFU01007617.1_pt1 | contig 23266 bp, 25 predicted proteins | sample 5400121 | NCBI WGS metagenome assembly WNFU01 (sample SAMN13153360, study PRJNA577476) | soil metagenome | isolation source: 100 cm soil or saprolite under grassland replicate 1 | place: USA:California | collected 2016-06-15
GACGCTCGAGGCGATGAAGATGGAGAACGAGCTGCGCGCGCCCGCACGCGCGAAAGTGCAGCGCCTCGCCGCTGCCGCGGTCGCCAAGGTCGAAAGCGGCGCGCTCATCGCGGTGCTCGTTGACGAGCCGGTGTGAGCCGCGGGCTGCGCGCCCTCGCGGTCGGCACGGCCCTCGGGGCGCTCACGCTCTCGACCACGTGGGCGCTCCTCTTCTATCGGCCGCTCCCGACGATCGACGGCACGTACCGGCTGCTCGGGCTGCACGAGCGCGCCGAGATCGTCCGGGACGTCTTCGGGATCCCGCGCATCTACGCGCGCGACCTCCACGATCTCTTCTTCCTCCAGGGCTACGTCACGGCCCAGGACCGCCTCGCGCAGATGGAAGAGATGCGCACGGTCGCCCGGGCGGTCTTCATCGAGCCCGCCGGCGTCTCGGAGGCCGTCCGTGGTGCGCTCGATGCCTATGCCGAAGGCGTGAACAAGTTGGTCGCGCAGCACGCGGAGGCGCGTGCACTGCCGGGAGAGCTCGTCCTCGCCGGACAGCGCGTCGAGCCATGGCGACCTGAAGACTCCCTCGCGATCGTCGGGGCGTATGCCCGGCGGCTCGCGCCAGGGTCACGGTGCGTCCCGCTCCCGCGCGATCTCACCTTCAAGGGACGACCCCTGCTCGGCGCAGATGTCTACCTCGACGCTTCCGCGCCGGGCCTGTACGAGATCGGCCTCGACGCCAGCGATGCGCGAGCGATCGGCGTGTCGCTCCCGGGGGTGCCGGGGATCCTCGCCGGACACAATGCGTGGGTCGCGTGGGCACCAGCGGGGAATGACGCGACCTCGCCGCAGGCGAGGCTCGAGACGTCGCTCTCGGCGCTGAGCGCTCGGCGCCTGGCCGATCTCTGGTCGCGAGACGCGACGTGCGCGACCGACATCTATGGCGAACGCGTCGGAGACGACGTCGCGGTCGTGTCGAGCCGCCTCGTCGACCTCGATGACGTCCGTGCGGCGCTCGGCGTACCGCGGTCCGCTGTGGGGGCGCGGATCCTCATCGATCTCGCGGATGTCGACACGTCGCGGTCGGCGGTGTCGCGTGGGAGCTCTGGACATCGGTCGTCCTCCCATTACGACGACCAGGCCCCGTTGTGGGAGATCGGCCAGACGCATCGCCTGCCGTTCACTCGCGGCGCCATCGGCCGCACGGACGGCGAGCTCGTCCTCCGCGCACGCTAGTTCCGACCCTCGATCGGGCGAAGCCCTCCCTCGGGCCCGGGTGCTCGACCTCGTCGTGCGCGCCTCGGTCTGCACGCCCGGGGGACGACTACGCTCATCGCGTGGCAAGGCTCCGCCGCAGCCGCGACGCGAAGGAATGGGACCGCACGACGTACGCGGAGACGACGAAGCGCGTACCCGAGCGTGCTCCGTTCAAGACGACGTATGGGACGCCGCTGCCGCCGATCGCCGAGCCGGACGGCGCGGACGACCGCATCGGCTTCCCGGGCGAGCCGCCGTACACGCGCGGCATCCATCCCACCGGCTATCGCGGGCGCCTCTGGACGATGCGCCAGTACGCCGGGATGGCGGACGCTGAGGCGACGAACGAGCGCTACCGCTATCTCCTGGCGCACGGCCAGACCGGGCTGTCCGTCGCCTTCGACCTGCCGACGCAGATGGGCTACGACGCGGACGACCCGCGCGTCGCGGGCGAGGTGGGGAAGGTCGGCGTGTCGATCTCGAGCCTCGGCGACATGGAGCGACTGTTCAGCGGGATCCCGCTCGGTGACGTCACGACGTCGATGACGATCAACGCGACGGCGCCGGTGCTGCTCGCCATGTACGTCGCGCTCGCGAAGCGGCAGGGCGTCCCGCTCGACCGCGTCGGCGGCACGACGCAGAACGACATCCTGAAGGAGTACATCGCGCGCGGGACGTACATCTACCCACCGCGACCGTCGATGCGGCTCGTCACGGACCTCATCGGCTGGTGCGCGGAGCATCTGCCGCGCTGGAACCCGATCTCGATCAGCGGCTACCACATCCGCGAGGCCGGCGCCGACGCCGTGCAGGAGCTCGCATTCACGTTCGCGAACGCCATCGCGTACGTCGACGCGGCGATCGCGCGGGGTCTCGCGGTGGACTCGTTCGCGAAGCAGCTCTCCTTCTTCTTCGCGGCGCACTCGACGCTGCTCGAGGAGGTCGCGAAGTTCCGCGCCGCCCGGCGCATCTGGCACGGGATCGCGCGCGACCGCTACCGCGCGGCGGATCCGGTCTCGTGGCAGCTGCGCTTCCATACGCAGACGATGGGATCGACGCTCACGGCGCAGCAGCCGCTGAACAACATCGTCCGGACCGCGATCGAGGGGCTCGCCGCGGTCCTCGGCGGTACGCAGTCGCTGCACACGAACGCGTTCGACGAGGCGCTCGGGCTGCCGACGGAGGAGAGCGTGCGCATCGCCCTCCGGACGCAGCAGCTCATCGCGGAGGAGTCGGGCGTCACGGAGACGGTGGATCCGTTCGCGGGATCGCACCTCGTCGAGCGGCTCACGGACGAGATCGAGGAGCGCGCCCTCGCGGAGATCGCGAAGATCGACGAGCTCGGCGGCGCGCTCCGTGGGATCGAGGCGGGCTACCAGCAGGAGGCGATCGAGGCCTCCGCGTACGCGTACCAGCAGGCCGTCGAGAAGAAGGAGCGCATCGTGGTGGGCGTGAACGCGTACCGCACCGAGGCGCCGTCCGTGCCTCCGATCCAGAAGGTCGACGAGCGGGTCGTGCAGCGCGCGCGCGACCGGCTGCGAGACGTGCGCGCGCGGCGGGACGGCGGCGCGGCAGCTCGCGCGAGGGAGGCGCTGCGGCGCGGCGCCGAAGGCTCGGGCGATCTCTTCCCGCTCGTCCTCGCCGCGGTCGAGGCCGACGTGACGCTCGGCGAGATCTCCGACGAGCTGCGCGCGGTGTTCGGCACGCACGTCCCGCGGCAGTGAGCATCAGGAGCGCTGAGCTCCACCACGTCGGCATCGTCGTGCCGTCGATCGCCGCCGCGCTGCCGTTCTATCGGGACACCCTCGGCCTCGCCGCCGGCGCGACGAAGGACATGTCCGATCAGGCGGTGCGGGTCGTGTTCCTCGGGGAGGGGACCGGACGCATCGAGCTGCTCGAGCCGCTCGACGACACCTCGGGGGTCGCACGGTTCCTCGCGGAGCGCGGCAAGCCGACGCTGCACCACGTCTGCTTCGCCGTCGATGATCTCGCCGCGCGGCTCCGCGATCTCGCGCGCGAGGGCGTCGAGCTCATCGACCGCGAGCCGCGGCACGGCGCCGAGGGCATGGTCGCGTTCCTCCATCCGCGCGCCGCGGACGGCGTGCTCATCGAGCTCATCGACCGGGGATCGCTGCGGCCATAGGGCGGGGTCGCCACCGCGCGGCACGGCCGTCCTCCGCGATACTTGACGCGTGCCCCCTCGCATCGCCATCAGCCGTGGTCCCCTGCCCATCCGCTCGTATGTCGAGCGGATCCGGGCCGCGGGCGCCGAGCCGATCGAGGTCATGCCCGGGGATCCGATCCCGCGCGGCGTCGCCGGCGTGTGCCTCTCGGGGGGCCCGGATGTCCAGTGGGAGCGGTACGCCCAGGCGAACGCCGGATCGGGCGAGCCCGACCTTCGCCGCGATGAGCTCGAGCTCGACCAGCTGCTGCCGATGGCGTTCGCGGAGCGGCTGCCCATCCTCGCGATCTGTCGCGGGATCCAGGTCCTGAACGTCCACCTCGGTGGCACGCTCATCCAGGACATCGGTGAAGCGCACCGCGCGAAGGAGAACGACGTCAAGCCGCACGCGGTCAGGGTGGAGCCCGCGTCGCGGCTGGCCGACGCGTGCGGCCCATCGTTCATGGTCAACTCGCGGCACCACCAGGTGATCGACCGTCTCGGCCGGGACCTCGTCCCGGTCGCGTGGGCCGACGGTCATGTCGAGGGCGCAGAGATCCCCGGCGAGCACTGGGTCGTCGGGGTGCAGTGGCATCCCGAGCGGGTCCAGGACGGCGTGCCGAACAACGGCGCCGCCCTGTTCGACGCATTCGTGCGCGTCGCGGGGCGAGTGCCCGCGCGGTGATCTCCAGCGCGCCGACGCTCGTCGACGTCGCGCACGGGCGGCCGATCCGCGTCGCGATCCTCGCCGCGCACCCGGGCACGCTCGAGCGCGCGACGCGGCGCGCGCTCCTCGCGGGCGGCGTCGAGGTCGTGCTGGCGCTCGGGGTCGGCGATCCGCGATCGTTCGGAGAGCGAGCGCAGGCGCTCCGCGACGCGCGGCCGGACGTCGTCGTGATGGCGCTCGCGGACCGCGGCGAGGCCGACCGCCTCGTCCTGCTCGTGGAGGCGCTGCGCTTCGGCTGCGGCGCGCAGCGGCCCACGCCGCAGATCGTGATCGCGAGCGGCGACGATGGCGCCGTCGCCCGCGAGACGAAGCTCGCCGTGCCGTTCCCGGTCGAGGTCGTGCCCGACCTGCGGACCGACGACGGACGCCGGCGGCTGGTCACGCGCCTGCGCGAGCTGCGCCGCGAGCGTGGCGTCCTGCGCGATGAGGCCCTCGAGATCCTCGCGCGCCGCATCGCCGAGGTGCTCAAGGAGACCGCCCTCGTCATCGACGTGACGTCGTCGTCCACCTCGCTCGTTCGGGCGGAGCCGCTCGCCGCGACGCTCGCGGTGCACGCGCGCCCGCTCGGGATCGGGCGCGGCGCCGATCACGTCGTCGCGCGTGCGGGGCTCGACCGCGTCCGGCGATGGATCCCGTGGGCGGTCGACCAGCCAACGCTGCTCGAGCGCGTCTTCAACCGCGCGCGCTGGCCCGACGCGGTGGCGAGCGACCGCGAGACGCTCGCGCTCGAGATCGCGCTCGCGCACGAGGCGGTCGCGCACGCGCTCGCCGATGCGACGGCCGCGGGCATCGGTCCCGCGCTGCGGTCGGCCCGCACGGTCGTGCTCACCGGTCTCCTCAGTGGCCTCGCCGGTCCCGAGCGGGCGGCGCTCGTGGTCGTCGACGCGCTCGAGCCCGCGGATCCCCTCTCGATCGCGCGTGACGAGGGCGACGCGCTCCTCGGGACGGCCGCCGCGGTCGCGTCCGGCGACCACGCGCCGCTCGACGACGCCATCCGGAGCGGCATCCAGCCGGTCGCGGCGGTCGTCCCGGTCGCGACGTCGCGGCGCAGCCTCGTGCGCATCGTCGCAGCCGCGGGGACACGCGAGGAGCGCGTGGATCGCGGCGCGTTCTTCGTGCTGCCGCTGACCGGCGCGCTCGCGGTGAGCGGCCCCGGCGTCACGCACGCGCGGGTCACGAGCGGCCCCGTCGGCCTCATCCTCGACGCGCGGCCCCGCCCGCTGGCGCTGCCGCAGCGCGACGCCGAGCGCGTGCCCGCGGTATCGCGCTGGTACGAGAGCGTCGGCGCGCTCGTGGCCGAAGGCGTCGCGAGATGAGCTGGCGATACGGCCGCTGGAGCGTCGAGCACCCGCTGCCCGTCGGCGCGGCCCAGCGCGTACCGGAGGGCGAGCAGGTGCGCGCGGGTGCCGTCATCGCGAGCGGCGGCACCGTGACGCAGGTGCACCTCGTCGATGGCGCGAGGCGCGTCGGCGTCACGCCCGGCGACCTCGACCGCGTGCTCCGCGTCCGGCCGGTCGCGGACGTCCGGCGGGGGAGCATCCTCGCGCGCACCGGCCGCCGGTTCGCGCGCGCCGCGACGTCCCCGATCGACGGCCGCCTCGTGCACATCACCGTCGATGGCGATCTCTGCATCTCGCCCGTCGTCGACGAGTGGCGCGTCCGCTCGACGATCGACGGCGTGGTCACGCGCTCGGACGCCGCGGTCGTGGAGGTCGAAGGCGAATGCTGGGCGCTGCAGGGCCTCGCGGCGTACGGGCCGGACGCGATCGGCGAGCTCGCGCTCGCGGTCGACGGACCCGCGGACCCGCTCGCGCCGTCTCGGCTCGACGTCCGGCTGCGCGGCCGCATCCTCGTCGGCGGCGCGCGCATGGCCGCTGAGGCCATCACGCGCGCTCATGCGTGCGGCGTCGCCGGCGTCGTGGCGGGGGCCGCGCCCGCCGGCGGGCTACGCGTCGTGTACGGCGACGACGTCGACGCGAGCGGGCGCGCGACCTTCGACGACCGCGCCACCGTGCTGTGCCTGCTCGGGTTCGGCTCGGCCGCGCTGCCCGCGGAGGTGTGGGAGCCGCTCGTCGCGCTCGCGGGCGAGCGCGCTGCGATCCACACCGCCTCGGCCCGGCTGTTCGTCCTTGCTGCCGCCGATCGCACCGCGGCGCCGGCATCGGTGCCGGCGCTCGGGCTCGCCGACGATCACGCGTCGGTCCGCCCGGTCGACGACGTGCGAGGGCCGAACGTGCTGCTGCTCGACGCGGATCGCTAAGAGGATGCCTTCACGACGGCGGCGCCGCGACCGGCGCGCGCGCCAGACGGATCATCCCGAGCCGCCGCCGTCGCGGCCCGCCGCGAAGAAGGAGGCGGGGAAGCGCCGTGCGGATCACGAAGCGCGCATGGCGCGGCTGCGCCGCGCGCGGAACATCGTGCTCGCGGGCTTCCTCCTGTCCCTCCTGTTCTCCATCGAATGCCTCGCGGTCACCGCGGCCTGCACGTCGTTGCCGCAGAGCCTCTTCCCCTTCTTCTCGTCGGCCCTGCTCGGCCTCCTGCTCGGCTACTTCGTTCGCATCTGGCGCGAGCAGCGCGCGTTCGAGCGCGCCGCGTGACGCAGGTCCGCCGGATCGGCGTCACCACCGGGTCGCGCGAAGAGACGGAGCACGTCGGTGAGCTCATCGGGCGCGCCGCTCGCGCCAACGACGTCGTCGCGCTATGGGGCGAGCTCGGATCGGGGAAGACGACGCTCGTCCGTGGGATCGCGCGCGGCCTCGGCATCACCGAGCGCGAGGTGACGAGCCCGACGTTCGTGATCGTCCACGAGCACGACGGCGGCCGGCTGCCGCTGTTCCACATCGACCTATACCGGCTCGCGCCCGGCGACACGCCCTCGACGGGATGGGAGGAGGCGCTCGCGAGCGGCGGCCTCACCGCGATCGAGTGGCCCGACCGCGTCGAGCGATGGCTCCCCGCGGACCGCCTCGACGTGCGCCTCACGACCACGGGCGAGGAGCAGCGCCATCTGCGGTTCGAGCCGACCGGGCCGCGCGCGACGCGGCTGCGCGACGCGGCGCTCCCCGGATGACGCTGCTGGCGATCGACACATCGACGGCGCACGCGTCGGTCGCGCTGTACGACGGCCGCACGGTCCTCGCGGAGGCGACCTGGTACGCGCAGCGCCGCCACGACGATCACCTGTTCCCGGAGATCGATCGGCTCCTCGCGCTCGGCGGCGTCGCGCTCGCGGACGTGACACGTGTCGGCGTGGCGATCGGACCGGGCTCGTTCACGGGCGTGCGCGTCGCCATCGCGGCCGCGCAGGGCATCGCGCGCGCGTCGGACGCCGCCACGGTCGGCGTCGCGACGATCGACGTCGCGGCGTGGCCCTTCGCCAGCGCGCGGCTGCGCGTCTGTGCCCTCATCCCCGCCGGCCGGGGGGAGCACTATTCGGCGATGTACCGGCGCCGCCGGGGCGCGTGGGAGCGCACCTCCGGGATCGACATCGGCACGGTCGCCGATCTCGCGCGGACCATCGCCACCGACACGATCTTCGCGGGCGAGATCGACGACGCGACGGCGGCGGAGCTCCGCGAGCGCGTCGGCGCGCGCGCGATCCTGCCGTCCGTGGGCGCGCGGATCCGCCGTGCCGGTCATCTCGCCGAGATCGCGTGGGAGCGCGCCGAGGCGGGTGAGGGCGCGCACGCCGGCGCGCTCGAGCCGCTCTACATCCGGCCGCCGATGATCCGCGGGAAGTCCGGGGAGCTCGTCTGATGGTGTCGACGGCGCCCGTGGTCATCGACGACATGACCCTCGAGGACATCGGCGGCGTGCAGGAGGTCGAGCGCTCCTCGTTCCCGGTGCCGTGGCCCGCGAACGCGTTCCGCCACGAGCTCACGCAGAACAAGAACGCGCGGTACGTCGTCGCGCGCGAGCGCGACGAGATCGTCGGCTACGCGGGCCTGTGGCTCATGGTCGACGAGGCGCACATCACGACGTTCGCCGTGCTCCCGCAGCATCGGCGCCAGCGGATCGGTGAGCGGCTGCTGCAGCGCCTCTTCGACATCGCCGAGGAGATGGGCGCGGAGTGGCTGACGCTCGAGGTGCGCGTGTCGAACATCGGCGCGCAGCGGCTCTACGAGAAGTACGGCTTCCGCCGCGCGGGCGTGCGGCGCCGCTACTACTCCGACAACAACGAGGACGCGCTCATCATGTGGACCGACCGCATCAAGGACCGCGCGGTCCGGGAGCGCCTCGCGAAGCTGAAGCGCGCGCTGGACGAATGACGCGCATCCTCTCCGTCGAGACGAGCTGCGACGAGACGGGCGTCGCGATCGTCGAGGACGGCCGGCGCATCGTCTCGAACGTCGTCGCGTCGCAGACGGTGCACGAGCGGACCGGCGGCATCGTGCCCGAGGTCGCCGCCCGCGAGCATCTGCGCCAGGTGGACCCGATCGCGCGTGAGGCGCTCGCTCGCGCGGACACGACGCTCGCGAGCGTGGACGCCGTCGCCGCGACCGTCGGCCCGGGCCTCATCGGCGCGCTCCTCGTCGGCGCGAACTACGCGCGCGGCCTCGCGTTCGCGTCGGGGAAGCCGTTCGTCGGCGTGAACCACCTCGAGGGCCACGTGTACGCGAATTGGCTGTATGAGCCCATGAAGGGGGCTTCGCCCCCCTCAGACCCCCCTCCTGAGCCAGAACTGCCCGCGGTCGTCCTCGTCGTGAGCGGCGCGCACAGCGATCTCGTCCTCATGGAGGATCACCGCCGGTTCCGCCTGCTCGGACGCACCGTCGACGACGCGGCGGGCGAGGCGTACGACAAGGTCGCGCGGCTGCTCGGCCTCGGCTTCCCGGGGGGCCCGCTCATCGAGCGCGCCGCGCGCGACGGCGACGCGAAGGCCTTCGCGCTCACGAAGGCGGAGACCGGATCCCGCTACGACGTCTCCTTCAGTGGGCTCAAGACCGCGATGCTCCGGCTCGTCCGGTCGCTCGAGCCGAAGGGCGCGCTGCCCGTGGCCGACCTCGCCGCCTCCTTCCAGCGGACGGTCAACGAGATGCTCGCCGAGCGCGTCGCGCGCGCGGCTGCGGAGTTCGACGTGCGCACCGTGATGCTCGGCGGCGGCGTCGCCGCGAACCTCGCGCTGCGCGAGGAGATCGCGCGGCGAGTGGCGCTCCCGCTGCGCGTGCCGCCGCCGAAGCTGTGCATCGACAACGGCGCGATGATCGGCGCGGCCGCGTTCTACTCGATGCGCCACCGCGCCGACGGCATCCCGACGCTCGTGCGCTCGAACATGCCGCTGGCGCTGTGAGCCGCGCCGAGCTCATCGCGGCGCTCGACGAGGCCGCCGCGCGCGCCGCACGGATCGACGACGACGCGGGCGCCGTCGCGCCGCTCCTCCTGCGCATCCTCGGAGCGGCATCGGACACCAGCGAGGTGACGCAAGCGCTCGCCGACGTCGCGCCGTCGCGCGCGCTGCTGCGCATCACGGACGCCGGCGCGGCGATCGAATTCCAGGCGGGCGAAGGCCGCCTCCACGTCGAGCCATCCGACACCAAGGGCAAAGGCCCCAAGGTCGACGCGACCGCGGCGACGTGGCTCGGCCTCATCGGCGGGACGCTGAAGCCGTGGCTCGCGTTCACGCGCGGCCTCGTCGTGTGCCGCGCCGGCTTGAACGAGCTTCGTTGGATCCAGACCGTGGCGGAGCGTCTCCAGCGCGGGTACGCGGCGGCCCGCGCCGCGGACGCGCCGCGCTGAGGCCGGTGGTAGCGTCGGCCGGATGACCGAAGCGGCATCGGCGCCGCGTCCCGGCGCCGAACGACCCGACGAAGCGGCGGACACGCGCGCGAAGGTCCATCGCACCGAGACGAAGACGAAGACGGCGGTCGAGGCGAAGCGCCAGGGGCCGACGCTCGACGCGATCCGCGCCGACCACCGGGTGAAGACGTTCATCCGCTCAGCGAACCAGCAGACCGGCGCGATCGGCTACACCGAACACGGCGAGCGCCACGCCAATACCTGCGCTGACGGCGCGCGCTTCATCCTCCGCTCGCTCGGACACGAGGCGCGCCGCTGCGAGCTCGCCGCGATCGCGGCGTACCTCCACGACATCGGCAACGTCGTCACGCGCGAGAAGCACGGGCAGACCGGCGCGCTCCTCGCGAAGGACATCCTCGAGGACCTCGGGTTCGACTACGAGGAGATCGCGACGGTCATGGGCGCCATCGCGAACCACGAGGAGGAGGAGGGCGGCACCGCGATCAGCGCCGTGTCCGCCGCCGTGATCCTCGCCGACAAGAGCGACGTGCATCGCAGCCGCGTCCGCAATCCGAAGTCGACGGCGTTCGACATCCACGACCGCGTGAACTACGCGGCGACCTCCGCGGAGATCAAGGTGAGCCGCAAGGAGAAGCAGATCGCGCTCTACCTCACGATCGACACCGAGGTCGCGCCGCTCATGGAGTACTTCGAGATCTTCCTCTCGCGCATGATCCTCTGCCGCCGCGCCGCCGAGTTCCTGCACTGCACCACTGCACCTTCGCGCTCGTCATCAACGACACTCGGCTGCTCTAGATGCCGAAACGACCGGCCAGACGAGTGCGTGACGCGGTCGCGGCGGGCGGCGTCGTGGTGCGCGAGGGCGAGCACGGGCACGAGGTCGTGATCGCGGGACGGGAGGGCATGTGGGTGCTCCCGAAGGGCACGCCCGACCAGGACGAGCGCATCGAGGACACGGCGAAGCGCGAGGTGCGCGAGGAGACCGGGCTCGACGTGCGCATCGTGCGGCCGCTCGGGACGATCGAGTACTGGTTCGCGCTGCCGCGGCAGCGCGTGCACAAGACGGTGCACTTCTTCCTCATGGAGGCGCTCGGCGGCGACACGTCGCGCCACGATCACGAGTACGACGAGGTCCGCTGGGTGCCGGTCGAGGAGGCGCGGCGGATGCTTAGCTTCGACACGTACCGCGAAATGCTGGAGCGCGCGCTCGCGAGCGAAGCCGCCGCGTGACGACCACGACGCTGCTGCGGACGCCGCTCTTCGAGGAGCACGTCGTGCTCGGCGCGAAGATGGTCCCGTTCGCGGGGTGGGAGATGCCGATCCAGTACCCGGACGGCATCGTGAGCGAGCACCGCGCCGTCCGTTCGGCCGCCGGGATGTTCGACCTCTCCCACATGGGCGAGGTGTACCTGCGCGGCCCCCGCGCGGGCGCGGCGGTCGACCGCATCGTCACGAGCGACATCGCGGGGCTCGAGGTGGGGAAGGCCCGCTACGGCCTGCTCTGTAATGAGCGCGGCACGATCGTGGACGACGTGATCGTGTACCGGCTCGAGACCGAGACGTACCTCATCGTCGTGAACGCGTCGAACGTCGCGAAGGACGTCGAGCACGTCCGACGGCACGTCGGGACCGACGCCGACATCGAGGACGCGTCGCTCGAGACGGCGCTCATCGCGGTGCAGGGACCGCGCGCCGGCGTGATCATGGCGTCGGTCACGGATCTCGAGGTGCGCGAGGCGACGATCGAGGACCTCGCGCCGTTCGGCGTCGTCGCGGCGCGCGTCGCGGGCGCGCGGGCGTGGGTCGCGCGCACCGGCTACACCGGCGAGGACGGCTTCGAGGTGTTCCTGCCGTGGGAGCGCGCCGTGGGGCCGTGGACGCGGCTGCTCGCGGCGGGCGACGCGCTCGGCCTCGCGCCGATCGGGCTCGGCGCGCGAGACACGCTCCGCCTCGAAGCGCGCTACTCCCTGTACGGGAACGAGATCGACGAGACGACCGACCCGATCGAGGCGGGGCTCGGGTGGACGTGCAAGCTCGACAAGGACTTCGTCGGGCGCGACGCCATCGCGAAGGCGAAGGAGCGCGGCCCGTCGCGCCGGATCGTCGGCCTCGTCGTCGAGGGCGGCGTCGCGCGTCATGGGCATGCGGTCGTGCACGCGGGCGCGCCGGTCGGGCAGGTGACGAGCGGGACCTTCGGCCCGACCGTGGGGCAGAACATCGCCCTGGCCTATGTGCCGGTCGGCCTCGCGAAGGTCGGGACGGAGCTGGCGGTCCGCATCCGCGAGCGCGACGTCCCCGCTAGGGTAGTGAGAACGCCTTTCTACGATCGAGCGAGCCCGGACGCATGAACCGCAGCTCATATGGCCGGGCGAGCGATGCTTGTGTGCCGAAGACACATCAGAGGGAGACGGGGGAGACGACGTGAGCGCCGTGCCGGAAGAGCTGCGCTATTCGAAGGAGCACGAGTGGGTCCGCGTCGACGGCGACGTCGCCACGATCGGCATCACGCATTTCGCGCAGGACCAGCTCGGTGACGTCGTCTTCGTCGAGCTGCCGTCGGCGGGGTCGCGCGTGCGACAGTTCGCGAGCCTCGGCGTCGTCGAATCCGTCAAGGCGGCGTCCGACATCTACGCGCCGGTCTCGGGTGAGATCGTCGAGCGCAACGTGAAGGTCATCGAGAGCCCCGAGCTCGTGAACAAGGCGCCGTACGAGGATGGCTGGCTCGTGAAGGTCCGGCTCGCCGACAAGGGCGAGCTCACGAAGCTGCTCACGGCGGGGGACTACCGGTCCCACATCGGCGACACAGCACCCTCCGGCGGGGACTGATGGTCCCGTGATGCGGCGATCGAACTCCAACCCCTATTCGCCGCACACGAACGAGGACCGCCGGGAGATGCTCGCGGCGATCGGCGTCCGCAGCATCGACGACCTCATCACCGCGATCCCCGCCGATGCGCGCCGGCCGACGCTCGGCCTGCCCGCCGGCATGTCCGAGGCGGAGGTGCAGGCGCACCTCGAGAGCCTCGCCGCGAAGAACAGGCCAGCCTCGGCGGGGCCGTTCTTCCTCGGCGGCCCGGTGCAGCGCCGCTACATCCCGGCCGCGGTCCCGGCGCTCGCGTTCCGCGGCGAATTCCTCACCGCCTACACGCCGTATCAGCCGGAGGTGAGCCAGGGGACGCTGCAGTCGGTCTTCGAGTACCAGTCGCTCATGTCCGAGCTCCTCGCGATGGAGATCGTGAACTCCTCCATGTACGAGGGCGGCTCGGCCGTCGCCGAGGCGGCGTTCATGGCCGTCCGGGTCACGGGACGGAAGAAGGTCGTCATCGCCGACTCCGTGTACTTCCAGTACCGCCGGGTCCTGCGCGCGTACGGTCGCGGTCCCGATCTCGAGATCGTCGAGGCCGCCGCGAACGATCTGGCATCGCGTGTCGACGGCGCGGCGTGCGTGATCGTGCAGCACCCCGACGCGTTCGGCGGGATCGTCGACGTGCGGTCCCTCGTCGATGCCGCGCACGTGGCCGGCGCGCTCCTCGTCCAGGTGACCGAACCGCACGCCTGCGCGCTCCTCGAGCCGCCCGGAGCGCTCGGCGCGGACATCGTGGCGGGCGAGGGGCAGCCGCTCGGGATCCCGATGTCGTACGGCGGCCCGCACCTCGGGATCCTCGCGTGCCGCGAGGCGCTCGTCCGCCAGATGCCGGGGCGCATCGTCGGCGAGACGCGCGACGTGAACGGCGTGCGCGGCTTCGTCAACACGCTGCAGACGCGCGAGCAGCACATCCGGCGTGAGAAGGCGACGAGCAACATCTGCACGAACGAGGCGATCGCCGCGATCGTCGCCGCGGTCTATCTCGCGCTCCTCGGCCCGGAGGGCCTGCGATCCGCCGCCCGCCTCGGGGTCGCACGCGCGCACGCTCTGGCGGCGCGGCTCGCGCGCATCCCGGGCTGCGCCGTCGCGAACGAGGGCGCGTACTTCGACCGCTTCGCCCTGCGCGCGCCCGGGGGCGGGTTCGCGCTCGGGTGGCGTCTGCTGCGCGAAGCGGGGATCATCGCGGGCGACGCGACGCTCGACCACTACCCGGGGCGCGACGACCTCATCGTGCAGTGCACCGAGATGACGACGGAGGCCGAGATGGACGCCTTCGTCGAGGCTGTCACGCGCATCGTCGCGTCGACGCGCGAGCCGGTCGCCGCCGGATGAGGCTACCGGAGTCCGGGGCCGCCACCGCCGCCCCCGCGCTCGAGCCGCTGCTCATCGAGCTGCAGCGGGAGGGACGCGGCGGGCGGCACGTGCGTGGCGGCGAGGAGGCCATGGCGCACATCCCGCGGGACGTCCAGCGCACCGCGCCGCTCCGCCTCCCCGAGCTCACGGAGCCGCAGGTCGTGCGGCACTTCACGCACCTCTCGGAGCTCAACTACTCCGTCGACACCGGGATGTACCCGCTCGGCTCGTGCACGATGAAATACAACCCGAAGGTGAACGACCGGGCCGCTGCGCTCCCGGGGTTCGCCGAGATCCATCCCGCGCAGCCCGACGAGACGATCCAGGGGGCGCTCGAGCTCCTGTACGAGACCGAACGGATCCTCGCGAAGGTCACGGGGATGGACGCGGTCTCGCTGCAGCCCGCCGCGGGCGCGCAGGCCGAGTTCACCGCGATCCTCATGTTCAAGGCGTACCACGCATCGAGGGGCGAGGGGGCGCAGCGGCGCCGCGTGATCGTTCCGGACTCCGCGCACGGGACGAATCCCGCGTCCGCCGCGATGGGCGGCTACGACGTGACGACCGTGAAGAGCGACGCGCGCGGGAACATCGACCTCGGCGCGCTGAAGGCGGCGCTCGGTCCCGACGTCGTGGGGCTGATGCTCACCAACCCGAACACGCTGGGCCTGTTCGAAGAGCGGGTGCGGGCCGTCTGCGACGCCGTGCACGCCGTCGGCGGGCTCGTGTACGGCGACGGCGCGAACATGAACGCCCTCCTCGGGCTCGCTCGTCCCGGCGACCTCGGCCTCGACTGCATCCACATCAACGTCCACAAGACGTTCTCGACGCCGCATGGCGCCGGCGGCCCCGGCGCCGGTCCGCTCTGTGTGCGGTCGCACCTCGAGCCGTTCCTGCCCAAGCCGCGGATCCTGCGCGACGCCGACGGCACCTACTTCCGCGACACCGCGGGGACCGACCGCCGCGACCCGGTCGGTCTCGGGAGCTCGATCGGCCGCGTGCATGCCTCCAGCGGGAACTTCGGCGTGCTCGTACGCGCTTATACGTATATGCGGACGCTCGGCGAGGAAGGCATGGTGCAGACGTCCGAGGACGCCATCCTCGCGGCGAACTACCTCCTCGCGCGCCTCCGCGGCCGGTACCAGGTCGCGTACGACCGCACCCCGATGCACGAGTTCGTGCTGACCGCCGCGCCGCAGAAGAAGAAGGGCGCGTCTGCGCTCGACATCGCGAAGGCGCTCATCGATGAGGGCTTCCATCCGTCGAGCGTGTACTTCCCGCTCATCGTGCCCGAGGCGATGATGATCGAGCCCACCGAGACGGAGCCGAAGGAGACGCTCGACGCGTTCGCGGACGCGCTCATCCGGATCGCGGATCGCGTCGACACGGACGCCGCGTCGCTGCACGATGCGCCCCGGAGCGCGCCGATCCGCCGTCTCGATGAGGTGAGCGCCGCGCGCAAGCCGGTGTTGCGGTGGCAGCGACCGACGTAGCCGCGACGCGCACGCGCGTGGCGATGGTCGCTCCGCAGCGACTGATCGTGACGCGCGGGCTCGTCGACGTGCGCGCCGAGCCGCGGGACGATTCCGAGCTCGTCGACCAGATGCACTACGGCGAGGGCGGCGCGATCCTCGCGCGCCGCTCCGGCTGGGCATTCATCCAGTCGGAAGACCACTACTTCGGATGGATCCCCGAGTCGGCAGCGGCGGCCGCGGCGAGCCGCGGTGGCTTCCGCATCGTCGCGCTGCCGCTGGCGGAGGTGCACGAGCGACCCGACGCCGGATCGCCGGTCGTCGACCGCGTACCCGCCGGGACGTGGCTCGCGCTGCATCCCCGGCTCGACGATCGCGGTTGGATCTGGGCGCCGCCGGGCTGGCTCGCGCTCGACGCGACCGTCCTCTACGACGAGCTTCCGCATCGGCCGCCCACGGCGGCAGACCTCATCGTCACGGCCGAGGCCTTTCTCGGCGTGCCGTACCTCTGGGGTGGCACGACGGCGCTCGGCATCGACTGCAGTGGGTTCGTGCAGCAGGTGTACCGTCTGAACGGGATCCGGCTGGATCGCGACGCGCACCAGCAGGCCATGGAGGGTCGCGCGGTGGACGTCCCTGCGGCGGGCGACCTGATCTTCTTCGGCAAGGACGCGGTCACGCACGTCGCCCTCGCGACGGGGGAGCGCACGTTCATCCACGCGCCGCAGCGCGGCTCGCAGGTCGAGCACGCCAAGCTCCCCGCCGAGGGCCGCAACGTGCGCGCGATCCGGCGGTATCTCCCGTGAAGCGCTCGCTCCGTGGCGCGACGCCGCGCCGCGCGCGTCCGGCCGCGGTGAGCCTCGAGCGCGACGCGCGCAACGACCGCGAGCTCGTGTACGCGGCGCGCGCAGGCGACGAGCGCGCGTTCGACGCCCTTTTCTATCGCTACCGGGACGGGATCTACCGGCTCTCGCTCGCGATCACGAAGGATCCCCCGACCGCCGAGGAGGTCGTCGTCGACACGTTCGCGCGCGCGTACCGGGCGCTCGCGCGCCTCGAGCCCGACGACACGCTGCGGCCCTGGCTCTACCGCGTCGCGATCAACGAGTCATACGACCGCCGCCCCCGGGTCGGGGCGACGGCGAGCTCGCTCGACGACGCGGCCGAGGAGGTCGCGGCCACCGAGGAGCGGTCGCCGTCCGTCATGGCGGAGCGCGAGGAGGTCCGTCGCGTCGTCCTCACGGCGCTCGACTCGCTCGACGACAAGCACCGCACGGTGGTCGTCCTGCACTACCTCAGCGAGCTGGCACTCGCTGAGATCGCGCTGATCGTCGGGTCGCCGGTCGGCACCGTGAAATCGCGCCTGCACTACGCCCTGCGCAGGCTGCGAACGCATCTTTCAGCACATCCCGGGCTCGCCATCGAACCCGCCGCGAACGAAAGGGCTATCGGAAGACGATGAGGGATCAGAGCGTCCTGCCGCTCGGCGAGCGCCTCGAGGTCGAGGCCGCGCTCGAGGCCGCGTTCGCGCCGCTGCGCGAGCGACGGACGGACCTGTCGGCGCTCCGCGTGCGCGCGGCTGTGCGCTGGGGTCGCGGCGCGAGCGAGCCCGCGGCCCTGAGAGCGCCTGCGGCCCTCAAATGGAGCGGCGCGATCGCGCGCCTTTGCGAGCTGTCCGTCGCGGTCGGCATGAGCGTGATGGTGTTCGCGGCCGCGAACGGACCCGCCCTCGAGCCCCGCACCGTCCCCGAGGAGCCGTCCGTGACGCCGGCGCAGGTGCGGGTCGTCTCGGCGGCGGAGGAGAGGGAGATCCGCGCGCTGCGCCTCGAGTGGGTCGAGTCGCTGACGTCGCGGCTCGACGCCTTCCGTCTCGACCGCTACGTCCCGTTCCAGGACTGGCTCGACCCGACCGTCGTGCGGCCCGTCACGGTGCGCCGCCTGGTCCCGCCCGCGCCGCGCACGGACGCGCCAACGACGCGCACCCCGTACTGATCGACCGCCCCCGCCGATGACCCGCCCGCGGTCCGGGGCGGCCCTCCTCGCTCTGGCGCTCGCCGCGTGCACCGCCACGGTCGCGCCCACGACCGTCACCACGGCCCGCTCCCTCGTGATCGGTCTCGTCGGTGAGCCGTCCTCGCTCCTCGGCGACGACCCGAGCGGACGCGCGATCGCCGCCGCGGTCATCGAGCCGCTCGTGCGCCGGTCGGCGACGGAGGACCTCGAGCCGAGGCTCGCCGTCTCGGTGCCGTCGTTCGCGAACGGCGATCTCGCGCTCGTCACGGACGCCGACGCGCCGACGGGTCGTCTCGTCGCGCGCTCGCGCCTGCGCGACGGTGCGCGCTGGCACGACGGGACGCCGATCACGGCGGATGACGTCCGCTTCGCCTGGGAGCTCGACCGGACGGCGCCGATCGGCACGGAGGCGCGCGCGATGGCCGATCGCATCGACGGCGTCGACGTGATCGACGAGCGCACCGTGCGCGTCAGCTATCGCGCGGGAGAGCGCTGGGAGATGTTCGCCGTCGCCCCGCGCGCGATGCCGCGCCACCTCCTGGTCGACGCGAGCGCGTCCGCGCGCGCGCAGTACGCGAGCCGCCCCGTCCACGCCGGCCCGTACCGGATCGCGGAGCGCGCGCCGGGGATCATCACGCTCGAGGCGTTCGCGGATCACGTCCTCGGTCTGCCGGCGATCGCGCGGATCGTCGTCCGCACGTACGCGACGCGATCCGCCCTGATGAGCGCGCTGCTGGCTGGCGATGTCGACGTCGCGCCGTCGCCCGATCTCGACGCCGACCTCGCGAGCACCCTCGACCGCTCGTTCGGGGATCGCGTCCGCTACACGCCGGCGCAGGCCATCGCGATGCTCCGATTCGGACCGCGTCTCGCCGATCCGGCGATCCGGACGGCGGCCGCGCTCACGATCGACCGCGAGCGCATCGCGAGATCCGTCTTCGGCGGGCGCAGCCGCGTTCCCGCGAGCTACCTCGTCGCGCCGCTGTGGGCGGCGAGCGAGCCCGCCGGCGCGCCGCGTCTCGATCGGGCGGAAGCCCGCGCCATCCTCGAGCGCGCCGGATCGCGTCGCGGGAACTTCGGCATCGCCGAGCTCGGTGGCGACCGCCTCGTCGTCACGCTCATCGTCCCCCAGGGGTCACCCGCGCTCGCGGAAGCGGCGCGCGGCGTCGCGGTCGACCTCGCGCTCCTCGGCATCGCGGTCGACGTGAGCGAGCGGCCCGATGCCGAGGTCGCGGAGCGCCTGCTGCGGCGCGACTTCGATCTCGCGCTCACGATCGAGGTCGCGGACGACGCGGTGCTCGCGACCGAGCGGTATCGCGGCACCGTCGCGCGCTGGTATGACGTCCTCGCCGACGCCGCGCGGACGTCCGCTGAGCGCACGGAGAAGCGCGCGCTGTACGCAGAGCTCCAGCGGATGTGGGCCGAGGCGGTCCCCGCGCTCCCGCTCTACCAGGTGCTCAAGGTCGACATCGTCGCGCCACGGATCGAGGGGATCCAGCCCGCGGCGCACGCGGCGCCGATCACCTGGAACATCGGCGAGTGGAGAGCCGCTCCGGCGCGGTGAACCGATCGTCCCGGCGACCGGTAGTGGTCGGAAAGCGGTCACCGCACGCCCCGCATCCGGCGAGGCGGTGGTCCCGCATAATGATCGGGTCCGCCCGCAGATGTGTTCGGCCGCGGGCGTCATCCAGAGGGAGGGTGCGGTCGGCGTCCACTTCACGATCGGACCTTTCTCCGCGCGCCCGCGTCCTCGCGACCCCAAGAACGCAAAGGAGGAGCCCATGACCTCACGCGTATGGTCCCTGCCCGCGATCCTCGTCGCTATCGCGCTCGTCGTCGGTGCCTGCCAGGCGGCGCCGGGCGGCACGACCGCGACGGCGGCTCCCGCGGACCAGCCAGACCCGAACGGCGAGCTCATCACGAACACCGGCACTGAGCCCGACACGATCGACCCGCACAAGGCGTCGTTCGTGGGCGAGATCGAGCAGATCCTGTCGGTGTTCGAGGGCCTGATGACCCTCGACCCGAAGACGCTGAAGCCGATCCCGGGGCAAGCCGCGAAGGACCCCGATGTCTCGGCGGATCAGAAGGTGTGGAAGTTCACCCTTCGCGACAACCTGAAGTGGTCGGACGGCTCGGCCGTCACCGCGGCGGACTTCGCTCGCGGCTTCACGCGCACGTGCGACCCGAAGACCGCGGGTGAATACCAGTTCGTCCTGGCGACGATCGTCGGCTGCGACGAGTGGTTCCACATGGACCTGAAGAAGGCGACCCCGGCCGAGCTCGACGCCGCGAAGGGCAAGCTCGGCATCAAGGTCATCGACCCGAAGACGATCGAGTTCACGCACAAGGAAGCGGTCCCGTACTTCGGCTCCATCGCGTACATGTGGGTCGGCATGCCGATCAAGCAGGAGTCGCTCGACAAGGGCGGCGAGAAGTGGACCGAGCCGGCGACCTACATCGGCAACGGCCCCTTCATCCTGAAGGAGTGGCAGCACAACTCGAAGTTCGTCTACGAGCCGAACCCGAACTACCGGCTCGGCAAGCCGAAGCTCGCGAAGTGGACCCGCGTCATGATCGCGGAGTCGGCGGTCGCGTTCGCCGCATACAAGGCGAACGAGCTCGACTCGCACGGGCTCTCCGCTCCTGACCTCCGCGCCGTTGACGCCGACCCGGCGCTCAAGGCGCAGCTCCTCGACCTCCCGTACGCATCGAGCTTCTACCTCGGGTTCAACGTCACGAAGGCGCCGTTCACGGACAAGAACGTCCGTCAGGCGTTCTCGAAGGCGTTCGACCGTGAGGACTACTGCAAGACGGTCGTCGTCATCTGCCAGCCGGCGAAGGCGGGCTTCATCCCGCCGGGCATCCCGGGCTATGACGAGACCGACACCGTCCAGAAGTTCGACCCGGCTGCCGCGAAGACGCTGCTCGACAAGGGCTCGGCCGACGCGAAGGCCGCGTTCACCAGCATCAAGCTCACCTACTCGTCGACGGCCGTCGGCAAGACCCGCGCCGAGTACATCCAGTCCAACCTGGAGAAGAACCTGCCCGGCATCAAGATCGCGCTGGACCCGGTCGACCCGAGCGCGTTCTCGGGCCTCTTCAAGGGTGGCGCAAGCGCGACCAGCCCGCAGCTCTTCTCGCTCGGATGGATCGCCGACTTCCCGGACCAGCAGAACTGGCACTCCACCGTGTGGGGTGGGAATGGCAACGGCGTCTCGTCCAAGCGGACGGGCTACAAGAGCAAGGAATTCAACGACCTGACCAGCCAGGCCGATGGTGAGAAGGACCCGAAGAAGCGGGACGAGGCTTACCTCAAGGCCGGCAAGATCCTCAGCGAGGACGCCGCGGCGGTCTGGCTCTACTACGGATCGACGAAGCGCCTCGTGAAGCCGTGGGTCAAGGGCGTCACGAACAGCTCGATCGACGCGGCTCTCGGCATGTTCAAGATGAACGAGATCTACGTCACGAAGAAGACGACCTAGCCCCGGACATCGATCGCGATCTGATGACGAGGGCCGGTCCTTTGGACCGGCCCTCGTCCTGTCTCCGGTGATACGCTCGATCCGTGACGCAGTACGCGATCCGCCGCGTTTTGCTCATGATCCCGACGCTGCTCTTCGTCGCCCTCGTGACGTTCGTCCTCGCGCAGGCGGCGCCCGGATCGCCTTTCGAACGGAACCCGGACAAGCCGCTACCGCCGGACGTTGCCAGGAACCTCGCCGAGAAGTACGGGCTGAACAAGCCGGTCCACGAACAGTTCATCACCTATGTCGGTAACGCCGTCCGCTTCGACTTCGGCGACAGCATCATCCGCCGTCGCGCGGTCGCGGACATCATCGGCGACGGGCTGCCGAAGACGGCGCAGCTCGGGCTCCAGGCGCTCATCGTCGCGCTCGCGGTGGCGATCCCGCTCGGGATCGTGAGCGCGCTGCGGCAGAACACCGCGGTCGACTACGGGAGCGTGTTCTTCGCGACGATCGGCACGACCATCCCCTCGTTCGTGCTGGCCATCTTCGGCATCTACCTCTTCGGTGTGACGCTCGGGTGGGTCCCCATCGTCGGCTGGGGCAACGGGTGCGGCCCGCTCCCGTCCTGCGACGTGAAACGGATGATCCTCCCGACGCTCCTGCTCGCGGCCGGGCCGGCGGCGTTCCTGACGCGCCTGACGCGCGCGAGCGTCCTCGAGGCCGTGCGTCAGGACTTCATCCGCACCGCGAGGAGCAAAGGGCTGCACGAGCGCGCCGTCATCATGGTCCACGCGCTCCGCAACGCGCTCATCCCGATCGTCACGATCATCGGTCCCGTGACCGCCGGCCTCCTCGTGGGATCGTTCTTCATCGAGTACATGTTCAACATCCCCGGCTCGGGTCGTGAGTACATTCGCGCGATCAACTCGCGCGACTACCCGGTGATCATGGGAACGACGCTGCTGTACGCGTTCTTCATCGTCATCGCGAATCTCGCCGTCGATCTCACGTACGGCGTGCTCGATCCCCGGATCAAGGTGGGAAAGTGAGCCGAGCGAGGAGCGGCTTTGCCGCGGCGAGCGAGCCCACCCGCCGGGGCATGTATCCCGCGAAGGCGGGATATTGAGCAAGTGACGACCGCGACGCGTCCGCTCGAGCGCCAGGCCCGCGCGGCAGAGCTCAACGTGCTCGTGCGGAAGCAGCGGTCGCTCTGGCAGGACGCGTGGTCCAGGCTCCGCCGGAACCGGGCGGCGATGGCCGGGCTCGTCGTCGTCCTGCTGGCGTGCCTGCTCGCGATCTTCGCCGACCGCATCTCGCCCTACGATCCGATCTTCGTCGACACGAGCCTGCAGATGCGCGACCCGCTGTGGGGCGATCCGAAGTACGTCGACACGGCCCATCCGCTCGGGACGGACTGGCTCGGCCGCGACATCCTCAGCCGGCTGATCCATTCGGCACGGATCAGCATCATCATCGGCTTCGTCCCGGCGCTGATCGTGTTCAGCATCGGCGTGAGCGTCGGCCTGCTCGCCGGCTATCGCGGCGGGAAGACCGACAACATCCTGATGCGCTTCACTGACGTCATCTACGCGTTCCCGGACCTGCTCTTCCTCATCGTCGTCATGACGTCGCTGCGCGAGACCGAGTTCGGCAAGCTCCTCGGCGGTCTGCCGCTGATGTTCGTGGCCATCGCGGTCGTGAACTGGGTCGGCATCGCGCGGCTGACGCGTGGCCAGGTCCTCTCGCTGAAGGAGAAGGAATTCGTCGAGGCCGCCCGGGCGATCGGCGCGACGCCCATGCGGATCATGACGCGCCACCTGTTCCCGAACTCGCTGGCCCCGCTCATCGTGGCGACGGCCTTCGCCGTGCCGCAGTACATCCTGTTCGAGGCCGGCCTTTCCTTCCTCGGGGTCGGCATCCGCCCGCCGACGCCCACGTGGGGCGTCATGATCAATGAAGGGTTCTCCGTGTTCTCGACGTCGGCCTGGCCGACGCTCCTGCCCGCGATCTGCATCTCGATCGTCATGCTCTCGTTCACCTTCCTCGGCGACGGCCTGCGCGACGCCCTCGATCCGCGCATGAAGCTATGAACCGCCCTCGGCCGTCGTCGGTACGGTAGACAGACACAGAAGGAGGCCCTGCGCTATGGCGTCTGCGGCGCTGCATCTTCGTCCCCTCGTGGCCGTCCTCGTCACCGGCGGGCTC
>WNFU01003550.1_pt1 | contig 23260 bp, 19 predicted proteins | sample 5400121 | NCBI WGS metagenome assembly WNFU01 (sample SAMN13153360, study PRJNA577476) | soil metagenome | isolation source: 100 cm soil or saprolite under grassland replicate 1 | place: USA:California | collected 2016-06-15
CGTCGTCGGCGCAATCGGATCTCCGGACGACGTCATCGGGGTGTCTCGAGAAGGGGCCCTCGTCGGATGACCGGGTGGTTGCACGGATGGTTCAGAGGTTTACGCGTAAGCGGCTGAGCTCGCTCCGACGCGCGTTCGGGCAGACGCGGTGGGCACGAGCAATCAGTCGTTGGCGTCGTGCTCGGCTCAGGATCCCGCGCGCGCTGCCTTCCGACCCGGCCCTGCTTTCCGACTCGTCAGACGCGAGGCTGCTGGCCGACGCTCTGGCGTGGTCGCAGCGCAGAGGCGAGCAGCCTGCGTCAGACGCTTCGCCGCGTTGGATCCCTGGACGGCCGCCTCCTGTGTCGAGCAGCGGGGCGATCAGGAACATCCTGCTGATCAGCCATTGCGACTTCACCGGCAACAGCGCACTGCACGTGTACAAGATCGCAACGGAGCTCCACTCCCGGGGTCTTTCGCCCGTCATCGCCGTACCGGGCGACCCCGAGACGGTCGAATACGTGGGACGGCCGCCTTTTCCCGTCATCTCGTACAGAAACGCGCGCGTAGGGCGAGTCCATTTTCCGGACGGCCGCGGCCCGGACCTCGTCCACGCGTTCACCCCACGCGAACGGGTCCGGAAGCTGGCTACTCGGATAGTGGCGCGCTCGCGATGCCCGCACATCGTTCACCTGGAGGACAACGACCGAGCGGTCCTGTCTGCCGAGCTCGAGTCGAATATCGAAGAGCTCGAGCAGCTCCCGACACCCGTCTTGGATCGCTTCATCGGTGGCGCTCAGATGCATCCGCTCCGCGGCCCGCACTTTCTCGAGCAGGCAGCGGGCGTTTCAGTCGTAATCGACCGGCTGCTCGAGCTCGCACCGACCGGCGTCCCGACCGCAATTGTCAGACCGGGCTTTGACGAGTCGGTGCTCTCGCCCGACAGGCCGCGTGACGAGGTCCGCGCCGAGCTCGGGATCCGTTCCAATGACTGCGCGGTGGTCTACACGGGCACCATCCACCCGGCCAACCTTCCAGACATGCGGCGCCTCTACGTCGCGTTGGCTGCTCTCCGACGAGACGGCCATCCGATCGTGTTCGTCAAGACCGGGTGGAATGCGCCCGATGCACCCGAGCTGCGGCAACTCGGTGAGGCACTTCGGACCCTTGGCTGGCTCCCGCGCGCATCGCTTCCGTCACTTCTTGCCGCTGCCGACGTCCTCGTGCAGCCTGATATGCCAGGCCCGTTCAACGACTACCGCTTTCCGGCGAAGCTCCCCGATTTCCTTGCGTCCGGAAAGCCCGTGATCTTGGGTCGCACGAACCTCGGCGTCTCGCTCGAGGACGGGCGCAACGCGTTGGTACTCGAGAACGGCACGGTCGAAGAGATCTATGGTGCAGTCGCGCTCCTCCGCGAGAAGCCCGAGCTTGCGCGTGAGATCGGCGAGCGAGGTCGTGAATTCGCCTTGCGAGAGCTTCGTTGGTCGACGAGCGTCGACGGCGTCGAGACGCTGTACGGCGAAGTTGCGGCGTCGTCCCGCGGTGCGCCGCGGGCCTGGGCGCTCGAGCTGGATCCGCCGGTGAAGGCGATCGCGCTGGTCCCGGAGCAACCCGACATAGCTGAAGCGCGGGCCGCTCGCAGAGCGGGGATTTACGGGTTCTGCTTCCCGCCGGGAGGTTGGTCGGGCGAGCCGATCCGCGACTTCCCGTTCTGCTTCCGCATCACCGGATCCGACGATGAGATGCCCGAGTCGACCCTTTCGCAGCTGTCCAGCTCCGCGTACATCACCGTGTCCGGCGAGCCGTTGGTCCTTCGTGATCCCCTCGTGGAACCGCCCGAGGTAGCTTCGCTGCAACAGCTTGCTGCGCCGCTTCCCGACCACGTCTGGTTTCGGAGCGTGGCGTTTCCTGAGAGCCGCACCGATGCATCGGTCTACGAACTGGTGCTGCGCAAGCTCGTCCTGCAGACCCTGGGCCGCGCGAGTGCGCAGGAGCCATTGATCTTCGTCGATCCCGGGGATGGGTTATCGCGCAATGCCTGGCTGCAAGCAACGCGTACGGCGCTCCGCGACGGGATTCGGGAGTTCTATCTGAGTCGCGGTCTCGATGTTCGGGAGCGTCTTGTGGAAGACATGCTTCGGCTGGCGTCAGGCTGACGGCACGCGCCAAGCTGCGTGCCGGAAGTTCGTCTGTACGGGGGCGACCTCGTCGAAGACGGAACGCCATCCTGTTGGAACCGGGTACTCATCGAAGGCGAGCGTGACGCCGTCGACGGGATTCGTCCATCGCTCCCACTGCTTGAGGTAGACGACTCCGCCGCCGGCGATCCTGTCGAACAGGTCGAGGTAAGCCTGAACCTGATCGCGCCTCATTTCGTGGAGCGACGAGATGGAGACGACGAGATCCGCTGAGCCCTCGCGAAGCCGTTGGGCCTCCTCCGGCTGGAGAAACCGCAGCCTCGCACCCGGAAAGAGGGACGTGAGGTACCAGCGTGAGATGGTCAATGCCGGCTCGATGTCGACGACCGTGTGGGTCGCCTTGGGGAACACCTTCAGCAGCGCGTAGGCAGTACGGCCGTAGCCGGCGCCGACCTCGACGATCGAACCCGGGCTCGCCCCGTCGAGAGCACGCGCGATCGCGTTCGCCTCGAGGGCGCTGTTTGCGAGGTCCTGCGAAATCAGCCGCCCATCCCACTGCACCGGCAGGGGATTGCCGAGCTGCGGCTCCGGCAGGGACAGGACGCCGAGCTCGTCGTGTCGCCGCGTGTATTCCCAGAGCAGCCGCACTGCGAAGACGTAGAGCCAGCGTTCCCTACGCGTCCAGGGCACCGCGTGCCAGCTGGGGCCGTACAGTCGTGCCGGAGTGAACAGGCACCGCAGGATCGCCAACGGCGTCGAGTGGAAATTGGCGGCTCCGACGCATGCCACCCCAGCGCCACCGCCAGTTGAAATAGCGCAGCGCCTGCCGTCGCTTGACAAGGTGCAAGCCGTGGCGCTCGAGATCGTCGCCGTGCTTGCGCGCGAGCTCTTGCCAGAAGAGCGACGGCTCTGAGAACGGCCGGGGTCCGTTCAGCCCTGTGCGCTCCACCAAGCGATCGTCTCCTCGAGTCCGGTGTCGAGATCGCGGCTCGGTCGCCATTTGACGACAGACGATAGCTTGTTGACATCCGGCCATAAAACGGCCGGGTCGTCGGGTCGCGGCGGGATCCCGCCTATGTCCAGCAGCTCTTGCCGTCCGAGCAAGTCGCCGATCCGCTCGACGAGCTCCCTGACCGCGATCACCCCGTCGGCGCCGATGTTGACGGCGCCGGCCACATCCGAGAGCGCGAGCGTCGCGACGGCATCCCCGACGTCCGCGGCGAAGAGGAAGCTCCGCAGCTGGCTGCCGGACGTCGTCGCAACCCGCTCGCCGCGCAGGAGGCCGTTGACGACGGTGGGCACGAGCCGGTGCGGCGGCTCCCGTGGGCCGAACGGGAAGTACAGCCGCGCCCAAGAGAACGAGAGGCCGACGGTGCGGGTCCACGCGTCTGCGGCGAGGAAGAGGGCGGCCTTGCTCGCCCCATACGCCGTGCGAGGGCGTAGAGGGGCGTCTTCGGCGACGGGACCGGAAGACTCCTCGTATTCCAAGCACGTTCCGACGCCGACGATGCGCCGGCAGCCTGCGGCCTGGGCCAGCTTGAAGAGCTGGAGCGACGCGGGGACCTCGCCGCTGTTCGCCGGGTCCCCGAGGTATGCGCTGCCGGCCGCGAGACGCCACGCGCAATGGACGAGCACCGACGGCGCCTCCTCGCGAAGAACAGTCTCGACGGCGTCTCGATCGTGGTAGTCGACGGGCCGCACGAGCTCGGCGACGTGCGCGCCACGTGCCTCGAGCGCAGTGACGACGTGCGAGCCGATGAATCCGCGCGCTCCGGTCACGAGGACTTTCGGATTGGTCACCGGATACGCCGCAACCAGCCGCCGCCGAAGTACGTCACGGCGGTACGAACGCCGCTCTCGTCGAACTGAGGCGCGGGCTCTTCCCTCACGAACAGGTCGTTCTCGGTCAGGAACTCCTCCACCGCGGCGAGCGGGTTGTTCCACGACCAGTCGGCAGACGTGCGAGGAGCCCCGGCGACGTCGCGCATGATCCCGTCTGCCACCACCATGTAAGAGCCCGGGCAGACGAGGGAGCCGTAGAGCCTCAGCTCTTGGAGGACATGGTCCTTCGTATGCTTGCTGTCGAGGACGACGAGCACGCGCTGATCGCGTCCGGCTGCCTCGCGCACGCGTGTGAACGTCCCTTGGTCGACGGAGTCGCCCTCGATGAGGGTGATCCGCCGCGCGAGCGGATGACCTTCGATCGCCGCTCGATTCTGCGGACGCACCTCGATATCCACGCCGATCACGCGTCCACGCCCAAGGGCCTCGCACACCGAGGCGTAGAGAACGAGCGAACCGCCGTGGGCGACGCCCGTCTCGACGACGACGTCGGGCCTCACGCGAAAGACGAGCTCCTGTAGGCGGACGATGTCCTCGGGCAGCTGAATGATCGGGCGGCCGAGCCAGGTGAAGCGGTAGACGTACTTCGCGTCCCAGCCGACGCGCACCCACGCCCGTGAGACCAGCTCGAACGCTTCCGGGTCGGCGAACGGTATCTGTCGCATGCCTTTGCCGTCCTCGATCTCGACGACCGCCGCATCTGTGTCGATGCGGACGATCATCGAACGTGGAGGTCTGGATACGACGCGTCGCGCGACGAGATCACCTGCGGCGCGGCCGGCCAGTCGATGCCGATCGCTGGATCGTCCCAGCGCACGCCTGCGGCCGCTTCGGGGACGTGCGACTCCGAGATCTGGTATTGGAGCTCGGAATCGTCGGCAAGCGTGAGATATCCGTGCGCGCAGCCGGGTGGGACGTAGAACGAGAGGCGGTTGTCCGCCGAGAGCTCGACCGCCGCCCACCGCAGATGCGTCGGCGACGCCGGACGAAGGTCGACTGCCACGTCGTAGACCGAGCCCCGAATGCAGCGGATCAGCTTGGCCTCCTCGTGCGGTTGCTGCTGATAGTGGAGTCCGCGCAGTGTGCCGCGGAGCCGGTTGTACGCAATGCTGCACTCGGCGACGGAGACTTCGAGCCCGCTTTCGGCGAACTCGCCGGCGCTGAACGTACGCGCAAAGAACCCGCGCTCGTCGTCAGTGCGGTCGGGCTCGACGATGTATGCACCGTCAACTTCGGTCTCTCGGAAGTTCATGCCGCGAGGACATGCGGCGTCGGGAGCGGTGCGATGAACCTTCCGCCGGCGGCCAGGTAGGCGGCCTGCTGCTCGGCGATCTCGTCCGCGAGGTTCCACGCAAAGAGCAGGCAGTAGTCGGGCTGCGCGGCGCGGAGTGCACCCGGAGGCCGAACCGGAATCCCGACGCCGGGCAGAAACTTTCCCTGCTTGTGCGGGTTGCGGTCGACGACGAAATCGACCAGCTCCGCGTCAAGCTTGCAGACGTTTGCGAGCACGACTCCTTTCGCCGCGGCGCCGTACGCGGCGACGCGCGCGCCCGACTCGACGAGTTGCGTAACGAGCCGGTGCACCTCCCGGCGCAACGTATCGACGGCGGCAGCGAAGTCCTCGAACCGTTTTGCGTCGCCCACACCCCACGCCGACTCTTCCGCGATCAGGCGGCCGACGCTCGGGTCGACGGCCCCTGTCGCCGCGCCATGGATGCGCAGCGAGCCGCCGTGGACGTCGAGGCGCTCGACTCGCCGTAGGGTCAGACCGTGCGCCTCCAGCACTGGGCGCAGCGAGGTGAGGCTGAAGTAGCAGAGGTGCTCGTGATAGATCGTGTCGAACTCCACGGCGTCGACGAGCTGCCGCAGATACGGCACTTCGAGGACAACGTGGCCCGCGGGACCGGCGAGCTTCGCAAGCGCCTCGACGAAGCCGTGGAGATCCGGCACGTGCGCGACGACATTGTTCGCGATCACGAGGTCGGCCGCGCCTCGTTCCTCGACGATCCGGCCGGCGAGCTCCACGTCGAGGAACTCCGAGAGCGTCTCGATCCCTCGGCTGCGGGCGAACTCTGCAACGTTTCGTGCGGGCTCGATCCCCAGCACGTCCAGACCGTGCTCTTGGAAGAACTGCAGCAGGTAGCCGTCGTTGCTCGCCGCCTCGACGACGGAGCTACCGCGGCCGAGCGCGAACTCGCCGATCGCCCACGCCGCGAGACGCCTGGCATGCTCGACATACGTCTCCGAGAAGGAAGAGAAGTACGAGTACGTGCGGAAGAGCCGTTCCGGCGCAACCGTCTCCGTGATCTGGACGAGCGTGCAGCGCCGGCAGCGCACGACATCGAGCGGAAAACGCTCCACATCCTGCTCGCCCGGCTCGACCAGGACGTTCACGAGAGGCAGCCGGCCGAGCGAGAGCACAGGCACGACATCGCGTTCTCCGCAGGCACGGCAGGCGAAGGAGCCGGAGCTCACTGCCTCGGGGACGGTGTCTCCAGAGAGCCGTTGAAATGCGCTCGATACCAGGCGACAGTCCGCCGCAACCCCTCGTCGAAGTCGAACGCCGGCGACCAGCCGAGCTCGCGACGCGCGCGCGTCGCATCGAGGTATTGATTCTGGATCTCGTGCGCGGCCACACCTTCGGTCACCGGTTCGAGCTCCACTCCTGCCTCGGCGAGGATCGCATCGACGACCTGGCGGACCGTCAATGGCCGCTCGTACGAGATGTTCACCGCCTCGCCGCGCACCCGACCGTCGGCGACAGACCGCGCGAGCAAGAGGTAGGCCTCGACGGCGTCCTCGACGTACACGTAGTCGCGACGTGGCGTTCCATCGGAACGGATGACCGGCCGCCGACCGCGCAGGACCGACCGGATCGTGCCGGGTATGAGCCGGCTCCAGTTGAGGTCTCCGCCGCCGAAGAAGTTACCGGCGCGCGTCACGGCGACGGGCAGTTCGTACGTGGCGGCGTAGCTGCGCGCGATCAGATCCGAGCACGCCTTGCTGACGTCGTACGGGTGAAGCGGCGTGAGCGGCATGTCCTCTCGGTACGGGAGTTGCGCCTGCTCGCCGTAGGCCTTGTCTGAGGACGCAACGACAATGCCTTGAACCTGTGGACTGCGCCGGCATGCTTCGAGCAGCGCCGCGGTGCCGCGAATATTGGTGTCGAAAGTCTCGACGGGGTTTCGGTTGGCGATCGGCACGATCGTCTGCGCAGCGAGATGAAAAACGAGCTCGATCTCGTAGTCACCGAGGGCACGTTCGAGTAGCGGCTGGTCGCGAACGTCGCCGAAGACGACCGTCACGTTGTTCGGCAGCTCGCCTTGCAGCAGCGGCGAACGCGGCACCCAGTCGCGGACGATGCAGACGACGTCCGCTCCGAGCTCGAGCAAGCGGTGGACGAGCCAGCCCCCCGCAAAGCCGGTCCCTCCGGTGACGAGGACAGGGCGGTCGAGCCACTGGTCGCGCAGCGTTTCAGCCGGCACGGGGCTCGACGCGCTCGAGCTGCTTGAACCAAGGTGCCTCGCCGCTCGCCCAGAGGTCGTTCAGGAGCTCGTACTCGCGATAGGTGTCCATCGGCTGCCAGAAGCCCTCGTGCTTGAACGCGCGCAGCTCGCCCTCGCGTGCGAGACGCGGGAGGGGATCGTGCTCGAACATCCCATCGTCGCCGATCCGCTCGAGAAAGGCCCGCTCGAACACGAAGAAGCCCGCGCTGATCCAGTCGTCGAGCAACGGCTTCTCGTGGAAGCTCGTCACCGTCTCTCCCGCGAGCTCCAGCACGCCGACCGTGACGTAGCGCGCACCGCGGTCATCGTCCCCAGTCGGCCGTGTGCACGGTGGAAGTCGAGCAGCCCGCCAGCGTCGAGGTTGGCCACGCCGTCGCCGTAGCTGACGACGAAGCGCTCGTGGCGGAGGTACGGCGCGACTCGCCTCAGGCGCCCTCCCGTGCCGGTTTCCTCGCCGGTGTCGACGAGCGTCACGTTGCAGCCTTCAAGCTCGTCACCGAGCTCGCCGTACGCGGCGTCGCCGGAGCCGCCGAGCTGCAGCGTGAAGTCCTGGCTCATCGCCCGGTAGTGGAGGAAGTACTCACGGATCATCTCGCCGCGGTAGCCGAGACAGACCAGGAAGTCGCGAAAGCCGTGCAGGGCGAAGTTCTGCATGACGTGCCAGAGGATCGGCCGTCCGCCGACCTCGACCATCGGCTTCGGCTTGTACTCGGTCTCTTCGCGGAGCCGCGCGCCCTTGCCGCCGCACAGGATCACCACCGGACAGCGCGCCTCACTCACGCGGCGAGGATACCGCTGTCCCCAGTCAAACGGTAGCTGCGCTCGCAGAAGCGATACAAAGGCGGGATGCCGCGGTACTCGGTTGTCGTCCCGACTTGCGCCCGCTCCGACACGTTGGAGCACGCACTCGCAACGGTGCTCGGGCAGACGGTGGACGACTTCGAGGTGGTGGTCCAGAACAACGGTGACGACGCAGCAACCCGCGAGCTGGTCGAGGGAATCGGCGACCCGCGCGTTCGCCTCTTTCACACCGGCGAGGTCGTTTCGATGGTCGAGAACTGGGAACGCGCGCTCTCGCACTCCACCGGTGACTTCATCACGGTATTGGGGGACGACGACGCCCTCTTTCCCGACGCCTGCGAGGCGGCCGGTTACGCGATCGACCTCACCGGCGAGGAGATCGTCTCGTGGGCGCCGTTCCTCTATCTGTGGCCTTCCTATTGGTACGAACGACGTCGTAACAGGCTCCACGCGAACGTGACCTTCGACTTCGTCGTTCGAAGCGAGCGGTCGCGAACCTGGCTCGAGCACTTCTATGCGTTCCGCGCGGACTACTCGCAGCTACCGATGCTTTACAACTCGTTCGTCGCGCGATCCGTCGTGGAACGCGTGCGCGATCGCTACGGGAAGTACTTCTTCGGGGCGTTGCCGGACGTGACATCCGGGATCATCAACGCCGTCGAGACGGACACGTTCGCCAAGTCGAGTCGGCCGCTCTCGATCGCCGGGATCTCTGGGCACAGCTACGGCCACAAGCTGTCGCGCACCGATCGGCCTCTCTCGCGGAGCGAGATGGAGCTGCACTTTCCGGAGCTGGTGGAGCGACCGGACACGCGCGGCGGCTCCGATCTCGTGTGGCTCGTGTCGATCGAGATGGCACTCCTCCGGGAACAGGTTCTACGAGACCGGTGCCCGATCCACTTCGACCGGCGTCGCCTCGCCTGGGCGATGGCGACCACGATCAACGAGTCGCCGTCGCGCTACGACGAGACGAAGCGCCTGATCCAGGAGTTGATGCACGAGTTCGAGATCGGCGCGGAAGAGCTCGAGATTCCACCTCCGCTTCCGTATCCGCCGGCTCCTCCTGACGGCGTGCAGCTCGTCGAGCCGGGACATGCCTTCTTCGTCTTCAACGGCAACCGGATCGGCTGGCGGACGGTGGCGGATGCCGTCGAGCTCGCGGCGCAGCTCGTCCCCGGGGTGGACGCGATCGTCAGAGAGGAACCTGTGCCGGAGCGCAAGCTCGCGAGCGATCTTGACCCATGTCTAGGCTGAGCGCCGCGACACATCATGGCCATGCGTGCGCCACGAGATGGTCGACCGCCACGTCCCTGTGGCGGTGCTGGAGCCGGAAGGCGGAAACGACTTCAACCTTTGCGAAGCCGGCGCACCTGAGAGTTTCTCGAAGGCCGCGCGCGTTCATCACCCACCAGCTTCGTAGGTCCTTGTCCGCCATCCCGACGAGAGCGGTCATTGCGTATTCTGCGACTGCCGGGATCTCGAACGAAGGCGCTGCAACGATGCACAGGCCGCGCGTCACCGACCGGAGGCGCGCGAAGGCAAGGATCGGATCGCGCAAATGCGACGCGAGCGACCCGGCGAAGACGAGATCGAAGCACCGGCCGTCCAGGCGTGAGGGATCCAGCTCGTAGACGTTGAGCGTTCTGGCCTCGACGTTCGAGGCTCTGATCGCCTTGGCGAAGTGAAATGCGCCGAGGGCATCGGTGGCTGCGAACCTCGGGTACGCGACGACCTGCTCTGCGTGCGCTGCGGGCCCACCAACCCAGTCCCAGTCGGCAAGCGATCCGATCTCGGTTGCCACGACGTTCGCGCCGAGGTCCTCGAATGCGAACGCGAAGAAGCCCGAGCCGCGGCCCACATCGAGAACGTTCATCCCGGTCATGTCCTCCGGGAATCCGTAGCGGGACCAGAGCGGGGCCATGTCGTAGTCGCCGTCGGTGACCACTCCAGGGGAGAGTTCTACGCAGTGGTACCAGTAGAACCTCGCGGCCTCGGCTAGAAGCTCCGAGCGCCCCAGCGGACGACCCTCGTGTGCCGGGCTCATCAGCACATGACTATAAGACAACCCTCGTGAATTTCTTCTGTCAAAGCGTCATGGGGCTGGCAGACTCAGTCTCTTGTTCCGGAGCGCTCGGAAAGGCAGCGTGCACCAGGACGTCTTCAGGCGCATCTACTCGCGGCGCGAGTGGGGGGATGCCGAGTCGGCATCGGGGCCGGGCTCGGGCCTGGCTCGCACCGCGCAGGTCCGTGAGCTGCTTACGGATCTACTGCGAGAGCTCGAGGTCGAGAGGCTCCTAGACGCCGGCTGCGGCGACTTCCACTGGCTGCGCGCCGCGGACTTGCCGGTTCGCGAGTACGTCGGGGTGGACGTCGTGCCGGAGCTGGTCGCCGAGGTGAGTGATCGCTATGCCGGGCCCGGGCGCAGGTTCATGTCGGCCGACATCACACGTGACCGCCTACCGGCGACCGATTTCGTGCTGTGCCGCGAGGTGCTCATGCACTTTCCCGACGAAGACGTCCTCGCTGCGATCGCGAACATGAAACGCACGCGTGCGCGGTGGCTTCTGACGACGAGCTTCGTCGACAGGCGCATTAACGAGGCGATCGAGCTCGGAGCGTGGCGACCGCTCAACCTCGAGGCTCCGCCGTTCGGCCTACCACCGCCGTTACGGACGTTCGACGACATTCCGCTCGTCGATCGCGAGCAGTTCCTCGACAAGCGCCTGGCGCTCTGGGAGCTTCCGACACTGCTCTAGGATCGCCAGAGTGGAGATCGTCATCGGCACGTACCACCTCGGTCTGGGAGGCACGGAGAGCTACACGCTCACAGTCGCCGAGCAGCTGCAGCGTCTCGGCCACGGCGTGACGATCCTCGGCGTCCAGTCCGGTCCGGCGATCGAGCTCGCGCATGCTCTCGGGCTTCAGCTCGTGCTGCGTGAAGAGGAGTTGCCTCAAGATTGCGACGTGGTCTATGCGCAGGACTCGATTACGGCCTATCAGCTGGCCGAGTGCTACCCGCGGGCGCCGCTTGTCGTCGCCGCCCACGCAGACGAGTACGACTTTTGTACGCCGCCACAACTCCCGGGACTCGTGCAGGCCGTCGTGGCGCTCAGTGAGCGACTTTCTCGCCACGTGCGGTCACTCGGGGTCGTGCCGGAAGTCGTGCGCTTGCGGCAACCCGTCGACGTCAAGCGTTTTTACCCGAGCATCGCCTTGCACGACCAGCCGCAGCGGGCACTCCTGCTCGGCAACTGGGTCCAGGCCGACCGGCGACGGCTGGTGCTCGAAGCGTGCGCTGAGGCGGGCATCGAATGTCGCGAACGTGGCTCAACGAGTGGCTCGTTGACGCGCCGGCCCGAGGTGGAGCTCGCCTCGACGGACATCGTGTTCGGCAAGGCGCGTGTGATCGTCGAGGCCATGGCCTCCGGCCGTGCAGCCTACGTTTTCGATCACAACGGCGGAGATGGCTGGGTGACGCCCGAGCGCTACGAGCTTCTCGAGGCCGACAATTTCGGCGGCCAGGCCGAGCCTGTTGCCACTGGCCGCGAGCGGCTGCGCGCCGATCTCGCCCTCTACGACGGGGCAATGGGGCCCGCGAATCGCGACCTCGCGGTCGCGAATCACAGCGCGAGCCGGCACGCTCACGCGCTCATATCCCTCTTCGACCGCCTCGCGCCGCGAACGGAGCGGATCGACGCACCGCTGCGTGAGCTGTCACGCTTGACGCGGCTGCAGTGGGTGAGCGAGTGCCGTGTCGTCGACCTCAAGGCCGAAGTGCTTCAGCTACGCGCTGAAGTGAAGCGGTTGGAGGGGCGTCGGGCTCGGCGCGCCCTTGTCTCTACCTTTAGGACGACGCAGATGCGTAGAGCGGGGAAGGTTTGGCGCGCCGTTCGGGGCCTCCGGCGCGGGAGGGAGCGAAGTGCTCACACCGTCTGACCGCGCTCCGGGGCTCGTGCTCGGGACGGGCGTGACGTTCGGGAGGGATGTCGTTCTCGGGGCCAACGTCGTCATTCACACCGGTGTCGAGATCGGAGACCGCTGCTCGATCGAGGATGGAGCCGTGCTGGGAAAGGCACCGGTGCTCGCTGCCACCTCGAGCGCGTCCCGCGCAACGCCGCCACCGCTTGTGCTCGCCGAGCGAGTCAGCATCGGCTGCGGCGCGATCGTCTTCGCGGGCGCTCGTATCGAAGCCGGGGCGATCGTCGGCGACCAGACACATGTGCGCGAGCGTGCCGTCATCGGACCGCAGACGGTCGTGGGGCGTGGCAGTGCGATCGGTGCGGATGCTGCGATCGGAGCTTGCGTCCGCATCCAGACCAACGTTTGGCTGACGTCCTACTCGGTCATCGAAGACGACGTCTTCGTCGGGCCCGGGGTCATTTCGACCAATGACGATGCAATGGCACGGGGTGGCGAGGACTACGTGCTCCGCGGCCCGACGCTGCGTCGGGCGTGCCGTGTGGGCGGGGGCGTGGTGCTCGCACCGGGGGTCGAGGTCGGCGAAGAGGCGTTCGTCGCAGCTGGCGCCGTCGTCACCCGCGACGTCCCGCCCCGTGCGCTCGTGATGGGTGTACCCGCTCGCGTCGTTCGCGAGGTGTCTGCAGGGGAGCTACTCGCTAGAGAGTGATCGGCCGTCCCTCGCGCGCGCTGCGCACGGCAGCGTCGGCGCTTGCGACGGCGTTCAGGCCCTCCGCCAGCGAGACGACAGCCGCATCGCTTTGCCCATCGAGCAGATCGCAGAACGACCCGAACTGCGCCGCCAGCGGTTCCGTCTGCTCCAGCTCCAGCTCGCGAATCTCGCTTCCGATGTAGAGGAGCTGCGGAGCGATGAGGTCTGCGAGCAGGGAGCCCTCGTCACCGAGAACGCGGACGCGACGGCTCTTCTGTCGAGACACCCAGTCGGCAACCGTGTTGAAGACGATGCCACCGCGCAGCCGTCCGGTGATCGCTGCGACATGTTCGTGACGTGATTCGGTTTGGGCGAACACGAGCTCGATTCGATCGTCGACGAGCCAGGGGATGAGGTCGAGATCGTGCGTGGCGAGATCGCTGATCACGCCGGTTTCCCCCGCCCGCACAGGAAGCGGGCCTGCGCGCTCGCTCGTGATCGCGACGGGCCGGCCGATCGCGCCCTTCCGGAGTAGGCTCTTCAGCTCGACGAGCGCTGGGTTGTAGCGCTCGACGTGAGCGACCGCACCGTGGACGTCGGCGCGCTCGCAGGCGGCGACGATCGACCGCGCCTCCTGCTGCGAAAGTGCGAGAGGCTTCTCGACGAGCACGTGAACGCCGTCCTGCGCGACTGCGACCGACGCCTCCTCGTGGAGAGCCGTGGGGAGTGCAACGACAGCGAAGTCGATCTCGGTTCTCAGACGCAGCGCATCCCACGATTCGTAGATCCGACTCGCGTCGAGACCGGCGTCGTTTCCGTTCAGCTCCACGGCGCCAACGAGCTCCACGCGCGGTGACAGCTCGAGGATGCGCGCGTGGTGACGCCCGATCGAGCCCAGTCCGAGAACGCTGCCCCGCAGCCGCACAGGTCAAAGCGTACAAGCGCTGTCGGCCCTCTTCAGCGGCGCAAATCTGCGCACGAGGCTTGGGTACGATCGCCGCGTGAGCATCTATTGGCAGGAGCCTGAAATCCACCTGCTCAGGGCGTTTTTGTCGCGCATCGAGGACAAATCGGTGATCGATGTCGGCGCCGAGCGCGGAGCTTTCGCCGAGCAACTCCTTCATGCGGGGGGGCCGGTCCACGCCATCGAACCGGAGCCGGGAAACGTCGAGACTCTTCGCAAACGGTTCCGGGGAAACGCACTCGTATCCGTGCACGAGCTCGCGATCAGCGACCGCGACGGGCCACTGGCGTTGCGCAAGTCGGTCGATGCTGCCGGAGAGCCGTTGTCGTACGGCCACACGTTGCTCGACCGGCCCGACACCGATGAGATTGCTTGGCGTGAAACGATCTCCGTCACCGGGCGCTCGCTGGGCTCGCTCGTCTCGGCGGGGGAGTTGCCGCCCCGAGTAGGCGTGCTCAAGGTTGACACCGAGGGTCACGACCTCCAAGCCGTTTCCGGCATGGGCTCTCTGGAATGCGACATCGTGATGGTCGAACACTGGACCGACCTGCCTCGTTCGCTCGGCCGCTGTCCGTGGACTGCCGATGAGATGATCTCCGCCCTGGGCTCTCGTGGTTTTTCGCATTTCGTTTTTGTGGTGCACCGCGGCGAGACCGCATTGCTCAGATGGGATGACGCCGACGTTCCGTCCGGCCAGTTCGGAAATCTCGCGTTCGTCCACGATCGAGTGGTCGCTCAGGTGTGGCCGGTCATCGTGGACTGCGCAACAGCGTGCGCCGAATTGGCGATCGAGCACCTCGAGCTGCGACTCGAAGAAGTCGAAGCAGATCGTGAAGCCCGGCTCGAGGTGATTCAACGGCAAGAAGCCGAGCTGACGGCGTTCAGACAGCGACGCTTCGGGGTCACGCCATGAGCGACGCAGCCGAACGGCCGTCGATTACGGTGATCACGCCGGTGCTCAACGGCGCCGAGTTGCTCGAGGAGTGCATCCGCTCCGTGCTCGAGCAGGGATACGATCGGCTCGAGTACGGCATCGTCGACGGCGGGTCGACCGACGGGACCCTCGACGTCATCAGTCGTTACGAGGGCCGCCTGGCGTTTTGGATCAGCGAGCCCGATGACGGGCAGGCAGATGCTCTGAACAAAGGCTTTCGCCGCTCGTCGGGCGACCTCGTGTGCTGGCTCAACGCCGACGACTTCTTCTACGCCGGTGCGCTGTCGACGGCGGCTGATGCCTACGCTGCGGCTCCTGACGCCCCGTTCTATTTCGGGAACGGAGACCGTGTCGACCGCGACGGCCGCAGGCGGCGCGAGTTCTTTCCCGGCGGAAACGTCCAGTTCCGCCACGACGCTCTGCTCTTCGGCCTGAACTTCCTCCTTCAGCCCGCCACTTTCATCAGGCGGGCGGCGCTCGAAGAAGTCGGCTTCCTCGACGCAAGCCTCCATTTCGGCTTCGACAGTGATCTGTGGCTCAAGCTCGCGCAGCTGGGGCGCCCGCATCCGATTCGCAAGAGGCTCGCCGCCTCACGTGAGTACGAGGAGACCAAGACCGCTACAGGATCGTTCGAGCGTGCGGAGGAGCTCCGACGCATCGCCGAGCGTCACGCCGGCGTTCCTGCGACGCCCGGATCGATCGCCTATTACCTCCACACGCTGCACAATGTCGCCTCGGAACGGCGCGACGTCTATCCACGCGACTACGTGAAGGCGCTCGAGACGTTTTGGGCGGCAACAGCTGGCCTCTTTGCGCGCTATGGAGCGCGGTCAGACGGCTTTCCGTTGCACGGCGTCGAGGATCCCGCCGCCCGCCGCTCGCCACGCGCGGAGGGCCGGTTGCGTGTCGGCATCGAGTTGCGACACGTCACCAGGGGGGTCGCGGGTGGGGTGGTCGCAGTGGTCGTCGGAACGCTCCAAGAGCTGTTCAGACGACGACGAGACGTCGACTTCGTCGTATTCTGCACCGTCTTCAACCACGAGCTCTTGGCGGTTGACGAGCCGAACGTCGAAACGGTCACGCTGCCGCTCGACGACTTCTTCTCCGAGCTCGGCCGTGTGGGGCGTTCGCACCGCATCGACGTGCTTTTCCGGAGTTTCCCGACCGTCGAGAACGTCGACTTCCCCCGCGGCCGGCAGGTCTTCCTCGTGCCGGACCTGCAGCACGAGTTTCACCCCGAGTTCTTCGATTCGCGAACTCTCCAGGCGCGTCGATTGGCATTCCGGATGGCCTTGGAGGGGGCGGGCGCGATCATGACGATCTCGCAATTCGCTCGCGGCACGATCGGGGAGCGAACGGCGACGCAAGTGTTCGTCGCTCCGCCTAGCGTTCCACCGGAGTTCGCTCGCGCTCGCTCGGAGGACGCGACCGACGAGGAACGAGAGCTGGTGCCGTCAGGTGAATTCTTCCTCTTCCCGGCCAACCTCTGGCCGCACAAGAACCACGAACGTCTCTTCGCAGCGCTTCGGCGCTTCCGTGATCGGACGGGTAAAGACGTCGAGCTCGTGCTGACGGGTTCACCAACCGGTTGGGAGCGATTGCGCAGCGACTACCTCGACCTGCCCATCCGTCATCTGGGCTACGTCAGCCCGGCGCTCTTGAAGCTCCTCTACGAACGGGCGCTGGCGCTGACGTTTTTTTCGCAATACGAAGGGTTCGGGATTCCGCTCCTCGAAGCTTTCGCTGCCGGCACGCCCGTGGCCTGCAGCAACGCGACCAGTCTTCCCGAGGTCGCGGGCGACGGGGCCCTGATGTGCGACCCAGAAGATGTCGCGAGCATCGCCGACCTACTTGAGCAGATCGCCGGTGACGGCGACCTGCGCGCGCGTCTCACCGCTCGTGGCAAAGAGCGGTTGCTCGAGTTCAGCTGGCCGAATGCCGCCGAAGAGCTCGGCAACGCAATCGATCGCGTGAGCGGCAATGCAGATCTGGAGGAGTGGGAGGCCTTCCCACTCGTGTCGATCGTGACGCCGTCCTACAACCAGGGACAGTTCATCCGCCAAACGATCGAGAGCGTGCTCGCGCAGACCTATCCGAACATCGAGTATCTCGTCGTCGACGGAGGGTCCACCGACGAGACGCTCGACGTCCTCCGCTCGTTCGGCGATCGCGTGCGTTGGGTCTCAGAGCCCGATTCCGGTCAGGCTCAGGCGATCAACAAGGGCCTGAGTCGCGCGAGCGGACAGATCGTGGGATACCTGAACTCGGACGACGTGCTGCTCCCGCGCGCAATCGAGCACGTCGTGCAGCATTTCCGCGACCACCCCGAGTGCGATCTCGCCTACGGCGATGGTCAGTACATCGACGATTCCGGCGACGTGGTAGGGACGTATCCCACGGCACCGTACTCCTTCGAGCGATTGATGCACGACTGCTGCATCTGTCAGCCCGCTGCGTACTGGCGAGCTTCGGTCGCCGACACCGTCGGGCCGTTCGACGAGCAGCTGCAGTACGCCCTCGACTACGACTACTGGATCAGATTCGACCGGAGCGGGTTCGTCTTGCAGCACATGCCGACGACGATCGCGCACTCGCGTCTTCATCTCGGAGCGAAGACGCTGCGGGGCCGCCCCGAGATCTACCGCGAGATCTTCGACGTCTGTCGCCGACGCGGTGGCTATATCTCTCGCAGCTACGTCGCTGGCTTCTGGCATCACCTCGTCTACGAACGGCGCGGGCCGGCACGCCTCCTCCGCCTCTTCCCACCTCTGAGGGCTCTTGCGGTCTTCCTTCACTACCGCTGGGCGAATCTGCTGTGGCGTCTGCGCGCAGAGAACGTACAGGCGGCTCGATTCGCTCTACGGAAGAGACTCCTCCGTCGCTTGCAACGTACGCCTCGCTTGCTCGCATTCGCTCTCTCCGTTCGCGCGCGCCTGGGCCGGGGCGCGCACCGTGTGCTCTCAGGGCGTTCGCGCCTTCGCGTGTCCGGCTTCTTTCCGGACAATTGGGTTACAGATCGGCTCGATGTCGTGGTCGACTCACGCGAGCAACCGCGCCAGCTCCACATCGTTGGGCGTCCGGTTGCAGCGATGACCGTTCAGGTTTCGGCGAACGGGACGCAACTCGGGGAATTCACGCTCAAGGAGGCCGAACGAGAGGCGGTGAGCCTGCAGCTGCCGGCCGGTCCCCCTGGGATCCTCAGCTTCTCCTTCTCCCATCACGCCATCGACGCGAACGGGCGTCGCGTCGCCTTTCTGATGCAAGAGACGAATCTCTTCCGCGAGGAAGACCTTCACTCGATCGGGTAACTAAGCGAGACCGCGACGCAGGAGCACGCTCCAGCGGCCGTCCTTGCCCTTGCCGCTCGCAACGGTGCGCCACTCCGCTAGACGCGTCGGAGTGCGCAGCGCGGTGAAGGCGGGGTCCCGGCGCAGGATTGGGTCGGCGTAGATCACGGTCGCGTGCGCGTCGTCGAGCACGCGGCTGAGCGATCGTCCTTCAGCCAGCTCTGATTGCAACGAAGACCAACTGGGCGAGGAGCAGTGCCGGTCCTCGCTCTTGGCGAAATAGGCGCAGATCTCCCAGTTGTAGCCGGACGTGACCAAGACAGCGCCTGGCCGCTGCAGCGCTGAGCGGAAACCGTCGAGGCGTTCGAGTGCGTTGTGCAGCGGTCGTGAATTCTGTCGGTAATACGACGGCAGCCCCAGGATCAGTCCAAGCGTGCTGAGCACCGCGGCGGCTGCGACGAATCTTGTCGCGTTCATAGCTCGAAGCAGCGCACCCACGCACGCGGCCGTCAGCAGCATCAAGCTGATCGTCAGGCCATAGATGTATTCGGGACGCGGGCGTTGCGTGACGGCGGCGACCACCGCGGTTGTGCTCGCGGCAGCGAGGACGAGCACTGCCCAGCCTCGAGTGCGTACTGCCTGCCACCAGTACGCACGATCGGCGTAGATGACCAGCAGGCCGGCGCCGACGATCGCGAGTATCAACAACGTCAGGATCGCCGCGTAACGCTGATACAGCTTGGCGGGGAAGTAGCCCGGGTTGGGCCCTCTGGAGGAAGCGCCGAAGAGCGAGACCTGCAGGCCGACCGGTGCGAGTCGAATGTTCCAGGCGACAAACCTCGCCACGGCCCGCGGGTTCGCCCTGATCTCTTGCATGAAGCTCGGCGCCGGATTACCGAAGACTCGTTGCATCAAAGGCGCGCAGTCCGTGAACGGGTTCCCGAGGAACTTCGTCGGATGTCGTTGCTGGTAGTTGAAGGCATAGATCTGGCACATGTTCAGGCCGTGGTGCGCCTGCAGTTCGGCGCGGGCATGGCGACCATGGGACGGTGTTTGCCAGAACGCGCCCACTATCACGACGCCCGCGACGAGCAGAGGCACGCCGTACGCGCGGAGGTACGCCCGGGCAGGAACGCCTTGCGTACGGCGCTGCCGTATCTCTGCGACGACAATCGCTGCAGCGAAGATGAGCGTCGCAATTAACAGTTCGTTCCGTGCCAGGAACGTCGCGCCGACGAGGATCGCCAGGGCGATCCCCCGGCCCGTGCGCCCGGGTGCGCGAGCGACGACGAGCGCTGCAATCAGGACCGGCAGGAATCCGAAGAGATGCACCTCGTAGTCGATGTTGAAGTTGGCGGGAACGACGACCCACCACACTGCGACGAGCAGGCCGAGCGCCGGGCCGAGCAGTGCCCGCGCAAGCGCCAGCACGAGGAGTGTCGCCGTGAACACGACAAGCAGGCGGTGCACCATGACCGCCGAAGCAACATCGTGGACGAACCAGAGGACCGTCCCGAAGTAAGCCGTGTATGCCGGCGAGAGGACGATGTGGTCCTGCAGGTGCTGCGCCCACTTCAGTGCGAGGAGGTAGTAGTACGAGGTATCCCCGGACGACGTGTCGATGGCGGACCACACCTTCCACATGAACCGGAGCTGGAGCGCGACGATCCCGGGATACGCAAACCACGGATTCGCGACGATGGTCTCCGCTGTCAGCACGATTCGCCGGGGCCATGAGGATCCCCGCCCTGCGGACCGGTCGAGTCGAGAGTCGTGCGAGATGCTCAATCTGGCCAAGTGCTGAGCGCCGCAGTCTAACTTTCGAACAAGACTGCTTGGCTATAGTCGCGTGGCTTCGACTGGAGCAGGGGGAACCTGAGCGCGATCCGCCATACGAGTCTGCCCGCTGCAGATGTCAGCGTCGACGCAGCGGCGGTCGAGGCTGCCAAGGCGGTACTGCAACGTCGCAGGGTCGGGATTTTCATCGTCGCCTTTCAGGCGGAGCGGTTCATCGAGAGCGTGCTCGCCAGAATCCCGGCGGGGCTCAGGAACCTCTTCGCGGAGATCGTCGTCATCGACGACTCGTCGAGCGACCGCACGTTCGACGTCGCCGCGGAGGCGGGCGATCAGATGGGTTTGCGGAATCTTCTCGTGCTCCGCACACCTTTCAACCGCGGCTACGGCGGCAACCAAAAGCTCGGCTATCTCAATGCGATCAAGCGTGACCTCGAGTACGTGATCCTGCTGCACGGCGATGGCCAGTACGCGCCGGAATACCTCCCTCAGATCGTGAACGCGTTCGCCGACGGCAATGCGGACGCCGTCATCGGCTCTCGGATGATCCGGAGGATGGATGCCCTCCGCGGGCACATGCCCTTCTACAAATGGCTGGGCAACCAAATCCTCACCGCAGTCGAGAACCGGATGCTGGGTAGCGACCTCTCAGAGTTCCACTCCGGCTATCGCGCGTACAAGGTCGAGGCGCTGAAGGCTCTTCCGTTCCAGCTGAATTCGAATGGCTTCCACTTCGACACGGAGTTGCTCGTGCAGCTGATCCGCACTGGGCGGACTGTGGTTGAAGTGCCCGTACCGACGTATTACGGCGATGAGATCTGCCACGTCAACGGTATCCGGTACGCCTTCAACTGTCTGAAGGCGGTGACGAAGGTGAGGCTCTCCGAGGTCGGCCTGTATTACGAGCCGAAGTTCGATTTCGGTGATTTCGACAGCGGCTACCGTGTGAAGGTCGCCGAGAACTCACTTCACCATCACATCCTCTCGCGGGACTGGCCGGCGTCCTGGCACGTCGCCGACATCGGGGCGAACCGCGGCATCCTCAGCGCAGAGCTTGCACGTCGGGTAGCAAACGTCACGGCGGTCGATCTCGAACGGCCGGACGAAGCAGGAACTGCGGAGGCCGTCGCGCTCGATCTGAACGGCGACTTCGACGCCGCGCTGGGGAGCAGAAAATTCGACGGGGTTCTCGCCCTCGACGTCCTCGAGCATCTCGAGCGTCCTGAAGACGCGGTTCGGAAGATCGCCGCGATCCTGAAGCCCGGTGGGATCTTGTACGCGAGCACTGGAAACATCGCGTACTTCCCACTTCGCTTGAGTCTGCTCTTCGGCCAATTCAACTATGGGAAGCGCGGCATTCTCGACCTGACACATCGCCGGTTGTTCACGGTCTATTCGTTTCGGAAGCTGCTGACCAATGGCGGTTTTGCGATCCGGGAGCTGCGGGGCTTCGGCCCTCCGATTCGCGACATGGTGGGTGGGGGGCCGGTCCTCCGGATCGCTGACACCTCGTCCGGAGCGCTGGCGCGGTGGTGGCCGCGATTGTTCGCTTTCAACTTCCTCTTCGTCGCCGAGAAGGAAGAAGAGCTCGACGACATCTACGAGCGGACGGCTGCATCCGCGTCTCGCCGTGAGTGATGCGCGTCGACGTCGTCATTCCCGTTCATAACGGGTGGAAGCTCACGGAGAGCTGCCTTGCACATCTTCGCGTGCAGACGCTGCCCCATTGGGTGGTCGTCTGTGACAACGGCTCGACCGACGGAACGCCTGAGCGCGTACGCGCGTCGTTCCCGGACGTTCGGCTGATCGAGCTCGGTGCAAACGTCGGCTTCCCGGCAGCGTGCAACCGCGGGGTGAACGCCGGCAGCGGCGACCTCGTGGTTCTCTTGAACAACGACGTCGAGTGCCGGCCGGACTTTCTCGAACATCTCGTTGCGCCGTTTCGTGACGAAAAACGTCTCGCTTCCGTCGCTTCTCTCCTTCTGGCGCCCGGCGAGCAGCGGATCGAGAGCTTCGGCCTGGCGGTCGATCCCACGCTTGCGGGCTATCCCCGACTTCGCGGGCTCCCCGTTCGAGACGCACAGACAGCGAACCCGATCCTGATCGGGCCGTCCGGCGCGGCGGGGGCGTACCGGCGGAAGGCGTGGGATGACGTCGGCGGTCTCGACGAGGGCGTATTCGCGTACGCCGAGGACGTCGACCTCGCGTTGCGAATCCGAGCCTCCGGGTGGTCGACAAGCGCGGCTCCGGATGCCGTCGCGATCCACATCGGCTCCGCGAGCGCCGTCACGCGCTCGGCGTGGCAGCGGTACCAGGGTGGTTTCTCGCGCGGCTACTTCCTCAGGCGCTACGGCGTTCTTCGCAGTCGCGTGGCGGCGCGCGCAGTGGTCACCGAGGCACTCGTGGTTCTGGGGGACGCCGTCTTCTCGCACGACCTCGCGGCACTACGCGGCCGTGTCGCCGGCTGGCGTGCGGCGCGCGGAAGAGCTCGGGTCGTTCGGCCGCCGGACGAGGCTATCGATCGCCGGATCACGTTCGCGAAGAGCGTCGGTCTCCGGCTCGACGTCTATTCGGAGGCAAGCACCTCGTCGTAGACCGCGCGCGTTCTCGCGATCATGTCGTCGGCGCCGAACAGCTCGGCGACGCGCTGCCGTGCACGTTCGCCGAGTACAGTGCGCTCTTCGCCGTCCGCGACGAAGTGCCGCAATGCTGCCGCCGTCGCCGCCTCGTCGCCGTACGGAACGGCAATCCCGGAGTCGCCGACGGCCTCGATGTTCTCGGCGACGTCGGCGACGATCGCAGGAAGCCCATGTGCCATCGCCTCGAGGAGGGCAAAAGAGAGGCCCTCGCGTTCGGACATGAGGACGAAGAAGTCCGATGCAGCGAGGAGGCGAGGGACGTCGCGGCGGTGCCCAAGGACGCGAGCGTGGGCACCTGCGGCACGCTCGACCTGCGCACGCAGCGGTCCGTCGCCCACGACCAGGACGGCCGTTGACGTCTCTTCGGCCGCGCGGACGACGGCGAGCGGATCTCTCCGCTCGTCGAGCGAGCCCACCCAAATGCCGACGGCCTCCGACCGGGGCAACCCGAGCTCCTCGCGCACGCCAGCCCGCTCGGCAGCGTTCGTCACAGCGGGGAGGCGAGCGCCGTTGCGGACGACGACCGCCCGACGGATCGCACCGCGTCCGACGACTGACGCGAGCTGTGCGCGCTCCGTGTCCGAGACACAGATCGTCCGCGTCGCGGCGCGCAGAATTGCGCGGAGGGTGAGGCTCGCGGCTCCATGGCTGAGACCGCTCACGCGGCGCAGGAGGTGGAGCCCGTGCAACGTGACGACAGATCGACGCACGGCGAGCAGCGGGAGAAACAAGCCCGCCGTCGCCTCCCCGTGGATGTGCAGGACGTC
>WNFU01003316.1_pt1 | contig 23251 bp, 18 predicted proteins | sample 5400121 | NCBI WGS metagenome assembly WNFU01 (sample SAMN13153360, study PRJNA577476) | soil metagenome | isolation source: 100 cm soil or saprolite under grassland replicate 1 | place: USA:California | collected 2016-06-15
CGGTTCACCACCCACAGATAGCCCCCCGAGAACGCCACACCGTGGGGGTCCGTACCGACCGTGATGTCGGCGACCGGCTTGTTGGTGTTCGGGTCGATCCGCAGGACCGAGTTCGGCTCCACGGGAATGGGGCTCGTGGTCTCGGCCGGCGCGGAGGGCGATGACCCGGTGGGTGTGGAATTCTGCGTCGTGCCGGCAGTCGAGCCGGGATTCGTGCCGCCACGAGCGACCAGGGCGATCACGACGGCGATCACGGCGAGGAGTCCACCAGTCGCCGCGAGGGCGACCCGACGACCCCGCGCCGGGTGGGCGCCGGGCGACGGTTCCGTCGGCGGGCGCATCTCGGCCCGGGCCGCCGCGGCGAGGTCGCCGGCCGTGGGAAAGCGGTCCTGAGGGTGTTTCTCCATGGCCCTGGCCACCACGGCGTCGATCCCGGCCGGCAGGTCCGGGCGTGCGTCGGTGACCTTGGGCGGGGGCTCCATGAGGTGCGCGTGCAGGACGGCCGCCTCACGGTCCCGGGGGAAGGGCGCCCTCCCTGTGAGGCACTCGAACAGCACGCATCCCAGGGAATACACGTCGGTCTGCGGCGTGAGCGCGCCCCCCTCGAACTGCTCCGGGGCCGCATAGTCGAGCGTCCCCACGAACTGCCCGGTAGCGGTCAGTCCCGAGTCGGAGGAGGCCCGCTTGGTCAAGCCGAAGTCCGACAGGTACACCTTGTCGGGATGCGTGGCGCCGCCCGGCGCCAGCAAGATGTTCGCCGGCTTGATGTCGCGGTGGATCAGCCCTTCCTCGTGGGCGGCGTCGAGGGCCGAGGCGACCTGGGACAGGATCGCGACCGTCCGGTCCGGCCCAAGTGGCCCGTGGTCCTGGAGCAGGCGCTCGAGATCCGTTCCCCGGACGTAGCGCATCGCGATGAACAGCACCCCGTCCGACTCGCCCGCCTCGTGGATGGGGACGATGTTGGGGTCCTCGATGGACGCGGCCAGTCGGGACTCCCGCACGAACCGCTCCCGGAACCTGGCATCGCCCGCCAGGTCCGCGGACATCACCTTCAGGGCCACCTTGCGCTGGAGTCCCAGGTGCTCGGCGAGATAGACCGTCCCCATCCCGCCCCGGCCGATGAGCGACTCGATGCGATAGCCGGCGAGGGTCGTGCCCAGTCGAGGGTCCTCAGTCATCCCGCGGCGTTGTACACCCCCGCGCGTCGCAAGGGGAAGGCTTCCCGATCTACGGCGCCGGGGACGAGCCCCGGCCTACTGCTCGACGGCGCCGAAGCGGCGGGAGCGCTTCTGGAAGTCCCGGACCGCCTCGAACAGGTTCTCGCGGTTGAAGTCCGGCCACAGCACCGGCGTGAACCAGAACTCCGCGTACGCGGCCTGCCACAGCAGGAAGTTGGACAGGCGCTGCTCGCCTGCGCTGCGGATGATGAGGTCGGGGTCGGGCATGTCCGGGCGGTACAGCCGGGCCGAGATGCTGTCCGGCGTGATGCGCTCGCCGCGCAGGCGTCCGGCGTCGTGGTCGGCCAGGATCCCCTTCACGGCGTCGGCGATCTCGGTGCGGCCGCCGTAGTTGAACGCGATGGTCAGGGTCATCCTGCGGTTGTCGCGGGTCAGCTCCTCGGCTGCCTCCATGTCCCGGAGCACGTTCTTCGGGATCCGCCAGTCCACCCGTCCCAGGAACCGGATCCGCACCCGGCGCGAGTGCAGGTCGTCCCGGCGCCGACGCAGCAGGACGCGGTTGTAGTTCAGCAGGAACCGGACCTCCGAGGGGGGCCGGCGCCAGTTCTCCGTCGAGAAGGCGTACACGGTCAGCCACTTGAGGCCGATGTCGAGAGCGCCCTCCACGACGTCGAACAGGGCCTCCTCCCCCGCCTTGTGGCCCTCGGTCCGAGGGAGCCCGCGCTGGTGCGCCCACCGGCCGTTGCCGTCCATGACGATGCCGACGTGGGCGGGCACCCGGTCCAGGTCGATGTCGGAGAGATAGCTGCTCATCTGCCGGCGCACCGCGCCGTCCACCGGCACGTCCCCCACGACGCGCATGTCGGTGGCCGCGTATCGGGCCAGCAGGTCGAGCGACTGCCACGAGACCGGCCCCGCACCGTGCTCCGCGCACCCGTCGCACACGGCCCCGCCCTGCCCGCTCGCGAACAGCGCCGGCCGGGGCGCGCTGCACACGGCGCACGCGGTCAGGCTGGGATGGAACCCGGACAGCGACAGCAGCTTCAGGAGGAACGACTCCGCGACGGCGGCGGGGTCGGCGGGCACCGTCTCCAGCGCACGCAGGCCCGAGAGCAGCAGCATGAACAGGCGGACATTCCGTTCATGTTCTTCGGCCACCTTGTCCACGGCCTCGAGCATGGCCTCGCCCGCGGTGATGAGGTCGTAGCGTTCCCTGATCGGGCGATGGGCGGCGATGATCTCCGCCTGCGTGACCGTGTCCAGGGCCCCGCGCCCCCGGTACAGCAGCAGGGACACGTGCGTGAACGGCTCCAGTCGGGCCCCGAACCGGCTGGTGGTCTTGCGGACGCCCTTGGCCACCGCGCGGACCTTCCCCGAGCCCTGGGTCATGATGCCGACGATCCGGTCCGCCTCGGCCAGCTTGACCCGCCCGAGGACGACGCCCTGTTCCGAATAGAGGGGCATTGGCCGAATCGTACCGCCCGGCCCGTTGCCGGCCCGCAGCGGAGTTCTTGCGATTCCGTGACATCCCGGGCTCGGCGCCGGTGGCGGCCGGCCCTAGACTCCACCCGTGATCTGCCCGAACTGCGGCGAGGAGAACCCGGACCGGGCCCGGTTCTGCCTGTCCTGCGGGACGGCGCTGGGCGAGACCGGGCCCCCCGCCGGAGAGGAGCGCAAGGTCGTCTCGGTCCTGTTCGTGGACCTGGTCGGCTTCACGTCGCACTCCGACCGCGCCGATCCCGAGGACGTCCGGGCCATGCTCCGCCCGTACCACGCCGTCCTCAAGAAGGAGATCGAGCGGTTCGGGGGAACCGTGGAGAAGTTCATCGGGGACGCCGTCATGGCGGTGTTCGGCGCGCCGGTGGCCCACGAGGACGACGCGGAGCGCGCCGTCCGGGCAGCCCTGCGGATCACGGAGGCCATCCCGGAGCTGAACGCCGAGCATCCCGGCCTCGACCTCGCAGTGCGGGCTGCCGTGGACACGGGGGAGGCCGTGGCGACGCTAGGGGCCCGCCCCGAGCAGGGCGAGGCCATCGTGGCCGGCGACGTCGTGAACACGGCCTCCCGGCTGCAGTCCTCGGCTCCGGTCGGCGCCGTGGTGGTCGGGGAAGCGACCCACCGGGCCACGCACAGAGTCGTCGACTACGAGGCGCTCGAGGCGGTCACCGTGAAGGGGAAGGCAGAGCCGATCCCGCTGTGGCGGGCCCTGCGGACCAGGAGCAGGTACGGCGTCGAGGTGGACTGGCCCCGGACGCCCTTCGTCGGGCGCGATGACGACCTGGCCGTGCTGCGCAGCGCGTACGGCAGGATGGTCCACGAGCCCTCGGTCCAGCTCGTCACCGTCACCGGCGAGCCGGGGGTGGGGAAGTCGCGGCTCATCGCGGAGTTCCAGGCCTTCGTCGACGACCGCCCGGAGCTGGTGTCCTGGCGACAGGGGCGGTCGCTCCCGTACGGCGAAGGGGTCGCGTTCTGGTCCCTGGCCGAGATCGTGAAGTCGCACGTGGGGATCCTCGAGTCCGACGACCCGGACGCGGCCGCCGCCAAGGTCCGCCGGCTGGTCGACGAGGTCGCGGAGGAGCGGGACCGGTCCTGGCTCTCGGGCAGGCTGGCGGCACTGGTCGGAGCGGCTGGAGGATCGGGGGCCACGCATCGCGACGAGTCGTTCACTGCCTGGAGTACCTTCCTGGAGGCGGTCGCCGCGACGAGGCCCCTCGTCCTCGTGTTCGAGGACGTCCACTGGGCCGACGACGCCCTGCTCGAGTTCATCGAGCACCTCGCGGACCTGGACACGGCTGTTCCCATGCTCATCGTCTGCGCGGCCCGGCCGGAGCTGCACGAACGCCGTCCGCGATGGGCCGGTGGGAAGCGAAATGCCACGACCATCGCGCTCACTCCCCTCTCCGGCGAGGAGACGGCCCGGCTGATCGGGGCGCTGCTCGACCAGGCCGTGCTCCCGGCGGAGACACAGTCACTGCTGCTGGAGCGGGCGGGAGGCAATCCCCTGTACGCCGAGGAATTCGTTCGCATGCTGGTCGACCGTGGCGCCCTCACGCGGCGGGGGGGCACGTGGGGGCTCGTCGAGCCAGGCGGGATCGCGGTGCCCGATTCCGTCCACGCGCTGATCGCCGCCAGGCTCGACACCCTGCCCGCCGATCGGAAGGTCCTGCTCCAGAACGCATCCGTCATCGGGAAGGTTTTCTGGGACGGCGCCGTCGCGGCCATGTCCGACGTGGTGCGCGACCAAGCTCGGGAAGGGCTTCAGGACCTGGTGCGCAGAGAGCTGGTCCGTCGCGCCCGGCGATCTTCGGTGGATGGCGAAGCCGAGTTTGCCTTCTCGCACCTTCTGATCAGGGACGTCGCGTACGGGCAGATCCCGAGGGCCGCCCGGGCGGGGAAGCACCGCGCCGCCGCGGCGTGGATCGAGGGTCTCGCCGGGGGGAGCCTGGCCCCACACGCGGAGCTGCTCGCCCACCACTACTCGCGTGCGCTGGAGCTGAGCCGAGCCGCCGGCGACACCGCCGCGGTCGCCGATGTCGAGCCCGAAGCGATCCGGTTCCTGATCCTGGCCGGGGACCGGGCCCGCGAGCTCGACGTCGCACAGGCGCTTCCGCACTACGAGCAGGCCCTCGCCCTTCTCCGGGCCGACGACCCGGCACGGGCCACCGTGCTGTTCCGGATGGGGCGTGCGGCGAACTCCCTCGGCAAGTTCGACCAGGCCATCGAGTGGTACAAGGAGGCCCGAAGCCTGTTCCGCGAACAGGGAGACCCCGTCCGAGCGGGCGAGTGCACGGCCGAGCTGTCCCACACGGTGTGGACCCGGGGAGACACCACGTGGGGATGGGAGCTGGCCAGAGAGGCGATCGGCATCCTCGAGCGGGAGGCACCCGGCCCGGAGCTCGCCCTCGCCTACCACCGGATGGCGGGCGCGCACATGATGGCGGGGATACCGGAGCCGGCGCAGGAGTGGGCCCGGAAGGGGATCGCGCTGTCGAAGAGTCTGGGCCTTCCGCTCCTGGCGGCCCGGTCGCGATCGGCCCTGGGAGTCGTTCGATGCCAGGTGGGTGACATGGGAGGGCTGGACGACCTGCGGGAGGCCGTGCGGCAAAGCGTCGAGGCCGAGGCCGGCGGGTACGCGGCATCTGCCTACAACAACCTGGGGGACTGGCTGTGGTTCCTGGAGGGGCCGCGTCGCGGGCTGGAGGCCTATCGCGCGGGGGTGGAGTTCGCCGGTCGCCGCGGGTTCCTGGCGAATGCGACGTGGGCTCGGGCGCAGACCCTGTGGACGCTGTTCGACCTCGGGGAGTGGGACGAGCTGCTCCGCGAGGCCGACATCGTCCTGGGGTGGGACCGGGAGCGCGGCGGCAGCCAGGTCGGAGTGATCGCGGGTACCTATCGGGCCCACGTGCTGGTGCGGCGAGGGGAGATCGCCGAATCGGTGGCTCTCATGGAGGAATTCCTCCCCCGGGCCAGGGAGGTGGCGGATGCCCAGGTCCTGTTCCCGGCGCTCGTCGCAGCCGCGCTCACGGAATCGGCTCAGGCACCGCCGACCGCGGCCCGGGACCTGATCGAGGAGTTCGAGCGGGTCACCCGGAAGACGCCCGACTACCGGAGCCTGCACGTCGTCGACGGCGTGCGGGTGGCGGTGGGGACCGGGGACACCGAACTCGCGGCCCGCCTCCTGGAGGGGGGTTCGGAGCCGGCGGCCCGGCACCGGCACGCCGTCCTCACGGCCCGGGCCACGCTGGCTGAGGCGAACGGCCAGGCGCCGGAGGCCCTCGAGCTTTACGAGGATGCGGCGCGGCGATGGGCGGAGTTCGGATTCGTTCTCGAGCGCGGCCAGGCGCTGCTGGGGACGGGCCGCTGTCTGGTGCGGCTCGGGCGGGCGACGGAGGCCCGGACGCCGCTCGAGGACGCTCGCGCCGTGTTCCTGGGGCTTCGAGCGAAGCCGCTCGTCGCCCAGGTCGATGCCGTGCTAGAGCGGGCGACCGCCCTCACGTCCTGACGGGGTTTGTCGGGGTGGTCGTTCCGAGGTAGAACTTGCGCCCTACCCACGAACAGGAAGGGGTTCGCATGCGCTCGATTCGCCGCGCCTGGATCAGCTTGACCACTGCCACGCTCGCCATCGGCCTGGTGGGGGCCCCGGCGTTCCAGGCCTTGGCAGGGCCGGCGCAGCCGGGGCGCGCGGTCAAGCCGGCTCCGGTGACGGTCCGGGCGGCCCTGCACCACGACCTCTCCCCGCCCCTTCGGGACATGCGCGTGATCCGTCCGCCGCGGGGCGAGGCGTTCGTCCCCCGCCGAGGCCAGCCGCCCGTGCGGGCGCCGCACCGTTCGGACGGGCAGCGGCCCGCCGGCTCGGCCGCCCCCGTCGCCCCCGTCGCCCCGGGGATCGTTCCCCCCGTCACGACGAGCTTCGAGGGCCTGGCGAACGTCGACGGCGTCTACCCGCCCGACACCCAGGGCGACGTGGGACCGAACCACTACGTGCAGTGGATCAACACGTCGTTCGCCGTGTTCGACAAGACCGGGACCATGCTGTTCGGCCCGGCCGAGGGCGACACCCTGTGGCAGGGCTTCGGCGGCGTGTGCGAGCGGAACAACCAGGGCGACCCCATCACCCTGTACGACCCGCTGGCCGACCGCTGGGTGATGAGCCAGTTCGGGTTCAACGTGGACCTGCGCGGGAACGAGCTGCCCCCGTTCGTCGAGTGCGTGGCCGTCTCGCAGACGCCCGATCCCACCGGCGCGTGGTTCCGGTACGACTTCCAGGTGAGCGGGGTGCTGTTCGACGACTACCCGAAGATGGGCGTGTGGCCGGACGGCTACTACCTCACCTTCAACATGATCCGGCCGCACACCGGCCAGTTCGTGGGCGTCGAGGTCATGGCGCTCGACCGGACGAACATGCTCCAGGGGCTCGACGCGGACAGCGAGTCGGTGGCCATGTGGCGGGCCTTCCCGCAGCAGGACCTGTTCGGGGTGATGCCATCGGATCTCGACGGCGCAACGCCGCCGCCCGTCGGGTCGCCGAACTACATCCTGGCGCTCCAGGACCGATCGCTGGTCCGTCACGCGTTCCGCGACCGGCTGGAGATCTTCCAGTTCCACGCCGACTTCGCCCACCCGCTCCAGGCGGGCGTCACCGGCCCGGCGAAGCTCAAGACCGACCCGTTCGACGCGAACATGTGCGACGGCAGCTTCAACTGCATCCCCCAGCCGGGCACGAATCGCAAGCTCGACGCCATCACCATCGACCAGCTGATGTTCCGGGCGGCGTACCGGAACTTCACCGATCACGAGTCCATCGTGGTGAACGCCACGGTGGACGTGGACGGCCACGACCACGCCGGGATCCGGTGGTTCGAGATCCGCAGCCCGCAGTCGCATCCCGTGCTCTTCCAGGAGGGGACGTGGGCGCCGGACGGGGCGCACCGGTGGATGGGCAGCATCGCCATGGACAAGGCCGGCGACATCGCGCTCGGCTACAGCGTGTCGAGCAAGCGCCTGGTCCCGTCCATCCGGTACACCGGACGGACGCCGCTCGATCCGCCGGGGACGATGGAGGCCGAGCAGACCCTCCAGGCCGGGGGTGGCTCGCAGACCGGGACGAGCCGGTGGGGGGACTACAGCGCCATGAGCGTGGACCCCTCGGACGACTGCACGTTCTGGTACCAGGCGGAGTACATGGCGCGCCGGTCGCCGGCGGCGTGGCACACGCGCATCGGCTCGTTCGTGTTCCCGGAGTGCCTGATCCCCGTCCCGTAGGGGGCCGGGGGGAAGCAGCCGGCTACGCGCCCATCGGGTGCCAGACGGTCTTCATCTCCATGAAGGCCGTGATGTCGTAGGGGCTCTGGGCGCCAGCCGCGAAGAAGTCCGCGGTCCGGGACCGGGCCACGCGCTTCACGTTCTCGGCCGCGAGCGCCTCCACCTCCGCCCGCATGGTGTCGGCGACCCCCGTCGCATCGAGCGCGTTCACGTCCATGTGGCCGGCCAGCCACGGGACGAGCTCCTTGCGGTAGCCGGTCAGCACGTTGATGACGCCCGGCGGGACGTCGGACGTGGCGAGCACCTCGGTGAGCGTGACCGCGGGCAGCGGCCACCGCTCGCTGGCCAGGACCACCACGGTGTTGCCGGAGACCACCACCGGCGCCAGGCGTGAGACCAGGGCGAGCAGCGGCGGCTCGTCGGGCGTGACCACGCCGACCACGCCGGTCGGTTCGGGGATGGTGAAGTTGAAGTACGGCCCGGCCACCGGGTTCACCGTCCCCATGACGTGATGGACCTTGTCGCACCACCCCGCGTACCACACCCACCGGTCGATGGCGGCGTCCAGCTCCGCCGCGGGGTCGTGCGCGCCGGCCCGGCCGCATTCCTGCTCGAACTGGGCCCGGCGGCCCTCCATGAGCTCCGCCACGCGGTACAGGATCTGGCCCCGGTTGTAGGCGGTCTTGCCGGCCCAGCCCTTGAACGCCCCGCGGGCGGCCCGGACGGCGTCCCGGACGTCCTTGCGCGACGCCCGGGCGGCCCTGGCCATGACGTCTCCCCGCGTGTCGGTGGCCGGGTAGGAGCGGCCGGACTCCGAGCGCGGGAACTCGCCGCCGATGTAGAGCTTGTACGTCTTGCGGACCGGAAGACGGCCGTCACGAGCCATGGCCGTTTCCTTCCGAATCGCCGCTGGCCGGGGGCAAGCCCCGGCCCACGTCGTCCTCCGGCACCCGGCCCACGTCGGCGATCTGGTCGAAGTCGAGGTACGGCTCCAGGCCGTGCAGGCCGCCCTCCCGGCCGAACCCGCTCTCCCTGTACCCGCCGAACGGCGAGGACGGATCGAACCGGTTGAAGGTGTTCGCCCACACCACGCCGGCGCGCAGCCGCTCGGCCATCCACAGGATCCGCGACCCCTTCTCGGTCCACACGCCCGCGGACAGGCCGTACGCCGTGTTGTTCGCCTTCTCCACGGCCTCGTCCGGGGTGCGAAACGTGAGGATCGACAGGACCGGCCCGAAGATCTCCTCGCGTGCGATTCGGTGCGACTGGCTGACCCCGGTGAACAGCGTCGGCCGGAACCAGAACCCCCGCTCGGGGAGCAGGCACTCCGGCTGGTACATCTCGGCGCCCTCCTCGATCCCCGATTCCACGAGCTCCTCGATCTTCTCCAGCTGCTGGCGCGAGTTGATGGCGCCGATGTCCGTGTTCTTGTCCAGCGGATCGCCGACCCGCAGCGTGGCCAGGCGCTCCTTCAGCTTGTCCAGCAGCGGCTCGAACACGGACTCCTGGACCAGCAGCCGTGACCCGGCGCAGCACACGTGGCCCTGGTTGAAGAAGATGCCGTTGATGACGCCCTCGACGGCCTGGTCGAGCGGCGCGTCCTCGAAGACGACGTTGGCCGCCTTGCCGCCCAGCTCCAGCGTCAGGTGCTTGCCGGTCCCGGCCAGCGCGCGCTGGATGATCTTCCCCACCTCGGTCGAGCCGGTGAAGGCCACCTTGTTCACGTCGGGATGACCGACCAGGTACGACCCGGTCTTCCCGGCCCCCGTGATGATGTTCACGACACCCGGCGGCAGCTCGGCCTCCTCGATCACCTCGGCCAGCAGCAGCGCGGTGAGGGGGGTGGTCTCGGCCGGCTTCAACACGGCCGTGTTCCCTGTGGCGAGCGCCGGGGCCAGCTTCCACGCCGCCATCAGCAGCGGGAAGTTCCACGGGATGACCTGCCCGGCCACGCCGAGCGGGCGGGGGAGCCGCCCCGGGAACGCGTACTCGAGCTTGTCCGCCCACCCCGCGTAATAGAAGAAGTGGGCGGCGGCGAGCGGCAGGTCCACGTCCCGCGATTCCTTGATCGGCTTGCCGCCGTTCAGCGATTCCAGCACGGCGAACTCGCGGGAGCGCTCCTGGAGGGCCCGGGCGATCCGGTACAGGTACTTCGCGCGCTCGGCGCCGGGCAATCCCCGCCACCGCCGGTCGGACGCCTCCCGGGCCGCCTCCACGGCGAGCGCCACGTCCTGCTCGCCGGCCTCGGCCACCTCAGCCAGGACCTCCTCGGTGGCCGGGTTGATGGTCTCGAAGAACCGGCCGGACTTCGGCTCCAGGAACTGCCCCCCCACGAACAGGCCGTAGCGGCCCTGGATCCGCACGATGTCCCTGGCCTCGGGGGCCGGGGCGTACTCCCAGGGCACGGCCCGTCCGGCCGGCTTGGGCTTCTGCGCGTGCTTCTCGATGCCGGCCATCAGTCGATGGTGAAGTAGTCGGGGCTCTGGTAGCGGCCGGTGCGTTCCTTCTGGATCTGCATGAGCACGTCGTTCAGCAGCGTCGAGGCTCCCAGCCGGAACAGGTCGGGGGTCATCCAGTCCGGGCCCAGCGTCTCGTACAGCAGCACCAGGAACTGCACGGCCTGCTTGGACTGCCGGATGCCGCCGGCGGCCTTGATCCCGACGCGACGGCCGGTCTGCTGGTGAAACTCGCGGGCCGCCTCCATCATGCACAGCGCCGCCGGTAGCGTGGCCCCCGTCCCGATCTTCCCGGTCGAGGTCTTGATGAAGTCGGCGCCGGCCGCCATCGCCAGGACGGACGCCCGCCGGACGAGGTCGTAGGACCCGAGCTCGCCGGTCTCCAGGATCACCTTGAGGTGCGCGTCGCCGCAGGCTTCCTTGGACGCCACGATCTCGTCGAAGGCCTGCCGGTACCTCCCGGCCAGGAACGCGGAGCGGTCCAGGACGATGTCCACCTCGTCGGCGCCGGCCTTCACCGCCTGGCGGATCTCCTCCAGCCGGGCCGACAGCGGCGCCAGCCCGCTCGGGAACGCGCCCGCCACCGAGGCCACCTTCACGCCGGTTCCCTCGAGATGCGCCTTCGCCACGGGGACCAGCTCGGGGTAGATGCACACGGCCGCCACCGACGGGATCGAGTGGTCGGTCGGATCGGGCCGGACGGCCTTCGCGCACATGGCCACGATCTTGCCCGGCGTGTCCATGCCCTCCAGCGTCGTGAGGTCGATGCAACGGATGGCCAGGTCGAGCGCCCACAGCTTGGATTCCCGCTTGATCGAGCGCTTGGCCAGTGACGCGGCTCGCTCCTCGAGGCCCACGGCGTCGACAGCCGTGACGTGCGCCATCAGCCCGGCCGCGCCCGGGGGGCCGAACCGCGCGCGGTCGAGGGGGCTTTCGGAGATCTGGGCGGGGGCCTTCGCCATCTGCGCTCCTGGTGACGCGGGGAGAGCCATCGTAGCCGAATCGAGCCTGTACTCCAGGATGATCGGCGCGGAGCAGGTGACTGCTAAGCTCCGCCCCTCGCTCCAGGGGGGGAACGCGAATGAGAAGGTCCATCGCCGTGCTGCTCGCTGCCGTCGCGCTCGCCGGGTCGGCGTGCTCCAGCAACACGTCGCCCGCGCCGCAGGGATCGAGCTGCCCGGACCTGTCCTCCGGTTCGGTGTTCACCCTCACCCTGAAGGACTTCCGGTTCCATCCGGACTGCCTGGTCGTGCGCTCCGAGCAGAGCATCAAGATCGTCAACCAGGACGGCACGCTGCACAACTTCACCATCACGGGCACGAACGTGGACGTGGACATCCAGGCCGGCCAGAAGTTCAGCGGGGGGTCCGCGGGCGTCGCCCCCGGGACCTACGACTTCTTCTGCCAGTTCCACGCCGCGCAGGGCATGAAGGGGACGATCACCGTCCAGTGAGGCGGCCCCCCCGGGGCCGGGTCAGCTGGTGACGCGCACCGAGCCTCGCATCCCGTACGCGTAGTGGCCGGCGACGTGGCATCCCAGCAGCACCGTGCCCGGCCGGCCGAACGTGTACGTCGTGACCACCGTCGCCCCGGGCGGCACGGAGATCTGCCCGGGCACGGAGCCGTCGTGCGCGGGATGCGCGGTGTTCTCGATGTACAGCTGCACGGCCCGGCTCCCCAGGATGAACTCGTGCCCGATGGGGTCGGTGTTGTGGATGACGAAGCGCACCGTCGTTCCGGCGGGGAAGACGTAGCCGGCCGGCTGGAACCGGGACCAGTGGATGGTCACGTGCTGGGTCCGGACGGCAGGGTCGGCCCCGGCCCGTGCCGTGCACGCCGCCAATGCGACCAGCACCGGCACCAGGGCGAGCCGGGCCCGCCGATGCCAGCGCGTGCTCACGACGCGATCCGGGCCCGGCGCCGCTGGATCAGCGCCACGTCGAGCAGGGCCACCATGAGGGCCAGGCCCAGCCACAGGCCGAGCAGCGATCCTCCCGGGGCCGGCAGGCGCGGTCCGGGCTCCGTGAGCCCGGCGTCGACCGGCGAGGGTCGGGCCCGCCCGGAGGGGTCGATGGCCAGGTCGTAGCTGAGGTCCCTGGCCTTCGCGTCGAGCTGGAGGAACGTCAGCCACATCCCGGACGCGGGGAGCCAGTCCATCCCCCGGTCCGAGCGCAGGTCCGTCAGGAGCTGGGCGGACGGCGCCTCGCTCCGGACCAGCCGGAGGCCGGTGGCGATGGGCGACAGCTCGCCCGATCCCACCGGGGCCGGCAGCAGGTCGGGCTTGCGGTCGGTCAGGAGGAACACGTCGGCCTCGATGGGCTGGATGCCCTTCGCGCCGAGGGCCAGGATGCGAAGCGGCACCCACGGCCGGGGCGTCGGGATGACGAGGTGGAGGGGGATGGCGTCGCCGATCCGCTCGCCGCGCGCGGCCGCGCGCTTCGCGTTGAACTGGACCGCCATGAAGATGGGGCTGCGGGAGGCGTAGAAGTCCAGGACCTGCGGCGCGTCGGGGGTGAGCTGGAAACCGTGGTCGGTGGCCCACTTCCCCACCGCGAACCCTCCACCCTTGAGGATGGTGACGTCGAGCGAGTCGATCTGCTTCTGGAGGATGACCTCAGCCGCGCCCGGTGACGCGGCAGGAACGGCGGCGAGGGCGAACTCCCTGGCGGGCGGCTGGACTTCGAGCTCGAGACGCTGGAGGGTCCAGTCGCCGCCGCGGATCACGCGCTTCGGCACGCCCGGCAGCGGCACGATGGAGCCGAACTCCGCGCCCCCGCCCACGAACTGGAAGCCCGTGACGTAGTGCTCGACCCCGTCGTGGTATGCGGCGAGCGTGGTGGTTCGAACCAGCGAGATGGTCCCGTTCGAGGAGACCAGCCCCCCGCAGGCGAGCGCGGGGGCCACCCCCAGCGCGAGGACCACGAGCACCACCGAAGCGACCACGACAGTTTTGCGAGCCACCTTGAACCCCCTCTCCGGTTGGGGCGTCCGCGTCGAATGGCCCTTGGACGAAGCGGGGTGCGGCCGGGGTTCCCCGAAATGCGGCCGCCGATCGCGGCCGCGATGGGCAGCTGGTTTTCGTCAGTACCCCAGGCGGTCGAGCGCGCGCGGATCGCGCTGCCATTCCTTGAGCACCTTCACCCGGAGGCCCAGGAACACCCGCGTCCCCAGGAGCGGCTCCAGCTCCTCACGGGCGCGGGAGCCGATCGTCTTCAGCATCTGTCCCCCTCGGCCGATCACGATGCCCTTCTGCGAATCGCGCTCCACGAGCACGACGGCTTCGATGCGCGTCAGGCCGTCCTCGGTCTGGATGTCCTCGACCTGGACGGCGACGGAGTGCGGGATCTCCTCGCGGGTCAGCTGGAGGGCCTTTTCCCGGACGATCTCGGCGATGCGGAGCTCGAGGGGCTGATCGGTGGCCGCACCCGGCGGGAAGTACAGCTCGCCCTCCGGGAGCCGGGCCACCAGCAGGTCGCGGAGCTCCGCCACGCCTCGACCGGTGCGGGCGGACACCGGCACGATCTCGTCGAACTCGCCGATCTCGGCCGCGGCGGCGAGATGCGGCACCAGGTCGTGATGGGCGATCGCGTCGATCTTGTTGACCGCGCACAGTGTGGGCCCGGCGAACGGCGCCACCTGGCTGGTGGACACGAAGCGGTCGCCCCGGCCCACACCGGCGGCCGCGTCCACGACCTGGAGGATGGCGTCCACACCTTCCACCGACGAGGCCACCGTCCTGTTCAGCCTCCGGCCCAGCTGGGTCCGGGGCTTGTGGAACCCCGGCGTATCCGTGAGCACGAGCTGGTACTCGTCCGTGGTGAGCACGCCGCGGATGCCGTGGCGCGTGGTCTGGGGCTTGTCCGAGACGATGGCCACCTTCTGCCCGACCAGGGCGTTGACCAGCGTGGACTTCCCGACGTTGGGACGTCCCACCACGGCCACGAACCCGGACCGAAAGGCCACGTCAGCGCCGCAGCTCCGGGAGGACCCGGGAACCGATCGCGCTGATCGCGTCGGCGGGCCCAGTTGTCGCGATCTGGATGGAAACGTAGTCCGCCCCGATTGTCTGGAGCAACGGCGCGTACACGCCGACCAGGTCATCGATGACCCGGGCGCGGGAGAAGCGGTCCAGGATCTCGTCACGGGGCATGGCGTCCGCCCGGGAGCGGAGCTCCGCCGGGTCCACCGCCCGTTCGCGGCCGGGCACGCGCAGCCCCCGGATCGGCCCCAGCGCCCGCCATGCCTCGTCGTCGTCTCCCGCCAGGACGCACCATCGCGTGGCAAGCACGGTTCCCCCACGCCCGGACGCCCGGAACGGATCGATCACGTTCGCCATCGTCGCCGCGTGTTCCTTCACGCTCGTGACGATCCCGTCGGCCACCTCCCCCGCCATGGCCGCCGAGGCCGGGCCGCCCGCCGCCATCCACAGCCGGACGCCGTGGACGGGGGGACTCGACAGCCGTGCCCGGTCCAGCCGGTACCACTTCCCCTGGAAGGTCACCGGCCGCCCCGTCCACAGCTCTCGGATCACATGCACGGCCTCGCGCAGCCGGGCCGCTCGCTCGCGGTAGCCTGCGTGGCCGAACCCGAGCGGGGCGTCGTGGATGGGATCGCCGGTCCCCACGCCGAGCACGAACCGCCCGCCCGACAGCCGGTCCATCGTGGCCGCGGCCTGCGCGATGACCGCCGGGTGGTAGCGGAACAGGGGGGCGGTCACCGTGGTGATGAGTTCGATCCGCGACGTCCGGGCGGCCACCGCGCCGAGCCAGCTCCACACGAACCCCGCCGCGGAGTCCTCGTCCACCCACGGGTGGAACGGGTCCGGCGCCACGACCGCGTCGAATCCCGCTTCCTCGGCCAGCACGGCCTCGTCCACGAGGGCTTCGGGCTGGCGGGCGTCGAGCGCGCACATCCAGGCGAACTTGGCCACAGCGCCGCGAGCCTACTCCCGCCGAACACGTGGGGCGGGCCTCGTGCCCGCCCCGGCCGGGGGCAAGCCCCGGCCTACCGTTCCAGGTGTGAGGGACCGAAGGCGTCCGGCAGCAGGTCGGCGATGCGCCAGTTCGCCCGCCGGCCGTCATCCGTCTCCGCGACCACGACGACGTCGGGGCCGAACTCGAAGATGAACTGGCGGCACCCCCCGCACGGAGGCGTCGGCTCCCTCGAGGAGCCCACCACGGCGATTGCGGAGATCTCCCGCTCCCCCGCCGTCACCGCGGCGCCGATGGCCATCCGCTCCGCGCACACCCCGATGGGATACGAGGCGTTCTCCACGTTCACCCCGGTGAAGACGCGGTCTCCCGCCAGCACCGCGGCGCCCACCAGGAAGTTGCTGTAGGGGGCGTACGCGTTCGCCCGGGCTTCCCGTGCCGCGGCCACGAGTCCGTCCCGGCTACTGCGCTCCAGGGCCGGCCTCCGCGTCGACGGGCTGCGGCTCGACCCGCCTGATCAGCACCTTCTCGATGCGCCGTCCCTGGACCTTCTCGGCCTTGAAGCTGAGGTTGTCGTAGCGGACCTCTTCGCCCTCGGTCGGGATGGCCCCCAGGAGCCCCAGCATGAACCCGGCCACGGTGTCCCACTCCTCCTGGGGAAGGTCCACGTCGAGCAGCTCGTTCAGCTCGTCGATCGGGAGGCGGCCGTTCACCCGGAACGACCCGTCCGCGACGGGCTCGACCTGCGGCTCCTCGCGGTCGTACTCGTCGGTGATCTCCCCGACCAGTTCCTCCAGGAGGTCCTCCAGCGTCACCAACCCTGACACCGAACCATGCTCGTCCGAGACCATCGCCAGGTGGAACTTCTTCTGCTGCATCTCCCGGAGCAGCTCGGAGACCTTCTTCGACTCCGGGACGAAGTGGGCGGGCCGGACGATCTCGGTGAGGGGAACGTCCACCTTCCCCTGGTGCAACGCCTTGAGGACGTCCTTCGCGTACGTGATGCCGACGATGTCGTCCAGCTCGTCGCGGAACACCGGGACGCGCGAGAAGCCGTGCTTGAGCACCACGTCCATCACGTCTTGCAGCGTCCTGTCCACCTCGATGGCCACGATGTCCGGGCGGGGCACCATGACCTCGCGCACGATGGTGTCGCCGAACTCGAAGATCGAGTGGATGAGGTCGGCCTCCTCCTCTTCGATCTGCTCCTCCTCGGATGCCACCTCGGCCATGGCCTTGATCTCCTGCTCGGTGACGTAGGGGCCCTGCGGCAGGCCCCTGCCCGGCATGATCACGTTGGCCACCTTCAGGAGCGTCGTGGCCACCGGGCCGAACAGGCGACTGAGTGCGACGACGAGGGGAGCCACCCGCAGGGCCACCCGGTCCGTCTGCTGGATGGCGAACGTCTTCGGGGTGACCTCGGCGAAGACGAACAGCAGCAGGGTCATCGCTACGGTCGCGATGATCTCGCCGAGGCGGTGGAGGCGGCGGACCGCGAGCTGGGTGGCGAGCGTGCTCCCCCCGATCGTCGCCAGCAGCGTCAGCAGCAGGACGACGTTCAGGTACGGGGGCGGGTTGTCCACGATTCGCTGCAGCGACACCGCGCCCCGGCGCTTCTCCTCGACCAGGTGGTACGCGCGGACGCGGTTCGTCCTGATGATGGCCGTCTCGGACGCGGCCATCAGTGCCACCACCCCGATGAGCACGAAGATGGCGACGATCTCGAGCCAGTCGGCGGCGGTCACGCCTTCACTCCCGAGTAGCGCTCCTGGCGGGCCCACATCTCGGCCCGCTCCTCGTCCTCCTCGTGGTCGTACCCCAGCAGGTGGAGGATCCCGTGGACCAGCAGCAGCCGGATCTCGGCGTCCAGGTCCGGGTTGTTCCCGCGGGCGAACTGCGGACAGATCACGACGTCGCCGAGGATGCGCCGCCCGTCGATCCGCTCGTCCATGGGGAACGACAGGACGTCGGTCGGTCCCTCCTCGTCCATGTACCGCCGGTGGAGGTCGGCCATCTCGTCGGGTTCCACGAACGACACGGACAGCTCGGCGTCGACCGCGCCTTCGGCCACGAGCGTGGCCTCGGCCAGCCGGGCAAGCGCCTCCTCGTCGACGGGCGCGGCCTGACGGTTCGAGAACGCGATCTCGGGTTGGGCGGGGTCGTCTGCGTGCACGGCGCTCACTCGCCCGCGCGGGCGCGGCCCTCGGTGAAGCGCCGGTAGGCCTCCACGATGTCCTGCACGATCTTGTGCCGGACCACGTCCCGCGCCCCCAGGTGGATGAACTCGATGTCCTCGATGCCGTCCAGGATCTCCTCCACCACCGCGAGCCCGGACCGCTGGCCCGGCGGCAGGTCGGTCTGTGTCACGTCGCCGTTCACGACGGCCTTCGAGCCGAACCCCAGCCGCGTCAGGAACATCTTCATCTGTTCCGGCGAGGTGTTCTGCGCTTCATCCAGGATGATGAACGAGTCGTTCAGGGTGTTGTGCGTGACGAGGAAGTCATCGGTCACGTAGAGCGAGTCGGACGCAGCGACCCGGATGCACACGGTCTCGAACTCGCCAGCAGGCTCGATCCGATCGATGAAACGCATCGGTCGGCCCCCTCCGCCGAAGGCGCGATAGAACTCCCGCTTCCGAGTGAGACGGAACGGCGCGATGCCCTCAGGCAACCGGATATCCAAGGTGTAGGCATCATGCCTATGGTGAACTGGTCTTCCCCCGGCACGCCCTGGAGCCCGTCCAGCAGCCTTTCGGGTCCGCCAGTACGCCACGCCACCCAATGACCGCACGAGGAATACGACGTCGTCGCGAAGGCGCGGAGAAACCGTAGTGTACTGAACGCGACAGGTTCGCCGCGCCTGCGTAACGGGGCCGCCATCGGTGTCAAGCAATCCCTGGAGGACGGCAAGGCGGACATCCGACGAGTTGAAGAGGTACTCCTCCGGAACGAACTTCGTGCCGGAAAGCGTTCCCGCAAGGTCAAGTTTCCGGATCGCCCTGGTCAGGGGATTCGCCACGGCGACCTTGCCACTGGTCTGTCGTTGACGGAGTTGGTAATCGAACCGCCCTCTGTGTCGGGCCTCGATGCCTCCAACACTCATCCCGAGCGCCAGGGCCAGTTCGGGGTCGGCAGTCGTGAATCCAAGAGTCCTTGTCGAAAGACACCCGTCACCCAACAAGAGCCCCAGCGCGTATGGGTCCATCGGAACGTCTCGCGGGATGAACTCCACCGGGCGAGAAATGAGCGGAAGCTCGAACCGATGGTGGTGAGCCGCCCTGAGCTGCCCGATCATCTCCTGCGTCTCGAGCACGCGAGTAGGCTTGCCACGCCGGCGGTCATCCCGTATATGAACGGCCCAGAGGTGTTCCCCGCAGCACAGCGTGGAAGCTCCGTCCTGCGCCCTCACCCGAAACACTTGCTTGCGGCCCTGCGGATAGACGCCCAGGACGGGTGTTGGGTACCCATCAGATCCGATGACGAGATCACCTATCTGAAGGCTCCCGATCGGCCGGAAGCCCTGAGGCGTGAGTACGGGAGTGAACAGCGGGGCCGCTCTCCCACGCATATAGGCCAGTGGGGCCACCTCGATCGTTCCGCGCTCCATGAGCCGCTGGAGGGCGTCGGCGTCGAGCATCTCGTACAGCGCGTCGTACAGCGGCTTCATGTAGGGGTCGATCTTCTCGTAGAGGGTTCCCGGGAGAAATCCGAGGCGCTCGCCTGCTTCCACCGCGGGACGGGTCAGGATGATTCGCCGGACGTCCTGGTCCTGGAGGGCCTTCACGGCGGTGGCCACGGCGAGGTACGTCTTCCCCGTGCCCGCTGGCCCGATTGCGAAGGTGACCGTCGAACGGCGGAGGGCGTCCACGTAGCGCTTCTGTCCCAACGTCTTGGGGCCGATCGAGCGGCCCCGGCTGGTGAGGACCCGGTCGCCCAGGACCTCCGAGGGCCGCTCGCCGTTGCCGCCCTTCATGAGATCGATGGTCTGTCCCACGGAGGACTCGGTCAGGACGTGGCCGCGAGACAGCAGCGACAGCAGTTCCTCGAACAGCTGGCCGACCGTCTCGGCCTCGCCCTCCGGACCGGTCACGGTGATCTCGTTCCCGCGGACGAGGATTTGCGAGTCGAACGCGGACTCCACGAGCTTGAGGAGCTCGTCGCGCTGGCCGAGGAGGGCAACCATCGGCTGGCTGCCCGGCACGAGAATCTTTACTTGCGCGGTGGCTTTCGCCAAGTTGCGTTCTTCGGAGCGGTGGCTCCGTCTCCTCCTTGTGCAACAAAGGGCCGCGCCATCGCGACCCCTGACTTCCGCTCGATTATAGCGGCAGGGGGGTGCCGGTCCGGGGAACCTCCGCCCCTTGCTGGCGGGTCCGGCCAATCGGAGGCGCTCACCCCGGCGGCCAGGTCATCCTCCGCCCCCCGAGCATGTGGAAGTGCAGATGCTGGACGGTCTGCCCGGCGTCCGCCCCGACGTTCGCCACCAGCCGCCACCCGCCCTGGTCGATCCCCTCGGCCCTGGCCAGGTGCGTGGCCGCGCGGAACAGCTCCACCAGCATGCCGGCGTGCTTGTCGCTCAGCTCGCGCACCGACGTCACGTGGTCCTTGGGGATGAGCAGGATGTGCACGGGCGCCTGCGGGTTGGCGTCACGAAAGGCCAGCACGTGGTCGGAGGAGTGCAGGACGTCCGCCTGCACTTCGCCCTCCACGATCAGGCAGAACGGGCAGTGCCCGACCACGGCTCAACGGGCCGATCTCGTCCGACGCACGCGCGGATGGTACCCGGCGCGGGTCGTCTCGATGCCTGCTTCGCTGGCGCCGGAACGGCGTCCGGCACGGTGGCCGGGAGGCTACCGGTCGGGACGGCGGAGCTTCGCGGGGGCGGGCGACTTCCCCACGGCCTCCCCGCGGGCCTCCGCCAGCCGCTCCACGAGCTCCCGCTCCTGGCGCTTCATCCCCGCCGGCGTGTGCACCACGACGGTCAGATACAGATCTCCCCGCCCCCGCCGTCCGAGGTGCGGGATGCCGTGGCCCCGCAGCCGGACCACGGCGCCGGCCTGCGTGCCGGGATGGACGCGGACGCGCTCGGTCCCGTCGAGCGTGGGGACGTCGTACTCGGCGCCCAGCGCGGCCTGGGTCATGGGGACGTCCAGCACGGCGTGGAGGTCCTGGCCCCGGCGATCGAACATCGGGTGGGGGGAGACGCGGACCGCCACGTACAGGTCGCCCGTCTGGCCGCCCTGCCGCCCGCTGTCGCCGGCCCCGGAGACCCGCAGCTCCATGCCGTCCGAGACGCCCGCGGGCACGTCGACGGTGACGACCTCACGGCTGGACAGCCGGCCGTCACCGCCGCACCGGGTGCACCGCTGGAGGATCTCCTGCCCCGTCCCCTCGCAGGCGGTGCACGTTCGCGCCGTCATGATCGTGCCGAAGATGCTCCGCTGGACGTCCTGGACCTCGCCGGTCCCGCCACATCGCGAGCACCTGGTGGGAAGGGTCCCGGGCTCGCACCCGCTGCCCTGGCACCGCGTGCAGGTCTCCAGCGAGTCGATGGGGACCTCGCGCTGGGCGCCGAAAGCCGCCTCCTCCAGGGTCAGCGAGACCTCGGCGAAGACGTCGCCGCCCCGCTGGGCCCGGGTCCGGCGGGGACGGGCGCCGCGCCGGCCGAACCCGCCGCCGAAGAACACGTCGAAGATGTCCCCGAACGGGAACAGGTCCGGTGTGGCCTGGCCCCCGAACATGTCGTACTGCCGCCGCTTCTGGGGGTCGGACAGGATCTCGTACGCCGCCGCGATCTGCCTGAATCGCTCGCCTGCCTGGGGGTCCTGGTTCACGTCGGGGTGCAGCTCGCGGGCCAGCTTGCGGTAGGCCCGCTTGATCTCGTCCTCCGAGGCCTCGTGAGAGACCCCGAGGACCGCGTACAGGTCCTGCACGTCCGCCATGTCGAAAAGTGTAGTGGGCGGGTTGAACGTCTCCCGCCGAACGCTGCCTCGGCTACGAGATCGGACCCTCGAGCGCCGTGGCCAGCTCCGACAGCCGGCGCGCCACCGCTCGAACGGCCGACATCGTCGTCAGGTAGTCCATCCGCGTCGGGCCCATCACGCCGATGGCGCCGAGCGAGATGCCGCCCGCGCGGTACGGCGCCGCCACCACCGCCGCATCGAGCATCTGCGTGGCGGGATGCTCGGCGCCGATGGTCACCGCGACCTCGTCCGCCGGCGAGACCTCGAGCAACAGGCGTAGCACGCGCGATTCCTGCTCGACGGCCTCGAACAGGCGCTGGAGCGTGTCCCGCCGCCACATGGCGACCTCGGCGGCGAGGTTCCCCATGCCTCCGACCACGATCTCCTCGGAGTCCGACCGGTGGGACAGCTCGCCGAAGGCCGCCGCCACGGACACGAGGAGCGCCCCGTCCTCGCCCCCGGCTTCCGCGGCCAGGGCCCCGAACCGCTCCGCGGCCTGCGCCAGCGTGAGGTCCCCCACCGACGTCAGTCGCTCCCCCACCACGGCGATCGTGTCATCGGCGATCTCCCCGCGATCGAGGGTGGCCTTGTACACGTGGCCGTGGTGGCCGACCACGAGGAGCAGCAGCGTGGAGCCGAGCCCGATGATCTCCGCGCGCACGATCCGGTCCTCGAACGACGACGGCGGCACGGCGAGTCCCGCGTACTGGGTCAGCTGGGACAGCAGGCGCGTCGCCCCGATGAGGACCTCCTCCATGTCGTGGGCGGTCCGCTCGAAGAAGTGCGCGATGGCCCGGCGCTGGGTCTCGCGGAGCCGGACCCGCGACCGCAGCGAGTCGACGTAGTGGCGGTAGGCGAGATCGGTGGGCGCGCGCCCGGCCGAGGTGTGCGGGTGGCTGAGGTACCCGAGCTCCTCCAGTGCCGCCATCTCGTTGCGGATGGTGGCGGGCGAGACGCTCAGGTCGGAGCGATCGACCACGGTCTCGCTCCCGACCGGCTCGCCGGTGCGGATGTACTCCTCGACCACGGCCCGCAGGACGGCAGCCTTCCGTGCTCCCAGCTCGCTCGCCTGTCCCCGTGCCATGGTCGCTTCCATTTCTAGCACGTCTAGCACTCGATGGACGAGAGTGCTAGACGATTTCCGCCCCGGCCCGGGCGGGCTCCACGGCGCCGTCGACGACCTCCAGGGCGATGTCGTTCGCGAGGAACATGCCGCGTTCGGTCAGCACCAGACGTCCGTCCGTTCGGGCGATCAACCCTTCGTCCAGCAGCCGCGCCGCGGGGAGGGGATCCATCTCGGCTGCGGGGAGGCCGTCGGTCGTCCGGAGGCGGAGGAACACGGACTCCAGCCGCTCCTCCTGTGGGGTCAGCCGCTCGTCGCCGCCCACGGGGAGCTCGCCGCGCTCCACGGCCTCGATGTAGGCGGCAGGAGGTCGGATGTTCCACCACCGCCGGCCGTCGCGGTACGAGTGCGCGCCCGCGCCCAGGCCGAGGTACGGCCGCCGCCGCCAGTAGCCCAGGTTGTGTCGGCACTCGAAGCCGGGGCGGGCCCAGTTCGACACCTCGTAGTGGAGGTAGCCGGCCGCGGACAGAGCCAGGCAGCCCGCCTCGTACATCTCGGCCTGGAGGTCGGGGTCCGGCGATGGCAGCACGCCGCCGTCCACCCGGCGCCCGAGCGGCGTGGCCGGCTCGATGGTGAGCGCGTACGCGGAGACGTGTTCCGGCCCCAGCGCCACGGTCTCGTCGAGGGTCCGGCGCCACGAATCGAGCGTCTCGCCGTGCGCGCCGTAGATGAGGTCGAGGTTCACGTTGGCGAACCCGGCCCGCCGGGCGGCGGCGTACGCGCGGCGGGCGGACGCAGGTCCGTGGACACGTTCCAGCGCGGCGAGGACCGTGGGGTCGAAGGACTGCACGCCCATCGACAGGCGGGTGAAGCCCGCGGCGAGCAGCGCGGCCAGCGACGCC
>WNFU01006962.1_pt1 | contig 23251 bp, 17 predicted proteins | sample 5400121 | NCBI WGS metagenome assembly WNFU01 (sample SAMN13153360, study PRJNA577476) | soil metagenome | isolation source: 100 cm soil or saprolite under grassland replicate 1 | place: USA:California | collected 2016-06-15
CGGGAAGCCGCCACGTCATGTGCGGTCCGAGGTCGCCAAGCCCGTCCAGGTCCGGTGCTGCTGAACCGGGTGCGGGCGCCGGGCCAGTCGTGGGCGTGCGCCTCGACCACGGCGTACCCGTGCTCGTGCGCGGTACGGATCAGCTCGGGGCGTACGTGCTCGGCCGCGCTCGGCGCCGTCGTCGGGCGAGCTCGGGGCACAGAATCGATTTCTGCTACGTATCACAATGATGGTCCCTCTATTGGGAGTGGATCGCCCCGACACTCTGCGCACCTGCCTCAACCTGGCTCGCTGGATGGGCGACGCCGGCGATTAACGACGATCACCTCGGCAGGAAACCGGAGCCCGCTGAACGCGGACAGCGACGGCAACGCAAGGGGGCGACGGCTCGACAGCATCACCGGCCAAGCGTGCCCGATCATGCCTGCGGCCAACGCAACAGAGCCCCCTGCGCCCGCCTGGGCCCACCGCGTCCAGGCACTGACCGCCGAGGCCCGCGAGCTGCAACAGCAAATCACCGCCGTCATCGCCGCGCACGCCCCGCACCTGCTCCAGCGCCGCGGCGTCGGTCCCGACAGCGCCGCCGCGCTACTGATCGCCGCCGGCGACAACCCCAGCCGGATGACCAGCGAGGCCTCCTTCGCCGCCCTCTGCGGCGTCAGCCCCGTCGAGGCATCCTCGGGCAAGACCCGCCGACGCCGCCTCAACCGCGGCGGCGACCCGCCGCGCCAACGCCGCGCTCTACCGCATCGTCGTGACCCGCCTGCGCTGCGATCAACGCACCCGCGACTACCTCGACCGACGCATCAGCCAAGGCCTGACCCGCCGCGAAGCCATCCGCTGCGCCAAACGCTACGTCGCCCGCGAAATCTACCGCCTCATCCAACAGCTCGACGCCACAACAGTCCCAAACACAGCTTGACAAACATAGGGGCATCAGAGCCCCGCCGGACGAGGCGGCGCCCGCGCACAGCGATGAACGTCTATGATCTGCCGGGATCGTCTCTTGAGTGCGTCTTCCCGGGTTCGCGGAGACGGACCAGCGAACTCTCGTGGGCCCAGGACAACGGGCCGCCCCGCGCCCGGGGGTGAGACGAGGACGACCGGATCACTCAAGTCTCGTCCACGACTGCCTCGCGACGGCATGAGACGAGGTCTGGCAATGGCGCGGCGGATGGTCACGGCGGTTGGCGGGCGGCGACGGTTGGTGGAAGTGGCGGGGGTGGTTGCGGGTGTTCTGGTGGCCGCGGTCCTGGTCTGGGCGTTGTGGCCGGCCGGATCGGGGCCTGCGCCGCGTGCCCGCCAGTACCTGGATTTCACCGCGTGCTTGTTGACCGGTGAGCACGGGGTGGCGGATGCTGACGCGGCGCCGGTCTGGGCGGGAATGCAGGACGCCTCGCTGCAGACGCGGGCGGAGGTGCAGTATCTGGTCGTGGTCGGCGAGCAGACTGTGGCCAATGCCGGTCCGTTCCTGGCAAGTCTGGCGCAGAGCCGTTGCGATCTGGTGTTCGCGGTCGGAGCGGCGCAGGTGGCCGCGGTGGCCGAGGGCGCCTCGCGGTTCATCGCGGTCCGGTTCGTGGTCCTGGGAGGCGGCGCGACAGGGACGAACGTGTCTGTTGTGGACGATGGGTCACCGGCTGATGTTCGGGCCGCGGTCACTCGGATCGTCACCAATGCCGTGAGAAGGGCACCCCGGCGCTAACGGTCTTCTGCGGAGTAATCAGGCGGCAGAAGGGCTTGCCGGCTGATTCGGGGTGAGCCGGGCTCTTGCGTGCCCCAGGTGTGGTGCTCCAAGCTGTGGATCAGTTTGCCGGCCGAGCGGCGGGGGAGGCCCGACGATGCGGGTGCGGGTCGGTTCGTGGGGACGTAGGTTGGTTGGTCGGTCGGCTCGGCTGGTCACGTTGTGCGCGGTGGTGGCTCTCGTCTCGTTCGGTCTGACCGCCGCGGTGCCGTCGCCGGGTGCCCTACCGCCGGGTCGCGGCTTCCCGCTGTCTTGGTTGTGGGAGGGGTTGGGACGCGGTCCCCGGTCGTTGCCGGAGAACTGGGCAGCGGCGTTCGTCGGGCTGCCGGTGCAGCCGTCGGCGGGTACGGCCGCAGACCGGGAGCACTACGTGCCGGCCGGGCAGACGCGGGCGGGCGGCGGCTCGGGACGGGCACCGGACGCCGGAGTCGGCGCGGTGCCGGCCGACACGCGGCCGGGGCCGGTGGTGGCCCCGTGGACGTCGGGCAAGCTGGCCGACGACGGCAGCTTCAACCCGAATACCAGTGTCCGCATCGCCGGCGCGGCGACGGCCAAGTCCGACGTGTACGCCAATGCCGATGGCTCGTTCACCCGCAAGGTGTTCCAGGATCCGGTGAACTACCGCGCGGCCGACGGCAGTTGGCAGCCGATCGACCGGGCGCTCGTCCTTGGCGGCGACGGCCGCTACCGGCAGCGCGCCAGCTCGGCCGGCGTCGACTTCGGCGCCTCGGCCGACGCACCCGATCCTGGCGACGTTGCGGTTGGACGCCGGACGGGCCGTGTCGTACTCGTTGGTCGGCGCCGCGCCGGTCACGCCGACGGTGTCGGGTGAGACGCTGAGGTACCCGAGGGTCTCGCCCGGCGTGGACCTGGTGTTGGCCGCGACGGCGACGGGTTTCAAGGAGTCGCTCGTCCTGTACTCGGCGCAGGCGCCGAGCTCGTTCGTGTACCGGCTCGGGCTGCAGGGGCTGACGCCGCGGCTGGATGCTGCCGGCTCGGTGTCGCTGGTGGACGGTACGGGCAGCGTCGCGGCCCGGATGCCAGCCGGGTACATGGAGGATTCTCGCTTCGACCCGCGGTCGGGCGGGTTCACCCGGTCGAATGGTGTGACGTATGCGCTGACGACTGTGGACGGTGGGCCGGCCTTGCGGGTGAGCCTGGACGCCTCGTGGCTGCGTGATCCCAGCCGGGTGTTCCCGGTGACGGTGGATCCGACCACGACGTATGGCACCACCGGTGACACGTACGTGCGCAGCGACGAGTCGGTGGACCGTAGCGGCGCCAACGAGCTGCTGGTGGGCACGTATAACGGCGGCGCGTCGAAGGCGTACACGTTCATGACCTTCGACAGTTTCGCCACGACGTACCCGGGGGCGAAGATGTCGGCGGTCTCCTTGAAGATCTTCGACTCCTGGGCGTACACGTGCACGCCGGAGCCGTTCTGGGTCAACCCGATCACCGAGCCCTGGTCGGTGACGGGATACAAGCCGTATCCGGGTCCGGCGTTCGGGTCGGCGATCGGTTCGGTGACCGCCGATCCGGGCGTGGCGTGCACGAACACGTCTAGCGACCGCAGCGTCGGCACCTGGATGACGGTGCCGCTGTCGACGGCCACGTTCCAGAACTGGGCGCTGGGTCAGCCGAACTACGGGCTGGCGGTGACCGCGTCGCAGACCGACTCGATGCAGTGGAAGCGGTTCACCTCGCGCAACCACACCTGCTGCGGGCCGTACCTGAGCGTCACGTACACGCCGAACGTCGCGCCGCAGGTCGACGCGCAGTACCCGCCGTCATGGTATGCCGCCACCACGCTGACACCGGAGTTGTTGGTCAGTGCGCACGACCCGGATGCCTGGCCCACCCCGTTGAGGTACCGGTTCGTGGTCTTCAACTCCACGGGTACCGCCGTGGTGGCCGATTCCGGCGCGATCTCGGCCCGCAACTGGGTGGTGCCGGCGTCGGCGAACCTGCGGTGGGGCGAGACCTACCTGTGGACCGTCACCGCCTCGGACGGCAGCGCGGCCAGCGCCTCCCAGAAGCTGAACGTGTTGACCACGCCCGTGCCGCAGCCGCTGGTGACGTCGAGCCTGGCGCAGAACGGTGGCTTGGGATTCGATGCGAACGTCGGCAACTACACGACGGCGGCCACGGACGCGGTGGTCAACACGGTCGGTCCGGAGCTGACCGTCCGGCGCATGTACAACAGCCTGGACCCCCGGGTGGACGCCGCGTTCGGAGCGGGCTGGTCGAGCGTCCTGGATATGAGGGCGACCGATGTGCTGGCCGGCGGCGCGCGGTCCACCGACTCGGTGCTGCTGCGCTACCCGACCGGACAGGAGATGGCCTTCGGCCGCAACGGCGACGGCACCTTCTCGCCGCCGTCGGGCCGGTTCGCCACGTTTACCCCGGTGGCCGGGGGTGGCTACCGGTTGGTGGACAAGGACGGCACCGGGTACACCTTCACCACCTCGGCTGGCACCGGGGTCTGGCGGATCACGTCGATCGTCGACGCGGCCGGCCGCGCGTTGACCTTCGGCTATGCCGCGGGCCTGCCGACGACGGTCACCTCGGCGTCGGGTCGGGCGCTGCAGCTGACGTGGTCGACGCCGGCCGGAGCGGTTGCGCCGCATGTGGCCACGGTCAGGACCGACCCGGTCGTTCCCGGTGACTCGTCGTCGGCGTTGACTTGGTCGTACACCTACAGCGGCGACCGGTTGACGAGGGTGTGCCCGCCGACGTCGTCGACGGCGTGCACGCAGTACACGTACACCACGAGCTCGCTCTACCGGGCGGCGGTCATGGACGCCGGCCCGCACTCGTACTGGCGCTTGGGCGAGGCGTCGGGCACCACGGCCGGGAGCGCGGTCCTCGACCACGAGGGTACGGACAACGGCAGCTACACCAACGTGACGTTGGGTGTGCCCGGGCCGTTGGCCGGCTCGACGGCCACCGCGGCTGGGTTCAACGGCATCTCGTCATCCGTGCGGCTGCCGGCGAAGCTGGTGACCGACACGAGCTACCAGTCGATCGGCATGTGGTTCAAGCTCGCCGCCGGCGACAGCGGTGTGCTGTACAGCTACCAGGTTGACCCGGTCACCGCCGCGACCACCACGGCGACCTACCAGCCGGCGCTGTATGTCGGCAGCAGCGGCAAGCTCTACGGCCAGTTCTACGACGGCACCATCGCACCGATGGCCACCAGCGCCTCGGTGGCGAACGGCGGGTGGCACTTCGCCGTACTCACCGCTGCCGGCAACACCCAGGCGCTCTATCTCGACGGCGCGCTCGTCGGGTCGAAGACCGGGCTGGTGCAGGCACCGGCGGGCGCGACCAACGAGTACCTCGGTGCCGGGTTCCTCGGCGGTGCGTGGCCCGACCAGGCCCACTACAGCACCACCAACCCGACCGGCTATGCCACCTTCTTCAAAGGCTCGATCGCCGAAGCCGTGCTGTTCGACCGGCCGTTGACGTCGGCCAACATTGCCGCGCTGCGCTCCGCGGGCACCTCGACGCTGCGGCCGTTGACCTCGGTGCTGCGGCGGTCGGGCAACGCGTCGGCCACCGTCACCTACGACGCGTTGACCGGGACGGTCACCCAGCTCGTCGACGGCAACGGTGGAACGTGGCAGCTCGGGCCACCGAGCGTGTCCGGCTCCAGCCAGGTGTACGTGTCGGCCGTGCTGGCGGCCGGGCCGGTGGACTACTGGCGGCTGGCCGAGAACAACACCGCGGACGCCATCAACGAGGTGCACGGCAACACCGCCGCGTACAACGCGGTCACGCTCGGCGTGCCGGGTGGTCCGTTCGCCGACGCCACCGTCGGGTCCTTTGACGGCACCGCATCGTATCTGGCGTTACCGACCACGGACATCCCGTCCACCGGCCCGGTGTCGGTGGCAAGCTCCGCGGCCAGTTCTGGACCGGTGCCATCGCCCCGATCACCTCGGCCGCCACCGTCAACGACGGCAACTGGCATCACGTCGCATTGGCCGCCACGGCCACCAGCCAGACGCTGTACGTGGACGGTGCGGCGGTCGGCACCCTCAACGGCGCGTTGGTGGCGACCTCGGCCGCCTACGGTTACCTCGGCGCGGGGGAGCAGACCGGCTGGCCCAGCCGGGCGAGCAACTCGCTGGGCTACTTCACCGGGCAGCTCGCCGAGGTCTCGTACTTCCGGTCGCAACTGTCCGCCGCGCAGGTTGCCGCGCAGTACGCGGCTCGGGCCAAGACGGCCGGCGCCCCGGCCAGGACCGTCACGGTGACCGACCCCGGCAACAGGACATCAAGCTCCGTCTATGACGTGGCCACCGGCCGGCAGATCGCGCAGATCAACGCGCTGGGCAACAAGACACAGTACGGCTACGACGTCAACGGGTTCCTGCGCACCGTCACCGACCCCAACGGCAACACCACCACCACCGAACACGACGTGCGCGGCAACGCGGTCTCGTCGACCAGCTGCCAGAACCAGGCCGCGCAACTGTGCACGACGGTGTACGCCACCTACCACCCGAACGCCACCGCGGGGCTGCTGTCGCCGGACGCGCGCAACGACCAGGTGCTGACCACGCGGGACGGCCGGTCAGCCTCGCCGACGGACAACACCTACCGCACCTCGTACACCTACGACGTCGACGGCACCCGGACGGCGGTCACCACCCCGCCCGTGCCGGGCTTCCCGGCCGGGCGCACGACCCGCTACGTCTACTCCAGTAACAAGCCCGATGTCATCGGGCGGCTGTCCGACGGCACGGCGCAGGTCCGACACGGCACCGGCCCGGACACCTTCGACGCCGGTACGGCGTTTGGCAGCGGCTGGAACGCGTACAACTGGATCGGCTTCGCCGACATCAACCAGGACGGCAAGCAGGACATCATCGGGCGGCTGTCCGACGGCACGGCGCAGGTCCGACACGGCACCGGCCCGGACACCTTCGACGCCGGTACGGCGTTTGGCAGCGGCTGGAACGTCTTCACCTGGATCGGCTTCGCCGACGTCAACCAGGACGGCAAGCAGGACATCATCGGGCGGCTGTCCACCGGCGTGGCGATGGTCTATCACGGCACCGGTCCGGACACCTTCGCCACCGGCACCCCCTTCGGCAGCGGTTGGAACACGTTCACCTGGATCGACTTCGCCGACGTCAACCAGGACGGCAAGCAGGACATCATCGGGCGGCTGTCCACCGGCGTGGCGATGGTCTATCACGGCACCGGCCCGGACACCTTCGACGCCGGTACGGCGTTTGGCAGCGGTTGGAACGCCTACACCTGGATCAACGTCGCGGACACCAACCCCGGAGCCACGACCGCGGCCCTCGACGGCGGCTACGTCCCGCCGGGCCTGCCCACCGCGGTCATCACCCCGGGTGGTGCGACGCAGACGATCGCCTACAACCGCACCGGCGACGTGGCCCGCGTCACCGACCCCGCCGGAAAGGTCACCGCCTTCACCTACGACGGGCTCGGGCGCGTGCTGACCACCACCGAGACCACCGACACCTTCCCGGCCGGGCTGACCACCTCCTTCAGCTACGACAAGCTCAACCGGATGCTGGCGCAGACAGCGCCGGCGGTGACCAACCGTGTCACCGGCGCGGTCCACACCGCGAGGACGACCATCGCCTATGACGTCGACGGGCAGGTCGCCTCGCAGACCGTGGCGGATCTCAGCGGCGGGGACGCCGCCCGTACCGCCTCGTGGACGTACAACGCCCGCGGGCAACGGATAACGGCCACCGACGCGGCCGGGCGGATTACGCGGTACGAGTACGACGCCTACGGCAACCTGGTCCGCGAAACGACACCGGACGGGCGGGTCTTCACCTCCGCCTTCGACGCGGCCGGGCAGCTGCTGACCACGACCCTGGTCGGCTACACCGGTGACCCCAACAACCCGAGCCCACCGGCCGACGTCGTCCTGATATCCAAGGCCTACGACCCGGCCGGGCGGCTGGCCTCCGACACCGACGCGATGGGCTGGGTCGCGTCCTACGCCTACACCGACAACGCACTGCCGGCCACCGTCACCCGGCGCGACCCGGCCAGCGGCGCCACCTTCGTGACCCAGGCCAACGGCTACGACGCCGGCGGCAACCGCACCTCGTCGACCGCCAACAACGGCCTCACCACGACGACGTTCGTGGTCGACGCCGCCCGTCGCGTCACGTCGTCCACATTGGACCCCGCCGGCGTGAGCCGCACGACCGCGTACACCTACTCGCCCGACGACTTGGTGCTGACCGCCACCACGTCCAACGGGGCCGGAACGGTCGGTATCGTCGACGCGACCTACAACGCGACCGGCCGGATGACCTCCCGGACGGTCCATAATGGATCGTACATGCTGACCACCATGTGGACGGTCGACCAGGGTGGGCTGGCCACCGCGGTGAGCGACCCCAACGGCAACACGACCAACTACGCCTACGATGAGGCCGGCCGGTTGGTCGTCAGCACGGCGCCGGCGGTCAACGTGGAGACCGGTGGCGGCACACCGGTGTCCACCCGCCCGGTCTCCTACCTCGGCTACGACACCTTCGGCGAGCAGACCGAGTCGAAGGACCCCGACGGAAACGTCATCGTCGCCGGCTTCGACGCCACCGGCCGGCACGTGTCCACCCGGCTGCCCGCGTACACCCCGCCCGGCGCGTCCACACCGATCACGCCGATCGCGACGAAGACATACGACGACGCGGGTCGGCTGGCCAGCTCCACCGACCCGCTGGGCAACGTGAGCAGCTACACCTACGACCAGCTCGGCAACCTGGCCAAGGTGACCGCACCGAACCTCGGCGAGACCAGAGCCACCTACGACCTGCTCGGTGACCGGCTCACCGTGACCGACCCGACCGGTGCGGTGAGCACCGCCACGTACGACTACCTCGGCCGGCAGCTGACCTCCACCGAGGTCGTACGCCAGTTCGCCGCGAACTACACCACCACCTACACCTACGGCAGCGGCGGCTGGCTGGCGTCCGTGCGGTCGCCGGCCGGGGTTACCACCTCGGCGACGTACAACGCCGCGGGCGAGACCCTGACCACCACCGACGGGGCCGGTAACGCCACCAGCTACCTGTACGACGGAGCCGGCCGCCGGATCCGCTCCACGCTTCCCGACGGCACCTACAGCACGGTCACCTACGACATGGCCGGCCGGGCAACCGCGACGACGGCCTACGACAACGCGGGCACGGTCCGGTCGACCCGCAGCGCGGCCTTCGACGCCGCCGGCAACATGACCTCGGCCACCGATGCGCGAGGCGACACGACCAGCTTCGGCTACGACGCCACCGGTAAGCTGATCAGCCAGGTGCAGCCGGTCACCGCGTCCTCGTCCATCAGCATCACGTTCGGATACGACGCCGCCGGGAACCGCACCCGGTACACCGACGGGCGGGGCAACCCGTTCATCACCACATACAACACGTGGGGTCAGCCCGAGTCGCGGATCGAGCCGTCCACTGCGGCGTACCCGAACCTGGCCGACCGCACGTTCACCGTCGCCTATGACGTCAACGGCCGGGTCGCCTCGCGGACCGCGCCCGGTGGCGTGCAGGTCACCAACACGTACAACGTCATGGGTGACCTGACCGGACAGACCGGCACCGGTGCCCAGGCATCGACGACCGCCCGGTCGTTCGGCTATGACCTGGCCGGCAGGCTGACGTCGGCGTCGGCTCCGGGCGGCACCAACACGTTCGGCTACGACGACCGCGGCCTGTTGCTGTCGACGTCCGGACCGTCGGGGACGTCGTCGTTCACGTATACGGCCGATGGTCTCATCGCCTCCCGCGACGACGCCGCCGGCACCACCACCTACACCTACGACACGGCCGGCCGGCTCGCGACCGCGGCGAACGCCACCGCGGGCCTGAACCTGTCGATCGCCTACAACACGCTGTCCCAGCCGTCCCGGGTCACCTATGGCACCGCGGGCAACTACCGCGACTTCGGTTACGACGCGCTGCACCGGCTGAGCGCCGACACCCTCAAGACCTCCGGTGGGGCGACGGTCGCCTCGATCGGCTACGGCCCTTCGGCTACGACGCCCGGGATCGGCTCAGCAGCGGTGGCGGGTCGACCTACACGTACACCGCGCGGGGCACGCTGGCCACGACCGTGACCGGCGGCGCCACGGTGACCACCACCTCGGATGCCTTTGACCAGCCGATCACGCAAGGGTCGGCGACCTACGCCTATGACGCGCTCGGCCGCGTGGCGAACCCGGGGTTCGCCTACACCGGCACGAGCAACGCCCTGGCCACCGACGGCACCGCCACCTACCTGCGCGGGCCCGCCGGTGACCTGTTCGGCGTCAAGCAGGGCGGGACATCGGTGTACGCCTGGACCGACCAGCACAGCGATGTGGTGGGTCAGCTCACCGCGACCGGTTCGGTCCTGGCCGGCTCGACGACCTATGACCCGTTCGGCAAGGTGGTCGCCAGGGTCGGACAGCTTGGCAACCTGGGCTACCAGTCCGGCTGGACCGACAACGGCACCGGTCGGGTGAACATGGCGGCCCGGTGGTACAACCCGGCCACCGGCCAGTTCGACTCGCGCGACAGCGTCGATGTCAGTCCGGTGCCGAACCCGGCCGCGGCCAACCCCTTCGGCTACGCCGCCGGTAACCCGCTGGGCAACGTCGACCCCGATGGGCACCTGCCGCTGTGTCTGCGGGGCAACGGCGAGGACCTGTCCACGGGATGCCGCAACCCGGCAGCGTCAGCGATCCTGCCGGTCGGCTACGAAACGCCAGCTCACACCCGGTGTGGACAGTTCTGGCACGGCACACGCCCGGCCGGTCGCTGGGTCTGGCCGGCGTCGGGCGCAAGGAGTAGAACCGGTACCGGTGTTCACGCCGCCCACGCCCGACCTGACCTCAGGTACCACGCCTGGGGTCGCTCGGTTCGCCCGCCGCTAGGCCCGGGCGCTGGCCGGTACCGGCCACCGGCCACCGGCCGGTGACCGCCGGCGAGGCCGAGACGTGCCTGCACCGGCTGACGGGCTGCCTGCTCAACGCGGTACGCGCCACGCGGTTCGACATCGAGCCGGGCCGTGGTGTCGGCACCGCCTTGGTGGAGGGTAACTACGGCGGCGGCGCCGCGCTGCGCCGGACCATGGCGGTGCTTGGCGCCGGGTTCGCCGACGAGCTCGCCGAGGCGCTGCCCGGCCTGGACCCGTGCCAGCTTCGGGCGCGCGCCGCGGCCTTGGCTGGTGCGGTTGCCGAGGGCTTCACCAAGGCATGCGGAGTATCCGGCGCGGGTGGGACCGCCGGTCACCGATGCGGTCAAGCAAGTCCTCGCCCGGTACCGTGAGCTGATCGACGGACAGCTTTGAGCCGAGAACACCGAGAAGGGACGTTCGTCATGGCTGAGCGCGAAGCCCCGCGAGGCATCGACACCTCGGCTGCGCACTCGGCGCGAATATACGACTGGTGGCTCGGCGGCAAGGACAACTTCGCGGCCGACCGCGAGCTGGGCCAGAAGATCGTGGACCTGGTACCAATGACCCCGGCCAGCGCCCGCGCCAATCGGGCGTTCCTGCACCGAGCCGCGGGCGTGGTGGCCGCTGAAGGGGTCCACCAGTTCCTGGACCTGGGCGCCGGGCTGCCCACGATGGAGAACACGCACAGCGTGGTGCAGGGCGTCGACCCGGACAACCGGGTGGTCTACGTCGACTACGACCCGCTCGTGATCGTGCACGCCCGTGCTTTGCTGGAGGGGTTCGGCCCGACCACTGTCGTCCAAGGCGACATCCGCGACCCGGATGCGATCCTGACCCATCCCGAGGTGACCGGGGTCATCGACTTCACCCAGCCCTTATGCGTCCTCGCGGTGGCCGTGCTGCATTTCCTCTCCGACGGGGAGAACCCGTACGCGGTTGTGGCCAGGCTGCGCGAGGCGATGGCGCCGGGCAGCTACCTGGTCTTGTCCCACATCACCGGGGACGGCACCAGCGAGGCCGACGAAGTTATATCGATCATGCGGCAGCGGATGGCCGATCCTCCGACGCTGCGCAGCCATGCCGAGGTGCTGCGCTTCTTCGACGGCTTCGAACTGCTCGACCCCGGCGTGGTCCCAGTGCACTTGTGGCGGCCCGAGGGCTATGACCCGCAACAGCCGCAGTGGCGCAAGCCCAGCGACGAGGAGGAACCGTTCTGGATGTACGCCGGGGTCGGGCGCACACCCAACTGAGATGACCAGCAGCCGAAGACCGGCAACGGGGATGGACTGGTCGCGCCGGGTTGGGTCGGGGTATCAAGCTGAACCTGTGACCGACCGTAGCGCGCAACCACCCTGACCCTGGCGAGGAGCAAGCGCCGGGGCGTGCGCCGGGAGCCGGTGCCGGTACGGGGCGCGAGGATGGGCCGACCGGCCGTTCAGCCGGCGGCTGCATGTCAGCGGGGCGGAGGCGTATACGGTGGCGGTGCGGTCGGTGCGCAGCTGGCGCATCGACCGCAGCCGGCGTTTCAGTTGCCGTGGTCGGCTTCGATGCGATTGTTGCCGTACTGCTCGCCGTGGTGCCACGCCGCCGGGACCAGTTCGTCAAGCAGCTTCGGGTACACCGGTGCCCGGTCGGTGACGACCTCCGCCGGTGCCGTCCCAGCTGACGCGATCGCTCGTTGGAAGAACCGCCGAGCTGCGGCGCTGTCCCGCTTCGCTGACACGTAGATGTCGATGATGTGCCCGTGCTGGTCCACCGCTCGGCGGACGTAGCGCCACCGGCCGCCGACCTTGACATAGGTCTCGTCGACGTACCAACGGTCGCCGACCGGGGTCGCGACGGCCGCGCCGCCTCGGCCAGCAGCTCCTCGACGTCGCGGTAGGACAGCCCACCGCCTCGCTGGTACGCGGCCCTGGATCGATGTGCTCGTCACCTCAGCCTCCGAAACGATCGACGGGAATGCCCGACACGTCGCCGGGAGTGCAGACGTAGGTCAGACCGGCGCACCTGTCCTCGGGCCGGCCGTCCGCGGCCGTGGTGATGACGAGCAGGCCGAGGTCCAGACCGGCAAAGGCACACGAGGTGGTCTGCGGGGTCGGGACCCGAACCTCGCGATCGAGGCTGCCGTCGGGCGCGTACCGGCGTAGCGCCCCACCGCCCCACAGCGCGACCCAGATGCCGCCCTCGGCGTCGACGCACAGCCCGTCCGGGGCGCCGGCCTGCGCCGGAACCGTTGCGTACCAACGCAAGCCGCCTAGGCGGCCGGCGGCCATGTCGAACTCGTACGCGTCCAGCCGGCCGGTTGGCGTGTCGATGTGATACATCGTGGTGCCGTCCGGCGACCAGCCGAGCCCGTTGCTGATCGTCACGTCGCCGCGGACCCGCTCGGGCGCCTGCGCGCCGGGGCGCAGCACGTACAGCGCGCCGGCTCCCGGCGTGTTGTCGTACGCCATCGTGCCCAGCCAGAGCCGGCCGGCCGGGTCGGCCTTCGCGTCGTTGGAGCGCCGGCGAACGGCGCTGTCTTCGCCGGGGTACCCGCCGAGGCGATGCAGGGTGCCGTCCGGGTCCCGCAGCACCGGCCCGTCCGGCAGGCACAGCACCAGGCCACCGCCCGCGCGCGGTACCGCGGCACCGACGTGTCCCGGGGTCGGCACCTCACCGGTCGCGCCGGTACCGATGCCGCGCCACAGCACCCGGGAGCCCAGGATGTCCACCCAGTACGCCCGGTCGCTCAACTCGTCGTACCACGGTCCCTCGCCGAGAGTACAGACCCGATCATCGAACACGTCCACATCGGCCATCCTGGGCTCCGGGGCACGCCAAGGCGAGCATTGAGTCTTGTTACCGGTCACAGTGACCGGTAACATTCGCGAGAATATTGAGACTCACCACGCTCGGTCAACGACGTCGTCGGTGCCGAGAGGAGGTGTGATCGGTAACATGTACGCGGTCCCCGATCACCAGAGGCCCGACCGGGCAGGGAGCACAGCGCAACGGGATGATCAGACAACCCACGATCCGGGATGTGGCCGAGCGGGCCGGCGTGTCGCACCAGACCGTCTCCCGGGTCATCAACGGCCACGAGCTGGTCAGCGGCGAGACTCGCGATCGGGTGGAGCGGGCGATCCGGGAGCTCAACTACGTGCCGAGCCCGATCGCCCGCGGCTTGATGTCCAACCGTACCCACAGCATCGGGCTGGTCAGCTCGGCGATCTCGGACCATTTCTTCGGCGAGGTGGCCGCGGGGGCGGAGGTGCAGGCCCGGCGCCGCGGGTACTACCTGGTGATCGCGAGCGTGGAGGAGCACGCGGAGGCGGACGAGCGGGCGTACCTGCGGCTGATGCTGGAGCGCCGGGTGGAGGGGCTCATCGTGGCCCGGCCGCGGCTGCCGATCAGCGTCGACCAGGTATCGCTGCACCGGGTACCGGTGGTGGCGATCGCCTCGGCCGAAGCACCCGGGTTGACCGTCGTCGACGTGGACAACCGCGGCGGCGGTCAGGACGCGGTGGCGTACCTGCTGGCACAAGGGCACCGGCGGATCGCGACGGTCACCGGCCCGATGGCCTGGCGCTCGTCGCAGCACCGGCTGGACGGGTACCGGGATGCGCTTGCCGCGGCGGGTGTGCCGATCGACCCGTCGCTCATCGAACAGGCGAACGGCTGGGATCTGGCGGACGGCCAGACCGCGATGGCCCGGCTGCTGGCGCGCGGCACCCCGTTCACCGCGCTCTTCGCGTACAGCGACCTGGTCGCGATCGGCGCGATCCGGGAGCTACGGACCCGGGGTGTGCGGGTACCGGAGGATGTCTCGGTGGTCGGGTACGACGACGTGCCGGTGGCGGCTTACGTGGATCCGCCGCTGACCACGATCCGCCAACCCATGCGCGAGGTCGGCGAGCGGGCGGCGAGCCTGGTCCTCGACGCGATCGCACAGGGTACGCCGGGCGAGACCCGGCTGCTGCCGACCCGGCTCGTGGTCCGGGCCAGCGTGGTGGCACCGGCCGGCTGAGGCTCGACCGGGCGCCGGGTGACCGGCGATGAGGATCACCGGATGCCGGACCACCGTGGTCGGCGCTCCCTGGCGGGACCTGGTCTTCGTCGAGCTGGACACCGATGACGGGCGTACCGGCGTCGGCGAGGTCCGCTTGGTCAACAAGACCCGCACGCTGCTGGCCTGCGTCGAGGAGCTGGCGCCGCGGTACGTGGTGGGCGCCGATCCGTTCGATGTCGAACGGTTGGCCTGGAACGTCCAGCGCGCCGAGTACGGCCGCGTCGGCGAGGTCGCCGCGTCCGCCCTGTCGGTGTTTGACATGGCCTGCTGGGACCTGATCGGGCAGGCCCTGGGGGTACCGGTGTGGCGGCTGCTCGGCGGGCGGTTCCGGGACCGGATTCCGGCGTACGCCAACGGCTGGTACACCACCGAGCGCGAGCCGGACGCGATCGCCGAACGGGCCCGCGGCGTGGTGGCGCGCGGGTACCGCGGCCTCAAGCTCGACCCGTTCGGCGCCGCACACGCCGAGCTGTCCGCGGCCGAGCGGGCCCGCTCGGTGGCGATCGTGGCTGCGGTACGCGACGCTGTCGGCCCGCACATCCAGCTCATGGTCGAGATGCACGGCCGGTTCACGGTCGCCGAGGCGGTACGGGTGGCCGCGCTGCTCGAGCCCTATGACCCGGAGTGGATCGAGGAGCCGGTCCCGCCGGAGAACCCGGCGGCACTGGCCGCCGTGCGCCGGGCGACCCGGATCCCGATCGCCACCGGTGAGCGTGTGCACGCCCTGCCGGAGTTCCGCGAGCTGTTCGAGCGCGGCCTGGTCGACGTGGTCCAAGCCGATCTCACGCACTTCGGCGGCTTCCTGGAGATGAAACGGCTCGCCGGGTGGGCCGGCGCGTACTACGCCGTGCTCGCACCGCACAACGTCTGCGGTCCGGTGGCCACCGCCGCGAACCTGCACCTGGCCGCCGTGACGCCGAACTTCAAGGTGCTGGAGCACTTCAACGACTTCGCCGATCCCTGGCTGGCCGGGGTGGTGGACGCGGCGCCGACGGTCGACCCGGCCGACGGGTGCTTCGCGGTGCCCGACCGACCGGGTCTGGGGGTACGCCTCGACGCGCAGGCGTGTGCCGCGCACCCGGCCACCGGCGCCCACCTCGAGCTGTTCCGGCCGGGCTGGGAACGGCGCCGTCAGGACGGGTCCGGCACCGGGAGCCGATGATGCGATTTGGCGCCGCCTACTACCCGGAGTACCAGCCGTACCAGCGCCTGGACCGCGACATCGCGCTGATGCGGGAGGCGGGCCTGACGTTCGTGCGGATGGGCGAGTCGACGTGGAGCAGTTGGGAGCCGGCCGACGGCAGGTTCGAGTTCACCGCCATGGACAAGGCGATCGATGCGCTCGCCGAGGCCGGCATCGGGGTCCTGCTGGGCACGCCGACCTACGCCATCCCGCCGTGGCTGCACCGCACGTACCCGGAGATCATGGTGCGGCGGGCCGGTGGCGAGCCGGTGTACTACGGCGGCCGGCAGAACGTCGACCACACCCATGCCGCGTACCGGTTCCATGCCGAGCGGGTGATCCGGGCCGTGGTGGGCCGCTATGCCCAACATCCGGCGGTGATCGGTTACCAGGTGGACAACGAGGCTGGCCTGGAGCTGCCGCACAACCGGGCCACGCTGGAGCAATTCCGGGACTGGCTGCGCGAGACGTACGGCTCCGTGGACGCGCTCAACGAGGCGTGGGGCCTGACCTACTGGTCGCACCGGCTCGGCTCGTGGGACGACCTGTGGCGCCCGGACGGCAACACCAGTCCCGGGTACGCGCTGGCCTGGCGACGCTTCCAGGCACAGACGGTGACCGACTTCCTCGCCTGGCAGGCGGCGATCGTCCGGGAGTACGCCCGGCCGGACCAGTTCATCACACACTGCGCGGCAGGCGGGCACGGCCGGCCCGCCTTCGACCGGGCCCGGGTGGCGGCCGTGCTCGACATCCCGGCGGAGAACGTGTACTACCCGATGGGTGACGCGCTCACCCTGCCGCCGGTGCCGGACGCACACCTGGCGGGGCCGGAGTGGATGGGTACCGGCGGCAGCGGTCCGGCCGGCCTGTTCTTCCAGGCTGACCTCGGCCGCGGCGCCTCGACCGGCGGCTTCCTCGTCACCGAGACGAACGCCACCAGCATCGGCGGGGCGCACACGAACAATGCGGTGTACGACGGGCAGTGGCGGCTCGCCGCGTACGCGCTGATCTCGCGCGGCGCGGTGGCGGTGGCGTACTGGCACTGGCACACCCTCCACTTTGGACATGAGACGTACTGGGGCGGCATCCTCGGACACGACCTGGAGCCGGGGCGTTGCCACCGCGAGATCTCCCGGATCGGCGCGGAGCTGCGGGAGCTGGCCGAGACGCTGACCGGGCTCACGCCGGACGGGCAGGTCGGGCTGGTCTACTCGACCGACAGCCGGTGGGCGCTGGAGTTCCAGCCACCGCTTGCGCTGCCGGGCTCGACGTCGCCGGACCACGGCAGCTATCCGCGGATCGTCGACGCCTGCTACCGGGCGCTGTTCGACGCCCGGCTGCCCGTGTCCATTGTGTACGATCCCGCGTCCACCATGCACACGCCGGTGCTGGTCGTGCCGGCGCTCTACGTCGCCGACGACGAGACGCTTGCCCGGCTGGCCGGGTACGCCTACGACGGCGGCCATCTGGTGGTCACGTTCCGCACCGGGTACGCCGACGAGCACGGCCGGGCCCGCTGGGAGCGGGCTCCCGGACGGTTGCGCGAGGCCGCGGGCGTGAGCTACCAGGAGTACGTCAACCTCGCCGCGCCGGTACCGGTGGTGCCGGCGTCGGACTCGCCGGATCCGTGGCCCGGTTCGGATCCACCGCTCGCGGTGCCGGCCGGCGCCACCGGCCTGGCGTGGGCGGACGGCCTCCGGCTCGCCGGGGCAACGGCGTTGGCCTGGTACGACCATCCACACCTGGGCCGGTTCCCGGCCATCACCACGCACCGGTGGGGTCGGGGCCGGGTCACCTACCTCGGCACGCTGCCGAGTCCGGACCTCGGCGCGGCGCTGGCCCGCTGGGTCGCCGCGGTGTCCGGCCTCGACTCGCCGTGGTCGGACCTGCCCGAGGCGGTCCGGGTGGACGGGGCGGGTACCTGGTCCGGGCAACGGATCTGGTTTGTCGGCAACTGGTCGTGGCGACCCACGGCGATCACCGTCCCGCATCCGATGCGGGATCTGCTCAGCGGTGCCGGGCTTGCAAAAGGAGACGAGCTGCGCCTCGGCGCCTGGGACATCCGTCTCATACGTCAACTGCCCTAGGAGAAGACGAGATGCCAACGACGAAAGACGCTCGCGCTCGACCCGTACCACCAGGAAAACAACGGCGGCTCGCGGCGGTCGCGCTCGCCCTGACAGTCGCGCTGTCAGTCGCCGCGGCGGCCGGCTGCGGCGGCGACTCCTCGGCCCCCAGCGGTCGGGTGACCCTCACGCTGTGGTCGTGGGTACCAGACCTGCAGCAGCAGGTGGACATGTTCCAGACGGCCCACCCGAACATCAAGGTGAACCTCGTCAACGCCGGGCAGGGCTCGGCGGAGTACACGAAGCTGCGTACCGCGCTCACCGCGGGCTCGGGCGCGCCGGACGTGGCACAGGTCGAGTTCCAGCTCGTCCCGTCGTTCCGGGTCACCGGCGATCTGATCGACATCGCCAAGTACGGCGCGGACAAGCTCAAGGGCGACTACGTCGACTGGGCCTGGGCACAGGTCACCGACGGTGGCGCGGTGTACGCCGTACCGTGGGACAGCGGCCCGATGGGTCTGCTCTACCGGGAGGACATCCTCAAGCAGCACAACATCGCGGTACCCACCACGTGGGACGAGTTTGCCGCGGCCGCCCGCAAGCTGCACGCCGCCGACCCGAAGGTGTTCCTCACCAACTTCCCGCCGAACGAGGGCGGCGTGCTGACCGGGCTCGCCTGGCAGGCCGGTTCGCGGCCGTTCCAGATCAAGGACAAGACCTCGGTGACGGTACGGCTGGACGACCCGGCCGCGCTGAAGATGGCCCAGTACTGGGGCGGGCTGCTCTCCGAGGGCGTGGTCAGCCACGAGCCGGACTTCACCGACGAGTGGTACCAGGGCCTCAACAACGGCCGGTACGCGGCCTGGGTCACTGCCGCCTGGGGACCGGTCTTCCTGTCCGGCTCGGCGAAGAGTACCGCCGGCAAGTGGCGGGCCGCGCCGCTGCCACAGTGGACCGCGGGCGAGAAGGTCTCCGCCAACTGGGGCGGGTCAACGCTGGCGGTCATCAAGCAGACCAAGCACCCGGCGGAGGCGGCCGAGCTGGCGATGTGGCTCATGCACGACCCGCAGGTCACCAAGCTCTACACCACCAAGCAGTTCCTGTTCCCGGTGTTGAAGAACCTGTTGAGCAGCTCCGAGTTCGTCGACCAGAAGTTCGACTTCTACGGCGGCCAGCCGGTCAACCAGGTCTTCGGCCCGGCGGCGAGCCAGGTGGATGTGAGCTTCCAGTGGAGCCCGTTCCAGGACTTCGTCTACAGCACGATGAACGACGAGGTCGGCAAGGCGGTGACAGGGCAGCAGAGCTTGCCCGACGCGCTGCGCGCCGTGCAACGTAAGACAACCGACTATGCAAAGCAGCAAGGATTCACGGTCACTGGATAGATAGGGGACCGATGACACCTCCCACCTCGGTGCGGGTCGCGGCGCCGGTGCGACCCGCACCGCGTCCGGGTGCGCCGCCGCGGCGGCCGCGTGCGCAGCGGGTCGCGCCGTACCTGTTCATCGCGCCGTTCCTGGTGGTCTTCGTGGCCTTCCTGTTCGTGCCGCTGGTGTACGCGCTGAGGCTGAGCCTCTACGCGGACCGGCTCGTCGGCGGCGAGGTGTTTGTGGGCCTGGACAACTTCACCCGCGCCGCGCGGGATCCGGCGTTCTGGTCCGGGGTACGGCGGATGGCACTGTTCGGCCTGTTCCAGATTCCGATCATGCTCGGGCTCGCGCTGGCCTTCGCGCTCCTGCTCGACGCCGGCGTGGTGTATCTGGGCCGGCTGTTCCGGCTCGTGGTGTTTCTGCCGTACGCGGTGCCCAGCGTGGTCGCCGCGCTGATGTGGGGTTTCCTCTACGGCGGTACGTTCGGCCCGTTCGCTCAGCTGGCCGGCAAGCTCGACGTGCCGGCACCGCGGTTCCTCTCCACGGACTGGATGCTCGCCTCGATCGCCAACGTCGTGACGTGGGAGTACGTCGGATACAACATGATTATTCTGCTCGCCGCGCTGCAAGCGGTGCCCCGCGAGCTGCACGAGGCGGCGGCCATCGACGGTGCGTCCGGCTGGCAGATCGCGCGCCGGATCAAGGTACCGATGATTGCTCCGGCGCTCGTGCTGACCACGGTCTTCTCCATCATCGGCACGCTGCAACTGTTCAACGAGCCGCAGATCATGACCACCATAGCGCCGGAGGTGGTGGGCTCGAGCTACACGCCGAACCTCTACGCGTACTCGCTGGCGTTTCCGTTCCGGCAGGTCAACTACTCGGCGGCGATCTCGTTCGTGCTCGGCGCCGTTGTCTTCGTCGGCTCGTACCTGTTCATCTTCGCGACCAACCGGAGGCGCCGATGACCCGGGGTGCCGGCGCACGAATCGGTCCCACCGTGTTGGTGGGTGTGTTTCTGGCGTACTCGCTGCTGCCGCTGTTCTGGTTGGTGGTGGCAGCCACAAAGAGCAACGAGGATCTGCTCTCCACGTTCGGACTGTGGTTCGCCGGTGACGTCAACCTGCTGTCCAACATCCGTGACGTGTTCACCTACGGCGACGGCGTGTACGTACGCTGGCTGACCAACACGGCGTACTACTCGGCGACCAGTGCGGTGGGTGCCGCGCTGATCGCCACGCTCGCCGGGTACGCCTTTGCCAAGTACCGGTTCGGCGCGCGGGAAGTGATCTTCAGCGTGATCCTCGGCTCCATCATGGTGCCGGCCACCGCACTGGTCATCCCGACGTACCTGTTGCTGAGCAAGGCACAGCTCACCGATACACCGCTGGCGGTCATCCTGCCCTCGCTGCTGAGCCCGTTCGGGCTCTACCTGATGCGGGTGTACGCCGAGCAGTCCGTACCCGACGAGCTGATCGACGCGGCGCGGGTCGACGGGGCTGGCGAGTTCCAGATCTTCCGGCGGGTGGCGTTTCGTATCCTCGCTCCGGGCTTCGTCACCGTGCTGCTGTTCCAGTTCGTCGCCACCTGGAACAACTACTTCCTGCCGTTGGTCGTGCTCAGCACCCCCGAGCACTATCCGGTCACGGTCGGCCTGGCGAGTTGGAACGCGCAGGCGGCGGCCGGCGGTGGAGCACACGTGTTGTTCAGCGTTGTCGTCACCGGTGCGCTGGTGGCCACCGCACCCATCGTCGTCGCGTTCCTGCTGTTGCAGCGGTACTGGCAGGGCGGTTTGACGCTGGGCAGCTTCCGCTAGGACCGCCGTGGTGTCAGGAGGCGCCAATGTTGCTCAAGGAGAAGGTCGTGCTGGTCACCGGGGGCGCCCGCGGCATCGGCCGGGCGACCGCGGAACGGGTGATCGCGGAGGGCGGGCACGTGGCGGTGGTCGACATCGCCGAGTCGGGCGCGGACACCGTACGCGACCTCGATGCGCATGGCGGGCAGGCGCTGTTCGTCCGGGCCGACGTGCGCCGCGAGCCGGAGGTGGCGGCGGCCGTGCGCGCCTGCGTCGACCGGTTCGGCGACATCGACGTGCTGGTGAACAACGCGGGAGTCAACGCGTACTTCGACGCGACCACGATGGTCGAGGCGGACTGGGAGGCGGTGTTCGCTGTCGACCTGAAGGCCGCCTGGCTCACGTCGAAGTACGTGTTGCCGCGCCTGACAGCGAAACGCGCCGGTGCGATCGTGAACATCTCGTCGATCCACGCGCGGCTGACCGTGCCCGGGATGTTCCCGTACGCCGCCGCAAAGGCCGGCCTGGAAGGGCTGACCCGCAGCCTGGCGTGTGACTGTGGACCGTACAACGTACGGGTCAACGCGGTTGCGCCCGGCTTCACCCGCACGTACCTGGTGGAGGAGTGGCTCAACCAGCAGCCCGATCCGGCCGCGGCCGAGCGGGCGGTACTGGCCCAGCACCCGCTGGGGCGGATGGCGGAGCCGGCCGACGTCGCCGCGGTCGTCGTGTTCCTCGCCTCCGACCTGGCCTGCGCGGTGACCGGCGCCGTCATCAGTGTCGACTGTGGACACAGCATCCGGTTCGCCAGCTGACCGTGGCCGGCCGGCCGTGAGGCGGGCTCGCTGTGGCCGGCTCGCCGACGTCGAGGAGGACAGGCATGGAGCGGACGCGCGCGTTTCTGCGCGACGAGTTGGGACTGCCCGGTGGCGACGCGTACCACCTGCCCACGTCGGACAAGCGGTTTGCCGACGGTGGCCAGTACCGGGTGGAGATTCCCTCGGTCGAGGGGCCGGCCGCGCTGCGCGCCGTACTCGACGAGGCGGCCGCCCGTGACGTCGCGGTACACCGGGTCAGCCAGGGCAGCGGCGTGATGCTGCAGACCGATGCGGAGATCCGCGACATGGTCGCGCTCGCCGCCGCACACGATGTCGAGCTGTGCCTGTTCACCGGTCCCCGGGCGGGTTGGGACACCGGGGTACAGGCGGTGTCGGCCAGTGGCCGGGTACTCGGTGCGTCGCTGCGCGGCGCGGAGCAACTGGTCTACGGCATCGAGGACGTACGCCACGCGGTGGAGCTTGGCGTGCGCAGCGTCCTGGTCGCCGACATCGGCCAGTTGATGGTGCTGGGTCGGATGAAGGCCCGGTCGTGGCTGCCGGGCGACCTGGTGCTGAAGGTGTCGGTGTCGCTGGCGGTCGCCAACCCCGCAACCGCGCGGGTCCTGGAGGATCTCGGTGCCGGCTCGCTGAACCTGCCGGTTGACCTGTCGCTGCCGGCCATCGCCGCGATCCGGCAGGCCGTCGACGTACCGCTGGACGCCTACGTCGAAGGGCCGGACGACTTCGGCGCCCCGGTACGCCACTACGAGATACCCGAACTGGTCCGGATCGGTGCGCCGATCTACGTCAAGTTCACCGTGCGAAACGCACCGGGCACGTACCCGTCCGGGCAGCATCTGGAGGCGACGGTGGTGGCGCTGTCCCGGGAGCGGGTACGCCGGGCCCAGATCGGGCTGGCCATCCTGCACCGGTACTGTTCGGACGCCATCGCATCACCCCGGCCGTAGCGCAGACGGATGCGGTTTCGGCAAAAGCAGCGTCGTGGACCACCGGCGGCGCCTGGCAGCGACGCGACTACCGAGACTTGAGCGGGGCGGAGCTGTCCCGGACCACGAGCTCGGTCGCGAGCTCGATGCCTGGCGTCTCGATCTCCTCACCCTGCGCCAGCCGGAGCACGGTGCGTGCGGCGAGGACGCCCATCTCGGCCAGCGGCTGGCGGACCGTGGTCAGCGGGGGAGAGGTCCAGCGGCTCTCCGGTAGGTCGTCGAAGCCGACCACGCTGATGTCGTCCGGCACTCGCAGACCGCGCCGCCGGACCGCCTC
>WNFU01004383.1_pt1 | contig 23231 bp, 19 predicted proteins | sample 5400121 | NCBI WGS metagenome assembly WNFU01 (sample SAMN13153360, study PRJNA577476) | soil metagenome | isolation source: 100 cm soil or saprolite under grassland replicate 1 | place: USA:California | collected 2016-06-15
ACGCAAAGAAGCTGCCATCGAACGAAACCGTGCAGGGTTGGAATCCGGAACAATTCGTCAACGCGCTGCGCCACGATCCCCAATGTCCGGCGTTCAATCCGCATTTGCGCCAACTGCTGCACGTCGGCTACAAAGTCGCCGCCCGGATGGGTGAACGATACCTGAACTTGTTGGAACAATGCGAACCGACGATCGCCCGGAACGTGACGGAGAACCTTTATGAACGGCATCTCAAACCGCTGTTGATCGGCATGGGGCGATGACCGCGCGGAGAGTCCCTTCGAACCAAGCGGATGCTTCCTGCGGCTGTTCGTTCAAAGTTCAATGTTCAGGACTCCTGACCCCGTGGAAAACGCCTGAACCTGCTTTTGGCCCCTGCGACATTAAATGATGCGGTCGCATCATTTAATGTCGCAGTGTTTCGGGTCACATTGCTTCCACGAGCGGCTCCATCCAAGGCGTGGGTCAGGATTCCCGAAGTTCAATGTTCAAAGTTCGATGTTCGCTTCCAGTTGCTTGCGGCTGCCTTTGCCGGGCGACGAAGTATGCGGACTAAACCGCCAGCGCCTTGCGGACCGCGGCGAGCACCTTTTTGTCAGGCGGGAAAAAAATGAGGATGAGGCCCTTCACGGCGACGACGTTATCGCCGACGCTGACGATGAATTCGCCAAGGCCGCCTTCGACCAGTTCGGCTTTGACACCCAGTTCGCGTTCCAACATGGCCGCCACCCGGACGGCCCTGGGTTTGTACGAGCTTCAGGTTTTGCAGTAGCGGATGGTGATGGTGGACATAATTACTGTGCGGGCGGCAGGACGGGCGACAAAACGAAGTGTGCCGCCTGAGTTTTCGGGCCGGTGCCGATGCGTTTCTCTTTCATTTTCAATACTTCGGCACGTGGTGATCGATTTCGTCGGCCCAGGCGCTGATACCGCCTTTGACACTCTTCAAATACTTGAAACCTTGCTCCTTCAAAAACTTCAGCGCTTTCAGCGAGCGGACGCCGCTCTTGCAATGGATGTAATACTGCCGGTTCGGGTCCAACTCGGTGAATCGTTGCGGCAGTGTGCTGAGGGGAAACAGCGGCACGCCGTCGATGTGCGCGATCTGGTATTCGTCCGGCTCGCGCACGTCGATGACCTCGATGCCGAGTTTTGCATCTTCGAGCGCCTTCTTCATGTCGTGCACGGTGACTTCGTCCGGGTTTTGCGCCGGCGATTGCGATTCAGGCGTGATGCCGCAAAACATTTCGTAGTCGATGAGGCCGGTGATGGTGGGGTTCTCGCCGCAGAGGGGGCATTGGGGGTCGCGACGCAGCTTCAGCTCGCGGAACGTCATGTCGAGCGCGTTGAACAGGAGCAGGCGACCGACGAGCGAACTGCCTTTGCCCAGCGCGATTTTCAGAATCTCGGTGGCTTGAATGCAGCCGATGACGCCGGGCAACACGCCGAGCACGCCGCCTTCCGCGCAACTGGGGACCATCCCGGGCGGCGGCGGTTCGGGATACAGGCAGCGGTAGCACGGCCCGCCGAGGTGCGGCGCGAAGACACTGGCCTGGCCCTCGAAACGGAAAATGGAACCGTAAACGTTCGGCTTCTTCAGCAGCACGCAGGCGTCGTTGGTCAGATAACGCGTCGGGAAATTGTCGGTGCCGTCCACCACGATGTCGTAGGGCTTGATGATCTCGAAGGCGTTTTCGCTGGTGAGCCGGGTGTTGTGGAGGATGACTTCGACGCCGGGATTGATGCCGTTGATTGTCTCCCTGGCCGATTGCGATTTGGGCCGGCCCACGTCGGCGTCGGTGTGCAGAATCTGGCGCTGGAGATTGGAAAAATCCACGTTGTCGAAGTCAACGATGCCGAGTTTGCCGATGCCCGCGGCGGCCAGATACATGGCGATGGGCGAGCCGAGTCCGCCCGCGCCGATGCAGAGGACGCTGGTGGAACATATTTTCTTTTGGCCCGACAGACCGACTTCGGGAAGAATCAGATGCCGCGAGTAACGGCGGATTTCGTCATTGCTCAGTTGCATAAATCGAATTAAGAGCAGCGAGGCTACGTGTCGATAAAGAATAACGCAAGTCGGCAGGAGAGGCAAAGCGGGATGAAAAGCTCCAAAATCCAGGCTCCAAAGCAGGTTCGAGTTCCAAATCCCCGTCGGCGACGGCGGTCCCGGAATTGAAGCGTCGGGCCGGGAGCCACCCGGAAGGTTTGTGTTTGCAGCCCGGAGTTTTCTGCCAACGAAGTCATGAACGTTCCCCATCCCCAGGCGGCTGCGGCCAGGATGCGAAAGCTGTGCGCGCTTCGGCCTGCGCTGGCGATTATGTTGGGCAGCGGTTTCCACCGGGTCGCCGAAAAGGTGGAAATCGAAGCGGAAATTTCCTACGCCCGGTTGCCCGGCTTCCAGCGAACAGGCGTCGGCGGCCACGCGGGCAAGCTGGTGTTGGGGCGACTCGCCAGAACACCGGTGCTGGTGTTGAGCGGCCGGACGCATTACTACGAAGGTTACACGATGGGGCAGGTGACGTTCCCGATCCGCGCGCTGGCGGCATTCGGAATCCAGGCCGTGCTGCTGACCAATGCGGCGGGCGGAATCAATCGCCGTTTGCGCGCCGGGGATTTCATGATGCTGACCGACCACATCAATTTCATGGGCGCCAATCCGCTGCGCGGAACCGGGGCGAACGACAAGTCGCGCTTTGTTGATTTGACTCGAACGTACGACACGCAATTGAACGGTTTGCTCAAGCAAGCGGCGCGGAAGGCCGGGATCACCTTGCGCGCGGGCGTTTATCTGGCTGTGTCCGGGCCGAGTTACGAGACGCCGGCTGAAATTCGCGCGTTCGCGCGGCTCGGCGCGGATGCCGTCGGGATGAGCACGGTGCCGGAGGCAATGGTGGCGCGGCAATGCGGCTTGCGGGTTGCCGCCATTTCGGGCATCACCAATCCGGCGGCGGGCAGAGGTCGGCAGCCGCTCTCGCATGCGGAGGTGCTCGTCCAGGCCGAGCAGATGAGTCACAAGGCGGCGCGTTTGCTGACCGCGTTTGCAGTGTCCTACGCGCGAAGCGAACGATTTTCCGGGTAAAGGAGTGGCACGGGCGTCCCGCCCGTGTGGTGGTTGCCCTGGCTCGCACGGGCGAGACGCCCGTGCCACTAGCCTCCGGGCGACAAAATTGTGGTTGAGACCAGCAGCCCGAAAAAGTAGGTTGTCGCCGGGCAGTCGTCACCTCTCATGAAGCTCGATTCAGGGTTCGCGTTGGACAATGCCGGGTGGCCCGCCTTCCTGGTGGACGATTCCGGAATTGTTCGTCAAGCCAACCAGGCGGCGGTGAACACTTTTGGCACCGTTATGGAAGGCGAACCCGCCTTGTCCGCTTCCGTCTGGTCACTGGAGATTGATTTGACGCCGGAACAGTTCCTGGCGAAGGCGGACCGGTCTTCGACGTCCATGACGCAACTGAGGTTCCGTGTCAAAGGCGGCACGACGGCGCAATTCAACACCTACCTCTGTTCCCTGGTTCGCGACGGACAAAAGTTCTTTTTATTCCAACTGATTCGCGACAACGCGCCGCTTGCGGGCGAGGCGGCGTTGATTTACGACTCGGCAGAAACGGCGCAACGCAAGTTTGAGAGCGGCGACACGGTTTTGCGGACCGGCGCGTTTTCCTTTGAGGCCAACGCGGCGCAAAAGCAGAAGCTGGACTGCGCGCTGCAGTTGGCCCGCACGGTCGCGCTGGATTTCAACAATGCGCTGACCAGCGTGCTCGGCCACACGTCGCTGGTGCTGAGCAAACTGGAACCGGACAGTCCCTGGCGCCATTCGCTCATGGAAGTGGAACGGGCGGCGCAAAAAGCCGCGGAAGTTGCCCAGGACCTCGCCGCCTTCAGCCGGCAGGAAAAGGATCCGCGGGTCCAGACGCCCGGCAATCTGAACAACATCCTCCGGCGCACCGTCGAGCTGTTCCAAAAGCCCGGCGCCGCCAACATCCTTTGGACGCTGCAACTGGAAAGGCGCCTGTTCACGGTGAATTTCGACGAGGCGAAGATGCAGCAAGGTTTTGTGAAAATCCTGGAAAACGCCGTGGAAGCCGTCGGCAAGGAGGGCCGCATCACCGTGCGCACCCACAATCAGAGCCTCGATGAAGCGGTCAAAAGTCCCGCGGTGCAACTGGCCGCCGGCCATTACGTGTGCGTTGAGTTTGCCGATAATGGCTGCGGCATTCCGCAGACTGTCTTGCCGCGCATCTTTGAGCCGTTCTTCACCACCAAATCGAACCCGCCGCATCGCGGCCTCGGCCTGGCCTGGGTCTATGGCATCGTCACCAATCACGGCGGCACGGTCGCGGTCACCAGCCCGCCGGGACAAGGCACCACCGTGCGCCTCTTCCTGCCGGCGCAGCAGAAAATCGTCCGCGATCAAGTCGCGAGAATCGAAGACCTGCGCGGCGACCAGACAATTCTGATCGTGGACGACGAGGAAACCTTGTTGACGCTCGGGCAAACCGTGTTGTCGGCCTTCGGCTACAAGGTGTTGACCGCCAACTGCGGCGCGCGCGCGTTGGACCTGTTCTACCAGGCGCCCTCGCAGATTGACCTGGTGATCACCGACCTGGTCATGCCGGGCATGAGCGGGCGGGAGTTGATGGATCAGATCCGCCGCCTGGCGCCGGCGGTGCCCATCCTCAGCACCAGCGGCTACGTGCGCCCGGTATCCGACGACGACGACGACGAGTATTATTTGCGCAAGCCCTACACCAGCCAGGATCTGTTGCGCAAAGTCAAACAGGTGCTTCTCCTGGCCGAGGCGTCCTAAGTTGACGCCTCCCGGCTTTTCGACTTGAATGCGCCCATGCAAATCGAGAGCCTGAAGGTCTTTTGTGATCTGGCGGAGACGGAGAGTTTCACCAAAGCGGCGCAGGTCAATCAGGTCACCCAATCGGCCGTCAGCCAGCAAATCAGTTCGCTCGAGCGCCAGTTCAAATCACTGCTGATCGAACGCAGCAAAAAAAAATTCCGTCTGACGCGCGAAGGCCAGGTGCTCTACGAATACAGCAAGCAAATCATCCAGACTTACGACGCGCTCCACAGCCGGCTGCAGGAAATCAAGGACATCATCTCCGGCACCATCCGCGTGGCGACCATTTACAGCATCGGCCTGCACGATTTGCCGCCGTACATGAAAAAATTCCTCAAAGCGTATCCGACCGTCCATGTCCACGTCGAATATCGCCGCGCCAACCAGGTCTATGACGACGTGTTCGGCAACGTGGTGGACCTGGGTCTGGTCGCGTTCCCGAACAAGGACCCCAAATTGGAGGTCGTCCCGCTGCGCCGGGACAACATGGTCCTGATCTGCCATCCCCAACACGCGCTGGCCAGATTCAAAACCGCCAAGCTCGGCGCCATTACCGGCCAGAAATTCATCGCCTTCGAACCGGACATTCCGACCCGCAAAGCGATCGACAAGATTCTCAAAGACCACAACGTGGCCGTGCAACCGGTGATGGAATTCGACAACATCGAAACCGTGAAGCGCGCGGTGGAAATCGACGCGGGCATTTCCATCGTGCCGCAGGGGACCATCATGCAGGAGGTCGCCAAGCAGACGCTGGCCGCGGTGCAGTTCGAGGACGCGCAATTTTTCCGGCAACTGGCCGCGATCTACAAAAAAAACAAGGTGCTCTCGCCGGCCATGAAACAGTTCCTGGCGATTCTGAAAGAGGCGCAGTAGGAAATCCGAATGACGAATGGCGAATGGTCATTCGTCATTCGTCATTTCTGCCTTGTCATTCGGGTTTCGTCATTCCGAAGGTCATTCCAGCGGCAAACGTCCGTCCTCCGGCGGCCGCGGTCCGAGTTGATTGCGCGTGATGATGCGCGCGCAGGTGTTCCAGCGCAGCAGCGCGTCGTCGTTGCCCGCCGGCCGGAGCTTTTCCGCCTTTTCGAACCAGGTCATGGCTTCCCGGAACAATTCGAACGCGTTGAAACTGGCCCCCGGTCCGCCGTGATGCAGGCGGGCCTTGGCCTTCCGCTCGGAGATGATGCCGGCGTAGTAAGTCCGTTCGTATTCGCCGCGCAGCCGCGGCAGCAACTCCTGCGCCTGCGTGTCGCTGACGCTGTAGCCTTTGCTGAACCGGTCGGTCAACGCGAGCAGCAGAATGACCAACGCCGGTTGGTTGTCCGGATCGCTCCGCAGCACGTCCAGGCAGATGCTCTCGGCCTCGGCCGGTTCGTTGAGGAGCCGATAACGCGTCGCCTTTTCGAGCGCCGCCGGGATGGCTTCCCGGGAAAGGGGTTTGAGTTCAAACATAGCAGGGGAATGACGAATGACGAACGACGAATGACGAATGAATCACGAAGCCCGAATGACGAAACAATTGAACGCGGTTGGTTTCGGATGTCGTCATTCGGATTTCTTTCCTCATTCGGATTTCGGATTTCGTCATTCTTCAGGTTTTGGATCGGAACCACTTTATCAGTTTGCCGAGCGGATCATAGAAATTATCCACCACCCGTTCCTTGAGGGGAATGATGGCGTTGTCGGTGATGGTGATGTTCTCCGGGCAGACCTGGGTGCAGCATTTGGTGATGTTGCAATAACCGATGCCGTGGGCCTTCTTCAATTCCTCCGTGCGATCTTCGCAATCGAGCGGGTGCATCTCCAGCGCGGCGACGTAAACGAAAAAACGCGGGCCGATGAACTCCTCGTGCTTCTGATGCTCGCGCAACACGTGGCACACGTTCTGGCAGAGGTAACATTCGATGCACTTGCGGAATTCCTGGACGCGGTCCACGTCCGCCTGCGCCATGCGCCACGTGCCGTCGGGCGCATCCGGCGGTCGCGGCTTGAACGGCCTGATTTTCTTCTTCACCCGGAAATTCCACGAAACGTCCGTCACCAGGTCCTTGATCTGCGGGAAGGCCTTCATCGGCTCGAGGGTCACCGGTTGGTCGAGCGGCAGGTCGCTCAACCGGGTCATGCACATCAGGCGGGGCAGGCCGTTGATCTCGGCGGAGCACGAACCGCATTTGCCGGCCTTGCAGTTCCAGCGACAGGCCAGGTCGTTGGCTTGTTTGGCCTGAATCCGATGAACGGCATCGAGCACCACCATTCCTTCGCTCACTTCGGTCGTGTAGTCCGCGAATTTCCCGCCATTCGCGTCGCCGCGCCAGATTTTGAAAACGGCCGTTTTCACGATTCAACGATTCAACGATTCAACGATTCAACGATTCAACGAACCTCACTTCATCTCCTCAACAATCTGCTTCAAGTATTCCGGCATTTCTTGCAGCGGCTCCCGTCGCACTTGCATCGTTCCGTCCGCGCCCTGGCGGACCACGATATTGAACTTGCCGGACGCAGCGTCCTTGTCCGGATAATCCTCGCGGAAATGCGCGCCGCGGCTTTCTTTCCGTTCCACGGCCGAACGTGTGGTGGCCTCCGACACGGTGAGCAGGTTTGCCAAATCGAGGGCGGTGTGCCAGCCGGGATTGTATTCGCGATTGCCATAGACGCGCACGCGGCGGGCGCGCTCGCGCAGTTGGTGAATGCCCTCCAACGCCCGCAGCATCTCGGATTCGTTGCGCACGATGCCCACGAGGTCCTGCATCATTTCCTGCAACTCGCGCTGGATTTCGTAAGGGCCCTCCGCGTTGGCCCCGTTGCGTTCGAACGGTTCCAACGCGCGCCGTTCCGCCGCCTCCGCCTGCGCCAGGTTGACCTGGCCGGTCCCGTGTTCTTTGGCGAACTTCGCCGCGTATTCTCCCGCCCGCTTGCCGAACACCAGCAGATCGGACAACGAATTTCCCCCCAGACGATTCGCGCCGTGCAGACCCACGGCGACTTCACCGGCGGCGAACAGGCCCGGCACCGCGGACATTTGCGTGTCGCCGTCCACGCGCACGCCGCCCATCAGGTAATGGGTCGTCGGCCCGACCTCCATCGGTTCCCGGGTGATGTCGATGTCCGCCAGTTGCTTGAACTGATGATACATGCTCGGCAGTTTCTTTTTGATGTGTTCCTCGGCGTTCGGGAGCTTTTGTTTGATCCAGGAAATGTCGAGGAACACACCCCCGTGCGGACTGCCGCGACCGGCTTTGATCTCGCGCACAATGCAGCGCGCCACGTGGTCGCGCGTGAGCAGTTCGGGCGGGCGCCGCGCGTTCTTGTCGCCCCGACAATACCGCCAGCCTTCTTCCGGGTTGTCGGCGGTCTGATTTTTGTAAAGGTCGGGGATGTCGTCGAACATGAACCGTCTGCCCTCCCGGTTTTGCAGAACGCCCCCTTCGCCCCGCACGCCTTCCGTGACGAGAATGCCCTCGACGCTCGGCGGCCAGACCATGCCGGTGGGATGGAATTGCACAAACTCCATGTCCATCAGCTCGGCGCCGGCGTGATAGGCCAAGGCCTGGCCGTCGCCGGTGTATTCCCAACTGTTGCTCGTGATCCTGAATGCGCGACCGATGCCCCCGGTGGCCAAAACAACGGCCCTGGCTTTGAACAAACGAAATCGCCCCCGTTCGCGGTCGTAACCGAAGGCGCCGACCACGCGTTCGCCATCCTTGAGCAGCGTCATAACGGTACATTCCATGTGCACGTCGATGCCGCGATGCACGCCGTGGTCCTGGAGCGTGCGGATCATTTCGAGGCCGGTGCGGTCGCCCACGTGCGCCAGGCGCGGATATTTGTGCCCGCCAAAATTCCGTTGCAGGATGCGGCCGTCCTTGGTCCGGTCAAACAGCGCGCCCCAGGCTTCCAGTTCCCGAACACGGTCCGGCGATTCCCGGGCGTGAAGCTCGGCCATGCGCCAATTATTCATGTATTGGCCGCCGCGCATCGTATCGGCGAAATGGACTTTCCAATTGTCCCGATCGTCCACGTTCGCCAGAGCTGCGGCGATGCCGCCTTCGGCCATGACCGTGTGGGCTTTGCCCAGGAGCGATTTGCAGACGATCCCGACGGAGACGCCGGCGGCCGACGCCTCGATCGCCGCCCGCAAACCCGCGCCACCGGCGCCGATGACCAGCACGTCGTGCTCGAAGGTTTGATATTCGGGCATTGAGTTCGTTAAAACGTCGTCACAAGATACGCACGTCATGCCAGATGCCCATGGCGCACAGGCGCACGTAAAGATCGGAAAAGGCGACCCAGAAAAGACTCATCCACGCCCAAAGCATGTGGCGGCGATTGAAGCAGCTCACGCAACGGTACGTTTTCCGGCAAAGCGGCGCTTTCGAGAGCCGGTCGATGCCGCCGCCCGCCAGGTGCCGCAGCGAATGGCAGCCGAAGGTGTATCCGCCAAGCAAAATCACATTCAGCGCCAACACCAGGGTGCCGACGCCGATGCCGAATTCTTCCTGCGCGTTGATCCTGTCCGCCATCGTCGCGGGAAACCACATCGCCTTCCAGACATCATGCCCAAGGAAGAGGAGGAAAATAAGTCCCAGGTAAAGGAAGTAACGGTGCAGGTTCTGCATAACGAGCGGCAGGGAATTTTCGCCGCGATAAAACGTTCTCGGTTCGCTCACCGTGCAGGAAGGTGGGTCCGCCCAGAACGCCTTGTAATAGGCGCCGCGATAGTAGTAACAGGTCAGCCGGAATCCACCCGGCGCCCAGAGAACCAACAGCGCGGGCGAAAAGGGGAGCCACCCCGGCCACCCGCCCGGCTTCGCGCCAAACCAACTGTGAGTCCCATCGCCAAAGAGTTCCGGCGAGTAAAACGGCGACAGATAAGGTCCCGAGCGATAGTGCGCGCCCTGGAACGCCGCCCAGGTCGCGTAAATGATAAAGGCCGAGAGCCCAAGGAACGTCAGCAACGGCTGCACCCACCACGCGTCCGGTCGCATGGTTTGACCGAACCCGCGTCGAGTCAGGGAAGCGTCTGCGTAGGCCATGGCGCAAATTGCATTTTGTCCTGCACGTCCGAGGTTGGCCAATTGATACGCGGCCGGGGATGCAAAATCAAGGGACGATTGAGAGTGGGGTGCGTAATCCGTAATGCGTAATGCGTAACAAGCGATGCGACACGGGTAACGTATTACGCCTCACTTCAAGTTCGCCGGGTTCAGCGGCCTCAAATCCTTTGGCACGAACAGGCCGTCCTTGCGGATCAACTCCCCGTCGAACCACACTTCGCCGCCGCCCCATTCCGGCCGTTGAACCAGGACCATGTCCCAGTGCACGGCGGAGCGATTCCCGTTGTCGCAAACTTCATACGCCTGGCCGGGTGTGAAGTGAAGCGAGCCGGCGATCTTCTCGTCGAACAAAATGTCGCACATCGGGTTCTGGATGTAGGGATTGAACCCGAGGGAAAACTCCCCGATGTAACGCGCCCCGGCGTCGGTATCGAGAATTTCGTTCAACCGCTTCGTGTTGCTCGACGTGGCCTTGATGATTTTGCCCTCCCTGAATTCCAGCCGGACGTTTTCAAATCGTGTGCCGGAATAAATCGTCGGCGCGTTGAATTGAATCACGCCGTTCACCGAATTCTTCACCGGACAGGAAAAGACCTCGCCGTCGGGAATATTGCGCAGTCCGACGCACGGCTGGGCGCCGATGCCTTTGAGGCTGAAGGCGAGGTCGGTGCCCGGCGCTTTGAGATGGACCCGGTCGGCCTTCTCCATCCGCCTTTGCAGCGGCAACATCGCTCTGGCCATCCGCCGGTAGTCCATCGTGCAGACGTCGAAGTAAAAGTCTTCGAACGCTTCGGTGCTCAGGTTGGCGGCCTGCGCCATGCTCGGCGTCGGCCAGCGAAGCACCACCCAGCGTGTCTTGTTCACCCGATAGTTCAACACGGGCCGCAGCACCTTCGAGTAAAGCGCCATCCGCTCGCCGGGCACATCCGACGTCTCGCTGGCGTTGTGGCTCCCGCGAACCGCAATGTAAGCCTGCACTTTTTTCATCCGGAACATTTCCAGGTCGCGCTCCAGGGCCGCATGCTTCGCGTTGGTGTCGCGAATCATTTCGCGGCTGACGCGCGTGTGCCGCACTTCCACCAGCGGCGTCGCCCCGGTGGCGCGCGCGGCGCGGATCAGCTCGACGGAAAACTCGTCCGGCACATCAATCAGATCGAGTAAAACACGGTCCCCCTTTTTCAGTTCGGTCGAGTATTCGGCCAGCAGTTTCGCCAGTTTCTGGCAGCGCGGGTCGGTCATGAGCAAATTGTCAGCGGTCAGCAGTCGGTTGTCACCCGAAAAGCGCGAGCGAAGCCGCTCGTTCGGCGCCCCAAAGAAATGTAAGAAGGAACATGCCGCCGCAGTGTGGGGACGCGGGTTCCGTCGCCGGGCGGTTGTTACTGAGGAATCCTTTCGATATACTTCCCGATTCCGAATCGGGACTTCCCCCTCACCCTGACCCTCTCCCTCGGGGAGAGGGAACAGCATCCGAAGATTCGTGTTGTTCAACGCCAGCACCGCTCGCGCAGCGCTCGGATACTCCAACAAACGGAGGACGATTCTCCCTCTCCCTTGGGGAGAGGGCCGGGGTGAGGGGAAAGAGAGTATAGCCTATACTACGGGCCTATCTGTATCTCGAAAAGAAGTTGTGGCCAGGCCAAAAACGACTCGTTACTTTGGTCCGCATTGCGGGCCGTCGCCTGGCAATGCCGGCGGTTTCCGCCCTTGGTGTGGGTCGAGAGGAAAACGGATGAGATCACATGAAAAGGAGTGATGAAACCGTTCGGTCTTTCATTGCCTGTCTGCTCGTGGTCTCCCTGACGCTTCTGTCAACGGGCTGCGACACTCTGGGCGACTCGACAATCACCGGCCGGCTCTGGGACGCCGGCGGAGCCAACCGCTGCCTGCCGGCGCCCAGGCCGAATTTGAAGTTGTATCGCACTTCCGACAACCGGGACGTGCTGGTGGCTTACGATGAGTTGCGCGAGAAAAACGATTCCATTCGACGCCGCGCTTTTTTCCTGAAGCCAAATGTGCGCCGGCTGGAAGACCGCAAGCGGCCGAAATTCATCAGCCCGGACAAGATGGTGGCGCTGAAACTGGTTCCCTTGCCGGAAGTGGGCAGCACAAACGCGCCGGCCGGCGAAGTGATTTTCGCAAAAGTTTCCGAGGACAATCAGGAGTTCACGCTGGTCTGGTTCGGAACCGACCTGGGCCCCTACGCCCTGCCGGTTTACCTGGACCCCGGCAGCGCGGCCCGGCGCACGCTGTTGACACCGCTGGCTGCGATGGGTGACCTGATTGTGGTGATTGTGGCGGTCGCCGTGGTGGCGGGCGTCGTCGTCGGCTATGGCTACGCCGCCGGCCACACCTGCTGCAACCCCTGACGAACGGTCAGGCCTTGCCGAACAGTCTCTCCAGCCGTTGGTAGGCAGCGGTCCACGCAGCAACGTGCGGTTGGATGATTTCCATATCGAACGAGTCGCGGACGATTTTTCGCGCCTGTTCGAGCGATGGCACGTGCCCGAGCGTCATCGCCTGGATGAGGACGTTGCCGGCGGCCGTCGCTTCGGTGGGGCCGATGACCACGGGAATCTGCAGCGCATTGGCCGTGAAATGATTCAGCAAACTGTTTTTCGTCCCCCCGCCGACGATGTGCAATCGCTCGATCTTTCGTCCGGTGATGTCTTCAATTTCCTGCAGTGTCTTGCGGTAGAGCAGGGCGAGGCTTTCCAGCACGCAGCGGATGATGGGGCCGGGTTTGCGCGGCACCGGTTGACCGGTTTCTTTGCAAAACGCCTGAACTTTGGCGGGCATGTCGCCGGGTTCCAGGAAGCGGGGGTCAACCGGGTTGATCAAGGATTCGAACGGCGGCGCCGACGCGGCCAGGTGGGTCATCACGTCGTAGTCGAGGTCCTGTTCTTTTTCGGCCCAGTAACGGCGGCATTCCTGGACGATCCAGAGTCCGGCAATGTTCTTCAGCAGACGCACCGTGTTGCCGTAACCGATTTCATTCGTGAAATTCAGTTCCCGGCTCGCGTCATTGATGACCGGTTCGGGCACTTCCACGCCGATCAACGACCAGGTGCCCGAGCTCAAAAAGGCCCAATTCTGGCCGGCGGCCGGCAGGCCCGCCACGGCGGCGGCCGTGTCGTGCGAACAGGAGGCGATGACTTGCACGTCCTCCAGCCTGGTTTGCTGCGCGATGTCCGATCGCAACGGCCCGAGCACGGTCCCGGAGGGAACAATCTGGGGCAATAACCGGGGCGAAAGGCGCAGCGCATGAATCAATTTGTCCGACCAGTTCTTGGCGACCGGGTTGTAAAGTTGCGTGGTGCTGGCCATCGAAACTTCGAATCTGGCGGCCCCGGAGAGCAGATAGTTGAAGCCGTCAGCCACCGAGAGCAACTGGTGCGCCTTGCCCAACCGCTTGGATTTCTCCGCGCCCAACTGGAACAGCGTGTTGATCGGCATTTTTTGGATGCCGGTTTCCGCGTAAACGGTCTCCCACGGAATCCGGGCCAGCACTTCCTTCATGCCCGAGTGAGAACGCGGGTCGCGATAATGATAGGTGGGCGTAATGAGCGAGCCGTCCGCTTCGAAGAGCATGTAGTCCACGCCCCACGAATCGCAACTCACACCGGCGATCGGGTCCTCGCGTTCGGCGACTCTCTGCAGGCCAACCATAGTTTCCTGGAACAGTTGCGGGATGTCCCAGTAAAGCGAGTCTTTGTCCTTGATGGGCTCGTTGGGAAAACGGTGCTGTTCGCTCAGCATGAGCCTGCCGTTGGTGAGGGTGCCCTCCATCACGCGCCCGCTTTCCGCGCCCAGGTCGCAAGCAATGTAGTAGGTCGTCATAACTGGAATTGCGGCGCCGATGCGTCGCGCCCCATGAGACGAAGACGCGCTCGACGTGCTGCGGGCCGTGAACCGGTTTTGTTCACGACCTTCGCGCCGGCCAGAATAACCGCCCGCCCCGCCCGCATCAAGAAAACAAGCGCGGCCGGTTTTCCAGGATGCCTCCCCTGAACCGGTACATAATATGTTATAGCTATAACAAAAATTGTACTCATTTTCCATGAACCGTTGTTGAGGTCCTTGCGAATCTCTTGCTACAAAACGCGAATGCGGATCATTTTCCGACCGGCCGCCACCCTCGTTCTCGCGCTGCTGACCGGGTGCGCGACGGCGCCGGGGCGGGGACCGGTGTCCTGGCCGCGCTACGCGCTGGAAACGGCCCAAACCTGGCAATTGAATTTGCCGGACGGCGAGCGTTTCGATGCCTCCGGACTTTTTCTCGCTCCGACCGGTGATTTGCTCGCGGTGAGCGACCGCGGCCCGTCCGTTTACCGGATTCAATTTGTACCGAACGCGAACGCCGCTGATCTGCTGAAACTTCCGGACTGCTTCACGCCGGAACAACTCGCGCCGTTCGCCGCGGAAAAGACCGGGCGTTACGATTGCGAGGGCGTCACAGGGGACAAGCTGGGAAGGCTCTACCTGTGCGAAGAGCAGAACCGATGGATATTGCGGTGCGATCCGCGCACAGGCCGTGTCGAGCGCTTGAATATTGATTGGGCGGCGGTGCAAAAATATTTCAGCAAATCGGACAGAAACGCGTCGTTTGAAGGCATTGCCATCGGCGACCGCAAACTTTATGTGGCCAACGAACGCGAGCAGGGACGGATCATTGCCGTTGACCTCGAGACGCTCAAGATGGTGGACGACTTCGCCGTCAGGTCGAGTGTCGTCTCGTTTTGGGGGCCGCACTACTCCGATCTTTGCTGGTTTCACGGCGACCTGTATGTCCTGATGCGCGAAGATCGTGTCCTCTTGCGGGTTGATCCCCGTTCTCATCGAGTCCAAGCCGAGTACGATTTCCGCGCCCTGGAGTCCGCTGCCGAAAACAGATATTATCCACTCTATCCTTTTGTGGGTGTCATGGAGGGCCTGGCGGTCGATCAGGATTGTTTCTGGCTGGTGACGGACAACAACGGTCTGGGCCGTCCGCGTTACCCAACCGACACGCGCCCCACGCTCTTCCGCTGTCCTCGGCCGGACACCGCGCCGCGCGCAATCCAACAACCCACCTTCAACCAAAGATGAGCGGCGACGAACACGGATGATGCGCGTCCTTCCGTGGTTGAATTTTTCATTCTTTCTCTGCGGCGCGGATTGGTGTTTAGTCGCGGCCTCTATGAGCAAAACCGCTTTGTTATTTGCCGGGCAGGGCGCCCAGGTCGTCGGAATGGGAAAGGATCTGGCCGAAAAATTTGCGGGCGGGCGGGCGCTGTTCGACCGCGCCAACGTGGCCCTGGGCTACGATCTGGCGGGCATTTGTTTTGACGGCTCCGAGCCGGAGCTGACGAAAACCGAAAACGCGCAGCCGGGAATTTACCTGGTGAGCTGGGTCGCGTTTCAACTGCTGAAAGAACGGGTGCCGGCCCTGAAGTATGAAGCCACGGCAGGGCTTTCCCTCGGGGAGTTCACGGCGCTGGCCGCGGCCGGCGCGTTGACTTTCGAAGAAGGCTTGAATTTGGTGCGCCAGCGCGGGCGTTTCATGCAGGAGGCCTGCGAAGTGACGAAGGGCGGGATGGCGGCGATCATCGGACTCGAGGAAGCGCCCACGCGCGAGGTCTGCGCCGAAGCCGGCGTGGAACTGGCCAACTTGAATTGCCCGGGCCAGATCGTGATCTCCGGCGAATTGGAGAAAATCAACCGGGCCTGCGAACTGGCCCTGGCGAAAGGCGCGAAGAAAGCGCTGCCGTTGCCCGTGGCCGGCGCGTATCACTCCGCGCTGATGGCCGGCGCGCAGTCGAAGCTGCAGACGGCGTTGGCCGCCGGGCGGTTTCGGGCGCCCACGGTGAACGTCGTTTCCAACGTCACGGCAAGGCCCCACGGCGCCGTCGCGGAGATTCAGTCGCTGCTGGCGCGACAGGTGACTTCCCCGGTGCGCTGGGAGGAGTCCATGCGCTATTTGTTGGCGCAAGGTTTCACCCGTTTCATTGAATTGGGTCCGGCCAAGGCGTTGGGCGGATTTATGAAGCGCATCGATAAGAGTGCGCAAATGTTCAACGTGTCCGACGCGCCGAGCCTGGAAGAGACGGTGAAGGGTTTGGGGGCGTGAAACGCAACTCGTGATTCGTAATTCGTAATTCGTAACGACTCACGTGTTGACAACGGGCGACTGACCACTGACAACTGGTCCCAACATTATGGGCCAACTGGCCAGTCAAATCGCCGTGATCACCGGCGCCGGCCGCGGCATTGGGCGGGCCATCGCCCTTAAATTTGCCGGGGAAGGCGCGGACATCGTCTGCGTTTCGCGCACGGCGGAAAACGCGGAGAAGGTGGCCGGCGAAGTCCGCGCCCTTGGCCGCAAGGCATGGGCTCACGCGGTGGACGTGGCCGATTCCAAAGCAGTCGCTGACGCCGGAGAGAAAATTCTGGGCGAGACCGCTCGGGTGGATGTCCTGGTCAACAATGCCGGCGTTACGCGCGACGGATTGATCATGCGGATGAGCGAGGAGGACTGGGACACGGTCGTCAACACGAATCTGAAAGGGGCCTTTTTGTTTACCCGGGCGTTTGCGCGAGCGTTCCTCAAGCAACGTTCCGGCCGGATCATCAACGTGGCCTCGATCATTGGATTGATCGGCAATGCCGGCCAGTGCAACTACGCCGCGAGCAAAGCGGCGCTGATCGGGTTCACCAAGTCGATCGCCCGCGAACTCGCCCCGCGCGGCATCACGGTCAACGCGCTGGCGCCCGGGTTCATCGAGACGGACATGACCGCGGTCATCAATGAGCAGGCGCGCCAGCAGTTGTTGCAGAGCATCCCGTTGAATTCCTTTGGACAACCGGACGACATCGCGAATGTGGCTCTGTTTCTGGCCAGTCCGGCAGCCCGTTATCTCACCGGTCAAGTGCTTACGGTGGACGGCGGTATGGTGATGTAGATTCGACTGGACGGCGGCAATTCGCGCCGATAGAGAAGACCGCAGCGTATGAAAAACCGTGATTTTTGGGGCCAGACCAAGCGCCGGAAGGGGCGAAACTTTTTCGCCATTCAGGGCTTGACGCCTCCTGGAGCGTCGCTTAGACACACACCATAAAAACGAAACGGAGAAACCCATGGCTGCTGAAAAAACAATCGAACAGAGAGTAAAGGCGATCATCACCGAACAACTCGGTGTGAACGCGGACCAGGTGACACCCGATGCGAAATTCATTGAGGACTTGGGAGCAGATTCGCTCGACACGGTTGAGTTGGTTATGGCTCTGGAAGAAGAATTTGGCCAGGAAATCCCCGATGAAGAAGCGGAAAAGTTGCAAAGCGTGGGCGATGTGATCAAATACATCGAGGAAAAACAGAAATAGTCAGACGGACGGTTTCTCCGGGGCAGCGGCGGCTGGTTCCAGCGCGAGCTGCCCCATTTGTTTCATGACCGGCAATCGGACAGAGCGGCGGGTGGTGGTGACCGGACTGGGCGTGGTTTCCTCGCTCGGCCACGACATGGACGCCTTTTGGAACAACCTCATCGCCGGTCGCTGTGGCATTGATAAAATCACCGCGTTCGACGTCTCGAAGTTCGATTGCCAGATTGCCGCCGAGGTGAAAAATTTCGATCCCTCGCCGGCCTTTCCGTCACCCAAAGAAATCCGGCGCACGGACCGTTTCGCGCAGTTCGGCGTGTACGCCGCCTACCAGGCGATGAAGGACGCCGGTCTCGACCCGGGCCGACTGGACCGCGATGAAATCGGCGTCTTTATCGGTTCCGGGATCGGCGGACTCTACACGGTCGAAGAACAACACAAGGTTTTGTTGCAAAAAGGCCCCGGCCGTCTCTCGCCGTTCCTCATTCCCATGCTCATCCTGAACATGGCATCCGGACTTTTTTCCATGCTGTACAAGTTGCGCGGGCCGAATCTGGCCACCTGCTCGGCCTGCGCCACGGCCACCCACGCCATCGGCGAAGCCTGGCGCACGATCAAAATGGGCGACGCGAAGGTCATGTTCGCCGGCGGCACGGAAGCGACAGTTGTCCCGATGGGCATTGGCGGGTTCTGCGCGATGAAGGCTATGAGCACCCGCAATGACGATCCCCAGCATGCGTCCCGGCCCTTCGACGCCGAGCGCGACGGCTTCGTGATGGGTGAAGGCGCCGGCGTCATTGTGATGGAAGAGCTGGAACACGCCCGGACGAGGGGGGCCAGGACCTATTGTGAATTGATCGGCTACGGGAACACGGCCGACGCATTTCACCTGACCGCCCCGGCGCCCGATGGCGAGGGCGCCGGCCGCTGCATGAAAATGGCGCTGCGCTCCGCCGGCCTGCGCCCGGACGACGTTTCCTACATCAATGCGCACGGCACCGCCACGCCCCAGGGCGACATTTGCGAAACCCAGGCGATCAAGGCGGTCTTCGGCGACCACGCCAAAAAACTGGCCGTCAGTTCCACCAAAGGCGCGACCGGCCACATGCTCGGCGCGGCGGGCGCGGTGGAAATGGCCATTTGCGCCAAAGCGATCCAGACCGACCTGGTCCCGCCGACGATCAACTACCAGCATCCTGATCCGCAGTGCGATCTGGACTACGTGCCCAACCAGGCGCGCGAGATGACGGTGGACACAGCGATCAACAACTCCTTTGGTTTCGGCGGACACAACGCCACGATGGTGGCGAATAGGCCTGCGATCCATCTGATCCGTCGGGTTGGGCGCACCTTGATACAACCACCGCCTGGACGGCGGAGGTCTTCTCCCTCTCCTCCCGCAGAGGAGAGGGCTGGGGAGAGGAGGCCAATTTTATCGAATGCCCCTCACCCCGGCCCTCTCCCCACTCGTTCCTCGCGGGGAGAGGGAGAAAATTTCTGGTGGTTGTATCAAGATGCGCCCCGTCGGGTTGTCCAACAGAAAAAATCCTTTTCCAATCGGAAGGCGGAATCTAATTTCGCCGGATGAATCCCGTGGCGCTCATCACCGGCGCTTCCCGCGGCATCGGCCGCGGCATCGCGCTCGAACTGGCCGGGATCAGCTACGACCTCGTCATCAATTTTGCCCGCAACGCGGCCGCCGCACGGCAAACGGCGTCCGGTTGCCTGGCGCGGGCAAAAGAAGCCGGACACAAAATTCGCGCGGAAATCTCTCAGGCCGACATCGCGCTCGCCGCCGATCGCCGGAGACTCATCGATTTCACCAGGGAAAACCTGGGCCGGCTGGATCTTCTGGTGAACAACGCGGGCGTGGCGCCGGAGGTGCGCGCGGACATCCTGGACGCGACGGAAGAAAGCTTTGATCGGCTCATCGCCATCAACGCGAAGGGGCCGTATTTCCTCACCCAGCTCGCCGCGCGCTGGATGATCGAGCAAATCGCTCAGCGTAGCGGCGTTCGGGAGAACACCGCCGATCCTTCGCGCGGTCGCCAGGTCGCGGCCGGCGTCCGCCCCGGCCCCGCAACCGGTGCCCGTTTCCAACCCAAAATCATCACCATCTCCTCCATCAGCGCTTACACGGCCTCGATCAATCGCGGCGACTACTGCGTTTCCAAGGCCGCGCTGTCGATGCTCACCCCGCTTTATGCGGCGCGCCTGGCGGAACACGGAATCAACGTTTACGAAATTCGTCCGGGCATCATCGCCACGGACATGACCGGTCCCGTGAAGGACAAGTACGACCAGCTCATCGCCCAGGGACTGACGCCCCTCCAACGCTGGGGAACGCCGGAGGATGTGGGCAGGGCGGTCGCGGCCATCGCGCAGGACCTGTTGCCGTTCAGCACGGGCGAGGTGATCAATGTGGACGGCGGATTTCATTTGCGGCGCTTGTGAACCGTTGAATCGTTGAACCGTTGAACCGGCAGTTGCGCGCGCAGGCCGGATTCGATTCAACGGTCCAACGAACTGAATGAGAATTGATCGAAATCTGACACCGCGGAAACTCGTGCCGAAAATCGAGCGGTTGTTCGCGCTTTCCGGGCGGAAGATTTTGAGCCTCGAGAAGAGCTGGAAACCGCAGGACGGCGCGCCGGTGTTCACCGTCAAAGGGAAGTACACGGCCCGCGGCTGGACGGAATGGACGCAGGGATTTCAATTCGGATCGGCGTTGCTGCAATTTGACGCGACCGGCGACGAGCGGTTTCTGGAAATCGGCCGGCGCAACACGATGGAACGCATGGCCCGGCACGTTTCGCACATCGGCGTGCACGATCACGGCTTCAATAACATCTCCACCTACGGCAACCTGCTCCGGCTGATGCGGGAGGGGAAAATCCCGTTCAACGAACGCGAAAAGGACTTCTACGAACTGGCGCTGAAAGTGTCCGGCGCGGTCCAGGCCGCGCGCTGGACGCGCACCGCCGAGGGCGGGGGATTTATTTATTCGTTCAACGGTCCGCACTCGCTGTTCATCGATACCATGCGCTCGCTGCGGTCGCTGGCGGTGGCGCACCAACTCGGTCACGTGCTGATGGGCGAGCGCGACCAAAAGATTTCCCTCCGGCAACGGCTCATCGAACATGCCGCGACCACGGCGCGGTTCAATGTCTATTACGGCGAGGGCCGCGACGCCTACGACGTACGCGGGCGCGTGGCTCACGAGGCCATTTTCAATGCGAACGATGGCCGGTATCGTTGCCCCAATTCGCAGCAGGGCTATTCGCCTTTCAGCACCTGGACGCGCGGGCTGGCGTGGGCGATCCTCGGTTTCGCCGAGCAACTCGAATTCGTTGGCGGCGGCATCCGGGAGAACGCCGCTGACCTGTCTTCGGTCCGCACTCTATCGAAGGAGGCCGTCGGCGGTCTGCTCACCGCCGCTGCCATCCGAAAGATGTTGGCTCGCGCCGCCACTGTCGCCGCCGATTTCTACATGGAAAACAGTTGCGCCGACGGCATTCCCATGTGGGACACCGGGGCGCCGAATCTGCACCGGCTGGGCGCCTGCCTGAAAAAGCCGGCCAACCCGTTCAACCGCTGGGAACCGGTGGACAGCTCGGCAGCAGCCATCGCTGCACAGGGGTTGGTCCGGCTGGGGAACTACCTGTTGACCACACGCAACACGCGACACGGCACACGTTATCGCCAGGCCGGCCTCACCATCGCCCGCACCCTCTTCGACGAACCGTATCTTTCCACCCACCCGGATCATCAGGGTTTGATCCTTCATTCGGTTTATCATCGTCCCAACGGCTGGGACTGCGTCGCCCCCGGCCAAAACGTGCCGAACGGTGAAAGCTCGATGTGGGGGGATTACCACGCGCGGGAACTGGCGCTGCTGCTGTTGCGCGAGGCGCGCGGCGAGAAGTATCTGACGTTCTTCGATTGCCGCTAGCGGCGGTTTAGTGCGGGTTTAGCGTGCGGCGCCAGATGTAGCGGCAGCCATCCTGGCTGCCCTAAAGGGAGGCATCTTGCCGCGCGGAACCAACGCGCAAAATCGGCGGTGTATTCCCGCACCCCAAGCCTGATCCGCCGGGCATGACCCGTCCTCCGTAGCACTGTCCTCGCCTCGGTTGATGGTGCCAGAGACAGGCGACAATCCTCCTGGCAGGACTAAATCCTCCGTCTCTCTCTCTCCCCCCGCGAGGAACGAGCGGGGAGAGTGTCGGAGAGAGGGGAAATTGATAAAGAGCGCCTCCTCTCCCCGGCCCTCTCCTCCTTTTTTGAGGAGGAGAGGGAGAGAAAACGCGGTTGCGCGCTCAAAGCAAATCTTCTGCCGAACACAACTGGCAAGTTGCCCACCGCTACTCAGCGCGATTTGTCGGTTCGAACCCGCGGGGGCGCGCCCCGGACGGCAACGCTCTTTACACGCGCAACCTTTGCTGTCATACCCTTCGCCAACATCCGATGAATGGAATCCTGCGCGCCGTTTCCCTCGGTCTGATTTCTTTGACGGTCACGCTGAGCTTCGCTTCCGACAAGCCCGTCCGCCCGCCTGAAAAATATCTCCGGCTCGTGGACCTTTTCGACCTGGAATTCGCCTCCGACCCGCAGATTTCCCCGGACGGCGAAAGGGTCGTTTTCGTACGAAACTTCAGCGACATCATGAAAGACAAGAAGCGGTCCAACCTCTGGACTGTTGATTTCGAGGGGATCGACGCGCGGCCGCTGACGACCGGCAACGAAAATGATTTTTCCCCGCGCTGGTCGCCCGGCGGCAGGCGTTTGTTGTATGCCTCGAGCACGGACGGTTCCGTGCAGCTTTACGTGCGTTGGATGGACAACGGGCAGACGGCCAAAGTGACGAGCGCGCAGAAAACGCCGGCCGACATGACGTGGTCGCCGGATGGGAAATGGATCGCGTTCTCGATGCTCGTTCCGGAGGAGGCGAAGCCGTTCGCGGAGCTGCCGCCCAAACCCGAAGGCGCCGATTGGGGCAAACCGGCCCGGGTGATCCGGAAGGTCCTTTATCGCGCCGACGGCGAGGGCTACCTGGAGGATGGTTACGCGCAGTTGTTTGTCGTTCCGGCGGAGGGCGGCACGCCGCGCCAACTCACCCGCGGCGCGTTCCATCACCGCGGTCCGCTGGCCTGGGCGCCCGACGGCAAGGACATTGTTTTTTCGGCCAACCGTCACGAGGATTGGGAATATGATCCGCTCAATTCGGAAATTTATCAGGTGTCCGTCGCGGACGGGACGATCAAAGCGCTGACGGATCGCAAAGGGCCGGACCAAAACCCCGCCCTCTCGCCCGACGGTGAGCAGATTGCCTACACCGGATTTGACGATCGGGAACAGGGCTACCAGGTCACGCGCCTTTATCTGATGAACCGCGACGGGAGCGGCGCGCGCTCATTGACCGGTGACCTGAACCGCGACGTCGAGCAACCCCTCTGGAGCAGGAACGGTCGCGGCATCTACTTTCAATATGACGACCACGGCAACACCCGGATCGGGTTTATCACACTCGACGGAAAATTGCAGATTTTGGCCAGAGACCTTGGCGGCGCGGCCCCGGCCCGGCCTTATTCCAGCGGCAGTTATTCGGTGTCGGACAACGACCGGTTTGCCTACACCCAGAGCCGGCCGGAATATCCCGCCGATGTGGCCGTCGGCAGCAAGGGTTCCAGCGAAGTCAGACGCGTCACGCGCCTCAACGACGACTTATTCGGCTACAAGGAACTGGGCGCCGTGGAAGAATTCTGGTTCGACTCGTCGTTTGACCGGCGGAAAATCCAGGGATGGATCGTCAAACCGCCTGAATTCGATGCGCAGAAGAAATATCCGCTGACGCTCGAGATTCACGGCGGGCCGTTTGCGAACTACGGCGACCGTTTCACGTCGGAGATCCAGCTCTTCGCCGCCGCCGGTTACGTCGTGCTCTACCTCAATCCCCGCGGCAGCAC
>WNFU01007107.1_pt1 | contig 23227 bp, 22 predicted proteins | sample 5400121 | NCBI WGS metagenome assembly WNFU01 (sample SAMN13153360, study PRJNA577476) | soil metagenome | isolation source: 100 cm soil or saprolite under grassland replicate 1 | place: USA:California | collected 2016-06-15
CGGACGTGCTGTTGGACGACTTTGGCGACAACGCATTCCTCTTCAGCCTGCAATTCTGGATGCGCCTCTGTCCAAGCGTGGACGGCGGCAGCGTGCGGAGTGAACTCCGCCACCGCATCTATGCGCTTTTCGATCGCGCCGGAATTAGCATCGCGTTTCCGCAACGCGATATCCACATCGACTCGATTCGTCCGCTTGAGATCCGAGTTGTGAACTCATCGGCGACTCGTTCCGCTGACATTCACCGGTCGCGAAGCGCCCGCGGTGACGAGATCTTCAACCCAATAAGCGGGCCGCGAATTCCTCGTCCCCGCCGGCATCCGTGAGCCGTTGCTCGCGTCCCTGGAAAAGAGAGGTCAGGCGTGTGTGGTCCAAGCCCAGCAGCTTCAGAATGGTCGCATGCAGGTCGTGGTCGTGATTGGAAATCATCGCGGACTCTTGCATCACAGGGCCAATCGAATACAACGCGGTGGCGGAGACCGCCTCCGAATCTCCCGGCCAAAGTTCGTCGCCGGCGACTTGCTCCTGAATAAAGCGGTCAAAAGACTTGTCCGCATTGAAGGCGCGAATGACGTAGTCGCGATAGCGCCAGGCGTTCGGATACAGAAAGTCGTGTTCGAAGCCGCCGGTGTCCGCGTAACGCGCCACGTCGAGCCAATGTCGTGCCCAACACTCACCGTATTGCGGGGATGCCAGCAGCCGCTCGATTAACTCAGCGTAAGCCTCCGGTCGATTGTCGTTGGCGAATCGTTCGATTTCATCCGGCGCGGGTGCCAGCCCGATCAAATCAAAATAAGCACGTCGCAACAGGGTCAATCGGCTTGCCGGTGGAGCAGGAGCCAGGTTGCTGTGCTTCAATCGGGAAAGCACGATCAGCGGTACGCCGCGGCCTGGATGTCGTAAAGTTCCGAGTAGTGCCCACCCTTGGCCTTGAGTTCATCGTGCGTGCCGACCTCGGCGAGACGGGCGCCGTCGAGCACGACGATGAGGTCGGCCATGCGCACTGTCGAGAACCGGTGTGAGACAAGGATCGTGACCCGCCCGGCGTCGCGGCTGCCCCGAGCCGCGGCGGCGTACCGGTCGAACAGGGCATACTCCGTTTCCGCATCGAGCGCGGCGGTGGGCTCGTCGAGTATCAGCAGCAACGGATCGTCGCGCATGAAGCCGCGCGCCAGCGCGAGCTTCTGCCACTGGCCGAACGACACCTCCACCCCGCCCGGCCACGTCGGGCCCAGTTGTGTCTCGAGGCCCGAGGCCAAACGTGATATGACGTCGCTGGCGCCGGCGCGTTCGACCGCCATGACCACGGCACGCTCATCGTCCAGCCGAGACACATCGCCCAGGCCGACGGTCTGGCGGGCGCGGAACTCGAAGCGAAAGAAGTCCTGAAACGCTCCCGCGAGGCGCTCGCGCCAGGCGTCGGCCGGCATGCGGGCGAGCGGGGTGTCGTCCACGAGAATGCAGCCTGAGGTGGGTTCGTACATCTTGGAAAGAAGCTTGACCAGGGTGGTCTTGCCAGCGCCGTTCTCGCCGACAATGGCGACCACCGAGCCCGCGGGCAACGACAGCGAGACGTCCTCGAGAACCAGTCGCGAAGTGCCTGGGTAAGCAAACGAAATGTGCTCGAGGCGGATTCCGTGCCGCAGGACACCGGGCACGGGCCGATCAGCCGACGCGACCAGAGACGCCGCGTAGTCCTCGAGCCAGGCAAGTCGCCGGGAGCCATCCATCCAGAAGCCCCGCAGGAAGCCAATCTCGCCAACGGTGGCGTTGATATACGCCGAGAGGCGCGACCCGGCAGCAAGCACCAACAGCACGACGCCGGGGGGCGAGCCGAGGCCGGACGTCACGAATATGACGGCGCTGACGTACGCCCCGCCGAACACGGCCCACGCCAGGGAGTGCGACACCACCGAGCGCCAGCGAGCTGCCGAGACGGGCCCGTACCCGCGCTCCCACGCTTCGCGCCGCCGGGCCATGAGACGGGTGCCGATGCCCGTGACTCGCACCTCTTTGCCCGGCGCCGCAGTCGTCGCAGCGGTGAACAGGTGACGGGCCAGGCGCTTGGCCTGGGCACCGCGCTCGTGAGCGGCGCGTTCGACGGCGGGTCTCCAAGTGGAACTGAGCACTGCGGGCAGCGCCAACACGGCGAGCAGGACGAGGGCGGGATGGATCGACACCAGCAAGCCCACTGTCACCCCAAGGCGCAGGAGCCAACCGCACGTGGCGAACACCGACAGGTACATGTGATCGAGCACGAAAATCTGGTCGCGCAGCATGGCGAGACGGTCGAGGTACTCGGGGCGTTCGTGATGCGCGATGGTCGCCACCGACGCCTGAAGCCGAGCCACGTGCGATTCGAGCGCGATGGTGACCTTGTCACGAAAGCGCCGCTGTACCCGGGTGCTGACCGTGCCCAGGAACCACGTCGCCGCGGCCGAGACGCCGAGACCGACCGCCGCCGCGCGCACCAGGCCGGGTTTGTGACCGAGCAGGCCCGTGCCGAGCAGCATCAGCCACAGCGCCAGCAAAGCATCCGGTAGCACGGCGAGCTGCGACAAGAGGAACGAGGCAAGCATCAGCCGGGGTTCGTGGCGGTAGCCAAGCTTGCACAGCCGCCACATCGACGACAGCGCCGGCGGCAGGTCCTCGCCGAGCTGGCGCGCGCGTTCAGGCGAGGACGTCATAAGTGGTTCCCTCCTCGTCCTCGGCGGCCGTGAAGCGTTGAGCCTGCAAGTCGAACATCGTGCGGTAGCGGCCCCCTTTCGCCATCAGCTCGTCGTGCGTGCCAAGTTCGATCACCCGGCCGTGTTCGAGCACACAAATGCGGTCGGCGTGGCGCACGGTGGAAAAGCGGTGCGAAATAAGGATGGTCGTGCAGTGACGCGTGGCGGCAAGAATGCGGTCGAAGATCTCCGCCTCGCCCCGCACGTCGAGCTGGGCGGTCGGCTCATCGAGCAGCACCACGCCGGCCCCGAGCTGCACCGCGCAGAGGGCGCGCGCGACGCGAGCGCTGCGCTCACAACGTCGTCCGGCGCGCCCGCAAGCGCGACGTTGTCGCGCAGCGACAACTCGAAGCGGGTGAAGTCCTGGAACACGGCGGCGACGCGCGCGCGCCACGACTCCAGCGAGAGTTCTCGCACGTCGATGCCGTCGATTTCGATCACGCCGGACTGCGGGTCGTACAAGCGGCAGAGCAGCTTGACGAGCGTGGTTTTGCCGGCGCCGTTCTGCCCGACAATGGCGAGCGACGACCTGGCGGGAATGGTAAGATCGAAGTGGTCCAGGACAGGCGCGCCGCCCGGGTACGCGAACGTGAGATTCCGGAAGCGGAGTTCGCGCGCCGGGGTTGGACCCGCTGGTCGAGTGCCGGAAGACAGAGCGCCGGCGGGGGCCATCGCCCGTTCGAGGCGCAGCACCGCGGCCACCGGAGCCGCGGATCCGTCCAGCGCCCAGTTGAGCCCTCCGAAGGCGATCATCGATGTGCCCACCGCGGCCTGGGCGAAGGTGACGACGTCGGCAAGGGTGGAGCTCCCGTTGGCCGCAGACGCCGCGAGCGCCCAAAACACCGCGACGTTGGCGCCAACCACGAGCAGCAGACTCCACAGCACGGGCTTTTCGCGCAGCCGGGTCGCTTCGTACTGCAGCGCGTGCAGACGGGTGCGGCGCTCGACGAAGCGGTCGATGGTCCAGTCAACGAGGCCGAACAGACGCAACTCCTTGGCGGGCGCCGGGTCAACGGCGAGCCGATAGGCGTAGTCGGCGTCGCGCTGCGCGCCACGCACCTCCTCGGTGTTGCGGTCGCGCCAGACCGCGCTCTCACGCAGCAGCCAATGCGTGGCGAACCACGCGCCGCCCAGCACCAGAGGCGCCCACCACGCGTAGGCGAAGAGTACAACGGCGCACGCGAGGCCGCCGATCATTTCGACCAGGCCGCCGGCGATGAAATCCATGGAAATCGACAGGGGTGGGCCGGTCATACCGAGATCGAAGTCGCGTGCCACCGTAAGATCGCTGGTCAGCTTGGGATCCTCGAGGTGACCCATGCCCGGTGGTCGGACGCACGCCTCAGTGAGCCGGTCGTACAGCCAGGCGGCGGTGCGGTCGCCAAGATTGGCGCTAATCGTTCGGTGGATCGGAGCCAGTACCTGGAGCAAGACGAACACGGCGCCGACCCACGTGAGCGAGCCCGCCAGGCCGTCTCCGCGCTGGACGGCGCCGACAAGCCGACCCATGGCGACGGCGAATCCGGCGGGCAACACGCCCCGCAGGACGAGCACAATCCACCACGCCAAGGCGAGGGCGCGGTCGGCCTTCGGCAGGACGCCGAAAAACTTCCATTCATTGCGCTGGAGCAAACGCCGAAACACCATCCAACGCTGGACGATCACACCGGTTTGGTTCGATTCCGCGCTCATCAGGGATCCTCGGGGCACGAACTAACTAGTCATGTCACGGACGGCGTTTTCGGGAACGGATTCATGACTTCACCTTTCTTCTACGCTTTTCTCAGACAAAAGCCGCCAAAATTTTTCGGGTGATTTCCCGCGCCAGCCAGGGAGGGCGGCAGAGCCGCAACCGAACCCGACGAATAGCCAAGAGTGAACACCGATAAACACGGATAAGAAAAAGGAATCTCCCGCAAATTCTTGCCGCGAGAGAATGCAAAGGACACAAAGAAAACGAGTTCTGCCTTTGCGTCCTGTTGCGGCTATCTTCTTTCAAAAGGATTGGCGGAGCGCCAACCGCTGCCAACGCGCTGCGACTGGTCCTAGGGACACAGTCGCGGTCCGGTATTTGACCGTCGCAAGTCGTAGTTATCTAAAACCTTGATTCCGGCCGCTCGCCTGCTTGGACCCGTCGAAAATCTTTCCGAGCGGCAGCAAGCTCAGCAAGCTTGCCGTACTCCATACGCTTCGCGACCTTGCCATGGCAGTGTGATTGCTTTGTGCCTTCGGCGAATTCTGTCAGTTGAATTTTCCCGTCCTCAATTTGATGTGCCTAATTTTTCTCAGTTGTCTCATGGCAGCAACTCCACGCGGTAGAACGCGGACGCGATGGTGTTGGAAAGCGAAAGCGAATTGGCAGCGGCGTTGAAGGAGATTTGGCCTCTCGGAGCCTGGTGTTGTAACTCTGAAATACTCGCGGGCGGGTCGACCAACTCCTCACCGCGCCCAACTCACAGATCGCCTGCGCGAGCCGGAGAGCAGTCGAGGGTCTTGGGAGCTGACGGGCACTGCTTCGTCTCGGATTATTCGTCCGGCTTTTCTCCGGTCGGGTGCAGACCGAAATGAATCAGCTTCTCGCGCATGGTGGTGCGGGTCACCCCGAGCCAGCGGGCGGCCTTGGCTTGATTGCCCTGCGCCAACTGAATGGCCCGGGCAAACAGCTCCCGCTCCATCTCCTCGATCATTTTGGCGTGGACGCCGTCCGCCTCGCCGCGCTGAGCCTTGGCCAGCAGGCCAGCAAAATAACCGGCAATCGTCTGATCGGAAACGAGAACCGACCTTTTCGCCCGGGCGTAGGCTTCTTGCGCTTGTTCCAAACTGATTGAGTAGTTCCGGGCAAGCAAAAGCGCCTGACGAACGACGTTCTCCAGCTCTCGCACGTTGCCGGGCCAAGCCTGGTTTTGCAGGTGGGCTATGGCTTCGAGCTGGATGGAGGGCGCATCCACACCCACTTCGCCGCCGGAGCGCTGCAGGAAATATTTCACGAGGTCCGGTATGTCCTCGGGGCGCTGGCTCAACGGAGGCAGTGTCAGGGTCACCCCGCTCAAGCGGTAGAACAAATCCTCACGGAATTGATTTTCTTTCATGGCGCTTTCCAAGTCTCGGTGCGTGGCCGCCAGGACGCGGACGTCCACCGGAATCTTTTCATTGCCGCCGACCCGCTGAATGTACTTTTCCTGGAGCACCCGCAACAATTTGACCTGCGTGCTCAGGCTCAAGTCGCCGATTTCATCAAGGAAGATGGTGCCGTGATTGGCTTGCTCAAAGCGGCCGGTGCGCCGAGCGTGCGCCCCGGTGAACGAGCCGCGCTCGTGCCCAAACAGTTCACTCTCCAGGAGTGTCTCCGGGATGGCCGCGCAATTGACCGCGATGAACGGGCGCGCCGCGCGACTGCTGTGCTGGTAGATGGCGCGGGCGACCAGTTCCTTGCCAGTGCCAGTCTCGCCGCGAATGAGCACGGTAACCGCGGTGGCCGCCACACGCCCGATTTCCTTATAGACCGTCTGCATGGCGCGGCTATTGCCGACGATAGCAGATTGGCCGGACCGAGCTTCGCCCATTTCCACCGGCTCGGACATGAGCCGATTGCAGGCCACGGATTTGGCGACCAAATCGAGCAGTTCAGCCATATCAAACGGCTTGAGCAAATAGTCGTAGGCGCCCAGTTTGGTCGCCTCGATGGCGATTTCGGTGGTGCCGAAGGCGGTCATCAAAATGATGGGCAGCTTGGGCTTGGTGGCGTGGAGTTGCTCGACCAATTCCAGTCCGGATAATCCCGGCATCTTCAAGTCAGTGATGACCACATCGAAGGGATGCTCTTTGGCCTGGGCCAGTCCGTTATCCCCTCGCTCCGCCACGGCGACGTCATAGCCTTCGACCTGCAGTTCCTTTTTCAAGCCGCCGACAATGCCGGCGTCGTCTTCAATGAGCAGAATTTTCGGTTGGGACTTCATCTGCATTTTTCTCCAGGCGCGGGAGGACAATGCCAAAGGTCGTACCGCGATCAACCTCGGTTTGATACTGGAGCGCGCCGCCGTGTTTTTCAACAATGCGAGCCGCGATCGACAGGCCCAGCCCGGTACCGGCCTCTTTGGTGGTAAAGAACGGGTCGAAGAGACGCTCCTGAACCTTCAGGGGAATACCCTTGCCGGTGTCAATCACTTCCAAAATGGCCACCGCCGTGGCGTGACCCGCCAGAGGCATCAGGGTGCTTCGCGCACGCAGTGTAATCGTGCCGTCCCGGCCGATACTTTCCGCCGCGTTCTGGATGAGGTTGATCAACACTTGTTCGATCTGTTGCGGGTCAACTCGAATCGACAGGGTCGGGGACGGGGCGAGATTCAATCGGATGGAAGCCTTCTCCAACTGCGAGACTAAAAGCCCCTGCACGCGGATGAACAGGCTTTCCGCGTTGAGCGTGACTTGTCGCGGCTCCGCCGGTCGGGCAAAATGAAGAACATCCCGGACGATGCGGTCCAGGCGTTGGATCTCCTGGTCAATGACGGTGGCATCTTCGTGTTCGGAGGAGCCTCGGACGAGAGTTCGCTTCAGACTGTGCAGGCGCACGTTGATGGCGGTGAGCGGATTGCGGATTTCGTGGGCCACGCCGGCGGCAAGCGTCCCAAGCGAGGCCAATTTTTCCTGGCGCTCGATAATAGCGCGGCTTTCGACGAGCTTTGCGCGGAGCGGAGCAATCTTCAGGCGGTAAATCAGTCTCGTGGCTGTAACCCCCAAAATCAGCACCAGTGCCACCAAGGCCATCAGAAGTCGTTGCAAGCGGCCCAAGGCCTCGTGTGAATCCTCCACGAATTGATTTAACGCCTCCCGTTCTGCATCCTTGAGTTTCGTGCACAGGCTGAGGATTTGGCCTTTGTTTTCAACCTTTTCCAGAACCTCCTTGGGCGAGGGGACGGAGCCGGCCCGCGCCCGTTCCTCCAGGAGGTTGGTGGTCCTCATCAAGTAAGCCTGCACTGCGGCTTCGATTTGGTCCAGCAGGTCGAGTTCAAGCGGGTTGGTGACGGAGGATTTACGAATCCACTGCTTCAGTTCCTCACCTTCCTTGTGGAAATGGGCGTTGTCCGCCGGATCTTTGCGCAGATCAAAGCGCAGCACCGTCTCGTTTAAGTTGAGGATGCTCGCCTCCACATGGTCTGCGAGATGAAAACTCTCGCTCTGCACGGCGCCGAAGCTTTTCCGCAACTGATTGAGTTGTTGCCAAGCGGTATGTCCTGCCCATCCGACAAGCGCCGTCAGCAGAACAACCGCCAAGGCGAAGCCGTATAATCGTAGTTTTACATTCACCGTGTGACTAGCTGGTGACCTCAGGTGGCTTCCCACTCGTCACTCCCGGGCGCCGGCGGAGAAAGGCGGAATTCATAACCAGTTGCCGTTAAACAGGAGAGCATCAAGCAGCCGCTGGCACAAGGCCAGCTAAATAAGAATCGCATCAGATCCAGCATCGGTGTGTCATCGAAAAAACGACGCGCCAAATCCGATGAAAATGCAAACGATTTTGAATCCAGTCAACTTGGACTGGAAAACCCATGACAAAGAGAATTCTTCTGGTGGACGATGACCGCTCCATCCGTGAGTCCCTGAGCAAGATCCTGCGAGCGGAGAATTATGAGGTCGTGCTGGCCGGAAACGGCCAGGAAGCCATCGGGAAACAGGACGCCGGGCGCATCGACCTCTTGATCTTGGATCTTCATTTGCCGGGCAAGAACGGCTGGGGCACCTTGGCGGGGATGTTGGAGCTCAATCCGCTGTTGCCCGTCGTCATCATAACCGGTAGTTCAAATCAGCGCGTCCTGGCAGAAACCGCGGGTGCGGATGCACTGATGGAGAAACCGCTCGATGTACCGTTACTGCTGCAAACGACCCGCGGGTTGCTGGATGAGCTGCTGGAGAACCGCGCCCAGCGCGCGACCAACCGCGCCTCCAGTTTTCGACACGTGCCCTGCGACAACGAGCAATTTCGCGACATGCTACTTAAACGCTTCACCACTCCCTACCCGTTTTTCGTATCGAAAGACCTATCATGAGTTATGAGAGCTGATTCAAGTTCGACCCAAGGCAAACTCCAGGCAGACGTCGCGTCGTCGAAGGAGATCGTGACCGAATACCAGGAGCCCTCGTTCTGGCGGGCGCGCTGGCTTTATCAATGGCAGAAGGGGCGATGCGGTAACCGAAGGCACCCTGATCGAGCGGGGCGCGTCAATTGAACTGTCTCCTTTGGAAGAAGCGACGGAGTCGATTCGCCAACCGGAAAAAAAAAGAAAGAAAAATGAAAACACAACCATTCGAAGATAAAACCTTCACAAACGCTAACCGCATGACTCAGTTCGCCTTTGCCGCCCCGACGGCCCGGCAAGTGTCCCTGGCGGGCGAATTTAACAACTGGGACCCCAAGGCTGGACCGATGCAGAAAGGCACCGACGGCGTGTGGCGTTTGAGTGTGGCTCTCAAGCCGGGCCGTTACGAATACCGGTTCCTCGCGGACGAAGTGTGGTGCGACGATCCCGCCGCTAAGCAGAAGGCAGCGAATTCGCTGGGCACCGAAAACTGTGTACGCATCGTCTGATCGGCTCGCAGCCGAGATCTATTCGTCCGATATTGGTTTGAAATCGGCAGACTCTCCGGCGGATGGCAGCGCCTGCGCGCGATTCCAATGCCGTGCGCCAGGCGTTCATCGCTCCGCTGGTCTTCGGTTCGCCCAAAGGCTTGGAAAGCTGACGACGGCTGTGTCGGGCGCTGGGGCGCACGATCGAAGGCGAGAATAAGAAGATGAAAAAGGTGAACATATCAAAATGTCCTCTCTGTCGTGTCAAACTTGGCGATTTCATTTACGCTGACGCGTGTCCCCATTGCCACAAAGAGTTAGCGCATAACCGGAGACCGACGCTCGCGACCACCAAGGCCGATCCAGGAAAGGAGAACGCATGGGCTGTCAGGTTGTTCACGCGCTTCGTGCGCTTCGTGGAGAGTTGATAGGATGGTGATTTACCCGACCTATGTTGGTTTGAGACCGACTCGCTCGTAGTTTCACTCCGCCGTAGGGCCTGGAAACCTCAAGCTGGATAAAGCCGGCATTGCACACACTATGGAACTCATTATCACACTGTTGGTTCTGGGAGTGATTTTGATGCTCCTGGAGACCATTCTGCCGGGAATGATCGCCGGCATTATCGGATTCCTTTGCCTGGTGGCCGCCGTCGTTCTCGGGTACCAGGAATTTGGCTTTCGGACGGGCAACCTGATTCTGGGCGGAGTCCTGGTGGGGCTGGGGATGGGCGTTTTCTGTTGGCGCAAATCCTTCCCCGAAGGTCGAATCGCCAGCTTGTTTATTTCGCGGGGCGCAGTCGGCGGGCCGGGTATGGCCAAGCCGGACTTGCTCCACCGCACGGGGGTTGCCATCACCCAGTTGCGACCCTCAGGCGCCGCGTTCATCAATGGCAAACGAGTCGATGTGATCACTGAAGGCGCGTTGATTGACCGGGGCGCGTCGCTCAAAGTCGTGGCGGTGGAGGGAATGCGAATCGTGGTAAGAGAGGTGTGATAGGGCGGCTCTGCCTCGGCCAAAACACCGAACGGTGTCCGTAAATTTATGATAAATGATTCAACTTTTGCCAAAGGCGAACACCCGGCACACCCTTCGGCCTGGAAGGAGATTGTGGCCCGATACCAGAAGCCGGCTGTCTGGCGCGGCGTCTGGCAGGTCGTTAACACGCTCGTGCCCTATGCGGCCCTCTGGTATTTAATGTACCTCAGTCGGGCGCAGTCCTGGTGGCTCACCCTGCCGCTGGCAATCCTGGCGGGAGCGTTTCTGGTGCGCGTCTTCATTATTTTCCACGATTGTGGGCATGGCTCGTTTTTCAAATCCCGCAAAGCGAATGACATATGGGGCTTCATCACCGGCGTGCTGACCTTCGCCCCGTACTACCATTGGCGCTGGGAACACGCCATCCACCATTCGACTGCGGGCGATCTGGATCGGCGCGGCACGGGCGATATCTGGACATTGACGGTGCAGGAATATCTGGAGGCGTCCCGGTGGAAGCGCGTCGCGTATCGGTTGGCGCGCAACCCGGTTGTGCTGTTCGTGGTTGCGCCGCTGTACCTGTTTATGGTCAAGCACCGGTTCCCCACGGAAAACGCGAGCCGACGAGAGCGTCGCTCGGTGTACTGGACGAACCTGGCAGTTTTTGGAATGTCCGCCGGGTTGAGCTGGATTTTCGGCCTTAAGGCGTTCCTGGTGATTCAGTTGATCGTGGTCGCGGTGGCCGGATCGGCGGGGGTGTGGTTGTTTTACGTGCAGCATCAGTTTGAGGGGGTCTATTGGGAACGGCGCGAGGAATGGGATTACACGACGGCGGCACTGCAAGGCAGTTCGTTCTACAAACTGCCCCGGATCCTGCAGTGGTTCTCCGGCAACATCGGGTATCATCACATTCATCATCTGAGCCCGCGGATTCCCAATTATCATTTGGAGAAATGCCATAAGGCGGAGCCGCTGTTTCAGACCGTGAAGCCGGTTACCCTGTTTTCCAGTTTGAAATCATTCACGTTTCGTCTTTGGGATGAACAACGGCGCAAGCTGGTAGGCTACCGCCACTTGAGAGATCTTCGGAGGCAGGAGAGAAATGCCGTTCGGGTCCGGACAACAGGCAGCCGCGGACTTCCGACATCGAATTGCCAATGAGTATTTCGGGTCGCTTTTCAACTTTCAATCAGCTGGCTCTGTCGCGCGAGGTGGAGGTGCTCCAACTGATTGCCGAAGGCCAGCCGAACAAACAAATAGCGGCGGAACTGGGTGTCACTTTCAAAACGATACGACTGGAAATGAAGTTCAAGGTGGCTTATGAGCGCTCACATCTGGCTTCCCACTCGCCATCTGGCAGCGAAGAATATCGGGTACTGCGTCCCAAACGGTTGCCCCTCAGCACATGGACTGTTGGATGCGTATTGGCACAACACCAGCTAAAAAGAAGGAAGTCCACGGCAGCCTGGCCAATGGTTGCCGTGCAGACACGACTTCGATGGGACGTCTGCACAACCGAAACTGAACATGACCGTCGCCGCCCGAACCGTTGGCGGGCAGGCACGACGGCCCGAAACCAGACCCGCTAACAAGGAATGAAATCATGAATGCATTGACACGTTGGAATCAGTTAAAAGAACTGGAAGCCCTGCGACACGGTCTGGGCAGCCTGTTCAGCCGATCCCCGGCTCAGTGGCCTGAGGGCCAGGAGGAACCGATGGCCGTCGCCGAATGGTCCCCGCTGGTGGACATCAGCGAAGACGACAAGGAGTATTTGATCAAGGCCGAGTTGCCTGAAGTCAAGAAAGAGGACGTGAAGGTCACGGCGGAAGATGGGACGCTGACCATCATGGGTGAACGCAAATTCGAGAAAGAGGAGAAAAACAAAAGGTATCACCGCGTCGAGCGCGCCTACGGCAGTTTCGGACGCAGCTTCTCGTTCCCGGATGATGCCAGCCCCGGCAAGGTAAGCGCCGAGTTCAAAGACGGCGTTCTGACAGTGCATCTGGCCAAGGTCGCGAAGGCCAAGCCCCAGCAAGTAGAGATCAACGTCTCCTAAGCGGGTTCGGTGAGGCGGGCGGGGATTCCGCCCGCCCCGTAATGCGTCGCCGGTGCCCCTGGTCGCCACACAGGACGGGGTGCGCCCCGCAACCACAAACCCGTGCCTGAACGGATATGAAAACCACGCTTCGGTACCTCAGCCTCAACGCGCAAGCCGCCTGGCATCGCCAGGTGGAGGAACAACTCAAACACTTGCATAGCCTGACGGCGATAACCGCCGCCGAGGTGGTCCTCGAACACCAGCAGGACGCCAAACCGGCCTTCCGCGTCCAAGTACGGCTGGAGGTGCCCGGCCCGGGCATGCACGCCAAGGCCACCCGCCATACGCGCCACGCTGCGCTGCTGATTCATGGCCCGGCCCTGCGCGCCGAGGCCAGAGACAACACGCTCGAAGCCGCGCTGCTCAAGGCCACACAGGATCTGGAACAGCAGGTTCAGGCCCGCCAACTCAGGCGAATGGAACGGGCCAAAAGCAAATTGCAACTCCGCGCCATCTCCGGCCGGTGGACCCACGCTCAGGCTGGGCGCAGGGCTTGAGGGAGATGGGATCCGCCTGGTCGCACAGATTTCCTGACCAAACCCAGATCGTGAAGATCGAACACCAAAGACAATCATGAAAACCAATCACAAGAAGACACTCACGTTTGGCGATCTCATCGCGTCCGTTTACGACGTTTGCGGTCATCGAAAGGCGAGAGAAATTGTGCGCCTTGCGGTCAATGCGCACGTGGTAGTGTTTCGCGGACAGCGGCGCTTCGTCATTTCTTGAAGAGAAGTATCGCGACGATTTGACGCAGCGCAGATTTTCAATCTGCGCTACTCACCCGCGACGGCCGCTACGCTAAACCAATACGTGTCTGGCACCACGCTAGCTCGACCGCACGGCCGTGGTGCCATCGAGGCGTTTGTTCAAATCAACTGGATCGCCAAGGGAAACTTGCTGCGGATCGATTTGATAGGCCCAGACCTCGAAATGGGCGAGCCGGGCCTCGCCGTAGATCGTTGCAAAAGCGCCGTCCACGGCATCCAAACCGTGGGCGACCTTGACGCGGCCAATGCGCGGGACGTTGTAGCGGGCGTCGAAAGTATACCAGTTCTGCCCCAGATAGACTTCGCAGTAGGCGTGAAAATCCATCGGTGTGCCAGGATCCACGTAACCGATGTCCGGCAGGTGTCCGGTCACGTAACGCACGGGCAGATTGAAGGCGCGGCACAGCGCGATGGCGACGTGGGCGAAGTCGCGGCAGACCCCATGGCGCCGACCGATGACCTCAGATGCAGAGAGATCGGGCCGGCCTGACAGAAAGCGGTATTCGATGTTGTTGTGGACCCAATCGCAGATGGCCTGCACGCGGTCGAGGCCGTTGTTGATATGACTGAAATGCTGCCAGGCGAAGTCCAGCAATTTATCGGAATCGCAATAGCGGCTGGGCAATGTGTAACGCAGCAACGCCGGCGGCAGTTGATCCACGGGCACGGGCGCGTCCCACAGACCGTGATTATCCGGCAAGGGGGAGACGGCGACCAGGGCGTCGTGAAGAAGTTCATTGCGACCCGGCATGAGCATCACGCGGTAGGTGATATTGCCGTGGGCATCGGTGAATTCATACGACGGGAGACCGGCGCCAAACGAGAAGGTCTCCGCGCGCACCAACTGTTGTCCATCGAGCCGCGGTCGGAGCACGAACAAGACGGGGGTGGGCACGGAAGTCTCGTAGGCGATCCGGCAGCCGACCCGGACGGTGAGGTTCAAGGACGTCCAATTCATTCGCCGACAGTGTGAGAATCCAAGTGGGACTTGTCCAGTTCCGCCAGCCGTTGCGCTGGCGGCGAAGGGTACCACGGGCACGAGTGCCGAGAGACGACCGGGCAAAAGGCGCGGTGGATTCCGCGCGGAGCAGGACGCGATGGAATTGCTGCGATTGACCAAGAAAGATCCGCGGGTCAGCTCGTTTGGCAGCAAGGAGAGAGAAACGGTACACGGAGTCAGCGTGCGTTGTCCCGGCGGCCCATCAATTCATGCACAGGATCGTCGAAGAAAAAGCCGCTGCCGGTTCATCGGCCAGTGGAGCCTGCGCCCGCAGTCCGGCTCAAGCCGCTACCGCCACTTCCAGAAAGCCTTTCAAGTGGACGGCACGCGTTGGGTGACGCAGTTTGCGCAACGCTTTGGCTTCAATCTGGCGAATGCGCTCGCGTGTGACTTTGTAGTCCTTGCCCAATTCCTCCAGGGTGCGTCCGTAACCATCCACCAGCCCGAACCGCATTTGCACAATCCGGCGTTCGCGTTCATTGAGGGTGCCCATAACCTGATCCAACTTCTCCTTCAAGAGGTTGGCGCCCGTCCTGACCGAGGGATTCTCCGCCGACTTATCCTCGATGAAATCACCGAAACAGGCGTCATCGCTGTCGCCAATCGTGGCCTGCATGGAGATGGGGTTCTGGGCAATCTTGAGAATAGCTTGGACGCGGTCGCTGGAGAGCTGCATTTCGTCGGCAATTTCCTCAGGCGTGGCTTCGCGGCCGAATTCCTGGAACAGCTCCTTTTGCGCACGCATCAGCTTGCCAATGATCTCGATCATATGCACCGGGATGCGGATAGTGCGGGCCTGGTCGGCAATGGCGCGGGTAATCCCCTGACGAATCCACCAGGTGGCGTAAGTGGAGAATTTATAGCCGCGTCGATACTCGAATTTTTCCACGCCCCTTATCAAGCCGATGTTGCCTTCCTGGATGAGGTCCAGGAAGGGCAGGCCGCGATTGGTGTATTTCTTGGCGATGGAGATGACCAGCCGCAGGTTGGCCTCGGCCATTTCGGTCCTGACCTGGTGGGTCCTCGCCGCGCACTGATTCAATTCCTTGTGCGCCTTGAGAAATTCCTCATGTGGCATGCGCGCAAATCCCTCCAGCGCCTTGATCTTCTGTTTCTCGCATTGGATGATGGACTGCTGTTGTTCGGATTTGCGCTGGTGTTCCCAATCCCCGATGACGCGCTGGCTCGCGTGAATCTTGTCCTGAATGTTCTGCGTCACCAGGACCATTTCCTCGATGATCCTCTGTTTGTAATAAAACCTGGGAAAGGTTTCCTTGAGTTTCCTGTCAAGCTTCTTGAACTCGTTGAAAAGCTTTTCCCTGGGGGAAGCCTTGGATACCTCCTGCCAACGCGCATACTTCTCATCCACCTTCCGGTCCAATTCGCGAACCTGTTTGGTCAGCCGTCGCAAGACCTTCAAATGCTGATCGCGGCTCTCTATCTTCGTGTCCACAATCACCCGGTCAAACCGTTCCTTGGGCGGTTCGGAAATCAACTTTTCCGCCAGCGCAATATGTTCCTTGGCCGCAAAACCGAAGCTGTAAATGAGCCGCTTCTGCTCGTTCTCGGACGCTTCCATCCGCTTGCAAATGGCCACCTCCTGTTCGCGCGTCAGCAGCGGCACTTTGCCCATCTGCCGCATATACATGCGGACTGGATCATCCAGAATATCCAGCCGACCTTTCTCCTTCTCCCCGTCCTCCTCCGCTGCCTCCGGATGTTTGACTCGGTCCACCTCGGCCTGGTCCACAATCTCAACTTCGAGGTTGTTCAGCTTGGAGTAGATTTGGTCGAGGTCGTCCGGAGTGACAATGGTCTCCGGCAACGCATCATTGATGTCGTCGTAGGTCAGGTGTCCCTGCTCCTTGGCGAGGATAAGCAATTCGCGGATCTTTTCGGTCAGGTCCAGACCCGATTTGGTCTTGATTGAATCGGCGTCCACCGTGGCACCACGGTCCGCAGCATCTATAGGCGAGGGTGCAGTTCGGGCAGTCTCGCCAGAATGTTTAGGAACCACAGCGGGCCTATTTGCCCGGGCATCAGAGACGGTGACGGGAAAACGAGCGGCGCTATCTCCCGCGCTGCCTGGGACGATATTGGCGACCGACCGTTTGACTTTGGATTTCTGCATATTCGTTTGAATCCTGATTCCGGAAACAGAATAGCCCGGCGGGCTACCAGCCCGTTTTCGGCGGCAACCTGCCGCCGAAAGCTGCGGCCAGCGGGTAGCCCGCCGCAACAGGCCGGTGGCCTGTTCCACTCAGAAGGGAATTTTCAGACCGGCTCTTACGGTTGCCTATTTCCCCAGCGAGCAAAGCCGCACGCGCGAAGTTCGATAGAGCTGGCTTGCCACTGCGCACAAGTGGATTCCCGCTGGCCACTTGGCGGCGAAGGATCTCGGATGCACTCGTCCCAACTGGTTGCCGCTCAGCATACGAATCGTTGCGCGCGCACTGGCACAGCGCCAGCTAACAGTTAAGGCAAACCGAAAAAACAAAACCAAGTATGACACTAAATGTTAAGCCATTGGGTGATCGGATTCTCGTGGAATCGGTCGAAGAAAAAGCGAACAAAGGCAAGAAAGGCGGGATCATCATCCCCGATACCGCCAAAGAAAAACCGATGGAAAGTCTCGTCGTGGCGGTTGGCACCGGCAAAACCGACGACCAGGGCAGGAAAGTTCCCTTCGAAGTCAAGAAGGGCGATCGCGTGCTGGTCAGCAAATACGGCGGCACGGAGATCAAGTTGGACGGAAAGGATTACAAGATCCTCAACCGTGATGACCTCCTCGCCGTCATCGAATAACTCTCAACGTTCGAAACGATTGACCCTCAACACTCATTTGATTTATGCCAGCAAAACAATTGATCTTTGACGAAGCGGCGCGCCAGGCCCTCCTCAGGGGAGTGGAGAAATTGAGTCGCGCAGTGAAGGCCACGCTCGGCCCCAAGGGCCGCAACGTGGTGCTCGACAAAAAATTCGGGTCACCCACGGTCACTAAAGACGGCGTGACCGTCGCCAAGGAAATCGAACTGGACGATGCCTGCGAAAACATGGGGGCGCAAATGGTTCGCGAAGTCGCCAGCAAAACCAGCGACAACGCAGGCGATGGCACCACAACTGCCACTGTACTCGCCGAGGCGATTTACCGGGAAGGTTTGAAATTTGTCACTGCGGGTGCGAACCCGATTGGCATTCAGCGCGGCATTCAAAAGGCCGTCGAGGCTTGCGTGGTGCAGCTCGCCAGGATCAGTAAGAAGGTCAAGGACAAGGAAGAGATCAAGCAAGTCGCCACTGTCTCGGCCAACTGGGACACGACCATCGGCGAAATCATCGCTGAGGCCATGGACAGAGTCGGCAAGGACGGCACCATTACTGTTGAAGAGGGAAAGTCGATCGAGACCACGCTTGAAGTTGTGGAAGGCATGCAATTCGACAAAGGCTATCTTTCGCCCTACTTCGTAACCGACGCGGAGACCATGGAAGCCAGGCTCGACGACGCTTATGTCCTCAATTGCGAAAGGAAGATCAGCAGCCTTAAAGAGCTGTTCCCCATCCTCGAAAAGGCGGCCCTGGCAGGCAAGCCCCTCTTGATCATCGCTGAAGATGTCGAAGGCGAAGCGCTGGCGACGCTGGTCGTGAACAAGCTGCGCGGCACCATCAAGGTCTGCGCCGTCAAGGCCCCCGGCTTCGGCGATCGCCGGAAAGCGATGATGGAAGACATTGCGATCCTCACCGGTGGCAAGTTCATCAGCGAAGAGCTCGGCATCAAGCTCGAATCGATTGGTCTCGAAGACCTCGGCCGCGCCAAATCCATCGTGGTGGACAGGGAAAAGACGACCTTGGTGGCGGGCGGCGGCAAGCCCGGCGAAATCCAGGGCCGGGTCAACCAAATCCGACGCCAGATCGAGGAAACCACTTCCGACTACGACAAGGAAAAATTGCAGGAACGACTCGCGAAACTCGCCGGTGGCGTGGCCATCGTGAATGTCGGCGCCGCGACCGAAACCGAGATGAAGGAAAAGAAGGCCCGCGTCGAAGACGCGTTGAATGCCACGCGCGCGGCCGTGGAAGAAGGCATTGTCCCTGGCGGTGGCGTGGCGTTGGTCCGTTGTTTGTCCGTGCTCGAAGGATTGAAGCTGCGCGACGCCGACGAACAGATCGGTGTCAACGTCGTCCAGCGCGCCCTCGAAGAGCCGACTCGCGTGTTAGCTTCCAACGCCGGTGTGGAAGGCTCCGTCGTGGTGCAGGAAGTCAAGCGCCGCAAAGGGAACGAAGGTTACAACGTGGCGACCAACGAATACGAAGACCTGGTCAAGGCTGGCGTGGTGGACCCCAAGAAAGTTACTCGCGCCGCCCTGCAGAACGCTTCGTCCATCGCCAGCTTATTGCTGACCACGGAATGCCTCATCACCGAAATTCCGGAGCAGGGAAAGGATTCTGTTTAAAACCTTTCCAGAATTCACAGCTCACTCTAGGATGCAGCACGAAGATGCCACTCGATGTACTCCTTGATGATGAATTTCACCGACGCGCAACTGCAACAGTGTTATGAGCGCAACTTTGCAGAGGCTGCCGAGCTTTCTGGTGAAGTGCGTCAGGTCCGTGCTTTGATCGGCGTTCACGATTTGTTTCAGATGCTGGAAGGGCCTCACTCTTCAAGAGTCCATGAGACGATTGAGCAGCTCCTGGTTCCAGGGTTGCGTCCGGGGCTGCGCTGCTGGTATCAGCGCTCGGGCGCTGACAAGGATATCTCCGCACGTGCGTTACGAGATCATTTGAGTCAATTGGCGGGGGAGAGACTCGAAGAGGTCGTGCTCCCGGCTGACAAGACTCCCACCACAGGCTCCTTCCCGGTGCCTGGGGAAGACGTGCGCCAAATCACGCGGGCGTCACATTGGGGCATCAATGAATGACCCAAACTCCTTCTTGAAGGTGGGCTGGTGCGCCTGAGAGGCCCGTGGCCATGCCCGGACCCAATCGTCGGTGGTGACAAAGCGGTGGACTGCAGAACTCAAATCAGATTGTGAATCGAATTCTTGCTCAAACCAGTTTCTTGCCCGGCCATTGGGACTTTGTGCTTTATGGGGTCTTAGCCTTGTTGCTGCTCGTTTTGGCCGTCATCGTCCTCAACTTCGGGATGATCTACATTCGAGCTCTGTTTTCCGGCGCCAGAGTCACCGTTACCGAGTTGATCGCCCTGCGCCTGCGGCGCATTCCGGCGGGCCTGGTCGTGGACAATCGTATCACCGCCGTGCGCTCGGGCCTGGCTCTCAGCATCGACGATCTTTCCACCCACTATCTGGCCGGCGGCAACGTGTCGATGGTCGTGCTCGCGCTCATTGCCGCCAAAAAGGCCGGCATCCATCTCGTCTTTGACCGGGCCTGCGCCATTGACCTGGCCACCAAAGGCACGGGGAAAACCGTAATTGAAGCCGTGCGGACATCCATTAACCCACGAGTCATCGTTTGCCCCGCCCCCACCCTGGGTAAAGTCACTATCGACGGCGTCGCCAAGGACGGCATCGTTATCAAGGCCAGGGCGCTGGTCACGGTACGCACGAATCTGGACCGCTTCGTGGGCGGCGCGACGGAGGAGACGATCATCGCGCGCGTTGGGGAGGGCATCGTGAGCACCATCGGTTCTTCGGCCAGCTACAAAGACGTGCTGGAAAACCCCCACCGCATCTCCAGGACCGTCCTCGATAAGGCGCTCGATGCCAATACCGCGTTCGAAATCCTGTCCCTCGACATCGCCGATGTGGACGTCGGCGAAAACGTCGGCGCCAAACTTCAGGCCGAGCAAGCCGAGGCCAATAAACTCATCGCTCAAGCCCACGCCGAAGTCCGCCGCGCCGCCGCCGTGGCTGTCGAACAGGAAATGACGGCGCGTGTGGCCGAGATGCGCGCCCGCGTGGTCGATGCGGAAGCCAAAGTGCCGATGGGGATGGCCGCCGCATTCCGCTCCGGCAATCTCGGCTTCATGAATTAATCCGGACGCGGCTATTCAATACCCAAGGCTGAGATTGCAGTCGTGTGTTCGTTTGTGAGTTTCTCCCGGGTCGTTGAGGGTAGAGCGTTTGCGGCGAGCCACGAGCGCCCGCCAGGGCGCTTGTGGGCTCGACCGATTTGCTGGGCCTTCACATTCTGATTTCCACGTTTTTTTGGCGCGGCTGGTTCAGGCTGCCTGGATGTTGCCACGATCACCTTCAAGCTCCACTCTGGTGATGGTGTCATACGGCATACCCATCTTCGTTAACCAGGTGGCGACCGCGTCCTTATTGGGAGCTTCCATCACGCAAACGGCTTTGCCTTCGGCCAGGTTGGCAAAGCTACGATACCCCTTGACCGTCGGGTCTTGTTGCGCCGCCTGCGCGAATTGGCGGATTTGGTCGGCGGAGAATTTCCCCGCCGGCAGGGTGTGTGTGCACATGAATTTTGCCATACTCATTCACTTTCTTTTTATGGTTTCACCGTTTTCTCAATTCGTCCTCGAGGGACGAAATTTGGCCCCCGCTCAGTCTCACACAAACTGGATGGCATGTTTGGTCCCGTCGCCAAACGGCTCACGCATCCGCGACGGCGCGGTTTGCTGGCCCTACAGGGCAGTGTCGGACTGAGCGAGCCTGACCTGATCCCCGCGCCGGATCGCTCCGCCGCGTTGCACCGAGGCATAAACTCCGACGTTGACCCGGTTGTGTTGGGCCGCCGTGCGCAATATGCCCGGATCCTTGGGTAGATCCCCCTGGGGCAGCGTCGTCATGACGCAACGGGAGCACGGGCCGGTAATGTTCAAACGAACCTCGTCGCCTATCTCCAACGTGTGACCGATCCAGTCATTCTCCATGAAGTGCCTCTCGCCGGAGGCAGGCGTCACGACAATGTTTGGACGAAACCGCCGCACGTCGAAGCGCCCTTGCGGATACAGTTCGCGCAGGCGATCGAGCGTGGCCGTGGTCAAAAGATGGACCATCGCACAGTCGAAGAAAGTCTCCTCGGGCAAGGTAAAATCGGTGATCGTGTCCCGGTGGTCGAGGCCTTCCATGTCCGGCCAATACTCCTCGGCGTTGATCGCCCCGCGCCGGGCTGCGCCAAGGGTCACCTCACGGTTGAGGACCTTCGAGAGGATCTGGTTGAGGTCAGGCTGGTCACTGGTGATGGTAGTGCCATCGGGCAGAGCGATTCGGACCGGAGGCACTTTCGCGCCCACGCGCGCCGGCTCGTCGAACGTGGCGCGGAAATCGAAGAGACGCGGCCATTTTCGCGGATTCTTGGCCGTCGCCACCTTCCCGTCGGAACTGTCAACGAGGGCATACGCACGATCCCCCGCGAGCCCCCGTGGCGTGACTTCGGCAGCGTTCAGCTCTTCGCCCAGCATGGACTTGACGGGATATCGCCACAAAGCGACAACCGAACCGGGATTCATCGGCATTGTGTTTGGCATACTGTGCTGGAGCAGTCTATCCGCCGTGCCAGGGGCGGCAAGTGTCAAAAATTTTTACGAAACCCCGGGAACGGAGCGCAGTTGTGGTCGCAGTCCCTGCCGCCGCAGCGCATTGGATGTTCGGCGGGTACTGCTGCGGCTGTTGCTTCGCAGACAGGCCACGGCTTCGGTGTGGGTGTTCGATTGGATTTAGAACTTGTGTTAGCGTACAAATGCCGGATAGTGAAAAGTATGGATCAAACATCGTGGTATCGGCGTTTTTTTCCCCGCGCGCAACGGCTCGATTCAAAGGCGACCAAGGCCAAGGCAGACCAGGGCGACGTTGAGGCGCAATTTGCTCTGGGATTGAAATACGCCACGGCCGAAGGAGATCTGCAGGATCTCGTGCAATCGGCCGAATGGTACCGCAAGGCGTCCGAACAGAACCATCCCTTGGCGCAATTCAATCTTGGGCTGATGTATGCCAAAGGAGAAGGGGTGCCCCAGGACGATGCCGAAGCAGTCCGGTGGATTCGAAGAGCGGCGGACCTGGGAGATGCCGGAGCCCAATTCAATCTCGGCATGAGATATCATCGCGCCAGTGTTTGGGGCCAGCAGTTGGATACGCTCGAAACAAAGATCGAAGCATACAAATGGTTGCAGCTCGCGGCGTCGCAAGGTTATAAGGGTTCAGCCGAAGCTTGCGAACGGATGACTCTGGGCATGACCCGTGAAGAGGTGACCAAAGGCAACCAAGGCGTGGCCTCGTTTGTTGCCGTGAAACCAGCCGAGCCGAAAGCCCAATGATGCTCACCCTCTCTTGGGCCAAGGACGTGGGTTGCGCCGCACACCGGTCAAATTGCCTCGCCAGCGAGGCCGTATTCGTAAACCAATGAAGACCGCCAGAATCCTGGACCAGGAGCACGACACGTTCGCGCTTGAATATGACGACACGCGGGGCACCAAAAATATGATGCGCCTGGATGCCCTCACCTACGAAAAGGCAATCCAGGAAGCCAAATCGTTTCTCGGCATCGACGGGGATAATCACGACGCGGATGGCAACGTGTGGGAAGTCGAGTGAACCCGAGCAAGGCGTTTTGACCCGCCACGTTCAAGGACAGCGAAACACCGGGACTGCTCCCATACACGAAGTCCTAAGTAACGCCGCGCGAAGGCACTCGACCCCCAAACCCATCTAGACCCGGCGCCGCAGACTCATGACGCTCGGTATAGACAGCCCGTTAAAGAGCAGGAGCCGACGCCAGGAGGCTCGGCGATAATTCCTGATTGCCGAAGACCAATGAATATTGCATTGACTCAAATCGGGCAGATTTTCGTAACGGTTCACGACCTGGCGCGCGCGGTCGCATTCTACCGTGACACGCTCGGCGTGAAACATCTCTTCTCCGCGGGCAACATGGCATTCTTCGCGTGCGGCGGAATTCGCCTGATGCTCGGCATTCCGGAGAAGCCGGAGTTCGATCATCCGAGTTCGATCCTTTACTTCAGAGTGGAGAATATCGAGGCCGTCGCGAACGAGCTGGCCGGGCGGGGTGTGGCGTTTGAATCCATGCCCCACTTGATCGCCAGGATGCCGGACCACGAACTGTGGATGGCCTTCTTCCGCGATTCGGAGAGTAACGTAATGGCCCTGATGTGCGAAA
>WNFU01005585.1_pt1 | contig 23225 bp, 20 predicted proteins | sample 5400121 | NCBI WGS metagenome assembly WNFU01 (sample SAMN13153360, study PRJNA577476) | soil metagenome | isolation source: 100 cm soil or saprolite under grassland replicate 1 | place: USA:California | collected 2016-06-15
GGCGGCAGGTACACGTACAGCCGGCCGGGCCGGACGCCGAGCGCGGGCGCACCGACCTGGTCAACGACGACGCGGCTCCGGTACCCGCCCGGCACCGCCGCCCCGGCGCCGCCCAGCCCGCCGGAACGGCTGCCCGCGACGTACGCGGCGAAGCTGCGCAGCGTCGGGAAGTACCCGACGTAGCTGTTGATCCCGGCGCCGACCGCCCCGGTGGCCAGCAGCAGCACGGCCAGGCCGCCGGCCACCAGCCTGGCCCACCGCCACCAGCCGGCCAGCTCCTGCCGGCGGCACCACCAGACCAGCCCGACCAATGCCAGCACGGTCGCCGCGGCCAGGGTGACCCAGACCCACGGGTCTCCAGGTTCCCGGTCCGCGCGAGCTGCTGGCGGACGTCCCCCGGCAGCGCCGGTCCGGGCTCGAGCGTGGCGGGCGTGCGGTGCGACATCGGCGGCTCCGTACGGTACGGGTCCTGCGTGTCACCTTCGAAGACGCGCTCGCCCGGCCGGAGGTTGAGCTACCCGAGGACGACCGGGTCGCCGAGCCGGACCGTGCCGCCGGCCAGCACGTCCGCGTGCACGCCTAGCCTCATGTCGTTGCGGCCGGCCACCGTCTTGAGGATGTCGCCGCAGTGCTCCAGGCCGGGCTGCGCGGCGTTGGCCATTGCGCAGCGCTCGGTGCGGTGGGTGACCTGCAGCCGGACCTGGCCGCCGATCCGCAGCGGGCGGCCGACCCAGGCGTCCTCGACCAGCCCGGCGCGCTGCTCGGTGCGGACCAGCAGGTTCGGTCGCAGCCGCCGTTCGTCCACGGTGGCGGCGGGCACCGCGTCGGCCAGCCAGCCGAGCGACGCGGTGGTGACCAGGTGTACCGGTGCCTCGTCGTGGTGCGAGAGGTCCGCCTCGGCGGCCAGCCGTACGCTGTCCCGGCCGAGCGCGGCCCGCAGTTCGTCGTGCACCCGGTCCTCGTCCACCCGGACGGTGCGCCCGTCCGGCAGGGTGAGCACCACGACGCCGTCCGGGCCGTAGCGCGCCGTGCTGGCCAGCAGAGCCTCGAACTTCCGGAACCGGCGGTTGCTCTTGCCGCTGCCCAGCTTGCCGTCGGCGTCCTGGACCGCGTAACGCCGGTCGCCGACCAGGCCACGCTGCTCCAGTTCCGCGGACTGCAGGGGCTCGCCGAGCATCGACTTGACCGGGTACCGCCAGATCCGCTCGACGACACCGATCCTCATTGCTCGGCTCCGCGCTCGCTCCGCTCCTCGGGCCGCGGTTCGGCCCGGGCGGTGCGGTGGGCCGGCAGGGCGGCCCTGCGATGCTCACTCGCTGTCGCCTCGCGGGTCCTCATTTGCTCGGCTCCGCGCTCGCTCCGCTCCTCGGGCCGCGGTTCGGCCCGGGCGGTGTCGTGGGCCGGCAGGGCGGCCCTGCGATGCTCACTCGCTGTCGCCTCGCGGGCTGTCACCGGAGCAGGTCCCGGGAGATGACCAGCCGCTGGATCTGGTTCGTCCCCTCGAAGATCTGGGTGACCTTCGCCTCCCGCATCATCCGCTCCACCGGGTAGTCCCGGGTGTAGCCGTACCCGCCGAGCACCTGCACCGCGTCGGTGGTGACCCGCATCGCCGTGTCGCTGGCGATCAGCTTGGCCACCGCCGCCTGCCGGGAGAACGGCAGCCCGCGGTCCCGGCGGCGGGCCGCCTCCAGGTACGTGGCCCGGGCCGACTCCACCGCCGCCGCCATGTCCGCCAGGCCGAACGCCAACCCCTGGAACTCCCCGATCGGCCTGCCGAACTGGCGGCGCTCCCTGGCGTACCCGGTCGCCACGTCCAGCGCCGCCTGGGCCAGGCCGGTGGCACACGCCGCGATGCCGAGCCGACCGGAGTCCAGCGCGGCCAGCGCGGCGGCCAGCCCCTGACCCTCCGCGCCGAGCCGGTGGTCGGCCGGCACCCGTACCCCGTCGAAATGCACCGCGGTGGTGGGCGAGCCGGTCAGCCCCATCTTGCGCTCCGGCGCGCCGTAGCCGAGCCCGTCCGAGCCGGCCCGGACCAGGAACGTGGAGATGCCGCGGGTGCGGTGCTCGGAGGTGCGGGCGAACACCGCGTAGAAGTCGGCCTGCCCGCCGTGCGTGATCCACGCCTTGCTTCCGGTCAGCACGTACTCCTCGCCGTGCCGTTCGGCCCGGGTGGTCATCGCGGTCACGTCCGAGCCGGCGTGGGCCTCGGACAGGCCGTACCCGCCGAGCAGTTGGCCGGCGAGTAACTCCGGCAGCATGGCCTGCTTCTGCTCCTCGGTGCCGTAGGCGTACAGCGGGTAGCAGGACAGGATGTGCACGCTGGTGCCCACCCCGACCGTCATCCAGGCGGCGGCCACCTCCTCCAACGCCTGCAGGTACACCTCGAACGGCTGGCCGCCCCCGCCGTACTCCTCCGGGTACGGCATTCCGAGCAGGCCGATCTCGCCGAACAGCCGGAACGCGTCGCGGGGGAACGCCCCGGCCGCCTCGTCCGCCGCCGCGCGCGGGGCCAGCTCCTTGGCCGCGACGTCGCGCACCAGACCGATCAGCTCGGCGGCCTCGGCGGTGGGGAGCACCCGTTCGGCGGGCATCATGACCTCACGAAGGAGCAGGCGGATTCGGTACGTCGACCGTACCGGAGCCGCCCGGTCGCCCAGTGTCACGTCTTGCCGCCGGATCGGCGGGGCCGCCGGGTCGGCAGATCGGCAGGGTCGGCGGGTCCGGGATTGTCGGTGGCCGGGTCCAGAATCGGCGATGTGCTCGTCGCCGCGGTACCCACCTGGGACGGTGCCGGGCGGCTGCGCGCCCTGGACGACGCCGGGCAGCCGGTGGGACCGGTGGAGGAGGTGCCCGACCTGGCCGCAGCGGTGGCCGCCCGGGAGCGCGCCGACTCCCCGCGCTGGCTGTGGCCCGCCGCCGCCGAGGTGTACCCGGGGCTGCTCGCGGCCGGCGTCCGGGTCGGCCGCTGCCACGACCTGGCGCTGGTCGAGGCGGTGCTCCTGGGGTACGCGGGGCAGTGGGGCTCGCCGCGGTCGCTGGCCGCCGGCTGGGCCCGGTTACACGGCCTGCCGGTGCCGGACGACCCGCCGCCGCCCAGCCGCGAGATGCAGCCGGCGTTGTTCGAGCCGGAGCCGGCCGACCTGCCCGGCGGCGCCGACCCGTTGGACGCCGCGGTCGCGCTGTACGCCGATCAGCAGCGCCGCGCCGCCACCACCGAGCATCCGGGCCGGATGCGGCTGCTGCTCGCCGCGGAGTCCTCCGGTGCGCTGGTCGCGGCGGAGATGGCGCACGCCGGGCTGCCGTGGAGCGCCGCCCGGCACGACGCGCTGCTGACCGAGGCGCTCGGCCCGCGGTCGGCCGGCGGTGCGCGGCCGCCCCGGCTGGCCGATCTGGCCGAGCAGGTCCGGCAGGCGTTCGGCGGCCGCGCGGTCAACCCCGACTCGCCGGCCGACCTGGTGCGCGCGTTCGGCCGGGAGGGGATCGAGCTGGCATCCGCCCGGTCGTACCTGCTGCAGCAGGTGGACCATCCCGCGGTGCAGCCGGTGCTGGCGTACAAGGAGCTGTCCCGGCTGCACGCCGCGCACGGCTGGTCCTGGCTGGAGGCGTGGGTGCGGGACGGGCGGTTCCGGCCGGAGTACGTGGTGGGCGGCGTGGTGTCCGGCCGGTGGGCGACCAGGGGCGGCGGCGCGCTGCAGATCCCGCGCATCGTGCGCCGGGCGGTGGTGGCCGACCCGGGCTGGGCGCTGGTGGTGGCCGACGCCGGGCAGCTCGAGCCGCGGGTGCTGGCCGCGGTGTCGCACGACCCGCGGATGGCCGAGGCGGCGGGGGCGGAGGACATGTACGGCGCGCTGGCCGAGCAGGCGTTCGACGGCGACCGCGCCCGGGCCAAGCTCGGCCTGCTGTCGGCGATGTACGGCGGCACGTCCGGCGGCGCGGCCGAACTGCTGGCCGTGCTGCGGCGGCGGTTCCCGGACGCGATGCGGTACGTGGAGGCGGCCGCCCGGGCGGGGGAGGAGGGCCGGATCGTCCGCACCTACCTCGGCCGCACCTGCCCGCCGGCGGGGGACCGGTACTGGGCGGCGCAGTCCGGCGCCGGCCTGCCCGAGGCGGGCGACGCGGCCCGGCGCAGGGCAACGCAGGTGGCCCGTGAGCGCGGTCGGTTCACCCGGAACTTCGTCATCCAGGGCACCGCCGCGGAGTGGGCGCTGGTGCTGCTCGCCTCGCTGCGGCGCCGGCTGGCGGGCACCGCGGCGGAGCTGGTCTTCTTCCAGCACGACGAGGTGGTGGTGCACTGTCCGGCCGCGCTGGCCGAGGAGGTGGCGGCCGCGGTGGGGGAGGCCGGGGACGAGGCGCGCCGGCTGCTGTTCGGCGACACCCCGGTGCAGTTCCCGCTCGGCACGTCCGTGGTGGACTGCTACGCCGACGCGAAGTAGGCGCCAAATAAGCGGACTCGGGCTCGACATCGTCGTCGCCAGCCCACCCCCCACCCTCCTCGGGGGGACGACCCCACGTCCATGGTCCGCCCTGTCAAGACCCGGCGGGAGGTGTCCGGCGCAATCTGTGGACGGCACTTTCCGCTGTGGACAGCCGGCCGACGTTGTCGGTGTCCCGTGCTACCGCTCAGCACTCGATGACGTTCACCGCGAGACCGCCGCGCGCGGTCTCCTTGTACTTCACCTTCATGTCGGCGCCGGTCTCCCGCATGGTCTTGATGACCTTGTCGAGGCTGACGAAGTGCTCGCCGTCGCCGCGCAGCGCCATCCGGGCCGCCGCGATCGCCTTGATCGAGGCGACCGCGTTCCGCTCGATGCACGGGATCTGCACCAGCCCGCCGACCGGGTCGCAGGTCAGCCCCAGGTTGTGCTCCATCGCGATCTCGGCGGCGTTCTCCGCCTGCGCCGGGGTGCCGCCCAGCACCTCGGCCAGCCCGCCGGCGGCCATCGAGCAGGCCGACCCGACCTCGCCCTGGCAGCCGACCTCGGCGCCGGAGATGGACGCGTTCTGCTTGAACAGCACGCCGATCGCGCCCGCGGTCAGCAGGAACCGCACCACCCCGTCGTCGTCGGCGCCGGGCACGAACCGGGTGTAGTAGTGCAGCACCGCGGGGACGATCCCGGCCGCGCCGTTGGTGGGTGCGGTGACCACCCGCCCACCCGCGGCGTTCTCCTCGTTCACCGCCAGCGCGTACAGGCTGATCCAGTCCATGACGCGCAGCGGGTCGTCGCTGGTGTCGCGGACCAGCGTGCGGCACAGCTCCGCGGCACGGCGCCGCACCTTCAGCCCGCCGGGCAGCGTCCCGTCGGTGTCACAGCCGCGGACCACGCACTCCTGCATCACGGCCCAGATGCGCAGCAGCCCCGCCCGTACCTCGGCCTCGGAGCGCCAGGACAGCTCGTTGGCCAGCATCAGGTCGCTGACCGACAGGCCGCCCTGCCGGGCGACGGCCAGCAGTTCGTCGCCGGTGTCGAAGGGATACCGCACCGGGGTGTCGTCGGCCTTGATCGGGTCCGCCCCGTGCGCGCTGTCGTCCACAACGAACCCGCCGCCGACCGAGTAGTACGTCCGCCGGCGCAGGACCCTGCCTACAGGCTGCTGTCCGAGGACGCTTTCGCCCTGCTGCGGCTCGTCGCCGCCCTCGCCGTACGCGGTGAAGACCATGCCGTTGGGGTGGAACGGCAGCCTCTCCCGCCGGTGCAGCACCAGGTCCTTATCCGGGTCGAACGGCACCGGGTGCTCGCCCAGCAGCGCCAGCCGGCCGGCCTGCCGGATCCCGGCGCAGCGGGTGTCCACAGTGGACACGTCCACCGTCTCGGGGTCCTCGCCGAGCAGCCCGAGCAGCACCGCCCGGTCGCTGCCGTGGCCGTGCCCGGTGGCGCCGAGCGACCCGAACAGCGCCGCGTGCACCCGCCGGGTCCGGGACAGCAGGCCGTCCTCGCGCAACCCGGCCGCGAACATCCGGGCGGCCCGCATCGGTCCGACCGTGTGCGAGCTGGACGGCCCGATCCCGATCGAGAACAGGTCGAAGACGCTGATGGACATCTGCCCAGTCTGCGCCCTAGTGCGCCGAGACCCGCCCGGTGATGCCCCGGATCACCGACCGCGGGGTCAGCCGCAGCGCGGCCGCCAGCGCCTTGTTGGTCGCGCCCGGGATGCAGAGCGCGCGGCCGGCGGACACCGCGGCCAGCCCGGCCCGCGCCACCGCGTCCGGGTGCTGCCAGGCGAAGCTCGGCGCCCAGCCGGCGTCATAGTTCGCGGTGGCCTGGAACTCCGTCCGGGTCAGCCCCGGCAGCAGCACGCTCACGTGTACGCCGTGATTCTTCACCTCGCCGTGCAGCGCCTCGCTGAACGCGGTCACGTACGCCTTGGTGGCGCAGTACGTCGCGTTGTTCGGGGCGGGGGTGAGCGCGGCGTTCGAGGCGACGTTCAGCACGCCGCCGCGGCGGCGCCCGATCATGCCGGGCAGCGCGGCGTGGGTGAGCCGGACCAGGGCGATCACGTTCACCTCGATCTCGGCCAGCTCGCCGTCCAGCGGCAGCTCGGCGAACGGCCCGGTGGTGCCGTACCCGGCGTTGTTGACCAGCAGGTCCACCGGGTCGTCGGCGGCCGCCACCCGCTCCTCCACCGGGGCCCGGCTCGCCGGATCGGCCAGGTCGGCGGCGAGCACGTCGGCGCGGACGCCGTGCCGGCCGGCCAGCTCCTCGGCCAGCACGGTCAGCCGGTCCGCCCGGCGGGCCACCAGGATGAGGTCGGTGCCCGCCTCGGCGAGCTGCCGGGCGAAGTGCTCGCCGATCCCACTCGACGCCCCGGTGACCAGGGCCAGGCTGTATAGCGGCATGCTGGCGAGCCTAGCTCGGCGGCGCGCTCCCTCCGTTGCGAAGGCGCATGTCGACCGCCCGAGACCCCGGGATGTGCCAGCTCGGACCCGCTCGCGGTTCGGCGGCGTCCGGTCAACCCGGGGACCGGGGTGGGTGGCCGTGCAGCCGGCGGGTCAGCGTGGCCGCGGTGGCGCGCACCCGGTCGGCCAGCGCCGGCCAGTCTTCGGCGGGGCGGGCGTCGCGGCGGAACGTCACCCCGATGGAGGCCGTCGGCCGGCCGCCGTGGTCGAAGGCCGCCGCCGCCACCGAGGCGTAGCCCGGACTGACGTGCCCGTCCTCGGTCGCCCAGCCGCGGCGCCGCTCCTCGGCCAACAGCCGGCGCAGCTCGGCCGGAGTCCGTGGGCCACGGCCGGTGCGGTCCACGAAGGACGCCGCGGTCGGGTACAGCGCGCGGACCTGGGCCCGCGGCAGGTGCGCCAGCATCGCCCGGCCGGACGCGGTCAGGTGCGCCGGCAGCCGGACGCCGACCGCTGTCAGGATCGGCTCGGGGTACGGCGGCTGCTCCTTGATCAGGTACAGCGTCTCGTTGCCGTGCAGGATGCCGAGGTGCGCGGTCTCGCGCATGTCGCCGACCAGCCGGGCCAGCAGCGGCCGGGCCAGCCGCTCCAGCGGCCCCTGCCGCAGGTACGCCGAGCCCACCTCGAACGCCGCGACGCCGAGCGCCCAGCGGCGCTCCTCGGGCAGGTGGGTGACGAAGCCGCCGTCTGCCAGCGCGCCGAGCAGGTGGTACGTCGAGGAGCGCGGCAACCCGACGGCGCGCCCGATCGCGGCCGCCGAGGCGGGGCCGGACTGCCCGGCGAGGTGCCGCAGCACCGCCAGCGCCCGGGTCACCGCCGGCACCTGCCCGCCGTCCCCCGCCACCGCCACCCCGCCGACCCGCGCCTCCTCCCGCCGACCCGCGCCTCCTCCCGCCGACCCGCGCCTCCTCTCCGTGGCCGCCCGCCGCCTCTTCCTGCGCCGCCTCTCTCCTTGGGCCGCCTGGCCCCGGGCCGCCTCTTCGTGCGGGGCTCCGTGGGGCAAGTGTCTCGTATCCGAGACGATACTTGGGCGGAGTGACTTTCGCGGCGAGGCGGTACGACGTGAAATGGCGGGATGACCAGCACGCAGACCGCGGTACCCGTCGGGCTCGCCCCGCTCACCGCCGACCAGGTTCTCGCGGTGGCCCGCGGTGGCGCCCCGATCGCGCTCACCGACGAGGCGCGCGAGGCGATGGCCGCGTCCCGCAAGCAGGTCGACGACCTGGCCGCGGCCGACACCCCGGCGTACGGCATCTCCACCGGGTTCGGCGCGATGGCCACCCGGCACATCCCGCCGGACCGCCGGGAGGCCCTGCAGCTCAGCCTGATCCGTTCGCACGCCGCCGGCTCCGGCGCGGAGGTGGAGCGCGAGGTGGTGCGCGCGCTGATGCTGCTGCGGCTGCGCACGCTGGCCTCGGGCCGCACCGGCATCCGACCGGGCACAGCCGAGACGCTGGCCGCGATGATGAACGCCGGCATCGCGCCCGTGGTGTACGAGTTCGGCAGCCTCGGCTGCTCCGGCGACCTCGCGCCGCTGGCCCACGTGGCGCTGGCGCTGATGGGCGAGGGCGAGGTCCGGGACGCGGCCGGCGACCTGCTCCCCGCCGCCGAGGCACTGGCCGCCGCCCGCATCGAGCCGGTCCGGCTGGCCGCCAAGGAAGGCCTGGCGCTGATCAACGGCACCGACGGCATGCTCGGCATGCTGGTACTCGCCTGCGCCGACCTGCGTCGGCTGGTCAGCACCGCGGACCTGGCCGCGGCCATGAGCGTGGAGGCGCTGCTCGGCACCGACCGGGTCTTCGCGGCGGACCTGCAGGAGCTGCGACCGCACCCCGGCCAGGCCGCCAGCGCGGCCAACCTGCGGGCACTCCTCGCCGGCTCGGCGATCATGGAGTCGCACCGCGGGCCCGACTGCAACCGGGTGCAGGACGCGTACTCGCTGCGCTGCGCCCCACAGGTTGCCGGCGCGATGCGCGACACCCTGGCGCACGCCGAGGCGGTGGCGACGCGTGAACTGGCCGCCACCATCGACAATCCCGTCGTGCTGCCGGACGGCCGGGTGGAGTCGAACGGGAACTTCCACGGCGCCCCGGTCGGCTACGTGCTCGACTTCCTCGCCATCGCGATCGCGGACCTGGCCAGCATGGCCGAGCGCCGTACCGACCGGATGCTGGACAAGGCGCGCTCGCACGGGTTGCCGCCGTTCCTGGCCGACGACCCCGGGGTGGACTCCGGGCACATGATCGCGCAGTACACCCAGGCGGCGATCGTGTCCGAACTGAAGCGTCTCGCGGTGCCGGCCAGCGTGGACTCCATCCCGTCAAGCGCGATGCAGGAGGACCACGTCTCGATGGGCTGGTCCGCCGCCCGCAAGCTGCGCCGCGCCGTGGACGGGCTGCAGCGGGTGCTCGCCGTGGAGATCCTCAGCGCCGCCCGCGCGCTGGACCTGCGCGCCCCGCTCACCCCCGGCCCGGCAACGGCCGCGGCGGTGGCCGCGCTGCGCGCCCGGGTCGGCGGCCCCGGCCCGGACCGGCACCTCGCCCCCGAGATCGACGCCACCGCCGCCCTGGTCGCCGACGGCACCCTGCTCGCGGCGGCCGCCCACGTCACCGGAGGACTCGCATGAGCACACCCGACCAGGACGTTCCGCGGATCGGCAGGGGCCCGGGCATGAGCACCAGCGGACCGCGTACGGTACGGGCACCGCGCGGCGGCCGGCGCACCGCGCGGGGCTGGCCGCAGGAGGCCGCGCTGCGGATGCTGATGAACAACCTCGACCCCGAGGTGGCCGAGCACCCGGACAAGCTCGTCGTCTACGGCGGCACCGGCAAGGCGGCCCGCGACTGGGCGTCCTTCGACGCAATCGTCCGCACCCTCACCGGTCTGGCGGACGACGAGACGCTGCTGGTCCAGTCCGGCCGGCCGGTCGGGGTGATGCGCACGCACGAGTGGGCGCCCCGGGTGCTGATCGCCAACTCCAACCTGGTCGGCGACTGGGCGACCTGGGAGGAGTTCCGCCGGCTGGAGGCGCTCGGGCTGACGATGTACGGTCAGATGACCGCCGGCTCGTGGATCTACATCGGGACGCAGGGCATCCTGCAGGGCACGTACGAGACGTTCGCCGCGGTGGCCGCCAAGCTCGCCGCCGAGCGCCAGCGAGTCGGCCATGGGCATGGCGTCGGCACCCTGGCCGGCACCGTCACCCTCACCGCGGGCCTCGGCGGGATGGGCGGCGCGCAGCCGCTGGCCGTCACGATGAACGACGGGGTGGCGATCTGCATCGAGTGCGACCCGTCCCGGATCCGGCGCCGGCTGGACCACGGGTACCTGGACGTGCAGGCGGCCGACCTCGACGACGCGCTGCGCCAGGCGGAGCAGGCCCGGGCCGGGCGCCGGCCGCTGTCGATCGGGGTGCTCGGCAACGCCGCGGACCTGGTGCCGCGGGCGCTGGCGCTCGGCGCGCCGATCGACGTGGTCACCGACCAGACCAGCGCGCACGACCCGTTGGCGTACCTGCCGCTCGGCATCGCCGTCGAGGACTGGGCGGCCGCGCGGGAGAAGGACCCGGTCGGGTTCACCGAGCAGGCACGGGCGTCGATGGCCCGGCACGTCGAGGCGATGGTGGGCTTCGCCGACCGCGGTGCCGAGGTGTTCGACTACGGCAACTCCATCCGCGCCGAGGCCAGGCTCGCCGGCTACGGCCGGGCCTTCGACTTCCCGGGTTTCGTGCCGGCCTACATCCGCCCGCTGTTCTGCCAGGGCAAGGGGCCGTTCCGGTGGGCGGCGCTGTCCGGCGACCCGAAGGACATCGCGGCCACCGACCGGGCGGTGCTCGACCTGTTCCCGGGCAACGAGTCGCTGGCCCGCTGGATCAGGTTGGCCGGCGAGCGGGTGCAGTTCCAGGGGCTGCCGGCGCGGATCTGCTGGCTCGGCTACGGCGAGCGGGACAGGGCGGGGCTGCGGTTCAACGACATGGTCGCCCGCGGTGAGCTGTCCGCGCCGGTGGTGATCGGCCGTGACCACCTGGACTGCGGCTCGGTCGCCTCGCCGTACCGGGAGACCGAGGCGATGGCGGACGGCTCCGACGCGATCGCCGACTGGCCGCTGCTGAACGCGCTGGTGAACACCGCGTCCGGCGCCTCCTGGGTCTCCATCCACCACGGCGGCGGCGTCGGCATCGGCCGGTCCATCCACGCCGGGCAGGTCAGCGTCGCCGACGGCACCGCGCTGGCCGCCGCCAAGCTGGAACGGGTGCTGACCAACGATCCGGCCATGGGCGTCATCCGGCACGTGGACGCCGGCTACGACGACGCGGTGGCGGTCGCCGACCGCACCGGGGTGCGCGTCCCGATGCGCGAGCCGTGACCGTCTACCGCTGCGAGGCGGCCTGGCTGGACGACCGCGTGGTACGGGACGTGCTCATCGAGGTGGCCGGCGACCGGATCGCGTCCGTCCACAGTGGAGCGTCAGGCGACCCGCGCGGTAGGTCCGGCGGATCGCCCGACACTGCGGGCCCGGCGACGCCGCCCGGGGGACCGCCACGAGGAGGGCCGCCGGAGGGAACGCAGCCGCGGGTGACGCCGTTGGGGGTGACGCCCGCCGGCGGGACGCCGCGGGCGCTGCGCGGGCTGACGGTGCCCGGCATGGCGAATGCGCACTCGCACGCGTTCCACCGGGCGCTGCGCGGGCGCACGCACGGCGAGCGCGGCACGTTCTGGACCTGGCGGGACGGGATGTACGCGGTGGCCGAGCGGCTCGACCCGGACTCCTACTTCGCGCTCGCCTGCGCGGTGTACGCCGAGATGCTGCAGGCCGGGATCACCTGCGTCGGCGAGTTCCACTACCTGCACCACGGGCCGGGTGGCGCGCTGTACGCCGAGCCGAACGCGATGGGCGAGGCGCTGGTGGCCGCCGCCGGCCAGGCCGGCATCCGGATCACCCTGCTGGACACCTGCTACCTGGCCGGCGGGGTGGGCCGGCCCCTACAGGGCATCCAGCAGCGTTTCGGCGACGGCGACGGCGCGCGCTGGGCGGAGCGGGTGGACGCGCTGCGCCCCGCGCCGCATGCCCGGATCGGGGCCGCCGTCCACTCCGTCCGCGCCGTGCCGCCGGCCGAGGTGGACGTGGTCGCGGACTGGGCGGCCCGGCGGGGTGCGCCGCTGCACGTCCACCTCTCCGAGCAGCCCGCCGAGAACGACGCCTGCCTGGCCGGGTACGGCGTCACGCCGACCCGGCTGTTGGCCGAGCACGGCGCGCTGGGCCCGTGCAGCACCGCGGTGCACGCCACCCACCTGACCGCCGACGACATCGCGCTGCTCGGCGGCAGCGGTACGTACGCCTGCCTGTGCCCGACCACCGAGCGGGACCTGGCCGACGGCATCGGGCCGGCCCCGGCGCTGGCGGCCGCCGGCTCGCGGATCACCCTGGGCAGCGACAGCCACGCTGTGATCGACCTGTTCGAGGAGGCGCGCGCGGTGGAACTGGACGAGCGGCTGCGGTCGCTGCGGCGCGGCCACTTCGACGGCGCGGCGCTGCTGCGGGCGGCGACGGTGGACGGTCACGCCAGCCTGGGTTGGCCGGAGGCCGGGCGGATCGCGGCCGGCGCGCCGGCCGACCTGGTCAGCATCCGGCTGGACACCGCGCGCACCGCCGGGATCGACCCGGCGCAGGTGGTGTTCGCCGCCACCGCCGCGGACATCGACACCGTCGTGGTCGGGGGCCGCGAGGTTCAGCGGCAGGACGCCGGCCCGGCGCTGGCCCGGGCGATCGCGGCGGTCACGACGTGACCGGGACTGCGCGGTCACCGGCCGGCGCAGCACCGGCGGTCGCGGTGCCGGCGGTCGCGGTGCCGGCGCGCGCGGTGCCGGTGGGCGCGGGCGAGGAGGCACGGTGACCGCCCTGCGGCTGGACGGCATCGCCGAACTGGTGACCAACTCACCCGGCGGGGACGGCCCGCTCGGCGTGGTGCGGGACGCGGCGCTGGTCGTCGAGGCCGGTGTCGTCGTGTACGCCGGGCCCCGGCACACCGCCCCGGACGCGGACGGCCGGCTCGACCTGGGTGGCCGCGCAGTGCTGCCCGGCTTCGTGGACAGCCACGCGCACCTGGTCTTCGCCGGCGACCGGTCCGTGGAGTTCGCCGCCCGGATGGCCGGCACCCCGTACAGCGCGGGCGGCATCCGTACCACCGTGGCCGCCACCCGGGCCGCCCCGGACGAGGTGCTGCGAGCCAACGTGGCACGGCTGGCGGCGGAGGCGTTGCGCCAGGGAACCACCACGATCGAGTGCAAGTCCGGGTACGGCCTCACCGTCGCGGACGAGGCGCGGTCGCTGGCCATCGCCGCCGAGTTCACCCCGGAGACCACCTACCTCGGTGCGCACGTCGTGCCGCCCGAGGTCGACCCGGAGTCCTATGTGGACACCGTGCGCGGCCCGATGCTCGCCGCCTGCGCGCCGCACGCCCGCTGGGTGGACGTGTTCTGCGACCGGGGCGCGTTCGATGCCGACCAGACCAGGGCCATCCTGGACGCGGCAGTCCACAGTGGACTCGCGCCGCGGCTGCACGCCAACCAGCTGGAGCGTGGGCCGGGGGTGCAGATCGCGGTCGAGTACGGCGCCGCGTCGGCCGACCACTGCACCCACCTGGCACCGTCCGATGTGGACGCGCTGGCCGGGTCGGACACGGTGGCCACGCTGCTGCCCGGCGCCGAGTTCAGCACCCGCTCGCCGTATCCGGACGCGCGCCGGCTGCTCGACGCGGGCGCCACCGTGGCACTGGCCACCGACTGCAACCCGGGCAGCAGCTACACCACCAGCATGCCGTTCTGCATCGCGCTGGCGGTCCGGGAGATGCGGATGACCACCGAGGAGGCGGTGTGGTCGGCCACCGCGGGCGGCGCCCGGGCGCTGCGCCGTACCGACCTCGGCCGCCTCGACCCGGGTGCCCGGGCCGACCTCGTGGTGCTGGACGCGCCGTCGTACCGGTTCCTGGCCTACCGCCCGGGCGTGCCCCAGATCGCGCAGGTCTGGCGCGGCGGCCATCCAGCCACATCCGGCTGACCCGCGGTGCAGCACCGCGACACCCGCAGCCGGCTGCGTCGCAGAGCTGTCGGCGCGACTGCGGGAACGCGGGGCGTTACCAGCTCGACTGCAGCGGCATCCCCTCGGCGTACCCGGACGCGCTCTGCACGCCCACCGTGGCCAGGTCGTGGAACTCCGCCAGGGTGCGGGCGCCGGCGTAGCTGGACGCGCTGCGGATGCCGGCGACGACCGCGTCCAGCAGGTCCTCCACCCCGGGGCGGACCGGGTCGAGGTACATCCGGGAGGCCGAGACCCCCTCTTCGAACAGCACCTTGCGGGCCCGCTCGAACGGCGTGTCCCGGCTGGTGCGCTGCTGCACCGCGCGCGCCGAGGCCATCCCGAAGCTCTCCTTGTACAGCCGGCCGTCGGTGTCCCGGTACGCGTCCCCGGGCGACTCGTACGTGCCGGCGAACCACGACCCGATCATCACGTTGCTGGCCCCGGCGGCCAGCGCCAGCGCCACGTCCCGGGGGTGCCGGACGCCGCCGTCCGCCCAGACGTGCCGGCCCAGCTCGCGGGCCTGCGCGGCGCACTCGGCCACCGCGGAGAACTGCGGTCGGCCCACGCCGGTCATCATCCGGGTGGTGCACATCGCGCCCGGCCCGACGCCCACCTTGACGATGTCCGCGCCGGCCTCCACCAGGTCCCGCACGCCCTGCGCGGTGACCACGTTCCCGGCCGCGACCGGCACCTGCGGGGCCAGCCCGCGGACGGCGCCCAGCGCCGCCAGCATCTTGTCCTGGTGGCCGTGCGCGGTGTCGATCACCAGCACGTCCACGCCGGCGTCCAGCAGCGCGGCGGCCCGGCCCTTCACGTCGCCGTTGATCCCCACCGCGGCGGCCACCCGCAGCCGGCCACCGGCGTCGGTCGCGGGCGCGTACAGGGTGGCCCGCAGCGCGCCGGTCCGGGTCAGCACGCCGACCAGCCGGCCGGCGCCGTCCACCACCGGGCCGAGCCGGTGCCGGCCGGCGTACAGCAGGTCGAACGCCTCCCGCGGGCTCACCCGGTCCGGCAGCGTGAACGGCTCGCGGCTCATCACCTGGTGCACCTGGGTGAAGCGGTCCACCGACGCGCAGTCCGCCTCGGTGACCACCCCTACCGGCCGGCCGTCCGCCACCACGAGGACCGCGTCATGCGCCCGCTTCGGCAGCAGCGCCAGCGCCTCGCCGACGGTCTGCGTCGGGGTGAGGGTGATCGGCGTGTCGAAGACCAGGTGCCGGGACTTGACCCAGCCGACCACGTTGGCCACCACGTCGGTCGGGATGTCCTGCGGGATGACCGCGATGCCGCCGCGGCGGGCCACCGTCTCGGCCATCCGCCGGCCGGCCACCGCGGTCATGTTGGCCACCACGATCGGGATGGTGGTGCCGCTGCCGTCCACGGTGGACAGGTCCACGTCGAGCCGGGAGCCGACCGAGGACCGGCCGGGTACCAGGAACACGTCGTTGTAGGTCAGGTCATGGTTCGGGGTCGAACCGGTCAGGAATCGCACGGCCTCGAGAGTAGCTCCGGGCCGCCGGGCCGGCGGGCCGGCGGCTCAGGCGGCGCCGCGGGCCAGACCGTCGGCGTCCCCGCCGTCCGCGACCTCCACCCGCCCGCTCACCTCCGCCTGCCCGCTCACGCCGCCGTCCCCGGTGACGCCGCCGTCCCCGGTGACGCCGCCGTCCCCGGTGACGCCGCCGTCCCCGGTGACGCCGCCGTCCTCGGTGACCTCGGTGACCTCGGTGAGCCGGCCGGTGTGCTCCACGTCATACACGAAGCCACGGATCTGGTCGGTGTGCAGCAGGAACCGGTCAGCGCGCAGTTCGGCCAGGGCGGCACGCAGATCGCCCTCCAGGTCCGCGAAGCCGTGCACCTGCCAGTCCGCATGCTCGCCGACCTCCGCGGCCAGGTCGTCCCTGAGCGCCTCATCCAGGCCCAGCATCCCGCAGCCGGTGTGCCGGACCACCGCGATCGCGCGGGTGCCGAGCAGGCGCTGGCTGATCACCAGGCTGCGCCGGACGTCGGCGGTCACCGCGCCGCCGGCGTTGCGCAGCACGTGCGCCTCGCCGGGCGCCAGGCCGAACAGCTTCGCCGGGTCGATCCGGGCGTCCATGCACGTCAGCACGGCGACGCGCAGCGACGGCGCGGCGGGCTGGCCGCCCCGGAACGCCGCCGCACGTCTGCGCGCCTCGCGCACCAGCCGGTCGATCACACTCATGGGCCGCCTCCGTTCGCAGGCGTCGGGAGTGGACGCCCCGATACAACACTGGATACCTCGCACATGCCATGAGCCGGATCACAGGTGCGCTCGGACAGCAGACGGCAGGGGGAGACGGCACAGGGCAGGGGGAGACGGCACAGGGCAGGGGGAGACGGCAGAGGGCAGGGGGAGACGGCAGAGGGCAGGGGGAGACGGCAGCGGCCCGTCACGGTCGGTGAGCGGTTCGCCCGGCTGGCGGGCGGTGCGGGGGGCCGGCCGGAGGAAGAGGCCGGCCGCTCCGGGGGGCTGGAGCGGCCGGCGGCGGCGGTGCCGCAAGGGTGAGGCTCTTGGAAAGTCGGGCGGCGGCAGCCGACGAAGACGACCGCCACCCGACACGGTTGGCCCGGGCGCATGAAGGGTTACGACGGGGGGAGTGCAACCCGGAACATCCGAATGGCCGAACTCTCCCGCGTCCGGGATGGACCCCGCCTGAAGTGGGACTTAACGGCACCTTAAGCGCGCCGCGTTACCACCAGTACTCGATCACGTTGGCGCTCGGGCCGCGGTCCCAGGTCGCGTACAGGTCGGACTCCTGCCCCGCACCGGTGAAGATCACCCACAGCTCGGTGGGGCCGGGCTGGTCGACGTACCACTGGTAACCGGCCTTCGGCTCCAACCCGACGACCTGGACGTTCGCCGCCGTGAAACGCACGGTCGCGCTGCCGCCGATCATGTCGTACGTGCGCTCGCCGGCGCTGTTGTCCGGGCTGGTCGCGATGCTCGGCCCCGATGGCGCCGAGCCGGTCGGCCGCGGCGGTGGCGGGGTGCGCAGCGGCGGCGGGGTGGCGTGCCGGGTGGTGGTCGACACCCTGGCGGCGGTCGGGTTCGGCCAGCCGCTGCGGGAGGTGTGCGGCTCGGTGGTGCCCGACGGCGCCGGCTGCCTGGCCGAAGTCTCGTCGGTGGCCTGCGGGGTGACGGTGGTGGTGCCGAGCTCGTTGGGCAGGCCGGCGACGTGCCGCCCCCGCATCGAGGACAGCACCTCCGGGGCCGGCGGGGAGGTCCCGTTCAACACGACGGCGCAGCCGAACCACGACACAGTGACCGCGACCGATGTGGCCGCAAGCCAGACACCGGCGTAACCGAACGCCCGACGCATCTCTGCACCCTAGGTGTTGTGAAGTAGCTTCGTGTCGTGGCGAGTGTGCTGGTAGTCGAGGACGACCACAATATCCGGGCGGCGCTGATCCGGTCGCTGACCGACGGTGGGCACGCCGTGCGGTCCGCGTCGACCGCGCTGCAGGCGCTGCGGGACGTGGCGCAGAACCCGCCGGACGCGGTGATCCTGGATCTCGGGCTGCCCGACCTGGACGGCATCGACGCGCTGAAGATGCTGCGCGGCATCGTCGACGTGCCGGTCATCGTGGCCACCGCGCGCGACGCCGAGACCGAGATCGTGCGGCTGCTGAACGCCGGCGCCGACGACTACCTGGTCAAGCCGTTCTCCGGGGAACACCTGCGGGCCCGGCTGTCCGCGGTGCTGCGCCGGGCCGGTACCGACCGGGCCGAGGTGGCATACGTGGGCGAGCTGTCGGTGGACTTCGAGCGGCGCGAGGCCAGGCTGGCCGGGCGGGTGCTGGCGCTGACCCGCAAGGAGTTCGACCTGCTGGCGTACCTGGCCCGGCGCCCCGGCCGGGTGGTCACCCGCCGGGAACTGCTGGCCGAGGTGTGGCAGCAGCCGTACGGCACCGACGACCAGACCATCGACACACACCTGTCCTGGCTGCGCCGCAAGCTGGGCGAGACCGCCGTGGAGCCGCGGTACCTGCACACTGTCCGGGGCGTCGGGCTGAAGCTGGTCGAGCCGCAGTGAGGCCGGGGTGAAAGGGAGGCCGGGGTGAAAGGGAGGCCGGGGTGAAACGCGGGCGCGGCGGTCGGGTCGGCGGGCACCCGATGCGCCGCACCCTTGCGCTGGTCGCCGCCGCGGCCGGCTCGATGATCGCGCTGGCGTTCGTGATCCCGCTCGGCCTCGCCGTCCGCCAGGTGGCGCACGACCGGGCGCTGCACGACGCGGAGCGGCAGGCGGCCGCGCTGGCGCCGGTGCTGGAGATCGCCACCAAGCGCACCGACATCGAACGGGCGATGGCCAGCATCCCGGCCGGCCGCAACGGGCTGCTCGCGGTGCACCTGCCGGACGGCACGGTGCTCGGCGAGGCGCGCGGCCGGGAGGAGGACATGCGGCTGGCCCAGAGCCAGGCCAAGACGTTCGCGGTGCCCACCCCGGACGGGTACCTGCTGCTGCAGCCGGTGATGCTGACCGAGGGCCGGTCCGCGCTGATCGAGGTGGGGGTCCGCCGCGCCGACCTCACCCGCGGGGTCGCCACCTCCTGGGCGGTGATGGGGCTGATCGCGGTGGCCCTGGTGGCCGCGTCGGTGATGGTCGCCGACCGGCTGGCCGCCCGGATGGTGGGCGCGTCCGGCGGGCTGGCGTCGGCCGCCCGCCGGCTCGGCGCCGGCGACCTGGACGTCCGGGTCATCCCGGCCGGGCCGACCGAGCTGGCCGAGGCCGGGGTGGCGTTCAACGCGATGGCCGACCGCGTGGTGGAGCTGCTGGCCGCCGAGCGCGAGTTGGTGGCCGACCTGTCGCACCGGCTGCGCACACCGCTGACCGCGTTGCGGCTGGACGCCGAGGCGGTGGGCACCAGCCCGGCGGCCCAGCGGGTCCGGCACGCCGCCCGGCAGCTCGAGCGGGAGATCGACGGCATCATCCGGGCCGCGCGCTCGCCGTTGACCTCGGGGCTGCGGGAGAGCTGCGACGCGGCGGACGTGATCCGGGCCCGGATGCGGTTCTGGTCCGCGCTGGCCGCCGACCAGCGGCGGTCCTGCGAGGTGATCGGCACCGACCGGCCGGTGCCGGTGCCGCTGTCCAGGGCGGAGCTGATCGCGGTGGTGGACGCCCTGGTGGGCAACGTGTTCCGCTACACCCCGGTCGGCTGCGCGTTCGCGGTCGCGCTGCGCCTGGTGGACGGCAACACCTGCCTGATCGTGGAGGACGCCGGCCCGGGCATCGCCGACGCGGCGACCGCGCTGCGCCGGGGGGCCAGTACCGGCGGCTCGACCGGGCTGGGGCTGGACATCGCCCGCCGTGCCGCGGAGGCCTCCGGCGGGGCGGTCCGGATCAGCCGCGGCACCATGGGCGGCGCCCGGGTGTGGCTGCGGTTCGGCTCGGGCTCCGACGCTGGCCCGGCCGCGGTGCTGCCCAACCGCCGCTGGCGCCGTCGCGCCGGCTCCCCCGAGATGGCGGGCTGAGATGGCCGGCTGACGGGCGGTGGCGATGGCCGAGACGGAGCGGGGTACGCGGTTCCGGCGGTTACCGCGGCAGGTCCGCGAACAGCAGATGCTGGACGCCGCGGTCGAGGTGTTCTCCCGGCGGGGGTACCGGCAGGCGTCCATGGACGAGATCGCCGAGATGGCCGGCATCTCCAAGCCGATGATCTACGCGTACCTCGGCCCCAAGGACGAACTGTTCGCCGCGTGCATCACCCGCGAGGCGCACCTGCTGGTGGACCGGATCAGCGCGGTGGTCGGCGCCGGTGGCCCGCCGGACGGCCTGCTCTGGCAGGCGCTGCACGCCTTCTTCGGGTACGTGGACGAGCACCGCGGCGGCTGGCTCGTGCTGTACCGGCAGGCCCGCGGCGAGGACGCGCCGTTCGCCAGCCAGGTGGCGGCAGCCGGGCCAACATCGCCGCCGTGGTGGCCGGCCTGCTCGGCCAGGCCATGGATGCCGAGGGTGCCGCCCGGCCGCCCGAGCCGGAGCTGACCGCGGTCGCCCACGCCCTGGTCGGGGCCGCCGAGTCGCTGGCCGACCGGATGGTGGACCAGCCCGGCGAGACCCCGACCGTAACCGCCACCCGGCTGATGAACCTGGTCTGGACGGGCTTCGACAGCCTGCTCCGCGGCGCGCGGTGGCGGCCGCCACGGGATGGCGCAGCCGCCGGCAAGCGATCGTGACCAATCCGTGACCTGATCTGTGTACTAGGCCGGCCCGGCGTGCCACGTATGTCCTAGGGTCCGGCCCGAAGGGTCCTGCCGGACGGCGGCAGCGCAGGGGATCGGAGCAGGTATGGACACGACGGGCGACTACGGCGAGCGGCCGGTTCCGGGGCGGGACGTCCCGGGCCGCAAACCGCCGGCGCAGCCGGTGCACCGGCTGGCCTGGCTGGGCGAGGACGTGCGCGGCCGGGAGCTGCCGCCGGCCCGGTTCGAGGGTTCGATCCCGTTCCCGCCGGCCCTGCTGGAGCGGCACGGCGCGGTGGTGCTGCGGCCGGCGGAGGTCACCCTGGTGGCCGGCCGGCCGGTGCCACGCTCGACCGCGTACCGCGCCGGCGTGCTGCTGGTGCGCGAGGGGACCGCCCAGGACGACGCGTTCTTCGGCCGCGCCAACACCGCGCTGCAGGACCTCGGCGTGAGCCTGGTCAAGCCGCCGCCGATCGCCGTGGACGAACGGCTGCAACGATACCGCGAGCGACTCAACGACCTGCCCCGCCCGGTGCGGATCGCCGTCAACGAGGACGCCGGGCCGCGCCGGGTGGACGCTTGGCCGGTGCTGCAGACGCTGCGCGCGTCCGGCACGCTGGCCTCGGTCGGGTCCGCGTCCGTCGGCCTGGACCACCTGCTGGTCGGATCCGCGATGGTCAGCATCGGCGGCAGCCCCGGCGCGGTCGAGGGCAGCCCGGGCGCGGTCGAGGGCAGCCCCGGCCCGGCGGTGTACCTGCGGCCTGGCACCGGCGGGCGGGTCCCGGTGGCGGTGGCGCTGGCCCCGCCGCGGCCCAGCCCGACCTGCACCCGGCGGCGCCCCGTGGTGGCCGTGCTGGACACCGGGATGAGCCCCCATCCCTGGCTGAACGGGTACGTCCGGCCGGACGAGGACGCGCAGGCGGCCGTGCTCGCCGCCGAGCAGGCGCTGCAGAGCACCGAGCCGGCCGTGCAACTGCTGGCCGATGAGTGGGACACCCCGTTCAACGACCAGGACTTCGTGCAGGACATCGACACCCACGCCGGCCACGGCACGTTCATCGCCGGGCTGGTGCGCCAGGTCGCGCCGGACGCGCGGGTCACCGCGGTCCGGATCATGCACCCCGACGGCGTGGTGTACGAGGGCGACCTGCTGGCCGCGCTGCGGGTGCTGCGGCTGCGGACGGAGGACGCGCAGAATGGCGGACCCGCCGACGGCCTGGTGGACGTGGTGTCGCTGTCGCTGGGCTACTTCGACGAGCGCTCCGAGGACGACCCGGACGGTGTGTACACCAGCGCGCTGGCCGCCGAGATCAACGGCCTGACCGCCCGCGGCGTGCTGGTGGTGGCCGCCGCCGGCAACTTCTCCACCGACCGGCCGTTCTACCCGGCGGCGTTCGCCGCGGCCCCCGCCGCGGCCGGCCCGCCGGTGGTCAGCGTCGGCGCGTGGAACCCCAACGGAAGCAGGGCGCTGTTCAGCGACGACGGTCGGTGGGTGACCGGCTGGGCGCTGGGTGCCGCGCTGGTGAGCACCTACCCCAACTTCCAGGGCGCCACCCAGGCGGAGCTGGGCCAGGAGGGTGGCCGCCGGCAGACCCTGGACACCGACGACTTCAGCGGCGGCTTCGCGGTGTGGAGCGGCACCTCGTTCGCCGCGCCGCTGCTGGCCGCCGAGGTGGCCGAGCTGATGTTCGGGTACTCCGAGCAGCAGGCCGAGCTCGGCCTGGACACCATCCGGGCGGAGGCGACGGCCGGGCGGGTCGCCAACGCACTGGACGCCCTGCGGAAGCAGGGGTAGGTGCCGCATGCACAGTGACACCTCCTTGCCGGGCGACCCGCGGGTCGAGCAGCGGACCGCGGACGCGGACCGGCTGGCGGTGTTGCTGGAGCGCGCGCGCGGCGGGGATGACCCGGCCAGCCTGAACGCGATCGTGGCCGAGCTGTCCCCGCTGCTGTGGCAGGTGGCCCGCGCCCAGGGCCTGGACCGCGACACCGCCGAGGACGTCGTGCAGACCACCTGGCTGTCCCTGCTGAGGCACCTGGACACCATCCGCAGCGCGGCCGCCCTGACCGCCTGGCTGGTGACGGTGGCCAAGCGGGAGGCATGGCGGGTACGGCGCGCCGGCCGCGGCGAGCGCCCCATGGAGGACTGGATCGAGTCGGCGCTGCCGGACCCGGATCCGCTCCCCGACGAGCAACTGCTGGTCGACGACCGGCGGCGGGCGCTGTGGCGGGCGGTGCGGCAGCTCCCGCAACGCTGCCAGGAGTTGCTGCGCATCGTCGCGTTCGTCCGCCGCCCCGACTACAGCGAAGTGTCCGCCACCCTCGGCATGCCGCTGGGCAGCATTGGCCCCACCCGGGGGCGGTGCCTCGCCAAGCTGCGGCAGTTGTTGACCTCCGACCCCACATGGAGCCCGCTATGACCCCCCTTGACGAGCCGGCTCCGCCGGGCGCGGACGAGCCGATCGACGACACCGACCTCGGTGTCCTGACCGAGCTGCGCGAGCTGTACGGCGACCTCGACCCGATGGCCGCCGACCTGGTCGACCGGATCCAGTTCGCCCTGGCGCTGGAGGACCTGGACGTCGAGGTGTTCCGGCTGTCCGCCGAGCACGGCGCGCTGGCCGGGGTGCGCGGCGCCGAGGAGACCCGGACGATCACCTTCGACAGCGACAGCCTGACCATCATGTTCAGCGTCAGCCCGTCCGGCAGCGCGACGGTACGGCTGGACGGGTGGTTGGCGCCGCCGGCCGCGCACCGGGTCGAGGTGCGGACCGAGCACGGCGCGATGGAGACCAGCGCCGACGCCGACGGTCGGTTCGCGGTGGACGACGTGCCGCACGGGCTGGCGCAGCTCGTGGTGCATCCGGCCTCCGAGGGGACCCGGTCGGTGGTCACCCCGTCCGTCGTGCTGTAACCGGGACGGCGGCAACCGGGACGGCGGCAACCGGGACCGCGGCAACCGGGACCGCGGCAACCGGGACCGCGGCAACCGGGACCGCGGCAACCGGGACCGCGGCAACCGGGACCGCGGCAACCGGGACGGCGGCAACCGGGACGGCG
>WNFU01005490.1_pt1 | contig 23209 bp, 21 predicted proteins | sample 5400121 | NCBI WGS metagenome assembly WNFU01 (sample SAMN13153360, study PRJNA577476) | soil metagenome | isolation source: 100 cm soil or saprolite under grassland replicate 1 | place: USA:California | collected 2016-06-15
TGGCGAGCTGCTGCCCGACGGCCGGCCAGTGGCCCCGCACCGGGGCTTTGCCCCGCATGTGCCGGCCGCGCCAGAGGGCGAGGCCAGCCATGCCTGACCGGCGGCGGGTCCGCATCCTTACCACACGAGGCGCCTACGCTGGCGGCTGCACGGCGGGAGTCCGCCGGGACGCCCAGGTGGGCGGTGCCGCGGGTGCCCGCGGCTCGACCAGCGACCCGTACACGAGCTTCGGTCCCCCGTACGTCGATGAGTCGCTCACCGTCAGCACCGACGACGGCCTCAAGCTCCACGTCGAGGTCGTCGACGCGGTCGACGGGGTGGACCTGACGCCGGAGTTCCTCCCGCCGGTCGGCGTCCCGGCGATCACCCTGGTCTTCGTCCACGGCTTGTGCCTGGACATGGGGACGTTCTACCTGCAGCGCAAGGAGCTGGCCCGGCTCGGCGAATGGCGGATGGTCTTCTACGACCAGCCGGGCCACGGCCGCTCCGGGAGGTTGACGCAGGGGGAGTACACACTGGACTCGCTCGGCCGGGCGCTGCGCCGGGTCGTCGAGGAAACGTCGCCAGGCGATCCGGTCGTGCTGGTCGGACACTCGATGGGCGGCATGGCCATCCTGGCGCTGGCCGAGCTGCACCCGCAGCTGTTCACCGAGCAGGTGGCCGGCGTGGTGCTGATCGCCCCGCCGGCCGGTCGGCTGGAGGCGGACCGGGTGGCCGGCGTGGTGCCGAACCAAGCCGCCGCACGCGACATCCCCTGGCAGCTCACCGGAGCGTACGGCTTCCGCGCCGCCCCGCCCGGCCCCGCACTGGTGTCCTTTGTGGAGGGCATGAGCTCGGGGACGCCGACCGACACCGTCGCCCGCTGCCTGCGCGCCCTCGACACGCCATTCCGTCGCCCGCCGCTGGAGGCGCTGCGCGACGTACCGGTGCTGGTGATCGTCGGTGACAAAGACCGGATCACGCCGGCCCGCGCCGCGGAGATCTGGAGGCAGGTACCCGACGTCGAGCTGGTCACGGTCCCCAACGGCGGCCATCTCGTGCTGCTCGAGCAGGCCGAGGTCGTCAACCATGCGCTGCTGAGGTTCCTGGACCAACGACTGCCGGGCGTGCGACATCCAGACCAACCCCGACCGTCGGCGAGCGTCCTGATCCGGTGCTGCGCGGTCCCGGCCCAACGACCAGCCCCTGGGGGAAAGATGACCACCACCACCAGCGACCCGGCCGCACCCTTCCGTACCGCACTCGCGGCTGTCGGCCTGCCCGGCTGGCTGCGCTGGTCGGTCATGGTCAGCAGTGCCGGTCGGCGCCTGGACGCCATCGTTGAGCCGACCGGCGCCGTGGAGTTCGCGGTCCCCGCGGGCGCCACCCCGGAAGAGGTGGCCGCCGCGGTTCGGCGGATGCTCGGGCGGCTGCTCACCGCCGCCGCACACAAGCGCGACCACGGGGCCCGGATCGTGGCTAGGTCGCTGCTCAACGGCGAGGCATACCCGTTCGCGGGCAGGCCGTACCGGCTGGCCATTGTGGACGACGGCCCCGCGTGCGAAGTACGCCGGCTGCCGGTGGGCCAACGCACAGACGGAACCGGGTCGATCGGCTGGGTTCCGTTGCTGTGCCTGCGCCGAGACCGGGCGCATGCGTCGACCGTCATCGAGTGGTACCGGGCGCAGGGGCAGGAGTGGCTTGACCAGCACATCCCGGCGATGGCCCAGCGTCTAGGCATCGTGGACGGGCTGACCTGGTCGGTTCGCCGGTACCGGGCGGACGAGGGCTACGACGGGTCGTGGGGCCTGTACCGGCCGGCCACCCACTCGATCGACCTGAACTGGATGATCTTCCAGTTCCCTGCGGACCTGCTGCGGTACGTCGCCGCGCACGAGGTGGCACACGCCGCGCTGCGCGGGGCGTACGGGCACGGCCGGCAGAGGCAGCTGGTCATATCCCGGCTGGTTCCGACCTGGCGTGAGCTGGACGGCCCCGCGCGCAGCGCGGACGGCCTCGTCCTGTGGTCGGGCGAGGTTACCCGTGCCGGGCATCACCCGGCCGTAGCCCCGTGGGCCCGGCGGGAGCTGCACGGACATCTGCTCGGCGTACGCCGACATGGCTAACCCCAACACGACGAGGAGGACCACCGTGACTAGCACACAACTTGGGCAGGGCCGCCGGACGGTGGAGCTGTCGGCCGGTTCGGTCAACTACCGCGAGCAGGGCGAGGGTCGCCCGGTCCTGCTGCTGCACGGGCTGCTCACCGATGGGCATTTCTGGGACCAGGTCACGCCCCACCTGAGCGGTGTACGGGTGGTGGTGCCGGACCTCCCCCTCGGCTCGCACCGCTTGGGCATGGCCAGGGACGCCGACCTCACCCCACCCAGCCTGGCCCTGCTCGTCGACGATCTGATGATGGCCCTGGACCTGCGCGACGTTGTGCTGGTCGGCTCGGACGTTGGCGGCGCCGTCGCCCAGCTCGTCGCCGCCCGGCACCGCGATCGGATCGGCGCCCTGGTGCTGTGCTCCTGCGACACGCTCGAGCACTTCCCCCCACTCAGCTTCTGGTACCTCAAGGCGTTGGGCTACCTGCCCGGCTCGCTGCTGCTGGCCAGGGCGCTCCTGGCGATCCCCGCCATGCGCCGCCGCGCCTACCGGTCGTTGCAGAAGCGGCACGTCGCGGCAGAGCTGGCCGAGTACTGGATGACCGCCGACCGCGGCAACGGCCAGGTGCGCCGCGACCTAGCCAAGGTGTTGCGCGGGATGAGCCGCCGGCACACCCTGGCCGCCGCCGAGGAGCTACGCGACTTCGACCGGCCCACCCGGCTGGTGTGGGCCTACACCGGCAAGGTCTTCCCGCTCAATGACGGCAGGCGGCTGGCCCAGATGATCCCCAACGCGACACTGACCGTGGTGCCTGACAGCTACGCCCACGTGCCGATCGACGCCCCACGCGCGGTCGCGGCAGCAATCAACGAGATGGCCATCCTGTCACCCGACCGGCCGACCCCCGGTCGCTCGTCTCAGCGGACCGGAGGGGCGCCCACCCCCGGCTGGAGGCAGACGAGATGAGCACCGTCGACCTGTCCGTGACCGACGACCTCCTGCCACGCCAGCCCATGGGCCGCCAAGACCGACCACGACGCCAATTGCCCGCGGCAAACGACACCCTAACGCCGTACGCATCCTCGCCCGCGCCTGGATCCGCGTCATCTGGCGCCGCTGGCAAGACCACACCCGGCCAGTGATGATCCCAACCACCTGAGCTTGACCAAGCGAATCTATGCGATGACTTCCGGGATGAGTCGACCGAGTCGGAGGAGGGCGGCCACCAGAGGTCCGAACGCCACGGCGAAGGCCGCCGCGGCCAGCAGGACCTGCGGCCAGCTGACCAGCCGCGTACGTAGGCCGGTCACGAGGAACCCGGCGGTGACCGGCAGGGTGAACACGACGGCGGTGATGACGCCCGGGTTGTAGCCGAAGCCGATCGTCAGGGCGAAGTGCCCGGCCGCGTTGAGGGCGAACCCGACCGTCATGAACAGTGCAAAGAACCTAGTGGCCCGGTTCCAGCGCACCAGCGCCGCGCCGGTCGCGGCGGCCACCAGCAGGTCGATGAGGATCATGGGAACCCACAGCCGGGTCGGCTGGTAGAACGCCGGGTCGAAGGCGCGCGGATAGCCGTTGTCGACCGCGTTCTGCACCCAGCGCTGCATGTTGGGCAGCTCCTCGGTGTTGTGCATGGCGACGGCGAACGGGAACAGCGTGAGCCAGGTACGCGCCGCCCCGGCCAGCGGCGGACGCTCACCCCGCTGGCTGCCGCGTCGTCATGCGTGGAGAGTGCTCGGACATGTTCCCCTCTCGCTAAACGTCGTGTGGTGGTCGCGGGCACGTCGGTCAGGATCAGCCGCGCCTGGAACGGGCTGTGGTCTTGCCGCTCGTAGGTGGCACGCTGCTCATCAGTCACGGCAACCCGTGTACTCCATCCAGCTCAGAACCAACCTTGTACACAGACCATCTGAACGTCCGCCCAGGCACAGCAACGCCACCGCCAGCAACGCAACCCGCGCCAGCACAGCGCGCGCAGCCGTGCCGCGCGGCTCTTGTGGAGCGTGCACTGTGCAGGTCATTGGTCGAACCCCCGGTCCGTGGCGCAGGTTCGTCTCGCATCAGCCTGCACGCCAGCCAGATCCCAGACCAGGTGTTCGCAGTTCACGAACTGGCAGTCCGTCCGATCGCATGGGCTGCCCTGCCCCAGGCGCTTGATCAAATCCCCGGCGAGCACTGGGCCATGCCGACGTCCGTATGTCGCGACAGCACCGATGACTCTGGCACGACTGAAGTAAAAGTAGGTTGCAGCTGAAGATCGGGATGAGTGACGCTCCCGGTGTGCAGCTGCTGGCCCCACTCGAGCAGCTTGGGGTGACGTCGTAGTCGTCCTGATAACCGATCTTGCGATGATGAGTGGGTGCGAGGCGGTGGCTGGTCGGGATGGGGGGCGGTGGCCGGCGGTTGTCTGGTGATGCTGGTGGCCGCATGCACGTCTGGCGCGTGCCTATCGCCGCCTGATCTTCGCTCGGTACCGCAAGCTGTTGGTCGGGGCGAGCCCTGCGCGGCATTGAGGAACCACCGTTACCTCGACGCTCATCATGGGCAGCCCCGCCCGTCGTCTCACCAACCCAATTACACGCTGACGGGACCAACCCCATCACCGCGATGCAGGGACAGACGACGGACGAGGCACCGACCAAAGGCTTGACACAAACCGGCTTACGCTGATGAGGGGACAGTTGCCCGAGACCATATGTCGGGCTGGTGCTTTCCAGCGAGGACCGCCGATCGGGTGTTTTCCGTCGGTCAGGCAGGCATGTACTGGCGGGCCGCCGCGCGGGCGGCGCGCCGGTCCAGGACGGTGTTCGCGGTCTCCGGGGCGGCCAGCAGCGCCACGACCGTGATGGCGAGCATGGCGAGCACGTACCAGGACACCGACATCGCGCTGCCGGTCCAGCCGACCAGCTTGATCGCGATGATCGGCGCCAGTGCGCCGCCGAAGATGCCCGCCACCTGGTAGCCCATCGAGGCGCCGCTGTAGCGCAGTTCGGTGGCGAAGAGTTCGGCGATGAGGGCGGCCTGCGGGCCGTACATGGCCGCGTGGGTGAGCAGGGCGACCACCATGGCGAGGATGATGACCGGCCGGGAACCGGTGTCCAGCAACGGGAAGAACGCGAACACCCACACGGCCGCCGACAGCGCTCCGGCCAGGTACACCGGCCGCCGGCCGTACCGGTCCGACAGGGCCCCGAAGAGCGGGATGAGCACGAGCTGGAACGCCGACCCGACGAGGACCGCCGCGAGCCCCGCCTCTCGGGGCAGCTTCACCACGCCGGTGATGTACGTCAGCACGTACACGACGAACGTGTAGAACGCCACGTCGGTGCCGATGCGCGCGCCCATGGCGATGAGCAGCCCGCGCGGGTGCCGGCGCAGCACCTCCAGCAGCGGCATCCGGACCCTCTGCCCGGCCTCGGCCACCGAGGCGAAGAGCGGGCTCTCCGAGATGGACAGCCGGATCCAGAGCCCGACGAGGACCAGTACCGCCGACAGCAGGAACGGCACCCGCCAGCCCCACGACAGGAAGGCCTTGTCGGACAGCGCCGCGCTCATGAACCACAGGACGCCGGCGGCGAGCAGGTTCCCCGCCGGTACGCCCACCTGCGGCCAGCTCGCGGCGAACCCGCGCCGGTGCGCGTCGGCGTGCTCGACGCTCATCAGGACCGCGCCGCCCCACTCCCCGCCCAGGCCCAGTCCCTGCACGAACCGCAGCGCCACGAGCAGGATCGGGGCCGCCGCGCCGATGCTCGCGTAGGTCGGCAGCACCCCGATCAGCGCGGTGGCGATGCCCATCAGCAGCAGCGTGACCACCAGCACGGTCTTGCGCCCGACCCGGTCGCCGTAGTGGCCGAACACGATCCCGCCGAGCGGCCGGGCTACGAACCCGACCGCGTACGTGGTGAACGCCAGCAGGGTCGCGGTCAGCGGCGCGAACGTGGGGAAGAACAGCTTGCCGAAGACGAGGGCGGCGGCGCTGCCGTAGAGGAAGAAGTCGTACCACTCCAGGGACGTGCCGATGAGGCTGGCCACGATCACCCGAGGTACGGATCTGCTGGGGGCCATCGGGGGATCTCCTTTCGAGGGCTCGCCGTGTTGGATCGACGGTAGCGATTGTTGAACAATCTGGCAAGACTTCAATCCAACGTTTCATTATGCTGTGGGGGTGTCCGTTTCCGCGACCAGCGACGACCTCGCCGCGTACCTCACCGCGGGGGGTCCGGGGTTCGACCGCAGCTCTACCCCCGAATGGATCGCCGACACGCTCCGCACCGCCATCACCGAGGGGCACTGCCGGCCTGGCAGCCGGCTGCGCGAGGAGCGGATCGCGGGCGCGCTCGGGGTCTCGCGCAACTCGGTCCGCGAGGCGTTCCGCCTCCTCGTGCACGAGCGGCTGCTCGCCTACGAGTTGAACAAGGGCGTGTTCGTGCGGGAGCTCACCGCGGCCGACGTGGTCGACCTGTACCGGATCCGGCGGTTGCTGGAGTGCGGCGCGATCCGCGGCTCGGACCCCGGCGCCCGGGACGCGGCGCTCGGCCGCGCCGCCGAGGCGCTCGCCGAAGCCGAGCCCGCCGCCGCCCGCGACGACTGGCAGGCCGTGGGAACGGCCAACATGCACTTCCACCAGGCGGTGGCGGGCCTCGCGGGCAGCCGTCGGCTGGACGAGACGATGCGGCACGTGCTGGCGGAACTGCGCCTGGTCTTCCACGTCATGGCCCGGCACCGGCGGTTCCACGAGCCGTACCTCGCCGGCAACCGTGAGCTGTACCGGCTGCTCGTGGCCGGCGACCTGGCCGCGGCCGAGCGCCGGCTGTCGGACTACCTGGATGCGGCCGAACGCCAACTCGTGGAGGCGTTCGCCTCATGACCGTGGACCTGAATGCCGACCTCGGCGAGGGGTTCGGGCGCTGGGAACTCGGCGACGACGACGCCCTGCTCGCGGTCATCACGAGCGCGAACGTCGCGTGCGGCTTCCACGCCGGTGACCCCGCGGTGATGCGGCGGGTGTGCGTCGCCGCGGTGGGGCGTGGGGTGCGCATCGGCGCCCAGGTCGGGTACCGCGACCTGGCCGGCTTCGGGCGGCGCTACATCGCCTACGACCCGGCCGACCTCGCGGCCGACGTGCTGTACCAGATCGGGGCGCTGGAGGGGTTCGCGCGGGCGGCCGGCGACCGGGTGCGCTACGTCAAGCCGCACGGCGCGCTGTACAACCGGATCGTGCACGACGAGGAGCAGGCCGCCGCCGTGGTCGAGGCGGTCGCCGCGTACGACCCCACGCTGCCGGTGCTGGGGCTGCCCGGTTCAGCGGTACTGCGCCTCTCGGCCGAGGCCGGACCGTCCACAGTGGAGGAGGCGTTCGCGGACCGGGCGTACACGCCGGACGCCCGGCTGGTGCCGCGTGCCGTCGCGGGCTCCATCCTGCACGACGCCGACCTGGTGTGCGGGCGTACGGTCGCGATCGCCACCGGGCAGCCGATCGCCGCGATCGACGGTTCGTCGGTGGCGGTCCGCGCCCGGTCCATCTGCGTGCACGGCGACACGCCCGGCGCGGCGACGCTGGCCGCCCGCGTGCGCGCCGCGCTCACCGAGGCGGGCGTGGCGCTGGAGCCGTTCGCGTGATCCGGCTGCTCCCGGCCGGGCCGTACGCGGTGCTGGCCGAGGTCGACGACGTGGCCCAGGCCCAGGCGCTGTACGCCGCGCTGCGTTCCGCCGACGGCCTGGACGCGCTCGTGGACCTGGTCCCCGCCGCGCGCACGGTGCTCGCCGGCGCCCGCCCGGACCGGAGCGGTAGGGAGTGCCTCGACCGGCTGGCGTCCATTGTGGACGATCTCGTGCCCGGCGCGGCGCCGGACGGCGAGGGGCCGTTGGTCGACCTCGACGTGCGCTACGACGGTCCCGACCTCACGGCCACGGCCGACCTGCTGGGCCTCTCCCCCGACGACCTCGTGCGCCGGCACGCCGGTGCCGCGTGCCGGGTGGCGTTCTGCGGGTTCGCGCCCGGGTTCGGGTACCTAACCGGACTGCCGGCGGACCTGCACGTGCCACGCCTGGACACGCCCCGGACCCGGGTACCGGCCGGGGCCGTTGGGCTCGCCGGCGAGTTCTGCGGCGTGTACCCGCGCGAGTCACCGGGCGGCTGGCGGCTCATCGGGCACACCGACGCGGTGCCCTGGGACGCCGAACGGGAGCCGGCCGCGCTGCTGTCCCCCGGTACCCGGGTGCGGTTCCGGCCGGTGGGCCCGTGATCCTTGTGCTGGCAGCGGGGCCGCTCACGACCGTCCAGGACCTGGGCCGGCCGGGCTGGGCGCACCTCGGGGTACCGCCGAGCGGCGCGCTGGACCCGGACGCCCTGCGCCTGGCGAACCGGCTCGTCGGCAACCCGGAGCCGGCCGCCGGACTGGAGGTGACGTTCGGCGGGCTGGCCGTCGAACTGTCCGCTCCCGGGTGGATCGCGCTCACCGGCGCGCCGGCCGCGCTGACCGTCGGCGGGCGGCCCGCCGCGCTGTACGCCCCGGTGCCGGTACCCGCCGGCGTGAAGGTGGCCGTCGGCGTCCCGGTCGAGGGGGTGCGCACCTACCTCGCGGTGGCCGGCGGGATCGCCGTACCGCCGGTGCTCGGCAGCCGCGCCACCGACGTGCTCTCCGGGCTCGGCCCGGCCCCACTGTCCACGGGGGACAGCCTGCCGCTCGGCGCGCCGGCCCGGTCGCCATCCACAGTGGACTGCGCACCGGCGTGGCCGCCCGCGGCCGGCCCGCTGCGGCTGTACCCCGGGCCGCGGGCGGACTGGTTCACCGGCGCCGCGCTGGAGCGGTTGACCGGCAGCGCGTACGAGGTGTCGGTCGACAGCAACCGGATCGGCGTGCGCCTGACCGGTCCGGTGCTGGAACGCGAGCGCTTCGGCGAGTTGCCCAGCGAAGGCCTCGTCACCGGCGCAGTGCAGGTACCCGCGAGCGGCCAGCCCGTCGTGTTCCTGGCCGACCATCCGACGACGGGCGGGTACCCGGTGATCGGCGTCGTCGACCCGCGTGACCTGGCGGCGGCCGCGCAGGCCCGGCCAGGTTCCCGTATCCGCTTCCGGCTGGCTTGAGCCGGTCAGGTCGTGATGAACGTGTCCAGGCGCGGCGAATACGCAAGGCGGCCTCGGCCCGACCACCACCATCAGTAGGCGGACCACGGCCGAGACAATCGCCTGGACCTCGTTGCTCGATGCTCCCTCGCGGTCGCTGACATCGTGTGCCGTCGATCCTGCCCCGGGCCGAAGCACGCGTCCACCGTCGGGCGTGTTGCGGATGTGACGCTGGCACAATCGATGCAATGTCCGACGCGCCAGGCGGGTCGCCGGGTCCGCCGCTGTTGTGGGATCAGCATTGCTGCCTTCCGTTGTCAGCGCGGGCGGATGTCGGTACGTTGGCGCGGTACCTGCGCCCCGGTGGGAGCTATGTGTCGGTCAACGTCGGCTACGTCCCGCACAGCAGCTCCGATGTCCTTGCTCTGCTGGGTATGTTTCGGCGGCGGATCGCCGCTGACGAGCGGTACCTGCTGGCCGCGAGCGTGCGCGAGATCGAGCAGGCGCACCGCAGCGACCGGGTGGCCGTCGGCTTTGACCTGGAAGACTGCGGACCGCTGGACGGCCAGCTCGACCGGGTGCGGCAGTTCTACGACCTGGGCGTACGCACCATGCTGCCCACCTACAACTACCGCAACGCGGCCGGCTCGGGCTGCCTGGACACCGTGGATGAGGGTCTGACCGCCTACGGCCGGGCGCTGGTGCGCGAAATGAACGCGGTCGGGATGGTCGTCGACGGCTCCCACTGCAGTACCCGCACCGGGCTGGACCTGTGCGAGACCTCCCAACAGCCGGTCATCTACAGCCACTCCTGCATGCGCGCGGTGTGGGACCACGAACGCAACATCACCGACGAGCAGGCCCGCGCGTGTGCGGCGACCGGCGGCGTGATCGGCATCACCGGCGTGGGCATCTTCCTGGGACCCAACGACGCCTCGATCGACGCCCTGTGCCGGCACATCGACCATGCCGTCGACCTCGTCGGCCCCGACCACGTCGGGCTGGCCACCGACTACCCTTTCGACATCGACGACTTCCACCGCGAACTCGACGCCAACCCGCACCTGTTCCCAGACAGCTACACCCGATGGGGCCCGATCAGCTTCATGACCCCCGAGAACCTGGCCCGGGTCGATACCGCGCTCCACGCGCGGGGCTACCTCGCCGACGCGGTGACCGCAATCCTCGGCGGCAACTTCCGCAGAGTCGCCGAACAGGTGTGGAACACGCCGCTGTCCTGAACGCGGCAGATCCGGATGCTCGTGGCTGCCTACCGAAGCGGCTGATGCGCTTTGCACGACGGACGACAGACCTGACCGAGCGTATCGGCGTCGCCCGTGATCATGGCCGGCGGCTGACCAGCCCGGTCTGGTAGGCGATGACGACCAGCTGCGCGCGGTCGCGCGCGCCCAGTTTCACCATTGCGTGGCTGACATGGGTGCGGGCGGTAGCCGGGCTGAGGAACAGTTGGGCGCCGATCTCGTCGTTGCTCAGCCCTTGTCCCACCAGGGCCAGTACCTCACGCTCGCGTTGGGTCAGCACCGCGAGCCGGTCCTCCGCGACCTGGGTGGCGATTCGTTCCGCGGTGAACTGGGCGATGAGGCGTCGGGTGATCCGCGGCGCGAGCAACGCCTCTCCCGCGGCGACCACCCGGATGGCGTGCAACAGCTCGGCCGGTCCGGCGTCCTTGAGCAGGAAGCCGCTTGCGCCGGCCTGGAGCGCCTCGAAGACGTATGCGTCGGTGTCGTACGTGGTTAGGATCAGGACGCGGACCTGTTCGAGGCCGCGGGTCCGGACGATCTCGCTGGTGGCCTTGATTCCGTCCAGCTCCGGCATGCGGATGTCCATGAGTACGACGTCGGGCCGGGTGGCCCGGGCCCGCTCCACGGCCTCGGCCCCGTTGGCGGCCTCTCCCACCACAATGATGTCGTCTTCGGCGTCGAGCAGCACCTTGAACCCGGACCGCACCAGGACCTGGTCGTCGGCGAGCAGCACCTTGATCGGGTTACTGCCGGACGTCGAAGCGGCGGCCGCCGTGCTCACAGGTGCGCCGTTCCGGCCGGAGCCAGCGGCAGCCGCGCCTTGACTTCGAACCCGCCGCACGGCCGCGGCCCGGCGGTTAACTCCCCGCCCAGCAGCCCACAGCGCTCGCGCATGCCGGCGATCCCACGGCCCGGCTCGGCCGAACTGCCGTGGACGGTACCGGCCGGTGGCTGCGGACCGCCGGCGTCATCACCAGAGGCATCCCGGCCACCCTCGTCGGTCACCCGCACCTCGAGGACATCGGTGCCGTAGTCGAGCGCGACCGTCACCCGCGTCGGGCCGACGTGGCGGATCACGTTGGTAATCGACTCCTGCAGGATCCGGTAGGCGGTGTGGTCCACCGCGCTCGGCAATGGCGCGGTGGACGAGGTCACCTCGAGTTTGACGTCGAGTCCGGCCTCGCGAGCCATTGCAGTGAGCGCGTTGACCTGTCCCAGGCCGGGGTGCGGCACCCGCCCGTTGTCCGGGTCGCGAAGCACGCCGAGGACGGCCCGCATCTCGTGCAGCGCCTGGGCGCTGGTCTGCTCGATCGTCACGAGCGCCTCGCGCGCCCGTTCCGGGCGCTTGTCGAGCAGGTACGCGGTGACGCCGGCCTGTACGTTGATGATGGCGATGGCGTGGGCGACGGTGTCGTGGACCTCGCGCGCGATCCGGAGCCGCTCGGCGTCGACCCGCGAACGCGCTTCCTCCTCCCGGGTCCGTTCGGCCTGCCGTGCACGCTCCAGCGCTTCGGCTGTGATGACGTGCCGGGACCGGACCGACTCGCCCAGTGCGGCGGCCATGACCGATGCCGCGATCCGGAAGAACACCCATCCGATGGCGGCCCTCGGCTCGATGTCGGCCGCGGCGATGAGCCAGCCCGTGGCCAGCACGGTGATACCCACGCCGGCGATCACCGGCGACCTGCGCCCGTCGCCGTAGGCGGTCAGCGTGTACAGGGCGACGAAGAGCCCGATCCATCCGGGCCCGTCCGAGAAGTCGACGGTGTAGTACACCAGGCTGGCGAGGGCGGCCGTGATGAACACCGACGCCGGCCACCGGCGGCGCACGGCCAGCACCAGACCACTCACGATCAGTAGGACGTATCCCAGGTGCCCGAGGTCGGTCAGCGGCCGCGACCCCACCTCCGCGGGTTTCGCGACGTTGCCCTGGACCTGCATCACGGCGACGACGAGTCCGAGCAGGACGTCCTGGGCCAGGACGGGCAGGCGGAACGGCACCGCTCGGCGTTTCATGCCGCGATGATAGTGGCCGGGCGCGGGTGACCGGCTACGACGACGAGCGCGACCAGGTACGGGCGCCTACGCAAATCTGCGTAGGAACTGCCATCCGCTGCCCGAGGACGCGCGCGGGCGGGCGACGCGACGATCGCTTCCGTGACTCAACCAACGACCGGCTCCGTGACTGATGTGGTGTCCACGCGCGACAATCGCCAACGCCCACCTGACACACCGCAGCCGGGACCGCTGGGAAGACTCGGCGGCCTGGCCTACCGCCGGCGGGGAAGAGTCCTGATCGCCTGGGCCGTGGCGCTCGCCATCGCCTTCGGACTGTCGGCGGCCTTCGGCGGCGAGTTCGCAAACGACTCCTCCGCGCCGGGCTCGGACTCCGCGCAGGCACAGCGCGTGCTGGGAGAGCGGTTCCCGGCCCAGTCCGGCGATACCGAGCGGGTGGTGGTGCGCGCCGACAACGTCAATGACGCCGGGGTACGGAGTGCGGTCAAGGCGCTACTCGGTGAGCTGAAACGCGTGCCGCATGTAACGTCCGTCGAGGATCCCTATTCCACCAACGGCGCCATCACGCCGGACGGCCGGACCCTCGCCGCGCGCGTCTATCTCGATGTCATCAACCCCAACGACATGCCGAAAGAAGACACCCAGAAGCTGCTGGCCGCCGCGCAGGCAGCCGAGCGCGACGGGCTGAATGTCGCGCTCGGCGGACGCGCTGTGCAAACCGCCGAGACGACCCAGTCCACGGCCGAGATGATCGGCCTGATCGCGGCCGCGGTGATCCTCCTCATCATGTTCGGTTCGGTGGTGGCGGCCGGGCTGCCACTGGCCATGGCGATCGGCGGGTTGGCGGTCAGTTCCAGCCTGGTCGGCCTCGCGGCGGCCGCGGTGGGCGTGCCGTCGTTCGCGCCCACCATCGGCATGGTGCTGGGCATCGCCCTGGGCATCGACTACGCCCTGCTGATGGTGACCCGGTTCCGCGAATGGCGGGCGGTGGGACTCGACCCCGAAGCCGCGACCGTAGCGACGCTCGACACCGCCGGCCGTTCGGTCCTCGTGGCCGCTGGCACGGTCATGGTGAGCATGCTGGGGCTGTTCGCGGTGGGCCTGCCCGCCATGTTCGGCACCGCCGTCGTCACCATGATCGCCACGCTGGTCGTGATGGTCGCCGCCATCACCCTGTTCCCCGCGTTGCTGGGCTACCTGGGGCGGCGAATCGACCGGCTCCGGGTGCCGCTGGGACGGCGTCGCCCCACCCAGATCTCCGCCGACGGCCACCTGGTGCCAGCGGCCGGCTGGACGCGGTGGAGCCGGCTGGTGCGGCGGCACAGGGTACTCGCCACCGTGTCGAGCGTCGTTCTGCTGCTGGTGCTGGCCGCCCCGTTCCTCGGCGTGCATTTCGGCCTGCCCGACGCGGGCAACGACCCCGAGAACACGTCGAGTCGGCAGGCGTACGACATGCTGGCCGAGGGGTTCGGCCCCGGCGCCAACGGGCCGTTGCTCGTGGTGGCGGACATGTCACGCGGCGACGGCGCGGTCCTCCAGCGGCTGCAGGCCGAACTCGGCAACACGGCGGGAGTCGCGGCGGTGTCGCCGCCACGGCTCAATCCCGCTGGTGACACGGCGCTGATCACCGTCGTGCCCGCCACCGGACCGCAGGAGGCCGCCACCGAAGACCTCGTCAGGACACTGCGCGACGACGTGATCCCGGCCGCGACCGAGGGCACCGACGCGGAGGTCCACGTCGGCGGTGCGACCGCGGCGACAATCGACATCAACACGTCGATCGCCGACCGGCTCGCGCTGCTCATCGGAGGCGTCGTCGTCGTCTCGATGCTCCTGTTGCTGGTGGCGTTCCGCAGCGTCGTCATCGCGATCACGGCGGCCGTGATGAATCTGCTGTCGGTGGCGGCCGCCTACGGGGTGGTTGCCTTCGTCCTCGAAGGCGGCTGGGCCGGCGAGCTGATCGGCATCGACACCGCCACCCCGATGGCGGCGTTCGTCCCAGTCATCATGTTCGCGCTGTTGTTCGGCCTGTCCATGGACTACGAGGTCTTCCTGATCAGCCGGGTACGCGAGGCGTGGGTGCGCACCCGGGACAACCGTCAGGCCATCACCACCGGACTGGCCAGCACCGGACGGGTGATCACCGCGGCCGCGGCCATCATGATCGTGGTTTTCGCGGCGATCATCCCGAGCGACCAGATCTTCATCAAGGTGTCCGGAGTCGGCATGGTCGCGGCCATCCTCGTCGACGCGACCATCATCCGGATGCTGCTCGTGCCAGCGGTGATGCACCTGCTCGGCCGCAGCAACTGGTGGCTGCCCCGCGCCATGGCGCGGCGCCTGCCTCAGCTGCACATCGAAGGACCGGCCATCACGTCCGCGACCCCCCTCGCCGGCGCGGAGCCGGTCCCGTCCCGGTGAGGCGTCGTCGTCCAGCAAAGCGGCGACGCCCGCAATCACACGTCGTGACAACCAACCTGAAGGAGCATACTTTGCGAAGGGTATTCGCCCTCCTTGCCACCCTGCAGACGGTGGTGGTAGTAGCACAGTTCTTCCTCGCCGCGAGCGCTGCGTTCGACACGGCGCCCAACGACGAGTCCTTCCAGCCGCATCGTGCACTGGGCTACGGGATCATCCTCTTCGGGGTCCTGTTGACGATCGTCGCCGCGCTGGCCCGGATGCCCGGCCGGCTCATCGGGATGACCAGTCTGGTCGCCGGACTGGGCGTTGTACAGAGCCTGATCCGGACCATCGCCGACGCGTTCAACGGCCCGGGCGAGACCAGCACAACAGCCGGCAACCTGGTCTTCGGTGTGCACGCGATCAACGGTCTGATCATCCTGGCGGTGGCCGGGACCGTCGCCCGGCGGGCGCGAGCGCTGTCGCGGTCCGCGGTCACCGGTCGACCGGCCGACGCAGGGGTGTTCGGACCAGCAGCCGGACCGGCTCACCCGGCGTCATGACAACGGACCAGTTGATCATCGTGGACCACGTGGTCGCGCTGCTGAGCGCCGCCGCGTGGTCCACGGCCGGCGCCACCGCGGCCGCCCGGCGGACCCGGCTCGCGCTCGGCCTCCTCGCCGCGGCTGTGCTGGTGACGCTTGCGCGGGTCACCACGGTGGCGGTGCTCGCCGGTCGGGGCTGGTGGTTCGTACAGGAAAAGGTGCTGCTGGGTCTGCCCATGCTGGGCGCCGTCGGGTCGGCCGCCGTCCTGATCGCCGGCCCGCGGCTGCTCGCGGCGGCGAGGCGCGCGCCCGAAGCCGGGACACCCGCCAACCGGGCGGCAACCGGCGTGGTCTTGTTGCTCACCGCCGGATACGCGGCCCTGGCCGGGCTCGTCGTGACCCTCGTGGTCGGTTACCCCCTGACCTGGAGCACCGCGTTGATCGCCGGCTCCCTCGTCGGCGCGGGCGCGCTGCTGACCGCGCGCGTCGTTGCGGCGCCGGTCGACACCACCGGCGACGCCGACATCGCACCCACACAAGCACCGCACGGAACGCCCGGGTTCCCGCGCCGTCGGTTCATCAGCCTGGCGGGTGGAGCGGTCGTGGCGAGTACCGGCGCAACCGGCGTCGGTCTGTTGTTCGTGCCGGCTGAATCCGTCGCTACCGGAGGCGGTCCCGGACGGTCGTCCCGCCCCGGACCGCCCGTGTCGGTGGCCGACCTGCGGGGGGCCGGCGCACCGGCACCCGGCGGCACGAGGCGGCAGTACACACTCACCGCGCGGACCGCCACCGTCCGGCTCCCGTCCGGACGTGAGATCCAGGCATGGACCTACAACGGCCGGGTACCCGGTCCGCCGATCACCGCCACCGCGGGCGATCTGATCGAGGTGACGCTCCGCAACACCGACATCGACGACGGAGTGACTCTGCACTGGCACGGCTACGACGTGGCGTGCGGTGAAGACGGCGCACCGGGCGTGACGCAGGACGTGGTGGCACCCGGCGGGGAGTTCGTCTACCGGTTCCGCGCCGATCAGGTGGGAACCTACTGGTACCACACCCACCAGGCGTCTCACCGTGGCGTGCGCCGAGGGCTGTACGGGACCCTCGTCGTGACACCACGCGCACCGCGGGTGGACGACGCCGCTTCCACGCTGGACCTGACGCTGCCCGTGCACACCTTCGACGGCACCGTCGTGCTCGCCGATCAGGACGGGCACACAGAGCACACCGCGCCGGCCGGCACCAAGGTGCGGCTGCGGCTGGTCAACACCGACTCGGATCCGCACCGGTTCGCGCTCGCCGGAACGCCCTTCCGGGTGACGGCCGTCGACGGCCGCGATCTCAACCAACCCGGCGAGGTCAGCGACGAAGGACTGCGCCTGCCCGCGGGCGGACGGTACGACCTGGTCTTCGTCATGCCGGACACTCCGGTGGCGCTCGTCCTCGACAACGACCATGCCGGCGGCCTCCGGCTGCGCCCGGACAACCACGCCGGTACCGCCGGCGAGGACACGGCCGACGAGGACACCTCCGGCTGGCCCGAACTCGACCTGCTGCGCTACGGAACACCGGCCGTCGTGCCGTTCAATGCCGGCCGCCGCGCCGACCGGCACTTCACCATGGTGCTGGACCGTGGTGTCGCCATGGTCGATGGCCGGCCGGCCTACGGACAGACGGTCAACGGCCGTGGTCACCCGTCGATCCCGGATCAGCTCGTCGCCGAGGGCGATCTCGTCCGGTTCACCGTGGTCAACCGGAGCCTCGAGACTCACCCCTGGCATCTGCACGGACATCCCGTGCTGATCCGGTCCAGGAACGGTACGCCGGCGTCCGGTAGTCCATTGTGGATGGACACGTTCGACATCCGTCCAGGGGAGGTGTGGGAGGTCGCGTTCAGGGCCACGAATCCCGGGATCTGGATGAACCACTGCCACAACCTGCCGCACGCACATCAGGGAATGATGCTGCGGCTGCGCTACCACGGCGTCGCCACGCCGTTCCACGGCCTGCACACCGCCCACGGGGCCGGTACGGTCAGGAGCCGGAGCCATGGCCACTGACCCGCCACCGGAGGCTCGTCGGTCGATCCCGGCCCTGGGCCCGGACGACCCCACCTCGGATCTCGTCGCGCAGGTGCACCACTACAGCCGCGCCGTCATCGAAGCGGAGCTGCGCAGGCTGGCCCGCCGGAACCCGTGCTTGCGTCCGGACGACCTGGAACTCATCGACGCGGCTCTGGACGACCTCGTCGAGTCCCTGCTCCTGGCCCGGCTGCGCAGCCTGCCCCAGCACACCACACGGCTGAAACGCCTCTTCGGCACCGCGAGGGAAACGTCGTGAGGCGCAGCGCAGGGGGCTGGGACGAAGGACGGTTGGGCAAGGAGAGCACTGGTCACCGGCGATACGGGTGTGCTGGGTCGCGAGTTGGTGTGCCGGCTGGGTAACCGGTCCGAGGTTTCGGTGCTGAGCCGGCGACCACCGCGGGGACCCGGGTTGTGCGAGGTTACATGGAGACCGGCGAGAGTCTCGCCGACCCCGTCGATGGCATGGATGTGATCGCGCATTGTGCGAGCGCGGCCGAGACCCTGGCTACACCCGCGTTGCTGAAGCACTGCGGCTGACCCATTCGGCCGGCGCCCGCCGGCAGTTCAGCGGCTACCGGTCGGGGCACCACGACCGCCAACCACAACATCCGCACATCAAGCAGAAGCGGACGTCCCACCAGGTCTATACCGCGGCGCAAGCGACTACCGATCGTTACCATCCGCGCTGACTACTATCGACCTTGTCGACGCCGAGTCTGCCGATCGACCTACCGAGCGGTTGCGGCAGCGCAGGTGCTTTCGCACACCTCCGCGCCTGGTGATCGGGCGCTGTGCACATTCAGCCGTACCTGGCCGTGCACGTTAACCCCTACGCCGACACCCGGCGGCCGATCAACGCCGTCTCCTCGAAGGCCGGAACCCACCGCCCCGCGCAGGGAATCAGCTCCAGTGACAGGGTGACCGCCGGGAGGAAGGGAGACTCCTCTGGGTCAACCCGATCGACCGCGGCCAACGTGTCGTGCAGACAGGTCAGCGCGGTGGAAGCCTCCTCCCGGAACAACGCGACCAGGCTGTGCAACCAGCAGGCGGCGGCCGCGATGCGCGGCGAGCCGAGCGTTTCGGCTTGGACGAGTCCGTGCGCGGCGATCTCGGCGGCCGCGTGTACGTTGCCCTGCAGCGGTTGGAGGAAGCCGGCCAGCACGCGCGTGAAGGCGGCCTCAACCGGCGAGCCGACCTGCTCCATCTGCGCCACCGCGGCGGCACCCAACTCGGTGAACCGGGACGTGCGACCCTGCCGAGCGTCCAACACCGCGATCGCCAGCAGCGCTCGGGAGCGTTTCCACATGTGGGCTGGGCGACGCGGCCGCCAGCGCCTGCTCCAACCACCCCGAACCCTCGACGAAGTGTCCCCGGGCCAGCCAGAAGCGCCACAGGCTGACAGCCAGCAGCAGCGCACCGTCCGGATCGCTCCGCAGCGCCCAGCCGAGCGCGGTCCGCAGGTTGTCGTGCTCCTCGTCGAGCAGCTGCGGGCGGGCGACCACCACCCCGGAGCGGCGCTCAGGATCGTGGTCCAAGGCCAACTGCCGGAAGTACGCGCAGTGCGCCGCCTGCAGCGCGGCCTCCTCACTTGCGGCGATCAGTCGCTCCCGCCCGAACTGCCGGATCGTGTCGAGCAGCCGGTACCGCGACCGGTCGGCGACGCGCTCCACCTGCACCATCGACTTGTCCACCAACCGACCCAGACAGTCCAGAATCGTCCCTGGCGCCAGCGGACTCGTGGCGCAGACACCCTCCACCGCGGGCAGCGTGAAACTGCCCGCGAAGACCGAAAGCCGGCGCAACAACACCTGCTCGTGGTCGGTGAGCAGGCCGTGGCTCCAGTCCAGGGTGGCGCGCAGCGTGGCGTGCCGGGTCATCCGGTCGCCGCTGCCGAGCACCGTCAAGGCGTTGCCCAGCCGCTCGGCGATCTCGGCGGGCTGCAGATGCGCGAGGCGGGCGGCTGCCAGTTCGATCGCCAGCGGCACGCCGGCGAGCCGTCGGCAGATCTCCACCACGTCGGTCACGGTGGACTCATCGAGCCGGAAGTCCGGTCGCGCGTCGCGCGCCCGGTCCACCAGCAACCGCACGGCCTCGTGGGTCAGCGCGGCGGCCACCTGCTCCGTCGGCATCGGGACGGTCAACGACGGGACCCGCAGGGTGACCTCGCCGGGCACGTGCAGCGGCTCCCGGCTGGTGGCCAGCACCCGCAGCTGCGGGCACTCGCGCAGCAGCCGCCGGACCAGCCCAGCGCAGGCATCCACCAGGTGCTCACAGTTGTCCAGCAGCAGCAGGTGGCGCGTGGCCAGCCGCGCGACCAGTGTGCGCGCCGGGTCGGCACCCGCCACGGGCGCTAGGTGTACCGCGCGGTCGACCAGCACGGGCAGGTCATCGACGTGCTGGTGTCGATCCGCCGAGACGCCGCTGCGCCCCGACGGTTCTTCCGGCGGGCGATCGCCGTGCTCAAGGTCAAGCCAACCGAGGTGATGGCATGCCGTCATACACAACCTTCGACGCGGCCACTACCAGATCAGCCTCGACGCACCGGCTGTCTCCCAGGTCACCGCGGCGTTCGCCCAACTCGCTCAAGCAATCTGACCGCACGTCCACAGACCGGCTCACCGCGTCGGTCACCCCGACAACGCAACGGCGCCACCTGTCGTTCCCGGCGACCGGTGACTGGGCATACTGGTCGACGGTGACCCGCTCGGTGAGCCTGGCCGCTGGGACCTACCAGATCCGGGTCACGGCGACCGGCGCGAGCGGGTCCAACATCGACCGTCTCGAGGTGACCTGACCGCTCCGGGCGCCAGGGCCTGGTCGAGGTGGTGGCCAGATCTGGTGGTACCGGTCCGACGGCGCGTTGCAGGTGGTCGCGGAACAGCCCCGGAGCGATGACGACCGCGACGATGACGAGGGTCAGCCCGCCGGCGGCCACGATGAGTGTCTGGGCGGCGAACAGTCGCGTCGCCAGCCGCGTCGCCGGCTTGCCAGCGGGCCGCGTCGTGGGCATCAGCCGGTACCCATCCGGTAGCCGACGCCGCGCACGGTGCGGATGTAGCGGGGGTGGGACGGCGTCGTCGTCCAGGCAACGCCGGTTGTAAGGATTCGTGACTTACGGCCCTGTGTTCTGTCGACCTCTGCGGCGGCAGGAGTTGACTTTCGACTCTGAGGGCGTGGCTGCGAGGCGAGCACGGTGAGTAGATGTTCGCCGTCCACGAGGTCACGGTCGAGGCCCGGTATGAGGTGGCCGCTGCGCGGCTGGTGCACCTGATCAACTGGGGCGCTTTGCGCGGCGTGTCCGAAGCTGCGTACGAGGGAGGGCTGGAGGCGCTCGTTCGCGTTGGTCCATTCGGCGGCGCACCCGGGCTGTCCAAGCTGGTGCGGGTGCGCGTTCTGGACCCGGTTTGCCGTGGCGTCACGATGACGGTCTCGCTGCGGTGGGAGGCCACGGGCGTCGCCGGTGAGCTGTTCCCGGTGCTGGACGCCGACCTCACACTGATGCGGGAGGGCGATGACCGGTCGCGGTTGGGGCTGATCGGCAGCTACCGGCCGCCGTTCGGCCGGACCGGGGCCGCGCTGGACAGGGCGATCATGGGCCGCATCGCCGCTGCGACGATTCGGTCGCTCCTGGACAGGGTGGCCGCGGCCATCGCCGACCCGGCGCCAAACCCGCAACGCGGCGCGGACACCGCGCCGCGGTGGCGGCCGATCACCGAGCCCGGCGAGTCCTAACCGGATTCGCCCGGCCTTGGCTTGTGCTCATCAAAGCGATCTGACTTTCTCCACACGCGGGATCACGTGCGCCGCGTCCAGACACGCAATAGTCCCTGGAGCCGAGCCATTCGACGATGGTCGACCAGCCAGCGGGCCGGCCGCTCGGATCGCAGCATCCAGGTGGAAACCCACCAATGACAACCTGCTTGAAGCAGGTTGAGCTGCTTATGGGCGGGCAGGCCGGGTTGGCGAAACGTGGCCTCCGAATGCGAGGGAGTACCAACGATGTGCATTCGGCGTCACGGTGGCGCGATCAGTACCTCGCTCAGCGGCCGGCGGGGCGTTACTGCGGTGGCCTGACCGTAGCCCACCCGCAGGATGACCTGGGCCCACCGGCCGGTACGGGTGTCGGTGACCAGCTCCCGCAGCGCGGGGATCTCCAGGGGCTGGCTCATGGGGGTCGCGGCCAGGCCGTGGACGGTCGCGAGCAGTAGCACCCTTTGCAGCGCCTGCCCAGCCCGCACCCACTGGTCGGGGGTGTCCCCGTTGGTAAACAGCACAAGGATGGTCGGGTACGGCTCGAATGGTTCGTCGCGCCGCTGCAGCTGTGGTTGGGTCAGCCCGTAATCGCGCAGTGGCAGAGTCTCCAGCGCGGCCCACGGCCCGAACGCCTGGGGCGGTACCCCGTCGCGTCGCCCGCGTGTCGGCCGCGTCCAATCGGTCAACTCCGCCCGGTACCGACCCTGGGCGCGTAGCCGCTGTTCGGCGCTACGAACCAGGCTGAGGATCGCTGTTCGGCCCACCGCTCCCGCGATGCTGAGGGCGGCGCCCTCCGTGGCGGCTGCCTCTGCCAACTCCTCCAGGATCGCCGCGGGTACCACCACCCGGTCGAACGGGTGGCGGTTGGTGTGTCGCCGCGGGATCGCCGCAGCGAGGGCATCCATGGCCGGGTCTCGCGCCGCGGCAGGCCCTGGCCGGATCCGGGCGACCAGCTCCGACTCATCAGCGTCGGGCCAGGTCCGCCCGACCGGTACCCAGCCCTGCTGGCGAATCGCAACCCGCAGATTGAACACGGCCGCGCCTACGCTGATCAACAGCTCCCGGCCGGACGGATCGATGACCTCCAACTGGCGAGTCCGGTCGGCGTACACGTCGACGCCGCCGTTGCGGATGCGGAACCGCCATGGCTGGCTGTTGTGCAGCGACGGCGCGGCGACCGCGGCCTGGACGCAGGAAAGGAGACTGGCCTCGGACAGCCCACCGGACTGCGGAGTGCCGGTGGAGGCCTGACGCACGTCGCGGTCGGGCATGGCAGTCCCCTCTCAAACCGGGCAGCCCCTGCTGGTCGGCAGCCGCGGAGTTGACGAGTCCGTCGCGGCGACACCGCACGCGTGCCTGCTAACGGCACGGCCCCGGCTGGTCGGGCCGTACCCCCAGCGTGAAGCCCTGCCCTGAGACGACCTAGAGGCGCAGCGCCTACGCGGTCAGGACCTTCGGCCCGTCTCCTAGCGGCTGCGGCAGCAGAACCAACACCGACCCGAAACCGTTGGTCTGGGCCAAGACCGCTGACGAGATCCTCGACACCTCGCCGCGTACTGCACCTGAGCTAATCAACTATCAACGACTCAGGACATTAGGTGCTTGCGCGCTGCTCCGGCTCCGGGGAGCGTAATGGTGGCCGAACTGGGGCGCTCGAAGGGCCGCGTTCACGGTGCTGGTGTGGCTGCGTTCAACCCGGCAACTCCTTGATCGGGCTTCGATTACGGGTCGGACGCCTCTACCGATGATGGTCCACCTGGCCGTAGGATGCCTGGACTCCTGGTCAATATCGACAGGCGGCACGACGAGAAACGCGCGCACCATCCCCCTCCGGCAGGTATTTCGACACCCTCTGACCCCCTGACGCTCCGGCATCGGACCGCGCCGCCGCGCCCGTCGGCCCAACCCCATCCAGTCAGCCCGTTCGTTGAAACCCCCGGTATCGGCGACTGACCTCGGATGATGCAGGCGACGGTCCGGCAAGCCGTCCAG